>TARA_R100001369_G_scaffold67881_2_pt1 | contig 70243 bp, 64 predicted proteins | sample TARA_R100001369 | Tara Oceans TARA_R100001369 (sample SAMEA2621528) | marine metagenome | biome: marine biome (ENVO:00000447); feature: surface water layer (ENVO:00002042); material: "saline water (ENVO:00002010), including plankton (ENVO:xxxxxxxx)" | depth 5 m
ACTCACGGCTGTTTGAACAGGAAGCCGATAACATCGGTCTTCAGGCCATGGCCGATGCGGGCTATGACCCCGAGGCAATGGTGCGCATGTTCTCGGCCATGCAGCGTATGGCGCGCCTTCAGGGCGATACGCCACCCGAGTTCCTGCTGACCCACCCGGTCACCGACAATCGTTTAAGCGCCGCACAAGCCCGCGCCGCCCAACTCAATGTTGCCGATGCATATACCAGCGACACCCTCTACGACATGATGCGCGCCCGAGCGCTGCTAAGCATTTATACTAACACGCCCCAGCAAGCTGCTTCGCGCCTCACTCAGGAAGGCGCCGAACAAGCCGCTCAGGACTACTTAGCGGCACTGATCGATGCTCGCAACGGCCAAACCGATAGCGCCCTGGAGCAGTTGGATAGGCTTGCTAACGAACATCCCGACTTTGCCATGCTGCCCGCCTCTGCGGCTAGCGTCACCCTGGAAGCTGGCCGCTACGATCAGGCCATTCAGCGCAGTCAGCAATTGCTACGTTTTATGCCCAACTACCTACCTGCCCAACTGATCTTGGCCGAAGCACAGCTCCAGCGTGACCCGCAGGCGGCCTATGACCTGCTACGCGACATCACTTCCCAAAACCCGGAGACCCCCCAGGTCTTTAACCTGCTGGCTGAGGCCGCCGGACGTAGCGGACATGATAGCTGGGGGCATTTAGCCCGCGCAGAGCATCTTCAACTGACCGGCCGCGTCGATCGCGGCATTCGCCAACTCTCTATCGCTCGGGATGCCGCTGAGCGGGAAAATGATCAGCAGGCGCTGGCAAGAATCGAGCAGCGCCGCGAGGACTTTATTGAGTATCGCGAAGCGCTGGATGATTTTAGTTAATGCTGGAAGAGTCTATGCACTGAAGCATGTAAAAGCGCCCATGCGTTAGACATCACGGGCGCCGTAAGCTTTTAACTGGCCAAGTCTTAAGTTATGGCTTTCAAGCGATGACCTTCAATTCATGCATTGAAATTAAGCATGCGCTCAAGGGGCTTTAAAGCTTGCAGGCGCAGCGCTTCATCCACCTGAATTTCACCGCTTCCCTCGCGCAAGGCTCCCGCCAGATTATCCAGCGCGTTCATGGCCATCCAGGGGCAGTGCGCACAGCTACGGCAAGTGGCGCCATTGCCTGCCGTCGGCGCTTCAAACAGAGTCTTACCCGGTACTGCCTGCTGCATCTTGAAAAAAATGCCACGATCAGTTGCCACGATCAGCTTATCGTTGGGCAGCTCTTTCGCGGCCTTGATCAACTGCGAGGTGGAGCCTGCCACGTCCGCCAGCTTTACTACTGGCTCAGGCGACTCGGGATGCACCAGCACCGCGGCATCCGGATAGATGCGTTTCAGGTCTTCAACACCCTTGGCCTTGAACTCTTCATGGACGATACAGGCGCCGTCCCACATCAGCATATCGGCGCCGGTTTTGTTCTGGATATAGCCGCCCAAATGCTTATCGGGCGCCCAGAGAATTTTCTCGCCTTTGGCCTGCAGGTGCTCAATCACCTCGACTGCAATCGATGAAGTCACTACCCAGTCTGCCCGTGCCTTAACGGCTGCAGAGGTGTTGGCATACACCACTACGGTGCGGTCAGGATGGGCATCACAGAAGGCGCTGAACTCATCGGCGGGGCAGCCAATATCCAGCGAGCAGGTGGCTTCCAAGGTGGGCATCAGCACGCGTTTTTCAGGCGAAAGGATCTTGGCGGTTTCGCCCATAAAGCGGACACCGGCGACGACCAGCGTGGTGGCTTCGTGGCGAGCACCAAAGCGTGCCATCTCCAGCGAGTCAGCGACACAGCCACCGGTCTCTTCCGCCAGTTGCTGAATGGCATCATCGGTGTAGTAGTGTGCGACCAAAACGGCGTTATGGGCCTTCAACAGTCGTTTGATCTCTTCAACCCGTGCCTGATCTTCCGCCGGAATGCGGGTCGGGCAGTAGGCTGTGGGTAGCGGGGCCTCAAGCTTCGCTTGAGTAGTCATAATAGTCATTGTGTCTACCACTGTGACGAACAGGGAATCCCCCTGTTAAACACTGGGCTACGGCGCAGTGCGTCTTGCACATGCACCGCTCGTTGGAGCGATGAGCCGCTGCGTCTCTCGCGATGGCCATCGCTTAAAATCTATTCTAGACAGATTTATTCTAAACCATTTTGGCGGGAAATAGCGTTTGACTGCAAACAGATTGTCACACATAGCAAAACGCCCCTGGCAGCTAAACTGCCAGGGGCGTTGAATTTGGTGGGTCGTGCAGGATTCGAACCTGCGACCAATTGATTAAAAGTCAACTGCTCTACCAACTGAGCTAACGACCCAAACTTGCTGTGCTGATCACTTGCCAGCGTTGCTACACATACTGTTACTACACATACTTTAAACGTTCACCACTGCATTCAAACTGACTTTATTCAAACTGATCAGTCGTTTGAATGGTGGGTCGTGCAGGATTCGAACCTGCGACCAATTGATTAAAAGTCAACTGCTCTACCAACTGAGCTAACGACCCGCCTGAACGGATGCATATCCTACGCTTACACCTTATTGATAGCAAGCGTTTTTTCGCTTTCACTCTACAATAATGAACCATTTGCGTGCCCGCTGGCGTCACTCAATGCTGACAGGCACGCTTATCAGCCTAACCGCTAACGACTGAGCACCAAGAGGTTCAACGGGCTCTGCAAGCCGCGCTTAGCGAGCCTTGCTTTTCGGTTTGCGCAGTGCCTGTACCGGCTTACGCTTGTGCTTATCGCGGTTCCAGCGATTCTTCTCATCCGGTGTCAACGCGGGCACTTTACGTGTTTCCAAGTTAGCCAGCGTGGCTAAGTCATCCACCTCATCCTGGGTAAGTTCGACCCATTCGCCGGCTTTCGCCCGCTTATCGAGGAAGATATTGCCGTAGCGCACGCGTTTAAGACGACTAACCGTCAGCGCCTGCGATTCCCAAAGACGACGCACTTCACGGTTGCGTCCTTCGAGAATCACCACGTGGAACCAGGTGTTGATGCCTTCGCCACCAAACTCCTGAACATCGGTAAAGCGCGCCGGACCATCTTCAAGCATGACACCATCGACCATGGCCAGGATATGTTCGCGCTTCACTTCCCCCATCACACGAACCGCGTACTCGCGCTCCACCTGGGTAGAGGGGTGCATCAAACGGTTGGCCAGCTCACCGTCGGTAGTGAACAGCAGCAAACCGCTGGTGTTGATATCCAGGCGACCGATCGCAATCCAACGTTCGCCTTTCAGGCGCGGCAAGCGGTCAAACACCGTGCGGCGACCTTCTGGATCCTTACGGGTGCATAGCTCGCCTTCCGGCTTGTTATACATAATCACCCGGCGTGGCACTTCTTCTTCTGGGCGCAATGCCACCGGACGGTCATCAAAACTGACTTTGTCCCGCGCTTCAACGCGGTCGCCCAGCTTAGCCACCTGGCTATTCACTTTAACACGGCCGGCGGAAATCGCCGTTTCCATCTCACGACGCGAGCCAAGGCCTGCACGGGCCAAGACTTTTTGCAGCTTTTCGCTGGTGGGGGGCGTGGTGTTATTACTCTGACTCATGGTCGTCTGACCTCACATCGGTAGTCTCCGTGCTTTCGCGCTCATCTTGTTGGCGCTTGGCACGTGCCGCGAGCCGAGCCTGTAGGTCGGCAAAACTCAGCGGCTGGGTTAACGCCGTCTCGGCGTGCGTGTCGGCTATCTCAGCCGAGGTTATCTGTTCTTTCTGAGGTGGCGCATCCTGCACCGTTTTGATCGTTTCGTCCAGTGCTTCATGGTCTGAACCGGGGCCATTTTCTTCCTGAATGTCAGTATCCTTCGTCATCCCCGGTTCTTCAGGTATTTCGTTTTCATCCCAGCTTGCCAGGGTGTGCATGGGCGGCAATGCATCGAGGGTTTTTAACCCAAAATCGTCTAAAAAGCTGCGCGTGGTGGCGTATACCGCTGGTCGGCCGGGCACATCACGGTGACCGACCACCCGAATCCAGCCGCGCTCCGCCAAGGTGCGCATAATGGAACTACTCACGCTGACACCGCGCACTTCCTCAATGTCCCCACGAGTAACCGGCTGCCGATAGGCAATTAATGCCAGTGTCTCCAGCAGCGCCCGCGAGTAGCGCTGGGGGCGTTCATCCCATAACCGCGACACCCACTGGGAAAGCCGCGGACGAATGCGCAGCTGGTAGCCTGAGACCGTTTCCAGGAGCTCCAGTGCACCGCCAGAATGTCGCTGCTGCAAACGCTCCAGGACGTCACGAAGCTCTTTGCGCGGGGGGCATTCGCCCTCGAGAAAGAGTGTCTCCAACCGCTCAAGGGGCAAGGGTTCGCCAGCGGCCAGCAGTGCGGCTTCAACAATATTATCTAAAACAATGTCATCTAACGCGGTGACGGTGTTACTCATGGCGTCTCCTCGCCAGGTTCAAAAGCGGACTCGCCATAGGCATCATCTTCTATCCCGCCCTCATCAAAAGCGCTCTCCTCGCCGTCAGTCAGGGCAGCGCGCCGCGCGCGCACGTGAATTGGCGACAGCGGCGCATTTTGGACAATTTCAATCATGGCTTCTTTGGCTAATTCAAGAATCGCCATAAACGTGACCACCACGCCTGCGCGCCCCTCCTCTAAAGTAAATAGCGTTTCAAAGGGGGTATAGCGCTGATGGGCGTCGTCGTAACTTAGCTGCTCCATGATCTTGAGCATGCGCTCGCGGGTAGAGAGAACCTCGCGGCTGATCTGGTGGGCCTGCACCAGCTCGGCACGCTTGAGGATATCGGAGAGCGCGCTGAGCAATTCATCCAATTCCACCTCAGGGTGAATCACACGGGACTCCAGCGGCGGTAAGCCTGCCTGCACGCTGAACCAGTCACGCCCCATGCGCGGTAGTGTATCCAGCGTCTCTGCTGCCTCTTTAAGGCGTTCGTACTCTTGCAGACGGCGAATAAGCTCAGCGCGGGGATCCTCCTCGTCATCGCCCTCAGCCTTCGGCGGGCGTGGCAACAAGGTGCGCGACTTGATCTCAGCCAGCATAGCGGCCATCAACAGGTATTCCCCCGCCAGTTCAATCTCCATGGCCTTCATCAGCTCCACGTACTCGATGTACTGGTGGGTGATGGTCGCCACGTTGATGGTCAGAATATCCAGGTTTTGGCGGCGAATCAGATAGAGCAGCAAGTCCAACGGGCCTTCAAAGGTCTCTAAAAAGACACGCAGTGCTTCCGGGGGAATATACAAATCCTCCGGCAGTTGCGTAATCGGCTCATTAAACAGACGCCCAAGCGAAACTGCCACTGGCTCGGTGGGTTCGGAATCAGGGCTTTCTAAATCAACAGTAGCGCTTGGCGTCTCGCTCACGCGGGTCGGCTCTCTTGGAAAATGAAAATCGGCACAAGCGAACAGTTTAGCAAAGTCGTCAGCATTCGCGTTGCTCTATTAGAGAGTAAGCACAAGCGCACTACCCCGCCTCCACCGCTTTGCGGTAGCGGCCAGTATAGTCAAACAGCTTGTCACGGATTTGGAAATGGCGCCCCACTTTGCGGCCTACGACAAAATCCGGATGGCGTAGGCGGCGCTGTTCGGCGACGACTTCCTCGGCGCTTAGCGGCTGCCATTTACCTCCCGGTGCGCGCAGATGGTAGCGCATAAAGGCGGCATAGAAAGCGCGCCGCTGAGCGGGGGTTTCCAGCGCAAACCACTCGGAAAGATGGGTGCCATCTTCGTCATGATAGGTGACTTTTAAGCGCGGCAGGCCACGACCGTTGGTGGTCGCTTCCAGCTGCATACCGCTTACCCGTAATACCTTGGCGTCTTTCAGCTTTAGGGCGTCCTTGAGTTTATCATCCGCGTCCACCAGTAGTTTTTCGCAACCGTGGCAGCGACGGGCCGCGATGTCATTCTCGGCGCCGCACTCTTCGCAGACTTTAAAACGGAACCGAAACTCACATTGCTTTTTATAGGCGCCCGAAACCGCGCCGTGCTGGCCGTTAGCTACGCTGGAAGGCCGATCAGGGTCTTCGACCAACCCCTGACAGCGGCGACCAAAGTGCTCAATCACTAAATCACCGTCGCGCTTACCCCAGTAAAGATTGGCATGACCGCAGTCAGGGCACTCTACCTGAACTGGTTCGCTGTCACTATCGGGCTTCGGCTCACCCACTTCCGGCGCGAAGATATCCCAAGGGTTACCGGCATAATCCAAAATCAGGCAGTCGCTTTTACCCGGCGACAACCGTAGCCCTCTACCCACCATTTGCTGATAAAGACTCACCGACTCAGTGGGCCGTAAAATGGCGATCAAATCCACATGTGGAGCATCGAAACCGGTGGTCAGCACCGCGACGTTAACAAGGTATTTTAACTCCCGCGCTTTAAAAGCATCGATCAGCGCAGTGCGCTCTTGGGAAGGTGTTGCCCCAGTAATTAAAGCCGCCTCTGCTTGGGGTAAATAACCGATAATTTCTTCAGCGTGGGCTACGGTGGCGGCAAAAATCATCACGCCCTGGCGATCAACCGCACGTTCGACGATTTGCCCGATAATGCCTGGCGTCGCTCGACTGCCCGCCACCACGCGATTCAGCTCTTCCTCTTGGAACAGACCGCCTGAAGCGGGTTTGAGCGCGGAGAAGTCATAACCCTCGATCGTCATATCCAGGCGTTTGGGCGCAGCCAGATAGCCCTGCTTCACCATCAGACGCAGCGGCTGCTCGAAGACGCAGTCGCGAAAAAAACTCTCTTCGCTGCCACGCACCATGCCGTGATGGTGGCGATAATAGATAAACCCCTGCCCCAAGCGGTACGGTGTAGCGGTGAGGCCGAGTATTTTAAGCTGTGGATTGTGCTGGCGCAGGTGCTCAATCACCTGACGATAGCTAGCGTCTTCGTTGAGTGATACACGATGGCTCTCATCGATGACCAGCAGGGTAAAATTAGTGTCGTTAAAACTCTCCAGGTTACGCACCACTGACTGCACCGAGCCAAATACTACTTGGCGACTCGCCTCTTTGCGCTTTAAACCAGCGCTAAAAACATCCGCCTCAAGCCCATAAGCTTGGTACTTGGCATGGTTCTGCTCCACCAGCTCACGCACATGGGCTAGCACCAATACCCGCCCACGGGCCAAGCGCGCTAGCTCAGCTATCACCAGGGATTTACCACTGCCCGTGGGCAGCACCACCAGCGCAGGCTCACTTGAGGCTCGGAAATGGCCCACCACGCGCTTGACCGCTTCCTGCTGATAGGGGCGAAGCTGGGGCGTTGGTGAGGTGGCTAATGAGGAGCTAGGTATCGACAAATTAATTAGCACGCTATTGAACTATTACGACTTTGGTCGCGTCGTAGTAGTGATGGTTTAAATAATCCCAGAAATCGCAACGTTTATTAGCGAGAAGATACTAGTGAGGTGAGCAATGACAACCAACCATTTCAGCCCTGAGTGCCCGGAATGCAGCAGTCGTTTAAAACGCCTTCCCGCCACACGGCGTGGTAAAGCCCATGTGTTCTGCATGGATTGCGGGCATGATTTTGGGCGCTTCGAATACCTCGTTGAGCGCTACCGGTTAGAGCTTGAAACGCTGGAGGCCAAACTAGGATTGCCGCCCAAAGGAGCTGATAAAACACCGTCTAGCGCTCCCGAGCGGCACTCTTAATAACTGTTGTCACGACTCGAGTAACTGTGAACGGCGGAAAAATCCGCCGTTAACATGGGGCTATGCCCAACGCATTACCTAAAGCATTACTGGAATCAGTTGAGCCAAACCCGAGCGTTGCGGAATAGCCGCAGCCAGGCGCCATCTTCAGTCCACTCTGCCGGGCGCCAGGAGTTGGTGACCGCCCGAGCAACGCGCTCGGGGTGGGGCATCATAATGGTCACCCGGCCATCCGGCGTGGTCAGACCGGTAATGCCTGCCGGTGAGCCGTTCGGGTTTGCCGGGTAGCGCGTGGTCGCCTGGCCGTAGTTATCGATATAGCGCAGGGCGATTTGGTTGCTCGATTGCATGCTGCGCAGATGAGCGCTGTCGCGGAACTCCGCCTGCCCTTCACCATGAGCAACGGCGATGGGCAGTTTTGAGCCTTCCATACCGGCCAACAGAATAGAGGGACTCTTTTCAACCCGCACCATCGAAACCCGCGCCTCAAACTGCTCGGATTCGTTGCGCACAAAGGTCGGCCAGTTTTCAGCGCCAGGAATTAGCGATTTCAACTGCGAGAGCATTTGGCAACCGTTACATACGCCCAGCGAGAAACTATCGTCGCGGGCGAAGAACGCCGCAAACTGCTCCTGGGCGCGCTCATTAAACAGCACCGACTTGGCCCAGCCACCGCCAGCACCAAGCACGTCGCCGTAGGAGAAGCCACCGCAGGCCACAAGCCCTTTGAACTCCTCCAGCGAAACGCGCCCTTCCAGGATGTCGCTCATATGCACATCCACTGCCTCAAACCCGGCCTTATCGAAAGCCCAGGCCATTTCTACCTGGCCATTGACGCCCTGTTCACGCAGCACCGCCATGGCAGGCTTAGCTGTATTGACATAAGGCGCGCTGATATCTTCATTGATATCAAAGGTGGGCGTGGCAGATAGCCCCGGGTCGCGGCCATCGAGCAGATTGTCGTATTCGTTCTTGGCGCATTCGGGGTTGTCGCGCAGCGCCTGCATACGGTAACTGGTTTCTGTCCAGGTACGTTGGGTAAGCTGACGAGTGGTTTCCAGCAAGGGTTCTTCAAACAGCGTGACGCGCACCTGGTCGTCGTAACGCGGCCGAGCGATAACGCCGCAGGTTTCGATACCAGCCACAGCAAACTGCGCCAGCACTTCTTCAGTGTGTTCACGATTGACCTGAATCACGGCACCCAGCTCTTCCGAGAACAGCGCATTCAACGCCTCCACTGGCTCGTCGATCATCCAGTCTAGCTTAATCTCAAGCCCGGCGTGGGCAGCAAAGGCCATTTCCAGCAGCGTGACCAGCAGACCACCATCGCTACGATCGTGATACGCCAGCAGTTTGCCGTCGCGGCTCAGGCCTTGAATGACTTCGAAGAACGCTTTGATATCTTCCGGGTCGTCCACGTCGGGGCAGTCATTGCCCACCTGACCATACACCTGCGCCAAAGCGGAGCCGCCCAACCGGTTCTGACCGTTGCCCAGGTCGACCAAAATCAAATCCGACTCGTCTTGATCCAGATTGATCTGCGGCGTTAGCGTCGCCAGGGCGTTGGTCACCGGAGCAAAACCGGTCACCACTAGTGAAAGGGGCGACGTCACGCTCTTATCTTCGTATTCGCCCTGCTCGTTCTCATCCTTCCAAGCGGTACGCATCGACATCGAGTCTTTGCCCACCGGAATCGCAATGCCCAGCGCCGGGCACATTTCCATACCTACCGCATAAACCGCATCGTAAAGCGCCTGATTTTCACCTGGGTGATCCGCCGCGCTCATCCAGTTAGCGGAGAGCTTGATATCGCTAAGCTTGGCAATCGGTGCTGCCGCCAAATTGGTAATCGCTTCGGCCACCGCTAAGCGAGCGCTAGCGGCAGGGTTGATCAAGGCTACCGGCGGACGCTCTCCCATGGCCATGGCTTCACCGGTGTGGGCATCAAAGCTTGCCGTGGTCACCGCTACATCGGCTACCGGCACTTGCCAGGGGCCGACCATTTGGTCGCGAGCCACCTGGCCGGTGATCGAGCGGTCACCAATGGTGATCAGGAAGCTTTTGGAGGCCACGGTAGGTAAGCGCAGTACGCGATCAAGTGCTTCGCGCAGATCAAGATTATCCAGCATCATGCCAGAGAGTTCTGGATTGCGACGCTCAAATTCGCGCTGCATCTTGGGCGCTTTGCCGAATAGCACGCTCATCGGTAGGTCAACCGGCTTACTCTCAAAATGGCCGTCGCGCACTTCAAGGTGGTGCTCTTCCAAGGCTTCGCCGACTACCGCATAGGGGCAGCGCTCTCGCTTGCACAGGGCATCAAATGTATCCAAATCCTCTGGTGCAACCGCAAGCACGTAACGCTCCTGGGCTTCATTACACCAAATCTCCAGCGGGCTCATACCCGGCTCGGCGTTGGGCACCGCGCGCAGATCAAAGCGGCCACCACGGTTGCCATCTTTTACTAGCTCGGGCAACGCATTGGAGAGCCCACCCGCGCCAACATCGTGGATAAAGCGAATCGGGTTGTGATCCCCCAGCGCCCAGCAGCGGTCGATCACCTCTTGAGCACGGCGTTCAATCTCAGGGTTTTCACGCTGCACCGAAGCGAAATCCAAATCGGCACTGGAAGTGCCGGAGGCCATGCTGGAGGCTGCACCGCCGCCCAGGCCAATTAACATCGCCGGGCCACCCATCACAATCAGCTTGCCGCCGACAGGGATATCCCCCTTCTGAACATGGTGGGCACGGATATTGCCATAACCACCGGCGAGCATAATCGGCTTATGGAAACCGCGCCGCTCGATACCGCCTTCGTTAAGTGACTCCTGCTCGTAGGTGCGGAAATAGCCGGTTAGATTGGGGCGGCCAAATTCATTGTTGAACGCGGCGCCGCCAATGGGGCCCTCGAGCATAATATTGAGCGCCGACTCCATACGCCCTGGCTTGCCGTAATCAAAAGCTTCCCAGGGCTGTACGAATTCTGGAATGCGCAGGTTGGAAACCGTAAAGCCTGACAAACCCGCCTTGGGCTTACCGCCAATGCCGGTGGCGCCTTCATCGCGGATCTCCCCACCCGAGCCAGTTGCAGCGCCAGGAAATGGGGCGATCGCGGTAGGGTGATTATGGGTTTCCACCTTCATCAGGATATGAATGGGTTCCTGATGAGTGGCGTAGAGTGCGCGCTCGTCATCAAGGCCTGTCAACGGCGTGGCAAAGAAGCGTCCAGCCTGACTGCCCTTGATCACAGCGGCATTGTCGCTATAAGCCGAGAGAACATTGTCCGGCGACGACGCAAAGGTATTCTTGATCATCTTAAACAGCGAGTGGCTCTGCAGCTCGCCGTCGATCATCCAATCGGCGTTGAAGATTTTGTGACGGCAGTGCTCAGAGTTGGCCTGAGCAAACATCATTAGCTCAACATCGCTGGGGTTACGCCCCAACTCATTGAAAGCATCGACAAGATAGTCGATTTCATCTTCTGCCAGCGCCAGCCCCAGCGCCTGGTTGGCCGTTGCCAACGCATCCCGGCCGCCCTCTAGAATATCCACACTGCCCAGCGGTGCCGGGTCGTGTTGAGCAAACAGCTTAGCAGCGTCCGAGGCATCGGCTAGCACGGTTTCGGTCATACGGTCGTGTAGCAGTGCCGCCAGCGCGCTCAAACTCTCTTCGTTCGGCATAGCGGTGAAGCTGACCCGATAATCGATGCCGCGCTCGATGCGGCTAATTTGGCGCAAGCCGCAGTTGTGGGCGATATCAGTCGCCTTGGATGACCAGGGCGACTGAGTGCCTAGGCGCGGCGCCACCAAAAAGCGCTGGGCGCGCTCAGGAACCTCTACGCTCGAGTGAGTACCGTAATCAAGTAACTGCACCAAACGCTCGCGGGCAGCGTCATCCAGTTCCTCGCGGCGCTCATGGGAGTGAACATCGATAAAATGAACATAGTGGGCAGACAGCGCTTCCACCTCGGGAACACGTTCACGCAGCACCGTTAACAGCCGAGCATGACGGAAGGCAGAAAGGGCGGGCGCGCCTCGCAGTTCGAGCATATCCTGAAGCCTCTAGAGCAGGGAAATTCGAGCAGGGAAATCACCGGGCCGCCAGGCGGCCGTGCTTTTATGGTGCCGGAAAACACAGATAATGTGGTACCGGAAAACGCCTATGATACTGGAAACCAGCCGCCACACGAAATCAACAAGGTGACAGCCTGCCCCTGGCTGGGTATCGTGGCAGCTTGTTTCATGCCGACAAGACGCCATGCTGACGTTGATTTGCCGACATTTTGTAGCCCGTGCTAGCGCTTATTATGCGCTAATAGCGATTACGCTTCTGACTCTGGTACCCACTCTCTCCCTGGTTCCACCCGGCGAGCATCTGACTCAGATCACTGCAAAAGATTTTATTACCGTTCACACCCGTAATACACCCACCACTTATTACCAAGGTCGCCAGGGCCCTACCGGCTTTGAGTACGAGCTAATGCACCGCTTTGCCGACTATCTGGGGGTGAGTCTTAACCTTAACGCCCGCCATCACCCTGAAAGCGTGCTACCGGCGGTACGTGACAGCGGCGACCTGGGCGCGGCAGCGCTACCCCTATTGCCTAATCCCTCTGGTGTTTACTACACCCGTCCGATTATCAAGATGCAGCCGCTGGTGGTATACCGGCGTGGACTTAATGGTATTAGTGAACCAAGCGACCTTGTCGGCCTGGAGCTTGGTACGCTTAGCGAAGCGGGTACCGGCGAAGCACTGCGCGATCTCCAGAAACGCCACCCCACCCTAAGCTGGAAAGAGTCCCATGAGCTGGAGGTCGCCGAACTGCTGGCCCGGGTTGAGAACGGCACCCTGGACGCGGCGGTTATTTTTGAGCATCAGTTTCGTTTAAACCGGCTGTTTTTTCCCAACGTTGAGCGCGGCTTTATCCTCGGCGACCCGCTCTCCATGGCGTGGGCAGTGCCCAGCGGTCGCGGTTTGGGGTTACTCGAAGCCGCTAATCGCTTCCTCCAAGACCTGCAGGAGAGCGGCATGCTAGACCGGCTAGTCAGCCGCTACTTTGGCCATGACGACTACCTGGAGTATGTCGGCACCCGCACCTTTCTTGACCATCTGGATGCGCGCCTGCCCCGCTATACTGAATTATTCCAGCAATCCGCCCGTGAAACAGGCTTTGATTGGAAGCTACTCGCAGCCGTGGGCTACCAGGAGTCGCATTGGGATCCAGATGCGGTCTCGCCGACCGGGGTGCGTGGCTTAATGATGCTAACCAACCCCACTGCCAGCGAAATGGGCATCAGCGACCGCACCGACCCGGCCCAAAGCATTGATGGCGGTGCCCGCTATTTGCGCAGCATCAAAGACCGCCTACCGGAAAGCATTACCGGCGATGACCGGCTTTTTATGGCCATGGCTGCCTATAATGTGGGGCTAGGGCATTTATACGATGCCCGTAAGATTGCCGAGATGCGAGGCGGTGCCCCCGACAGCTGGACGGATGTACGCGCCGCACTGCCCCTGCTACAGCAGCGTGAATGGCACAGCCAAACGCGTTATGGCTACGCCCGTGGTGGCGAGCCAGTAATATACGTACGCAATATCCGTCGCTATTATGAAATGATTGAGTATGTTGAACGTAGCCGCCAGCAGTTTTTCCAACTAGAACAAACGCCAGTCAACGATGATCCACTGCTATTGTTCGAACTTGTGCCGCCACTTGATTAACGCTTCTTAACTATTTTGATCGCGTCGCGCGGTGAAAAAACGCTTCAGCAATTTTTGCGAGGGTGCCGCTAATACACCGCCAGTCACCGCGACTTGATGGTTGAACCACGGCTGCGCCAGTAGGTTAGCCTTTGATTCAACCATGCCAGCCCGAGGCTCAGCAGCACCGTAAACCAAACGGGTCAGGCGAGCATGTATCATCGCGCCTGCGCACATCATGCACGGCTCTAAGGTGACAAACAGCGTGCAACCCTCAAGGCGATAGTTTCCCTGCTGCTGCCCCGCCTCGCGCAGCGCACGAACTTCCGCGTGGCCGCTAGGGTCGCAACTGGCTACCGGGGCGTTGCAACCAACGCCTATGATCTCCCCCTGCGCATCGACAACAACCGCCCCCACGGGCACCTCGCCCGCCGCAGCGGCCAAGTGTGCTTGGTCAAGCGCCCGGTGCATGTAAAATTCATCGCTGCGCATAAACGTAAACTCCGCTAAGGTAGCTAAACGATCGTATGAAAGGGTTGTTCCCTGCCGTAGCAACTCACTTTCATCGACAGCATTCGATTGAGACAGCCGCAAGGATACCGAGAATGACAGACGCGCTGAACAAACTGGTAGCGTTACTGGAGCTAGAAACGCTGGAAGAGACGCTATATCGTGGCCAGAGTCAGGATCTAGGTTTTCCTCAGCTCTATGGTGGTCAGGTACTCGGCCAAGCGCTTGCAGCCGCTGCACGCACAGTGCCCATTGAGCGCCGCCCGCACTCTCAGCACGGCTATTTTCTGCGCCCTGGTGACCCACATCGCCCCGTTGTCTACCAAGTGGACACCATTCGCGATGGCGGCAGCTTCACGACCCGTCGTGTCACTGCCATCCAAAAAGGCCGGCCAATCTTCTTCTGCAGCGCCTCCTTTCAAAGCGATGAGGCAAGCTTTAACCATCAGCGCACCATGCCGGATGTGCCGACACCCGAAGCGTTACTCGAGAACGGCGAGGCCAAGCATGACCGCTTTCCCGGTCACCCGATTGAGTTTGTGCATCTACCCGGCAACCCTGACAACGGTACACCTGCTGGCCAATGCTTATGGTTTCGTCTTTCCGGTACACTGCCAGACGACCCGGCATTGCACCGCCACTTGCTCTCTTACGCCTCTGACTTCAATCTGCTGACCACCAGCCTGATTCCCCATGGCATTGCGTACCGAGATCCCAAGCTGCGCATCGCCAGCCTTGACCATGCCCTGTGGCTCCACCAGGACACTCGCCTGGACGATTGGCTGCTATACGTCATCGACTCACCCTGGGCAGGCGGTGCTCGCGGGCTGGCGCGGGGGCATATTTACAGCCGCGATGGCCACCTAGTAGCCTCCACCGCTCAGGAAGGGCTTACGCGCTATTCTCAAAGCTAAATAAATAATCTCGCAAAACATTTACGCCCGCTAAGAAGCGGGCGTAAATCGACTCCAGGGCGCAGTGCCTTAGCCGCCATAAACGTCATTAATTGACTGCAGCGGGTAGTGCGCCGGGAAAGGCTTACGGGCGACACCAGAATCAACCGCAGCTTGCGCCACCGCCGAGGAAACCCGCGCCAGCAGGCGGATATCGACCGGCGTGGGAATGATGTACTCGCGGCCAAAACTCATCTCGGTGCGCTCGTAGGCGTCCAGCACTTCCTGAGGAACCGGCTCGCGGGCCAAGTCTTTCAAGGCATGCACCGCGGCCAGCTTCATCTCTTCATTAATGCGCGTGGCGCGAACATCCAAAGCGCCGCGGAAGATAAACGGGAAGCCCAGCACGTTGTTGACCTGGTTCGGGAAGTCCGAACGGCCGGTGGCCATGATCACATCCGGGCGCGCTTCCCGGGCAACGTCAGGATGGATCTCCGGATCCGGATTGGTGCAGGCAAAAATCACCGGATCTGGCGCCATTTTCTTCACCTGATCAGCAGACAGCAGCCCCGGGCCTGACAGGCCGATAAAGACGTCAGCGTTGTCGATGGCATCATCCAAGGTGCGCATCTCGGTATCACGGGCGAATTCAGCCTTATATTCGTTGATACCTTCGCGATCAGTATGGATAACGCCACGTCGATCCAGCATTACCAAGTTCTCTTTACTTGCACCACAGGAGACCAGCAGCCGCATGCAGGCAATCGCCGCCGCCCCTGCACCCATGCAAACGATCTTGACGTTCTCAATTTTTTTGCCAGCGATATCCAAGGCATTAAGCATGCCGGCCGCTGTCACAATTGCAGTGCCATGCTGGTCATCGTGGAAGACCGGGATGCTGCAGCGCTCACTCAGTGCTTTCTCAATTTCAAAACACTCCGGCGCCTTGATGTCTTCAAGGTTAATGCCGCCCCAAGTATCAGCAATGCGCGCGACGGTATCGATAAACGCCTGCGGGCTTTCCGCATCCACTTCGATATCCACTGAATTGATGCCTGCAAAGCACTTAAACAGCACGCCCTTGCCCTCCATCACTGGCTTGCTCGCCAGCGGGCCCAGATTACCCAAACCCAGAATAGCGCTGCCATCAGTAATCACGGCTACCAGATTGCCCTTGCCGGTATAGCGGTAGGCATTTTCCGCATCACGGGCAATTTCAAGTACTGGCTCAGCCACGCCCGGACTATACGCCAGCGCCAAATCCCGTGCCGTCGCGGTGGGTTTGGTCAACTCCACCGAAAGCTTACCGGGAATCGGTTTCGCGTGATAATCCAAAGCAGCCTGCTTATTTGCATCCGTCATGGTCAGAGTCCAGTTAACATAAAGTAGATAAGTCGTTTCAGAATATAGAAAAAACCATAGCGCCTCAAGCACGCCGTCAACTTACGACAAAACGCTCGTTTAACTGAATTTTATCTTCATATTCGTCACTTTTAGCCACTATTTGCAGAAACTTATGCAAACAGGCTTTAATCATAATGCTTTACTTATCGCTGCATAACAGCATTTATGGAAATTTTTTCCACATAAAGCTCATGCAGCAAGCATATCCAGCTCACAAAAAACCCACGCCGGGGCGTGGGTTTTGCGCGAGACTAGCCTGATATGAACAGGCATGCTGGCGATATGGCTATCCGACTGGGATTAGCCGCGCTTAACAGCAGCGCCGAAACGCTTGTTGAAACGCTCTACGCGGCCACCAGTGGTCGCTTGCTTCTGCTTACCAGTGTAGAACGGGTGGCAGTTAGAGCACACATCCAAAGAGAAGTCCTGACCAGAGGTCGTACCTACTTGGAAAGTGGCGCCGCAAGAACAGCTGGCGGTGACCGTGTTGTAATTCGGGTGAATACCTTGTCTCATTTCGAGCCTCACTAAGCTATATGCCGCCACCTGATCTCGTGCCAGGTACCGCATACGGGTTTGGAAAAAACGACTAACCGGTTAGCCGCTCCGTCGTTACGATAGGTCTTTACAAATAGATCGATAAAGATCGTTAGGATTCAGAGCGGTCGCATATTCTAGCAAAACTAACGCCGGAGGCCAATTGGCTGACTCTTTTTCTTCGCAGGCATACTCTCAAGGACAGTCTCAAGGACAGTCCCAAAGGCCGTCTCAAAGATCTTCCCAAGCACTCGATCAAGTGCTCAAGGTAGCCCTGCCCTCGCCGCTGCGCCGCCTGTTCGACTACCTGCCATCCAGGGAAGCGCCTCCCTGCGGCTGGCAGCCGGGGTTGCGAGTGCGAGTGCCCTTTGGGCGTCGCGAAGTCGTCGGAGTGGTCGTCGAATTAGCCGACCACAGCGACCTTCCGCGCAGCCAACTGCGTAGCATCAGTGAAGCACTGGATGATGCCCCGTTGCCGGAGGATTGGCTATGGCTATGCCGCTTTGCCGCCCGTTATTATCAGCACAGCCTAGGCGACACCCTGCACCACGCCATGCCGGCGCGGCTGCGCCAGGGGCACCCCATGGCTGGGCGCACCCAGACCCTCTGGCTTGCCCAAGGCGAAGGCGCAGAAGAAATACTCAGCCGAGCGCCCAAGCAAGCCGAGCTGTATGCGCTGCTGCGCCAACACCCTCATGGATTGCCTAGCCGTGCGGTTAGCGCCCACGGTTTCGCCCGCGACCAGCTATTAGCGCTGGAGAAGAAAGGCCTGGCATCCAGCCAGGAACACATTCTCACTGCCCCAACGCCACCTAGCGGCAACTTACTAGCAACACCGGCCCTGCCGCTTAACCGTGAACAGGCGACAGCGCTGGCCGCACTGCATGAGAAGCTCGATGGCTACCACCCCTGCTTACTCGAGGGTGTCACCGGCAGCGGCAAAACGGAAGTCTACCTCCAGCTTATTGAAGCTGTCGCCGCCAAGGGCAAGCAGTCGCTGGTACTGGTGCCGGAAATTGGCTTAACCCCACAGACGCTCGCCCGCTTTAGACGCCGCTTTCGGGTACCCGTGGTGGCGCTGCACTCAGGCCTCACCGACCCCGAGCGACTAGACGTGTGGGAAGCCGCCGCCAGCGGTCGGGCGCTGATTATCATCGGCACCCGCTCGGCGATTTTCACCCCGCTGGCCAACCCCGGCGCGATTATTGTCGATGAGGAGCACGACGGCTCCTACAAACAGCACGACGGTTTGCGCTACCACGCCCGCGATTTAGCCGTGGCCCGGGCCCACTACCATAAAATCCCGCTGCTGATGGGTAGTGCTACCCCCTCCCTGGAGAGTCTGCACCAGGCGCTTAGCGGCGCCTACCGCCACCTACGCCTGACCCAGCGCCCCAGCCAGCACCCGCCAGCCAAGCTGGAGCTGATTGATCTACGCCACCAACGCCGCCAGGGCGGCCTGCTACCCGGCGCCATCAAAGCGATTAAAAGCACCTTGAGCGCTGGCAAGCAGGTGCTGATTTTTATCAACCGGCGCGGCTTTGCACCGACACTTGCCTGCCACGCCTGCGGCTGGATGGCAGAGTGTGGTCAGTGCGACGCACGCATGACACTACACCGCCAGCCTCCCCTACTGGCTTGCCACCACTGCGATAGCCGCCGCGCCCTCCCGGACGCTTGCCCCGAGTGTGGCAGCGGCGATCTGCGCGCCTTGGGTAGTGGCACAGAACGCACTGAAGAAACGCTGCAAACGCTGTTCCCGAAAACCACTATCCACCGCATCGACCGGGATAGCACCCGGCGGAAGGACAGCTTTGAACAGGTACTCAAAGAAATTCAGCGCGGCGAACCCTGCGTGTTGGTCGGCACTCAAATGCTCGCCAAAGGGCACCACCTACCCCACGTCACACTTGTCGTGGTCGTCAATGCCGACGGCGGCCTCTACGCCGCTGATTTTCGCGCTCTGGAGCACAGCGCCCAACTACTTGAACAGGTGGCGGGCCGTGCCGGTCGCGCCGCCCACCCAGGCCGAGTGCTGGTGCAAACCCTACACCCCGACGACCCTCACTTGGGCCAATTAGCTGAACATGGCTACGGGGCCCTCGCACGCAATATGTTGGAAGAAAGGCGCATTTCCCTGCTACCGCCGTTCTGTTTTATGGCGCTGCTACGCATCGAAAGCCCCAAAGAGGAGGCCGCTTTGGCCATGGCGCAACAGGCCACTCAAGCTCTGCGCCAATGGCTAAAAGAGGCCGGCGTAGCCACCCGCTGCCTGGGGCCGGTGCCCGCGCCAATGGAAAGACGCCAGAACCGCTACCATTTACACGTTATGCTGGCAGCCGATAAACGCAGCCAACTACACCCTGCCGTTAGCTGGCTGGTGCAGTGGCTTGAAGCCAATCGCGAGGCACGCAAGGTACGCTGGTCGATTGATATCGACCCACAAACTCTCGCTTAGCGCTTATCTCTTGGCAGTTGTTTAGCAACACGCCTTTGAAACTGCGGCTCAATTGCCGATAATAGCCGCCTTACCGACGCACCTTTACTGCTGCGCGTTAGCACACGCCGCCACAGACGTAACCGGATACCCACATGAAAGATACGATAGTTTCTCTGCTCGAAGGCGCGATCACCGCGCTCAAGCACCAAGGCGTGCTGCCAAACGACCTTCAGCCCACCATCAAGGTGGACCCCACCAAAGACAAGGCCCACGGCGATTACGCCACCAACTTGGCGCTGATGTTAGCCAAACCGGCAGGCAAAAATCCGCGTGAACTAGCCAACGCGCTGGTAGCAGCGCTACCTGAAAGCGACGCTATCCAAAAAACCGAGATTGCGGGCCCCGGCTTTATCAACTTTTTCGCCGCCGTCGATGCCGCGGCGCAAATCGTTGCCCAGGTACTCGACTGCGGCGACACCTTTGGCCGCAGTATGGTCGGAAAAGGCGAGAAAGTGCAGGTCGAGTTCGTTTCCGCCAACCCCACCGGCCCGCTGCACGTAGGTCACGGTCGGGGCGCAGCGATTGGCGACTGCCTATGCCGCCTGCTCGAAGCCACCGGTTTTGATGTCACCCGCGAGTTCTACTACAACGACGCGGGCGCCCAGATCGCCAACCTGGCGCGTTCGGTACAAGCGCGAGTGAAAGGCTTAGGCCCTGACGACGATAGCTGGCCCGAAGACGGCTATCGCGGCGAGTATATCGTCGATGTGGCCAACGATTACCTGGCAGGCAAAACGGTCAGTGCCGATGACCGCGAAGTCACCGCCAAAACCGATCCTGACGACCTGGACGCGATTCAAGAGTTTGCCGTGGCGTGGCTGCGGCGCGAACAGGATCTGGATCTAAAAGCCTTCGGCGTGGAGTTTGACGTCTATTTCCTAGAGTCGTCGCTTTACGAAGATGGCAAGGTGGACGCCACTGTTGAAAAACTGGTGAGCGCAGGCCACACCTATGAAGAAGATGGTGCCATGTGGCTACGCACCACCGACTTCGGTGATGACAAAGACCGCGTGATGCGCAAACGCGAGGGTGGTTACACCTACTTCCTGCCCGATGTGGCCTACCACCTGGACAAGTGGCAGCGCGGTTTCAAGACCGTAATCAACGAACAGGGCGCCGACCACCACTCCACCGTCACCCGCGTACGCGCCGGTTTACAGGCGCTGGAAGTGGGCATTCCCAAAGGCTGGCCCGACTATGTGCTCCACCAGATGGTCATGGTTACCCGCTCAGGCGTCGAGGTAAAACTCTCCAAGCGCGCCGGCAGCTATGTCACTGTGCGCGACTTGATCGACGAAGTGGGCCGCGACGCCACGCGCTTTTTCCTCGCCGCCCGCCGCGCCGACTCACAGCTCACCTTTGATATCGACCTGGCCCGCTCCCAGTCGAATGACAACCCGGTCTACTACATCCAGTACGCCCATGCCCGGGTCTGCAGCATGCTGCGCAAAGCCGAGGATGCCGACCAGCCGTTTGATCACGCCTTGGCACTGGCCAACCTAGTGCTGCTGGACAGCGACCAGGAGAAAGCCGTACTTAACCGGCTAGCGCGCTTCCCTGAAGTAGTGGAAACCGCCGCCAGAAACCGCGAGCCACAGCAGGTTGCCCAGTATTTGCTCGACCTTTCCGGCGACTTCCACACCTGCTACAACGCCGTCAAAGTGATGGTCGAAGACGACACCCTGCGCAATACGCGCCTGGCGCTGGGCCTTGCCACCCGTCAAGTGCTCCGCAACGGGCTTGACTTAATGGGGGTTAGCGCCCCAGAGGAGATGTAAGCAATGGCTAGCCCGCGCAAAAAGCCCGCCCCCCGCCGCGGAGCCACCTCGCAGCGCAAGTCCAACCGCAGCTCAGGCGGCGGCTTTCGCCTACCCGGCTGGCTGTGGGGTCTTGCCGGTATGGCGGCAGGCTTCTTTTTGGCTCAGCACCAGCACGGCACCGCCCCCTGGCAAGAGCAGAGCGAAGCGCCTCAAGCCACGGTGCTACCCAAACCCTCGGGTAGCGAAGAGCGCGCTGCCGCTAGGGAAACCGAGGAAGCCGCTGAACCGTCGATGCCGACGTTTGAGTTTTATACCCTGCTGCCGGAAACCGAGGTCATTGCCCCCGGCGTCACTCTGCCTTCAAGCGTTGTGCGCCCGGAGGCTCCCGAACCGACAGTCGATAGTGCTGCGGCCTCTGGCGCTGCAGGCGACGACCCCATCGCTCAGGTGATTGCCGCCAACACCCGACCTGAAGATCAGGTCTCGGCGGCCCAGGAGAATGAAGCAGCCACCAATACCCCAGGGCGCTATATGCTTCAGGCGGCCTCGTTTCGTGAAGCCAGCGACGCCGAACAGCTGCGTGGCCGACTGCGCAATTTAAGCCTGCTGGCGGAAATCAGCGAAGTAAAGGCGGATGGCAATACCTGGCACCGGGTACAAGTGGGACCTTACGAGGACACCCGAGAGCTAAACCGAGCCCAGGATTTAATGAATACCCAAGGCATCGAGCCCCTGCTTATCCAACTGCAAAACTAATAATCCCATCTGGAATACCCTGCGGGCGGTTGATTTTTTATCAGCCGCCCGCATTTTGTTGTGAACGCTTAAACAATGGTCGCTTATTGGGTGACCTGCCAGTCATCGGGAGCTCGCCTCCCCCAAGGAGTTATCTCCATGACCACTATTGTCTCCGTTCGTCGTGGTAACCAGGTCGCCCTCGCTGGCGACGGCCAAGTATCGCTGGGCAATACCGTAATGAAGGGTAACGCCAGCAAAGTACGCCGCCTCTACCGCGGCAAGGTACTGGCCGGATTTGCAGGTGGTACGGCGGATGCGTTCACGCTGTTTGAGCGCTTTGAAGCGCAGTTGGAAAAGTACCAGGGGCATTTGACCAAGGCAGCGGTTGAGCTTGCCAAAGATTGGCGCACTGACCGGGCGCTGCGCCGTCTGGAAGCGCTGCTCGCCGTTGCGGATCACAGCGCCTCTCTGATCATTACCGGTAACGGTGACGTAGTCGAACCCGAGCGCGGCATTATTGCCATTGGCTCTGGCGGCAACTTCGCCCAAGCCAGCGCCCGAGCACTACTGGAAAATACCGAGCTGTCGGCGCGTGAAATTACCGAGAAGTCGCTTTCGATCGCTGGTGATATCTGTGTATTCACCAACCACCACGTGACCCTCGAAGAGCTGTCGATTGACGATCGCTAATCAACTCACGCGATCCCCAAGCGCCGCTCACTGCACACTAAGGTTACTTATATGACTCAGATGACACCCCGCGAAATTGTTCACGCTCTAGACCAGTACATTATTGGCCAGCAGGATGCCAAACGCGCCGTTGCAATCGCTCTGCGTAACCGCTGGCGCCGGATGCAGCTCGATGATGACCTGCGCCCAGAGGTCACCCCTAAAAATATTTTGATGATCGGCCCCACCGGTGTGGGTAAAACCGAGATTGCCCGCCGTTTGGCCAAGCTGGCTAAAGCGCCGTTTATTAAAGTCGAAGCGACCAAGTTTACTGAAGTTGGTTATGTAGGCCGTGATGTAGAGTCGATTATTCGCGACTTGATGGAAGCGGCGATCAAGATGGTGCGCGAACAGGCCAAAGAGGAAGTTAGCCACCGCGCCGAAGATGCTGCGGAAGACCGCGTACTGGATGCCCTTTTGCCGCCGCCCCGTGGTCAGGAAGATAAACCCCGTGAAGACAGCGGCACCCGCCAGACCTTCCGCAAGAAGCTTCGCGAAGGGCAGTTGGACGATAAAGAGATCGATATCGAAATTTCTTCCCAGGGCCAAGGCATCGATATCATGACGCCACCAGGTATGGAAGAGATGACCAGCCAACTGCAGAGCATGTTCTCCAATATGGGCCAGCAGAAGCGTGAAAACCGCCGCGTAACGGTTAAAGAGGCGCTGGTACTGCTACGCGATGAAGAAGCGGGCAAGCTGGTCAACGAGGAAGAAATCAAATCCCGCGCGGTTTACTCGGTCGAGCAACACGGCATCGTATTCCTGGATGAGATCGATAAAGTCGCCAAGGGCAGCGGCCAGTCCAGCGGTGGCGAAGTCTCCCGTGAGGGCGTCCAGCGTGATCTGCTGCCGCTGATAGAGGGTTCCACCGTCTCGACCAAGTACGGCATGGTTAAAACCGATCACATCCTGTTTATCGCCTCCGGTGCATTCCACCTGTCGCGTCCTTCGGATCTGATTCCAGAGCTGCAGGGCCGCTTGCCGATCCGCGTTGAGCTTGACGCGCTAACGCCTAACGACTTTAAGCGCATTCTCACCGAGCCCTCCGCCTCGCTGACCAAACAGTACCAAGCGCTGCTGGCCACCGAAGGGCTAGACGTAGAGTTCACCCCCGACGGTATCGAGCGCATCGCGCAGATCTCCTGGCAGGTCAACGAAGGCACCGAAAATATCGGCGCCCGCCGTCTGCACACGGTGATGGAGCGGCTGTTGGAAGAAGCCTCTTTCCGAGGCGGCGATATGGAGAGCCCACTGGTAATTGACGGCGATTATGTCAATGCTCAGCTTGGCGAACTGGCGGTCGACGAAGACCTGTCCCGGTATATTTTGTAAGCGGCGTCTGCTGTTATTATCAGCATTGGTATAGTCAGCAACAGCAAGCCCGCTCTTTGCGGGCTTGCTGCTATGTTCGTAAGCCATGGACACTTAGCGATGAGGTTTCATCATGAATGCGCCCACCCCCACTAGGGTTCACTACCATAAACAGGCCCGCGAGCTGGAGCTTGGCTACGCCAATGGGGAGAGTTTTCATCTACCGGTCGAGTTGTTACGCGTCTATTCGCCTTCTGCCGAAGTGCGTGGCCACGGCGGCGACACCGCGGTACTGCAAGTGGGTAAAAAAGATGTCGGCCTGCAAAATATTACCCAGGCGGGCAACTATGCACTGAAACTGCATTTCGATGATGGCCATGACAGCGGGTTGTTTAGCTGGAACTACCTGTATGACCTCGCGACCCACCAAGAGGCCTACTGGAACAACTACTTGCAGCGTTTAAAAGAGGCCGGTGCCTCGCGAGAGCCCGCCAGCATTCAATTCAAGCAACTGTGACTACCTGACTCAGATCCTATACAAGAAGCCAGGCAGACAAGCCAGGGTGGACAAGGCTACAATGGCGTTTACTTTTAATCGCGTCGATCTCAGTGTCAAAAGACCTAAGATCGATTTGCCATCGCCTCGAATTCGGGAGCTACTGCCCAATGAGCCCCACAGAAAAACGCACCACTGACTTTGGTTTTCAGGAAGTCCCAGTTGATGAAAAAGCCTCGAGAGTGGCCGATGTTTTCCACTCCGTGGCTGCCCGCTACGATGTGATGAACGACCTGATGTCCATGGGCATCCACCGAGTCTGGAAGCGTCTTACCATTGAACGCGCCGGGGTGCGGCCTGGTCACCACGTGCTGGATATCGCGGGCGGCACAGGGGATTTAACGCTTAAGTTCTCCCGTTTGGTTGGCCCCCGGGGAAAAGTCGTACTTGCCGACATCAACGCCTCCATGCTCAAAGTGGGCCGCGACAAACTGATGGATAACGGCGTAGGCGGCAACGTCGAGTATGTTCAAGCCAATGCCGAAAGTCTGCCGTTTCCCGACAACAGCTTCGACTGCATCACCATTGCCTTTGGTTTACGTAACGTCACCGACAAAGACGCCGCGCTGCGCTCCATGGCCCGTGTGCTCAAGCCCGGTGGCCGCCTTTTGGTGCTGGAGTTCTCCAAACCCAACAACCCGCTGCTCTCCAAGGCCTACGATGAGTACTCTTTCCGCCTGCTGCCCAAAATGGGTGAACTGGTGGCGGGGGACGGCGACAGCTACCGCTACCTGGCGGAGTCGATTCGCATGCACCCAGATCAGGAAACGCTTAAAGCCATGATGGAAGAGGCGGGTCTTGAGCGGGTTGAGTACACCAACCTGACCGGTGGTATCGTTGCGCTGCACCGCGGCATTAAGTTATGACATTTCAAAGCAATACGACATTGCAAAACTGCATGACTTTCAAAAGCAGTGCGACATTGCAAAGCAGCATGACGTCCAAAAGCCAGACAACGTCACAGCGACCGATAACGCTATCTACCAAGAGGTCAGCATGCTGGTAACCCCGACCCTGCTGCTGGCCGGTTGTGAACGCACGCTCAACGCCCTGCTTGCCCGCGACCCCGCTGCCCCTGAACGGCTAGCGGCACTGGCGGGCAGTCGTCTACTGGTGCGCCTTGAGCAACCCCATTTAGCACTGGTCATTCACTACCATCACGCCGGGCTCGACCTGATGCGCGGCGATGACGTTGATGAAACCGACGTAGACGCAGTAGTAGAGCTCACCCCGGAAACGTTTTCCGAGTGGATCAGCGGCGCCTCGATTGAACGCCTTATGTTTGACGGCAAGCTGGCGGTGCGCGGGCGTATCCACCTGCTTGAAGCCACTCGAGACCTGCTCTTCGACCTGGATATCGACTGGGAGAGCGAGCTGGCCCGCTGGCTGGGCGATATGCCCGCCCACTCTCTGGCCGAGGGCCTGCGCCGCGCTGCCCGCTGGGGGCTGCGCGCCAAAGACGAGCTGATGCAGGATGTTTCTGAATATGTCTTTGAAGAGGCACGCCTGCTGCCAGGACGGCAGCAGCGTAACCTACTGCGCGAGCACCTGACCGAGCTAGAGGTGGCGACCGATCGCCTGGAAGCGCGTCTAAACCGCTTACAGCGACGACTAGAACAGCTACAGCCTGCGCCACAGGAGTCGCACCCATGAGCCTGCGCCTGCTGCGGATAAGCTGGGTGATCAGCCGCCACCGGCTTGACACACTGCTGCCGCTAGAGCGGCTGCCCTGGTGGCTCCGGGCGCTGCTATGGTTTTCTCCGCTACGTTTGATCCCCGTTGGCAAGCGCTCGCGGGGCGAACGTCTGCGCTTGTCGCTGGAAGCACTGGGGCCGATTTTTATTAAATTCGGCCAAATGCTCTCGACCCGTCGCGACCTGCTGCCAGCGGATATCGCCGATGAGCTGAAACGCCTGCAGGATCAGGTGCCGCCTTTTCCCGGTGATCAAGCCGCCGACCGGGTCGAGAAAGCGCTGGAAATGTCGCTGGAAGAGGCCTTTGCTGAGTTTGACCGAGTGCCATTGGCCTCGGCGTCGATTGCCCAGGTGCACGCGGCAAGACTGCACGGCGGTGAAGACGTGGTGGTGAAAATTATCCGCCCCGGCATTGATCGCGTGATGCGTCAGGATATGGCGCTGATGTACCAAGTCGCCAAGCTATTCTCCAAAATCCCCGAGGCGCGCCGCCTGCGTCCAGTGGAAGTCATTCGCGACTACGAAGCCACGCTGTTTGACGAGCTGGACCTCTACAAAGAGGCCGCCAACACCTCGCAGCTCAAGCGCAACTTCAAAGACTCACCGCTGCTGTTTGTGCCCACCATCTACTGGCCCTTTACCCGCCGCCATGTGATGGTGCAAGAGCGCATTCGCGGTATTCCAGTCGCCGATTTAGATACCCTGATTGCTCGTGGCACTAATTTGAAGAAGCTTGCCGAGCGCGGCGTCGAGCTGTTCTTTACTCAGGTATTCCGTGACAACTTCTTTCACGCGGATATGCACCCAGGCAATATTTTCGTCAACTGTGACAACCCCGAAGATCCCCAGTACATTGCCATCGATTGCGGCATTGTCGGCAGCCTGACCCGGGAAGATCAGGACTACTTGGCGCGTAACCTACTGGCGTTTTTCCACCAGGACTATTACGAAGTCGCTGCGCTGCACATTGAATCCGGCTGGGTGGGCGAAAACACCCGCGCGAACGAATTCGCAGCGGCGATTCGCACCGTTTGTGAGCCTATTTTAGAGAAGCCGTTGAAAGATATCTCCTTCGGCCAGGTGCTATTGGGGCTGTTTCAAACCGCGCGGCGCTTTAATATGGAAGTACAGCCGCAACTGGTACTGTTGCAGAAAACGCTGCTCAATATTGAAGGCCTGGGGCGCCAACTCTATCCGGATCTAGATCTGTGGAGTACCGCCAAGCCCTATTTAGAGCAGTGGATGAAAGAGCGTGCCGGGGTCAGCGGTTTATGGGAGTCGCTGAAGCGCCAGGCGCCGGAGCTTTCGCACCAGTTGCCTGAACTGCCCGTACTGGCTCACCAGGCGCTAAGCCGTATGGAGCACGAGCATCGCCAGCGCCACCAGCAAGTCGAATCGATCAACGCCATGCGGGTGCAGATGGCGCGCCAGTGCAAACGCCTCTACCGCCTTCGGCTTGGCTTGATTCTGCTGGCGCTGGCACTGGCTTGGCAGCCATTAAGCGGTTGGATTGCACTTCAGGAGTGGCCGATACTGGCGGCCGCCGCCATTGGCCTACTGCTGCTGGTATGGCAATAGAGTGACGCACTAAACGTTTACGAGGATTCCCATGGACAGCAACGCATTATCGCCTAACAATTCGACTAGCCATACTGATGTGCTGGATACGCTCAATGAGGTGCTAAAGCAGCGACGCCATGCAGCGGCTGAAGAATCTTATGTTGCCTCCTTGCATCATAAGGGTTTGAACAAGATACTCGAAAAGGTGGGCGAGGAAGCGACAGAAACAGTGCTTGCGGCAAAAGATGCCGAGCATGGTAGCGAGGCTGAACGCCAAGCATTGATTTCAGAAACCGCCGACCTGTGGTTTCATAGCCTGGTGATGCTGTCACACCTGGGAATGGATCATCAGGCCGTTTTAGACGAACTGGCACGACGCTTCGGCATTTCCGGACACGAGGAAAAAGCCGCCCGCCAGCCATAGTTGCCACATAGGGCTGTCGCATAGTGGTAACGCGCATACTGTAGTACTGCTCCTAACCATTGGGCTCGTATTCATTGGCTCAGTGGTAAAAGAGATAGCGCTAAAATAGGTAGCACTCACTCGATAGTTAACCTGCTCGCAAGAGGACACGCATATGTTAGGTGGTATTAGTATTTGGCAGTTGCTGATTGTGCTGGGCATCATCATTCTGGTTTTCGGCACCAAAAAACTGCGTAACGTGGGCACCGATCTAGGCGGGGCGGTCAAGGGCTTCAAGAAAGCCATGCACGACGAGGAGAAAAATAAAGAGGCGGACAAAGAGGACGCCGACCAACCCCATGCCAAAGTGAGCCATGAAGAGCCGGGCAACACTTACGACGTTCAAGCCGAAGAGAAACAGGCCGCCCACGACCGCAACGAAGAGCGCAAATAAACCATGCTGGATATCGGCTTTCTTGAACTGATGCTGATTGGCGTCGTCGGGCTGTTGGTGCTTGGCCCGGAGCGGCTGCCCCGCGCCGCCCGTACGGCGGGCATGTGGATTGGTAAAATCAAGCGTACGGTATCCGGTATGCAGCGTGAAATCAGCGCCCAACTGGAAGCAGAAGAGCTGCGTCAAAAGCTCAATGAACAGCAAAAGAAACTCGATGACAGCTTGAAGAAAGCAAAGCTGGACGTAGAGAGCATTGCCGATAGCCCTTCAGACCCAGCGCCAGCGAAGCAGAGTGACACTGAGCAGCGCGTTGCCCAGGCCAGCTCTCGATTGGATGACGCCCTGCAAACGGTGCGAGAGGAAACGGTGCGTGAAGAAACACCTCCGTCATCATCTGCCTCGACTGCGCCCACCCGCGAGGCCGAACCTGAAACGCCTAACCCTGAGTCGGCTGCACTTAATAAGGATCGTAATCACCAATGAGCATGTCTGGCGATTCAAAGGAGCCGCGGGAAGAGCAGAGCCAAGCCCCCCTGATTGAGCACCTGATCGAGCTGCGCTCACGGCTAATGCGCGCCGTGATCGTTATCCTGGTGGTCTTTTTGGGCCTCTACTCCTTTGCCAATGATATCTACACCTTTGTTGCCGAGCCGTTGATGGCGCTGCTGCCCGAAGGCTCGCAGATGATCGCTACGGAAGTCGCTTCGCCATTCTTAGCGCCGTTCAAGCTCACTCTGGTAGTCGCGGTCTTTATCGCTATTCCGTTTGTGCTACACCAAGCCTGGGCGTTTATCGCCCCGGGGCTTTACGACAATGAGAAAGCGCTGGCGATACCGATTCTGGTTTCGAGCATTGCGCTTTTCTACGGCGGCGCGGCGTTTGCCTATTACGTGGTTTTTCCGCTGCTGTTTGAGTTTTTCACCCAAACCGGGCCGGAAAACGTCGCCGTAATGACCGACATTAACCAGTATCTGAACTTCGTTCTTAAACTGTTTTTTGCTTTCGGTGTAGCGTTTGAAATTCCCATTGCGACCTTTTTGCTTATCTTATCGGGCGCTACGACGGTGGAGAGCCTGTCTAAAAAGCGCCCGTATATTCTTCTAGGCTGCTTCGTTGTCGGCATGCTGCTAACGCCACCAGACGTGATTTCTCAGAGCCTGCTGGCGATACCGATGTATCTGCTTTATGAAGTCGGGCTGTTGTTTGGTCGCCTGGTGCGCAAGCGCAAAGAGGAGAAGGAGGCCGCCGAAGAGCAAGAAGCTGACCTCTAAGCGCGGGGATCAACGGGCAGATACTTAAAAACCACCGCCATGGTTAATGGCGGTGGTTTTTTATCTGCAGCACAGCGTCGAGCTTAATCCATCATTTCTGCAATGCGATCTACCAGCTTAAAAATACCGGTAGCGGCTTCGCTGATACGCGTTGCCAGCATATAGGCAGGCGTAGTGACCACGCGATGCTCAAGATCCACCACAATATCCTCTACGCCGCAGCTGCGGTGCAGGCCGCCCATGGCGCTAATTGCCCCGGAAACCGCCGGGTCATTGCCCACCGTCACCGCAATGCCCTCATCCAATAGGCGGGGCACCAGTACGGGTGAAATACACATCAAACCAATCGGCTTGGCCTCCTCGCGAAACCCCACCAAGGCCGCTTTTAATGCATCTAGAACCTGCATACTGTCACCGGCGCTGGCGAAGTCCGACAGGTTCTTGGCCACGCCAAAACCGCCGGGCACGATCACTGCGTCGAAGCTGTCAGCGTCTAACTCTTCAAGCGGGCTGACCTCTCCCCGCGCCAGGCGGGCAGACTCCAGCAACACATTGCGCTGCTCGCCCTCTATCACCTCTTGAGTGAGGTGGTTAACCACATGGTGCTGCTCTATATCTGGGGCAAAACAACGGTAACCGATACCCAACTGATCCAAGCGCAGCAGCGTTAGCGTGGTCTCATATATTTCCGAGCCATCGTAAACGCCGCAGCCAGCTAAAATCACTGCCACCTGTTTGGTCATGCCTATCTCCTTATCCCAGGGTCTGCTGAACGCAATACAGCAAAGCTGTCGCTCACTTTAGTCAGTCTGCCGTGTCGCCACAAGACGGCTTTCGCCGCAGGGCATGACTGATATACTGACCCCAGGCCTTCGGGCATGTTGATTTGCGATCCTTAATGTTCACGATCACTGATTTTTACGACCTCTAATGGAGAGCCCTCTTGAGCACACCCACTGCCCGCCACTTTCCCGCCACGCGCATGCGCCGTATGCGCCGCGACGATTTCTCACGCCGATTGATGCAGGAAAACAGCCTGAGTCCATCCGACCTGATTCTGCCCGTTTTTGTGTTGGAAGGTATCAATCAGCGTGAAGCCGTCGCCTCCATGCCCGGCGTTGAACGGCTGTCTATTGATCTGCTGATCGAGCAAGCTCGCGAGGCGTATGAACTGGGCATTCCAGCACTGGCTCTCTTTCCTGTGGTTGGCCCCGAGCACAAGAGTGAGCTTGCTGAAGAGGCCTATAGCGCTAGCGGTTTAGTTCAGCGCAGCGTGCGCGCCCTTAAAGAAGCGCTGCCCGAATTAGGCATTATCACGGACGTGGCGTTGGATCCTTATACCAGCCACGGTCAAGACGGCATTCTTGACGAACACGGCTATGTCCAGAATGACCGCACAGTGGATACCCTGCTCAAGCAGGCGCTCTCCCATGCTGAAGCGGGGGCCGATGTGGTCGCCCCTTCCGATATGATGGATGGGCGGATTGGTGCGATTCGCCAAGTGTTGGAGCAGGAACATCTGCATAATTTGCGTATTATGGCCTACAGCGCCAAGTACGCCTCACACTACTACGGGCCTTTTCGCGATGCGGTCGGTTCGGCTGCTAACTTGGGCAAAGCAGACAAGCGCACCTATCAAATGGATCCTGCTAACAGCGATGAAGCGCTCCACGAAGTGGCCATGGATATCGCCGAGGGCGCCGACATGGTGATGGTCAAGCCTGGCATGCCCTACCTAGATATCGTGCGGCGGGTAAAAAGCGAACTACAGGTACCCACCTTCGCTTACCAAGTCAGCGGCGAGTACGCCATGCACCGCGCGGCCTTCGACAACGGCTGGTTAGAAGCGGAGCCGGTAATACTGGAGTCGTTGATGTGTTTCAAACGGGCAGGCGTGGATGGCATTCTGACCTACTTCGCCCTAGATGCAGCGCGGTTACTTCAGCAACGCTAAGATGACAACCAGGTGACACCTTTTTGTCATCTTCTCCCCGCATACTGCACTGATATACAAGTATCAGGCTATGATACCTTCGAGCTATCAACGCGGGGAGATCCAATATGGACGAGCAAGCTTCAGATTCCTTACCATTATCGTCTTCCGATCACACCAGCAGCGACGGCGATACACCGCTACGGATCAACCGTACCCCGACCGGCGTCCAGGCACGTGAAGCACAGCCTGAAACCGACCTCGACGATACCCAGCTCTACTTCAACCGCGAGCTATCGCATCTACAGTTCAATATCCGCGTGTTGGAGCAGGCGTTAGATGACGCCCACCCACTGCTCAACCGGTTAATGTTCCTGCTGATCTTCTCCTCCAACATGGATGAGTTTTTCGAGATTAGGGTGGCGGGCTTGAAGCATCAAATTGCCCTGGGCGACGACACCACCGCCGCCGATGGCCGCCTGCCCAAAGCGGTGTTGGGCGAGATATCGCAGCTTGCTCACGCGCAAATTGACCGTCAGTATCAGATACTCAACGACACTTTGTTACCCGCGCTGGAAACCCATGGGCTGCGTTTTCGTCGCCGCGATCAGTGGACTGATGAGCAGAAAACCTGGGTTAAGGCGTTTTTCGATAATGAAATTATGCCGGTCATTAGCCCGATCGGCCTCGACCCCTCGCATCCTTTCCCGCGTTTAGTGAATAAAAGCCTCAATTTTATTGTTGAGTTGGAAGGCAAAGATGCGTTTGGTCGCGCCGGGGGGATGGCGATTCTTCCCGCGCCGCGCTCGCTACCGCGTCTGATGGCACTGCCCAAAGAGCTATGCGAGGAGGGATTCTCGGAATATGTTTTCCTATCTTCGATGATTCATGCCCATGCCGAGGAGCTGTTTCCTGGCATGAGCGTACGCGGCTGCTATCAATTCCGGCTGACCCGCAACGCGGATATGAGCGTTGACCCAGAGGAGGTTTCGGATCTCGCCTCTGCGCTGCGCGGTGAGCTGCTGGCACGTCGCTACGGCAGCGGTGTGCGCCTGGAAGTCGCTGACAGTTGCCCTGATGACTTGACCAACTTTTTGCTGCGCCAGTTTGAACTGGAAAGCGACGACTTATATCGCGTCAAAGGGCCGGTTAATTTAACCCGGATGATGTCGGTACTGGGGGACGTGGATCGCCCCGAACTACTCTATCGACCGTTTACCCCCAGTATTCCCAAAGCGCTCAAAGCAGGTAGTCTATTTGACGCTATTGCCAAGAACGACATTCTGCTCCATCACCCCTTCCAGTCGTTTACGCCGATTGAAGACCTGCTGCGCGAAGCCGCCCGAGATCCAAATGTACTGGCGGTGAAGCAGACCCTTTACCGTACCGGCGCAGACTCGGCCATTGTTAACGCACTTGTGGAAGCGGCCAGCCAAGGCAAAGAAGTCACTGTAGTCATTGAGCTGCGCGCGCGCTTTGATGAGGCCGACAACTTACAGCTGGCTTCACGCTTGCAGGAAGCGGGCGCAATCGTTGTCTACGGCATTATGGCGTACAAAACCCACGCCAAAATGCTGCACATTGTGCGCCGTGAAAAAGGCGAGCTTTGCTACTACGCGCACCTGGGCACCGGTAACTATCACTCTAAAACCGCCAAACTATATACCGACTACAGCCTGCTGACTGCCAACAAAGCGCTGTGTGCGGATGTTCATAAAGTATTTCAGCAACTGTCGGGAATGGGCCGTGCTCGCAAAATCGACACGTTGCTGCACGCGCCATTCACGCTGCATGAGCGGCTGGTGGCAATGATTGAGCGCGAAGCGCAGATAGCGCGTAAGGGTAAGCGCGGACACATCATTATTAAGTGCAACTCGTTAACCGAGCCCAAGCTTATCAAAGCGCTCTACCGGGCCTCACAAGCGGGGGTAGAGTGCGATTTGATTATTCGCGGTATGTGCTGTTTGAAGCCAGGGGTACCGGGCGTTTCCGACAACATTCGCGTGCGCTCGATTATTGGTCGTCTGCTGGAGCATACCCGGGTGTTCCACTTCCACAATGATGGCAAGTCAGAGACCTGGTGCTCAAGCGCGGACTTTATGTCGCGCAATATGTTCCACCGGGTGGAGACTTGCTTCCCGCTGCTGGATAAGAAGCTCGCCACTCGGGTACGCAAAGACCTGGAGACCTACCTGGTGGATAACTGCCAGAGCTGGCTGCTCCAGACCGACGGCAGCTACCTACTCCAGGATCCGGGTGACAGCGATGCCATTAGTGCCCAGGAAACCCTGCTCTACGCCTATGCATCAAAAAGCTAAGCATCAAAAAACTAAGCGACGAAAAGTCAGCACTCCCCCGCTGCTTAGGGCAGCGGGAGAGATTCTGACCTCTGCCCGTTTATGCATAGCGTTGGCGTAACACTTTAGCCGCTTCCACCATATTGGCCACCGCCGGCTCTACTTCCGCCCAACCACGGGTTTTTAGGCCGCAGTCCGGGTTCACCCACAGCCGTTCAGCAGGGATTTTTTCCAGGGCTTTCTCCATCAAATCGACCATCCAGCTCACCTCGGGAATATTGGGGGTGTGGATATCGTAAACCCCTGGGCCGATTTCGTTGGGATAAGCGAAGCCCTGGAAGGCATCCAGCAGGTGCATATCCGAGCGCGACGTTTCGATGGTGATGACATCGGCATCCAACGCAGCAATGGCGCCAATGATGTCGTTGAATTCCGAGTAACACATATGGGTATGAATCTGAGTGGCGTTGGCCACGCCTGCGGCACTCAACTGGAAGCTCTCTACTGCCCAATCAAGGTATGCTTGCCACTCATGTTGGCGCAGCGGTAACCCTTCGCGCAGCGCTGGCTCATCAATTTGAATAATGCTGATCCCGGCTTTTTCCAGATCCAACACCTCATCACGCAGGGCCAAGGCAATCTGGCGGCAGGTGGTTTCCCGCGGCTGGTCATCACGTACAAACGACCACTGTAGAATCGTCACCGGCCCGGTCAACATGCCCTTCATGGGCTTATCGGTCAAGGTTTGGGCGTACTTGCTCCAGCGCACCGTCATCGGGGCGGGGCGCGATACGTCACCAAAGATCACCGGCGGCTTCACGCAGCGTGAACCGTAACTTTGTACCCAGCCAAAACGGGTAAACGCAAAGCCTTCCAACTGTTCACCAAAGTACTCCACCATATCGTTACGTTCGGCTTCGCCATGCACCGGCACATCAATCCCCAGCGCCTGCTGGCGCTCAACGGCGTAGGCAATTTCGACCTGCATACGGGCTTCGTAGTCGGCTAATGCCAGTTCACCGGCCTTAAAAGCGCGCCGGGCGGCACGAATCGCATCGGTTTGCGGGAAAGAACCAATCGTAGTGGTGGGAAATAGCGGTAGCTTAAGCGCGCGACGCTGAGCCTCAGATCGCACGCCATAAGGCGCCTGACGCTGACTATCGGCGGGGCGAACCGCCGCCAAACGCTCACTGACCACAGCTTGGTGAATACGCGTTGATTCACGCCGGGCATCCAACGCCCGTGTGGCCTGATCCAGGCGCTGCTCATCGGCAGGCGTGGCGCGGTTATCGATCAAGCGCGCCAAGGTGACCACCTCGTCAAGTTTCTGCCGCGCGAAAGCCAGCCAGCTGATCAGCTCATCACCAAGCTCTGTCTCCTGAGCCAAATCCACCGGCACATGCAACAGCGAGCAGTTGGGTGCCAACCAAAGCCGCTGACCCAGGCGCACTTTTAACGGCAGCAGGCGTTCTCGCAAGGCAGCCAAGTCGGCCCGCCAGACATTGCGGCCATCAACAAACCCCACCGATAGCACCTGATGAGGGCCAAGGCGGTCAATAACACCTTCGACTTGCTGGGGGGCGCGCACGGCATCAATGTGCAACCCCGCCACGGGCAAACGGGTCGCCAACGATAGGTTATCGCCCAAGCCGCCGAAGTAAGTGGCTAGCAATAGTTTTAGCGGCACAGACTGAAGGCGATGAAAAGCACGCTCATAGGCCTGCTGCCATGCCAGCGGCAGATCCTGCACCAGCGCTGGCTCATCCAGCTGCACCCACTCAATGCCTTGGGTGGCGAGCCGCGCCAATATTTCGCCATACACGTCGAGTACGCTGTCGAGCAGCGTCAGGCGGTCAAAATCACCGCCCTTGGTTTTGCCAAGCCATAGCCAAGTCAGCGGCCCCGTCAGTGTTACTTTCGGGGTAAAACCCGCCCGTAACGCTTCATCCACTTCGTCAAACAGACGGTTGGATGCCAGGGTAAAGGTGTGTCCTTCGTGCAGTTCGGGTACCAGGTAGTGGTAGTTGGTATCGAAGTATTTGGTCATTTCACAGGCTGCGGCGGGCTCACCCCTGGGAGCTCTACCGCGGGCCATACGGAAGGTGGTGTCGAGATCGACATCGCCACCAGCCACTTCATTATTGGCATTAAAGCGGGCAGGCACCGCGCCCAGCGCTACTGAAATGTTCAGCACTTGGTCGTAAAATGCGAAATCGCCCACGCTAACGAAATCCAAACCCGCGTCCTGCTGCGCCTGCCAGTGGCGCAAACGCAGCTCGCGACCGGTGTTTTCCAGCTCGCTACGCGTACATTCGCCCTTCCAGTATGCTTCAGTGGCTTTTTTTAATTCGCGCTGAGCGCCGATGCGGGGATAGCCGAGAATATGAGAAACTGTCATGATGAACCCTACCAACGTGAAATAATTCACACAGTCTGGGCACCACGCCGTAGTGAATCAAACTAAAGTTTCTAATATTAAAGATGAACAATACTCACAATGATTGAACTGCGACATCTACGCACGCTGCTGGCTCTGCGCGAAACCGGCTCTCTGGTCGACGCTGCTGATCGCGTGCATTTGACCCAATCGGCGCTTTCGCACCAGCTTAAAGATCTTGAGAGCCGCGTGGATAGCGCGCTTTTTGTGCGCAAAACCCGTCCGGTGGAATTCACCCGCGCGGGGCTGCGGCTACTCGCTCTAGCCGACCAGGTACTGCCGGAAGTACGCAAGGCGGAGCGTGATTTGGCGCGCTTGGCAGGCACCGAGCAGGGGCGTTTGCATATGGCCATTGAGTGCCATAGCTGCTTTCAGTGGCTAATGCCCACTGTGGACTATTTTCGCGATCACTGGCCGGAAGTGGAAATCGACATTCCCAGTGGACACCACTTCGACCCGCTTCCGGCACTTGCCCGAGAGCAGCTGGATCTAGTAATCACCGCTGACCCCCAGCCCCTTGAGGGCATTCACTACGCTCCGCTGTTTCGCTATGAAGGGCTACTGGCCGTCGCCCGTCAGCACCCTTTTGCAGGCCGGGGGTATATAGAGCCCCAGGCACTGGCTGAGGAAACGTTGATTACCTACCCCGTTGAGCAGTCGCGATTGGATATTTTCACCCAGTTTTTGCAACCGGCGAACGTGCGTCCTCAGGAGATTCGTACCGCCGAATTGACGATTATGATGATGCAACTGGTGGCCAGCGGGCGTGGCGTGTGTGCACTTCCCAACTGGGCACTCACCGAGTATTTAGAGCGCGATTACGTTAGCGCGGTGAAGCTAGGCGAGCATGGGGTATGGAGCACGCTTTATGCGGCGATTCGCGAAGAGACCCGCGAAGCACCATGGATGCAAGATTTTTTACGCACGGCGCGGGAGACCTCCTTTGCAGTGCTATCCGGGGTCAAGCCTGCGGATCGCGACGCGGAATCAGCAGCGTAAAGCGCGCGCCGCCCAATGAGGGGCTGGTATCGATAGTCACGCTGCCACCGTGCCCGGCCATGATTTTCTGCACAATCGAAAGCCCTAAACCGTAACCACCAGAGCTGCGAGCACGGCTGTCGTCCAGCCGGGCAAACGGCTTGAAAATATCCGCTCGCGCTTCCGGCGGAATGCCGGGGCCGTCATCTTCAACGTCAATACGAACCAGATTGGGCTCATCCCAAAGGTGAATCACCACCTGGGACTTGGCATGGCGACAGGCGTTGCCGACTAAGTTCTGCACCGCACGCTGGAGATAGCGCGGCTCCGCCAACAGCTCAATCTCAGGCCCAGGCGCAAGCGCCAGCGCTAAGCCCTTATGCAGCGGCGACAGCGTATCAATCACCCGTTCCGCCATGGCCCGGCACTCTACCAGCGCCGTTTCAAGCTCCGCGCCGTTAACCGTTTCCCCACCCAGTCGTGCATAGGTGAGAATTTCATCAACTAACTCATCGAGCTCGGCAATATCCGCATCAATCCCCTGAAGCTGGCGGCGAATAGCAGGCTGGTCGGTCATATCCTCGACCATCTGCACGGCAAAGCGAATGCGCGCTACGGGGGTACGTAGTTCATGGGAAACCGCCCGAATCATCTCCTGTTGACCGCGCAGCAGGCTCTGCACCTGATTGGCCATGCCATTAAAGGCCATGCCCAAGCGGCCTAAAAAGTCGCCGCTCTCTACCTTTACCCGGGTTTCCAGGCGGCCACTGGCAATCCGCGTGGCAGCCAGTTCCAGCCGCGCCATGCGGGCTTCAATACTGCGCATAATCAAATAAATAATCAGGCTGAGAACGATCATCAGCCCCACCAGCAGAGGCAGATGCAAATTTAGCGGTAGAGTGTCGCCGCGGGAAATGGGCCCCGCTTGCAGCCATTGAGATTGGCCGGGTAGTTGATAAAGCAGCGTAATCGACAGCTTATCGGAGACGAGTCGGGTAATAACATTACCGCTGGCCAGTTGAGCCTGCTGCTGCGCGGTTAGCCCCCCAGGGAAAGCAGCCAAAAGCTGCAACGGCCAGCTTCCATGGCGCAGTTGAGCGATGCGCACGTCACGCTCGTTCTCGGGCACTGCTGCTAACCAGTCGCCAAGCAGTTCGATACTGCCATGCCACTGGTGCTCACTCCAGTCATCGAGTCGTGCTTGCAGCAGCCAGGCGTCACCCGGCAAACGCTGTTGCAGTAGCCAGGGGCTCTCAGCGACCAGTATTTTGCCTTGTTCCAGACGCGATCGTTCGAAAAATCCCAAATCCGCATCGCTGATAGGTTGCAAGGTCAGCTGTAAATCGAGCTGTTCCGAAAAACGCTCAAGCAGAGCATTTCGCTGTTCAGCCGGTGCGTCGGCGAGCTGTTGTGTCATCAGCGACATAGGCAGCGCGGCGAGCTGCTCACGATAGTCTTCACGGCGCACCTGTTCGATAAAGGAGCGTCCCGCTAAGGCGATCACAAAAACCACCAATAGCGCGATGCCCAGCAGCAAATAGAAACGTAAAAACGAGCCGTTACTGAGCACCCGCCGCATGATGCCATCCCTCTGAGTGATCAACTGTCTTTGACGAAAAGATAACCTTTGCTGCGCACGGTTTTGATCCGATGAGGCTGGTTCGGATCATCGCCAATTTTAGGGCGTATGCGCGATACGCGTACATCAATCGAGCGGTCTTGGCCGTCGTACTTAATGCCCCGTAATTCGCTGAATATCTCTTCGCGGGTGAGCACTCGGCCAGCATTACGGCCCAGTAACCAAAGTAGGTCAAACTCGGCGCTGGTTAAGTCAATCCGCTCGCCTGAAAGCCAGGCTTCACGAGTGGCGTTATCGATCTCCAGGTTTTCAAAACGCAGCCGCATTTCGCCGTCTGGTGCCGGCCCGTCGGCACGGCGCAATAGCGCGCGCATACGCGCCAATAGCACTCGCGGTTGAACCGGCTTCGGCACGTAGTCGTCGGCGCCCATTTCGAGCCCCAAGACCTGATCGAGATCATCGGTGCGAGCGGTCAGCATCATGATCGGGCCGGCAAAATTGGGTCTAACGCGACGACAAATCGCCAGACCGTCCTCCCCTGGCAGCATTAAGTCTAAAATCACCAGATCGGGCTGCAGGGTTAAAATACGGTCGACCCCTTTCGCACCGTCAGCTTCCAGCGTTACTTGGAAGCCGTTCGCTTCCAAGTAATCACGGGTCAGCTCGGCCAAACGCTGGTCATCCTCAATGATCAGGACATGATCTTGATCGGGATAGTCAGGCATTACAGACTCTTGTGACTCAAGCGCCTGAAATTGCTGTTCCAAATGATCTACCATCCTCTTTATGCACTCCGCTTAGGCTGTTTGTTTTTTCACCCGCTCACCCAATACCAACGCAGGTGCCCTATGACTGGCACTCAGGATAACTCAAAACCATCAAAACACCCGCTTCTGTCGTTACAATCATGCGTATTGATCGGTAGCCAAGGCCCAACACTTGATTCTCGCACCTGCGGGAGCTACTGTTAAAGCGCGAACTGTCGACAATTTGACAGGAGGAACCTGCCATGGGAAGTAGCAAAACGAAAAGTGTCATTAAGCGTGTTTACGTTCCAGCCCAAGTGCGCGACCTGCCCAATGGGGAGAAGTTAAAAATCCCGGGGCATTACAAGGCGCCGCCCGGGGAAGAAAACGACACCATTGAGTAATGTTTGATTAAGTATATCTATTGCTAAAGCATATTAAAAAGGCAGACCACCAGTGGCCTGCCTTTTTTTACTCAGCTACTTTTTTACAACTACTTTCTTCTGCTACACGTTTTGACGCACGTGCACAAGGCGTGCTTAGCTACAGCTTGGCTTTTCAGTGGCTACCCTTTGGGCCCAAACAAAAACCATGCAATTAAGCCGACTAACGGGAAAAACAGCAGCACCAGGATCCATATCAGCTTAGCAAGACCACCTGCATCGCTTTTGGCGACTTTCACAATGGCCCAGATCACAATGATGAGCCAGATTAGCCCTAATAAACCACCTACTTCAATGCCCATAGCAACTCCTTAGCATGTTGGCACTCGTATTAATTGAGACAATCATATCAGTGGCACATTCACAAGCCGAACTCACTGCTTGGGAAGGCTTAACACCATCTCGCCCGACTGTATTTCAATCGACAATAAATTTAAGAAGCTCATGCCGAGTAGAACGGTGTCACGCTCCATGCCTGGGCTGATAGACCCCTGTACATTCTGCACTTTTAGACCGCCCAGGGAAACCTCATCGAGTTCGGTTAAAGTACCTTCAACTCGACCATTGGCGGTATTGAACCAAGCGCTGCGTCCCGGCTTTAGTCCTAACTCACTAGCTAAATCGGCCGGTATGGCGACATAGGTGGCGCCAGTATCGAGCAAAAAGGTCACCGGCGTTCCGTTGATGCGTCCCGGCGCCTCAAAGTGCCCTGCCCGATTACGTTTTAAGGTAACCGGCTCACCCGCAGGTAGCGTATGCACAATATTCGCGTTCGGGCGCATCATCTCTTCGAGGCCACCATGAATCCACCAAGTGCCCACCGCCATTAACAGCAACCAAAACAGCAGCATCATAACGATACCACCGCGTTGCGCTGTTTGACCTGCCAGGTGCGTCGCCATACTCCCCCTCACTGAGGTAAGGATGCCTCGTTAGCGTTATTAGTGTTGCTATGACTGTTGGCTTCCCAGGCGAGCGCCGCTTCCCTACCACGGCGCTCGTTGACTCTGGCGCAAACCAGCATCGCGATAACGAACAGGGCAACACATAATAGAATAGACGCTTGCAAGCCAATCAGTGTCTGCAACACCCCCAACATGACGATACCCAACACTCCTGCCAACTTATTAGCCAGCCCCCAGAAGCCAAAAAACTCGGCTGATTTCTCCAAGGGTGAAAATAGCCCCACCAGAGCCCTGCTGGCAGATTGGCTTGAACCCAGGCTAAGCCCCGCCAGGCAGCCAACCACCAAAAATACGTACTGAGCCTGCCACTGCAGGTCAAACTGTCCATTTACCCACTGCGTCACCTCCGGCGTTGCCCAGATAGCAATAATCGCCAGCACCCATAGCGTCAGGGTCATTTGGTACGTTCGCTTGGCACCTAGCTGATCCTGTATCCAGCCAAACCCCAAAGCCCCCGCCGCAGCGGTCACTTGGACAATAATAAACATGATATTGCGTACGCTTTCATCCCAGCCGATCACTTGAGCGCCATAAATAAAGGCGAACGCGATGATGATGTAGACACCGGCCATCGAGAACAGCAGCGAAATCAAAAACACCGTCAGATCTTTAAAATAGCGCAGCTCGTGAAGGGTCGTGGTGACGCGGTTTAGGGCAATATGCCGATAAGAGACGCCACGGGGCTGGGGGGTGCCGCGCTCTTTTAGCCATAAAAACGTAGGGATAGCGGTAATCAGAAAAAAGCCGGCTGCAAAGGGCCCCACCCAGCGTATGCGTTCAAAGTTTTCCGCGCTGGCCTCGCCTAGCACCACCAGGGTAAAACCTGCCGCAAACAGCCCGCCGATGTAGCCGAGCGCCCAGCCAAAGCCGGAAATTTTGCCCAGCGACTGCGGCGGCCCAAGTTCAGGTAAAAATGCAGCAATAAATGACTCCCCCATGGAGTACGCGTAGTTAGACAGCACGATCAATAACAAACCGATAACGACGTAGCCCGGTTCAACGAAGTAGAGCATGCCCGTCGTGACTACAGTGGCAAGATAACTAATCAGCAGGAAGCGCTTTTTCTCCGCCCGGTAATCCATCACCGCACCGCACAGCGGCGCGGTAATCACCACCATTAGATAACTAATCGCCAGGGCCAAGCTCCACAAAAAGTTGGCCAACCGGAAGTTATCGCCTCGATCCCCCACAATGACGGTGGTAAACAGCTCGCCAAATACCACGGTAATAATCAAAAGCGTGTAGGCCTGGTTGGCAAAATCAAACATCGCCCAGCCGAAAATTTCTCGACGCGATGCGTAGCCATCCGTCGCCTTAGCAGTGTTAGCAGGCAGCATTAGTTTTCTCTCACAGGGGAAGCCGTAAGGCTAGCAGATAGAACCGCCAAGGCGCCACGGCTTGCGTTGGCAGATTAGAGGTGACAGCCGACCAGCGTTGCTCTAAGTTTGATTGATTGACAAGTAATATGGATAGACTGCGATGGGATTAGTCCAACCCTCTCTACGGCGATTATACCGACAGCCGCTTAACAAGTTGATGGCCATGTTATGGCTGTGGCTGGCAGTCGTCGCAAGTGTGCAGGCGGATGAATCCAGCGGTTTAGCATCACTCACCTTTATTACCGAAGAATACCCACCCTACAACTATATTGATAATCAGCAATTAACCGGAATATCGATTGATTTGCTGGAGGCTATTTTTGCGGCGACAGAAACACCATTAAGTCGTCATGACGTCCGCTACTACCCTTGGGTTCGCGGCTATGAGTTGGCACTAAGCCAACCTAATACGGTGCTATTTTCGACTACGCGTACGCCCGCAAGAGAGGTCAATTTCCACTGGGTGGGGCCGATTGATCAAGATCGGGTCGTACTGCTAGCCCACCGCGACGCACCGATTGTGGTTGATTCTTTGGCGCAGGCGATTGATCGCGGCCTGACCGTGGTGGTCATTCGGGAAGATATCGGCGCCCAGGCGCTTTTGGAAGCTGGCTATCCTGAGCGCCTACTCGTATCCGCTATTGATAACCGAAGCGCACTCAATATGCTAACCCGCGGGCGAGTTGAGCTATGGGCTTACAGTCAGGATGTGGCTGGCTGGATAGCGACGTCAGAAGGTTATCCTAAAGATATTTTAACCCCCACACACACCCTTAGCGAATCTTCGCTATACTTTGCCATCAACAAAGCCACGGATCCACGTCTGGTAGCGCTGATGCAGCAGGCCTTAAACAAGGTGCAAGCGGGACGAGTCGAGAGGTAGTTGACGATGGCTAACGACCTAACTCGCCGATGGCGATACCGCATGGGCGTTGCTCTGATCACCGCTATCGGTAGCTGCAGTCTGCCACTTCATGCGATGCCGCTGACGATCAATACCGAAGAGTACCCACCGTTCAATTATTCGGACGACCAAGGGCAAATAATCGGTAGTGCGACGCGACTGCTACGTGATGCGCTACGCCAAGCTGACATAGAGGCTAATTTTCGGCTACTGCCTTGGGCGCGCGCTTACACTGAAGCACGCTTAAGGGAGAACCACTGCGTCTACTCCACCACCCGCACCCGTGAGCGTGAAGCGCTGTTTCACTGGGTGGGCCCGCTGGTCGTCAATGAATGGGCAGCGTTTAGTTTAGCCGAGCGTGGGCTTAATATTGATTCACTTTCAGGGCTGAACGCTTGGCAAGTGGGCAGCTTTAGGGAAGATGCCGTAGGCGATTACGTCGCCGCTAGCGGCATTAATGTTCTACTTGCTCCTTCGGAGCGAGAAAATATCGCGCGTTTAAAGGCGGGCCTGCTAGATGTGATTGTGACAGGCAAAGCAACCGGTGAATTCATGGCACATGAACAGGACATCGCGCTAGCGCATTTGTTTACCTTTTATCGCGCACCGCTTTATCTCGCCTGCCACCTCAACGTTTCGAAAACACTGCTGGCGCGACTGCAAGCACAGCTGGATACCCTGCAACGCGATAGACAGGGGGAGAGCCAGTGATAAGTCCCCGACCTCGCTTTCCTATGTTGGCCACTGGCGTCGCGCCTAAAAAAGGCAGCCTGACCACTAAGCAAGCGCTACTCACCCTGCTCATTGCTATGCTGATTAGTGGTGTAGCAGGAAGTATTGAACTTCTTAGCCACGCTACCAATATGCGCCAGGAAACCGAGCAACGCATTACTCAACAGTTGGCAGTTGTTAACGGCGCCGCAGCAGAGGCCGCTTTCCAGCTTAACCCCGACCTCGCCCACCAAATCGCCTATGGGCTATTTAATGCTGACGAGGTCGCATGGGTGTCGATTCGTGACGATTTTGGGCGCGCTCTGGCTGAATTTGAGAGGCCCAAACAGGCTGATGCGACTTGGCTCAGCCAATATTTATTTGGCGATATACTGCACCACCAAACCGACCTCGCCTACTACATGGGCAGCGACATGCCGGAAGCGGTCGTTGGCGAGATTGAGCTGATGCTGGCAGAAGGCTACCTAACCCAGCAATTCCTCGCGCGTATTTACACGGTGGTCGGGGTGAGTATTTTAGAGGCGTTTATTTTAAGCATAGTGGTGATCGCTTTTTTTCATCTATTTATTACTCGCCCATTGCTCAAGGTACACGCAGCTATTGCCCAAACCGATCCCAATCGTCCCGGCCAGTGGCCCAAGCCAATGTTGCGAGGACATCAGCATGATGAGTTAGGGCATCTGGTGGATAGTCTGGATCATTTGTTAAACGCGTTTCAGCAAGGCTTGGAGCAGCGCGACCAGCTCCATCATCTCTCTAATATGGATGGTTTGACGGGCGTGGCGAACCGACGCCACTTCGATGAGTTTTACCAACAGCACTGGCACTTGGCGCAGCAAACCCAGCAGCCGTTATCGGTGATTTTTATCGATATCGATAACTTTAAGGAGTTTAACGATCATTATGGCCACGCTATGGGCGACGACACTCTGCGCGCTGTAGCAAAAACGCTCAATCAATGCATTGACCCCGCCAGGGATTTGCTCGCCCGCTACGGCGGCGAAGAATTTGTCTGTGTACTGCCAGGTCAGGATCATGACGACGCAGTGGGCGTTGCCAACTGCTTGCGCGAAGCGGTGCTGTCGCTAGCCATTCCCCATGCTTTTTCAAGCACCCATTCAGAACTTACCGTCAGCATGGGTGTTGCCAGTATGTCGCCCGGTTTTTCAATTAGCGCTGAAGCGCTGATTGAGCGTGCCGACCAGCACCTTTACCACGCCAAACGGCTGGGTCGAAACCGGGTCGAAACACGCAAACGCCCGGCATAAAGCCGGGCGTTAAGCACATATTGCGGGAGAGCAGGTACTTTAAAGCAGCCAGTGAGCAGCCACAGCAGCCAGACCAATGATCATCGCCGTTAGCACCGCCACTGTGACGACCCTATCTAGCCAGTGATCGAAGGCAACTCCTTTAGCCTGCCGTCGTGTCGCTCCATGGCGCCCTTGCCGCGCCATCAGCCTTTTCGCTTCATGTGTCGCTGCTCCCCAACTACCTTGCCCCACAATCGAAGGCTTGGTTACTTTTTATTAGTGCTGATGACTGATGCTAACTATTAATGCGCCGATTGACCACACTAGGTGCACGGCGCAAGCGCTCTTCTTCACCTAACAGCTCGGCTTCAAAGGCGTCCGCACCCACCGGCGTTTCACCATGGCGGCGATAAAGCTGCGTTAGCATCGCCTTGCGGTCGGCGCGTAGTTCCTGAACTAAGACAAACACCATCATATACAAGATAAAGGTGAACGGCAGTGCCGACAGCACCGAGGCCGATTGCAGCCCCGTCAAACCACCCGAGGCAATTAGCGTCAGGCAAATAGCGGCGATCAGCACACCCCAAATGACGCGCTTATAGAGCGGCGGATTGATCGAACCATTATCGGTCATTTGCGCCACGATGTACGAAGCCGAGTCAGCGGAGGTGACCAGAAAAATAAAGATCAGCAGCATCGCAACGACCGACAGCACGCCGGTAAAGGGCATCAACTCAAACATCTCGAACAGTGCTACGGTTATATTATCCTGAGTCGCGGCAGCTAGGCCGATATCGGTACCATTCAACTCCATGTGCAGCGCCGCGCCACCGAATACGCCAATCCATAAACAAGCTAGCAGCGGCGGTACGAACAGCACCCCAAACACATACTCTTTTATGGTACGGCCACGAGATACCCGGGCAATAAAGGTGCCTACAAACGGCGACCAGGCAATCACCCAGGCCCAGTAGAAAATCGTCCAGCTACTCGCCCACTCATTATCACCATAGGGAGAAATGCGCAGGCTCATGCCGATAAAGTTCTGCAAATAGTCACCAATCCCCACCGTGATGGTCTCTAATATCGCCACGGTTGGGCCAGTGAACAGCACATACAGCATCAATCCGATACATAAAATCATATTAAGGTTAGAAAGGCGTTTAATGCCTTTATCCAAACCCGACCAGGTGGATGCCATATAGGCGCAGAACATCACGAAAAGAATTACAAACTGCCAGAAACCGTTCTCCGGCAGGCCAAACACAGCGTTTAACCCGCCATTCATCTGCAGCACGCCTAACCCTAACGAGGTAGCCACACCCATTACCGTGGCGACCACGGCAAATACATCCAGCCAGGAAGCGTAGGGACGAATTTTAGGATTCTTAGCCGTTATCGATGACAGTACGGACGACACCAGTCCTGCCTGCCCTTTGCGGAACTGAAAATAGGCAATGATCAAACCGACAATCGAGAAAGCCGCCCACTGGTGTATCCCCCAGTTAAAGTAGCTGTATTGAATAGCGTAGCGGGCGGCCGCTTCGGTTTCGGCGGTTCTGTCTCCATAGGGCGGCTCAATGAAGTGAAACATGGGTTCCGCCATGCCATAAAAGACCAGTCCGACACCAAAGCCTGCGGCCAGCAGCATGCTGATCCACGAAAAAAATGTATAGTTGGGTCTACTATCCTGGGGACCTAAGCGCACCTTACCGTACTTGCTCAGCGCCAGACCAAATAGAAAAATGACAAAACCAAAAACCGAAAATAGATAAAACCACCCGAATAGTCCGGTAACAGTAGTCAATGCGCCCTCTGCAGCGTTGGCAAATCCTTCTGGAAATGACGCTCCAACTACTACCAAGCCAAAAATAATCACCACCGATGCGATGAATACCGACTTGCCTCCATGATTAGCCATATAACCGTCCTGTTAAATGAGCTCTGTTTAGGTAAGCACAGCGTATTAAGCGCAAGCTTGTACAACTAAACTTGCCTTGTATAGCTTAATGGTAACATTTGAAAAACCTAATCGCACTGTACGTAGAAATTGTACCTAGAAATTGCACGTCGAAACCGTACGAAGAAACTGGCACCTGAAGAATGGCTATTCTACTGCCCGTTACTGCCAAGCAGTGAACTTGCTAGAGCAACTGTGTTCCAATGGGTGCGAATAACCGATGGAGGCTCTCATGCCACAGATGAATCGCGACCAACGCAACGCTGCATGGCAAGCGGCTAACCAATGGCGCGTCCGTGCTGCGCAAACCCAACCCAGCGGAGTGGCGGGCAGCTTGAAGCTGCTGTTCACGTGGCTGGCGTTTGGCGCGTTAATGATAGTCGGCGTGGTACTCGGCCTGTTTTTCTTGCTGATTGGCTGGGCAATGATGCCGTTTATGCGCCATAAAATGAAAAAGCGTATGGAGCAGATGCGCGCCCAGCAGGCGCAGGATATAGGTGGTGGCTATTCTCAAGGGCATTCTCACGGACATGCTTCCTCGAATACGTCTGCGCAAAACCGTCCTGGTCATCAGGATGTCTTGGAAGGCAGCTATGAAGTTAAAGATGATCGTTAATTAAACAGTGAGTTACCTCTGTCGCTGCCGGTAAAAGTTATAGCGGCGCGTAAACCCAGGTAAATGCCGCGGCCAAGGTCAGCGGCATAACGACTAGACTCCCCAGATTACCGATTAGCACTAGCGAGGCCACTTTTTGTGGCGACAGCCTATACTGCTCTGCGACCAAGTAGTTCAACACTGCTGGCGGCAGTGCCGCAAATACCAGCAGCACCGCCGCCTGAAGCGAATTTAGTGGCAGTAGCCACATCAACGGCAAAGCAATAACTAATCCGGAAAGCGGACAAAGCACCGCCCCTAGTATCCCCGTGCGCCAATCGCTAAAGTCGATCTCCAAGAGCCGTACCCCTAACGCAAACAGCATTAGCGGAATACATACCCCGCCTAGCATATGCATCGCCTCCAGCAGCCAGCCGGGCAGCGGCAGGCCACTGATATTCACCGCTAAACCCGCCAGACTCGCGAGTACAATCGGCATGCGTAGCATTCGCCATAGCGAGGTGCGCGGGTTAAGCATGTAAAGCCCCACCGAAAAGTGCAGCAGCATTTCAACGATAAACACTACCACCGCCGCAGGAAGTGCCTCAGCCCCAAATGCCAACACCAGCAGCGGCACGCCCATATTGCCCGCATTGTTGAACATCATCGGTGGAAGGAAGATTTTGCTATCCAGCTTTAGCCACTTTGCCAGCGGCCAAAGTACAAGCCCCGACCCTAGCACTACTGCTATCGCTGCCGTGGCCAACCAGGCGTACTCAGCTAACGGCGCTTGCCTGTCAGCCAGCACGGCGAACACCAATAGCGGAACGAACAGCTCCATATTGAGAGTATTGAGACTGCGAATATCCGGTGTACGGTAACGCCCATAGGCTGCGCCACAACCAGCGATTAAAAATACCGGCAATAGCGTGGCCAGAATATGACCAATCATGCGGGCCACCCTGCCCAATTGCTTTTTATCACTGCTGCTTCCTGGTTATTCCGATAAGGCGTCTGACTAGCTGTTATCGGCGGTGGAAGGTTCAAGAAAGCGCTGCCAGAGCGCGATGACTATATCGCGATGAGCACGGAACTCCTCACCATCGCTGAGTGCTTTCTGACCGGTGAGCGCCGCTCGGTGCGTAGCGCTGCGATAAGCCAGATAAGCCTCGCGAAGGCGCTCCGCCTCTTCCGCTGGTAAGTGCCCACTCTCCGTTAGGCTTTCTAGGATGCGGATATTATCGCTGTAAGTAAGTAACGCAGGCGTTTGGTGAGCAAGCGCTAACACTGCGTATTGGCAGAGAAACTCGATATCCACCATACCGCCCGCATCGTGTTTGACGTTAAAGGTATTGCTGGTGGTTTTACTGCCCAGATGGTCGCGCATTTTCTGACGCATCTTGACCACCTCTTCGCGCAGTGCAACTTTATCTCGCTCACCACCTAGAATATCGCCCCGCAACTGACTGAATTTCTCGGCCAGCGCATCGCTACCCGCCACCACTCGGGCGCGCACCAATGCCTGGTGCTCCCAGGTCCAGGCATTCTGACGCTGATACTCGGCAAAGGCTTTAAGCGATGTCACCAATAGCCCTGAATTACCCGAAGGCCGCAGGCGCATATCCACTTCATAAAGCGTGCCGGTGGGCGTTACCGCGGTGAGCAGGTGAATAATACGCTGCCCCAGACGGGTAAAAAACACTGGAGTATCAATGGGTCGTGGTCCGTCAGTCGTGCCCTGACCATCGCTATCGTGAAGGAAAACAAGATCTAAATCGGAGCTGTAGCCCAGCTCAATGCCGCCCAGCTTGCCGTAACCAACGATCAGAAAAGCCGCTTCCCCGGTATTCAGCCCCTCAGGAACACCGTGCTTGCGGGTAATGTGCTTCCAGGCCATCGCCAATACTGCATCGAGAATCACTTCGGCGATAAAAGTTAAGTAATCGCTTACTTTCATTAGATGTCGCGTGCCCACGATATCCGACGCCGCCACGTGTAGCGTTTGAGCATGTTTAAAAACGCGCAACGCTTCTAGCTGGGCCTCCTCATCATCCTCTGGCAAACGATTCAGCGTTTGGCGCAGCTCATCGGCAAGGCGCGCTTTATCGGCGGGGGTATACAGCGTTTCTGGCGTCAGCAGCTCGTCGAGCAGAATGGGGTAACGTGACAGCTGTTCAGCTATCCATGGGCTCGCGGCGCACAGGCGCATCAGGTGTTCAAGCGCCTGGGGGTTTTCGCGCAGTAGCGCAAGGTAAGCTGTACGCCGCAGTACGGCCTCAATCAGCGGCTGTACCCGTTCAAGCGCGGTATCCGGTGCCTCATTGTCCGCCACGGCATCCAACAGCAGCGGCATTAGTGCATCCAAGCGCTCGAAGCCAATTCGCTGCATGCTTTGCACTTGCCGAGAATGATAAAGGCTATGCAGCCGCTTCAAGGCTTTTTCTGGCTCGTTAAAACCCGCCTCGGCAAGGTGCGCGCTGGCCTCCTGCACTTCTAACTCGCCGCACCAAATAAGCCGCCACTGAGCCAAGCCAAGCTGGCTATCATCGTTGGCCTCATCGACATCCTCTTCGGGGTCGGCAATGACGGCATCAAAATGTTGGCGCACCCGCTCGCGCACTTCGTCAAGTTGGGCTATCAACCCCGGCCAATCTTCATGCCCCATGGCGAAGGCTACCCGTTCACGATCAGCATCGTCGCTAGGCAAGGTTTGTGTCTGGCGGTCTTCCAGCGCTTGTAGAGCGTGTTCGACATCGCGCAGAAAAGCGTAATCGGGCAGCAGCTCATCGACCACTTCCTGCGGCAACAGGCCCAGCTCGGGCAAACGATTGAGCGCAGCTTTTAGCGATGTCACCTGCAGTTCCGTATCGCGGCCACCGCGAATCAGCTGGAACGCCTGCACGACGAACTCAACCTCACGAATGCCGCCGGAGCCAAGTTTGATATTGCTCTGCATGCCTTTGCGCTTTACTTCGCGATTGATCATCGCTTTCAGTTCACGCAGCGACTCAATGGCGCCAAAATCCAGATATTTGCGATACACAAAGGGGCGCAGGCCGGCCAACAGTTCATCGCCCGCGTCCAGATCCCCCGCGACCGGGCGCGCCTTGAGCATGGCGTAACGCTCCCATTCGCGGCCTTGATCCTGGTAGTAGCTGGAGAGCATGGCAAAACTGCCCACCAGCGGCCCGCCGTCGCCCAAAGGCCGCAAGCGCATATCGACACGGAAGGCGAAGCCGTCGGCGGTCATGGCATCCAGGGCGGCGATCAGCTTTTGCCCCAGCTTGGTAAAGTATTCCTGGTGCTCTAACGGTTTGCGCCCACCTTGTGTCTCACCTTTTTCAGGGAAGGCAAAGATCAGATCGATATCGGAAGAGAGGTTCAGTTCCCCAGCACCTAGTTTGCCCATACCCAGAATCACCAGGCGCTGGGGCGTGCCGTCTTTACGTGGGGCAGGTAAGCCCCAACGCGGCGCGTAAAACCGTTCAAGCCAGGTTAATGCCGCTTCCAAACATATTTCGGCAAGCTCAGACACCGCCGCGGCGGTACTCCACATGCTATGATCAGAGGCACGGTTAAGGTCACGCCAGATAATCCCCAGCATACGCTTGCGGCGAAAACGACGGATCACCCGCTGCATCGCCTCTTCGTCTTCGGCACCCTCAAGTGACTCACTCAGCCAGCTAGCCAGCTCATCTCGACCTGGGTTTACGTCCAACTCACCGGCAATATCCAACTCGGCCAACCACTGGGGGTAGCGAACCAAGGTATCCAGCGCGAAGGTCGAGATGGTCAATACTCTAGCAAGCGCCTCGCGACGCTGTTCCGAAAGCCCTTGCCAGTTACTGGAAGGCAATTCCTGCTTGGTCATCTCGGCGACATTATCGGCTTGAGCAAGCGCCTCGCTTAGCCGCTTCCAGGCGGATTGGGTGGCGGTATGTAACGACGCTGGCAGCGTCGACAACGGTAAGAAATCGTCGTTCAATTGCATAACTACCTCGCTGACAGCGCGTCAAAAACGTTCGTTTTCAATCACCTACTTAGCTAAAGAACTTTTCCCAGCCCAATAATCCCCAGGTAAGCCCGGCCATGATCAGCGACAACATCACCGCCGCTGAACCAATATCCTTGGCCCGCCCTGAAAGTTCATGGTGCTCGGTACCAATCCGGTCCACCACGTTCTCAATCGCACTATTAAGCAGCTCCACTATCAGTACAAAAAACAGACTACCCACTAGCAGTAGCCAACTGATAGGCCCTTCACCGATCCACCAGGCAAGCGGCAGCAGTACTACCGTAATGCCGACCTCTTGACGGAAAGCTGCTTCGTTTCTGAACGCCGCTTTCAGGCCTTTCCACGAATAGCGCGTGGAGTGAACCAAATGTGTTAAACCGGTATGCCCAGGTTTCATGCAGATCGCCTCACCTTGTGAGCGTAGAGTTTGTTCAATTCGCTAACATCATTGCTTCTAGATCCTGTGACAACGGATCCAGCACTTCAGACCAGCTTAAATAAGGCGTACTGCCGTTACCATTGACCATGACACTAAACACCCCCCAGCGCCCTTGCGCAGTGCGAAAATAGCCCGCCGCGGCGCGTACTGCAAAAGGTTGGTTAAGCGTGCCAGTTTTGATCATGACATTGTTTTGAAACGTGGAGGAACCTCGCCGAATGAAGCGCATTACCCCGTTAGCGGGTGACTGAAAGGCCGCCACAAAGCTGGGAAACAGGCTACTTTGACGAAACATGTCCTCCAGCATTACGTTAACGCCCTGAGCCGATGTACGGTTTTCAGTGGTCAGCCCGCTGCCACTATACAGTGTTAACGGTCCGTGCCCGGGCAGGCTTTGCGCGTAAGTTTCAATCGCCTGGCCCGCCTGACGTAGCTGCGCCTGGGGTGTCTCGACGAGATCCAGCGCCAGCACGTCGGCCATATAGTTATTGGAGTAGTTCATGATGCGCAGCAATAGCTCTTGCAGTGGCTGGCTGTCCACCGCCGCCAGACGCTGGGCGCTGCTAGGCGGCTGAGACGAGCTAACGCGCCACGGTTCGCGCACCTGTATACCCGCCTGGCTCAACATGCCCATTAGCACTTGCGCGGTCGTTTCGGCGGCATCCCCTGCCCCACGGTAGACATCGCGTGCAGTGGCATTGGTGGAGATCTGCCCCGTCAAGCGCATCACGTCGCCACGCTCATCGGTAATTCGTTCAGCGCTAATCTCCGTACCGCTATTGGCGGGGCGAGTGATTACTTGGTTATCAATGGTGATCAGCGACGTCTGGCTATCGCATAGCCCCACTTGGGCGGGCTCACCCGCGCTAATCGCTGGCGCGACATTAACGCACCAGCTACCAAAGTTAACGCCAGCCGAGGAGAGCGGCGCGCTATAGGCATTGGCAACCCGAGTCAGGGCATTGCAGCGGTCAGTGGTAATACAGTCCACTGAACCAAAGCGCCACTGGCTGACCACCAACGCCCCCTCGACCTCACCCACCCCGGCTAAGTGCAAACGCTGCACCAAGCGCCAAAGGTTTTCAGTGGTTAGGCCCGGGTCCCCGCCACCCTCAAACACCAAGTCACCGCGTAACACTCCATTTTCGATGCTAGCGGAACTGACCAATTGGCTGGTGAAACGGTGCTGAGGGCCAAAACGGTTTAGCGCCGCCGCCGACAAGTAGGCTTTAGTGACCGAAGCGGGCGACAGCTGGCGGTCCGGGGTGATGCTGCCCAACAACGCATTGGCGCCTGCAGCAGCATCCAAAAGGCGTGCTTCTGCGCTAATCGAAAAGCCTTTGCTCTGCAGTTGGCCCAGGCGATTGAAATCGGCGAACAGACTGGTGCTGACACACAGCGCCAGTGTGGCTACACCTGTCACCAGCGACCAGCGCTGCATACGTTTAACAGCAAAAAAACACCCCATTACAGTTCCTCAATGCACATTCATTTTTGAAAACATTTGCAGCATGACCACGCCTGCTACTATCAAACTAATTCCTATCACCGCCGGCAAATCAGGCTTCTCACCGAATACCACTATGCCGACCAGGGTGACCAGCACAATGCCCAGGCCTGCCCAAATCGCATAGGCAACCCCTACCGGGAGCGTGCGCAGCACCAGGCTGAGCAAATAAAAAGCTAACCCGTAACCCACTACCACCACCACGCTGGGTAGCGGGCGCGTGAAGCCCACGGAGGCTTTTAAGGCACTCGTGGCGATCACTTCGGCCACAATCGCCAACACCAAATAGACAAACGTCATGTTCGCTCCAACTCAACGCATAAACGCCACAGAGCCTGGCCACTCTGAGCATACTTAGCTTCGAAAGGGGTTAAATAGTCCCCTTTAGGCGCAATTTCACTCACCGCTGCCTGTTTGCCGGTTACCTGAGCTACTGCCAAAGCAAACTCTTCAACGTAGAGTGACCAGTTGGAGCGCAACTCAAGGCGCCCGCCAAGCGCCAACAGTGTGGGTAAAACCGCATGGCCATGCCAGCGCATTTTTAGGTGCCCCGCCTTGGGATAAGGGTTTGGATAAAGGAGAAAGTGATGCTCTGGCACCCAGCCAGCCTGATAGGCCAAGCGCCAAAAGTCGACCAGATCCGCTCTTACCAGCAGCGCATTGTCAGGCAACTGGCCGTGGTTGCGCCCCAAACGATCCTCGCTGCGATCCACGCCGATTACCGCATGGGCAGGGAACTGCATCGCCAGTTGGCGGGTCGATATCCCCACGCCACAGCCCGAATCGAGTATCAACGGTGCCTGACGGCCCACGAACCACTCCGCCGCCAGGGCGAAACTGCGCTGCGTGTGTTCGGCGATTGGTTTACGTAGCGGATGCGTTAACGCTCGACTCACTCGTCGGGCAAGATCCTGATGTGGGCCTGGCTGATTAGAAACCACTGGTCGAGAAGTATGCTGCATGCCATTACTCGGCTGAAAAGCGTGATTCTATCAGTCTCGAACGCTTGCGGCATGACGCCGTTGCTCAGCCGGTGCTATGATCACGCATAACGTGCTTCTTAGCGTACTTATTAAGCGCATGGTACTAGGCATCACATACCGAGTACTTTTGCCGATAATTGTTATTACCACCACCGCACCACGAGGAACCCGGCTTGTCACACTTACCGGTGATTGTCGGCATGGGCGGCATCAATCCCGCTGGCAGAACCTCTGGCCATCAGGCCTTCCGCCGCACCGTGCTTGATGCCCTTCCTGCTGACCAGCAACGCCAGACACTGGAAGGCTTGGCCGCGCTTATGCGTCTAGTCGAGCACTCCGAAGAGGGGTGGCACGATAGTCAAGGTCAGCCCGTAGAGGCCCCAGCGCAGTCGCTGCGCGATCAGGTGCTGAACCACACCCTGATCCGACGCAACGAAGACCCGCGCTTTCTCGACCCTGGCATGCCGTCAAACCGGCAAGCCAGCATGCAGTTGGCCGAGCCGCTACGCTTTACCCTGCGCCGCCGCCAGTTACCCGAACATCTGCCGGAGGATTGGCAGGTGCGCGACATTGATGCCCGCGAGGTAGAGGTGAGTGTACCTGCAGGGGTGTTAGAGGTACTGCTTCCCGACGCGCAGTTACCCAAGGTACGAGCGGCCGCCCAGCTACCCAGCGGCTTTGACCCTGCAAACCTCTACCGCAGCGTGCACCATCCCCGCGGACTATCGCTGGCGGTATTTGGTGCCAGCGACTGCCTGGGCGCCAGCGGTCTTTCCTGGGAGACGCTTCGCCAGCAGTTGAATCCGGATCATATTGCCGTGTACGCCGGAAACTCCATTGGCCAGCTAGACGATCAGGGCTGGGGCGGCTTACTGAAAAGCCTGGTGAGTGGTCAACGCGCCACCTCCAAGCAGATGCCCCTGGGCTATGGTCAGATGCCCGCCGACTTTTTGAATGCCTATGTGCTGGGTAGCGTAGGTGGCACCGGCGCAGCCTTAGGCGCCTGTGCCAGCTTTCTCTATAACCTGCGTCTGGGTATTGATGACATTCGCGCTGGACGCTGCCGTGTGGTGATGGTGGGTACTGCAGACGCTCCCATCACCCCGGAAATAATTGAGGGTTTCCGGGCCATGGGTGCGCTAGCTGACGACGCTGGTCTGAAAGCCCTGGATGCTCTGGAGCTGCTCACCGACAGCGATTATCAGCGCGCCTGCCGTCCGTTTGCGCGCAACTGTGGCTTTACCATGGCGGAAGCCAGCCAGTTCGTACTGCTGATGGACGATGCCCTAGCATTGGAAGTCGGCGCGGATATTCTCGGTGCGGTGCCTGATGTGTTCGTTAATGCCGACGGTTACAAGCGCTCGATTTCGGCGCCGGGCATCGGCAACTACATCACCCTCGGCAAAGCGGCTGCGTTGGTGCGCGATATGCTGGGCGAAAAATCCCTTAAAGAGCGCAGCTTTTTGCACGCTCACGGCACCAGCACACCCAAAAACCGCATTACCGAATCCCATGTGTTCGACGAAATTGCCCGCGCCAACGGCATTAGCGACTGGCCCGTAGTGGCCATTAAAGCCTTTATAGGCCACTCACAAGGCTCCGCGGCAGGCGACCAGCTGGCGAGCGCACTGGGTAGTTTTGCCCACGGCTTGCTGCCGGGCATTCCCACGCTGGATGCAGTGGCTGACGATGTCTATGCTGAGCGGCTGCGCTTTTCACAAACGGCGCAAACTTTCCACGCGGACGCTGCTTTTATTAACGCCAAGGGCTTCGGCGGCAACAACGCCACCGGCGTGGTGCTATCGCCTGCGGTGACCGAACGCCTGCTGACTCAGCGCCACGGCGCGGCGGCGGTGAACGCCTGGAAAACCCGTCGCGAAACCACCCGCAAAGCGGCAGCAGCCTACTTGGCCCAGGCAGACCGTGGCCACTACGCTCCACGCTATCAGTTTGGTGAAGCGGTGCTGGAAGGCCCAGAGCTGGATATTCACGCTGACCGGATTCATATCCCCGGTTACGACCACGCCGTCTCATTAACCAGCGATAACCCGTTTGGCTGCCTGGACGAGGAGAGCGAGGAATGACCACGCGCAAACTGAATATCGCCGTCTATCCCGGCACCTTCGACCCTATCACCAATGGCCATTTTGACCTGATCGAGCGCGGCGCACGGATGTTCGACAAAGTGGTCATAGCGGTGGCGGCAAGCCCTGGCAAAAGCCCCCACCTCGACTTGGAAACGCGCATGAGCCTAGCGAAAGCGGTCTGTGCGCCGCTGCCCAACGTTGAGGTGATCGGCTTCTCGACCCTGCTCACAACCATGATGTACGAACAGGGTGCGACAATCATTCTGCGTGGCCTGCGCGCAGTCTCCGACTTTGAGTACGAGCTGCAATTGGCCAATATGAACCGCGCACAAAACCCAGAGCTGGAGAGCGTGTTTTTAACCCCCGCGGTAGAAAATTCGTATATTTCTTCAACCATCGTGCGCGAAATTGCCAAGTTAGGCGGCGATATTTCCCCCCTGGTGCATCCTCAGGTCGCCGAAGCGCTGCGTAACCACTACACTAGCTAGCCAACGCCATTGTTGAGTAAAACACTCAGGTATCTATACGCTACCTGGGTGTTAACGCCATCCGCGAGGTATGCCCATGGCCCTGATGATTACCGACGAGTGCATTAACTGCGACGTCTGCGAGCCCGAGTGCCCCAATGATGCGATCTCCCCCGGTGAGGAGATCTACGTCATCGACCCTAATCTATGCACCGAGTGCGTCGGTCACTATGACGAACCTCAATGCCAACAGGTCTGCCCGGTGGACTGCATTCCGCTTGACCCTGAACGCCACGAAAGCCAAGAACAGTTGATGAAGAAGTACCGCATCATCACTGCCGCCTAAGCCGAATGCGGATTTGGGCCCTTGCCTGGCCAATCATCCTCTCCAATATCACCGTCCCGCTGCTCGGGTTGGTGGATACCGCTGTGGTCGGGCACTTGCCCGACTCCCGCTACTTAGCCGGCGTTACCCTCGGTGCCACACTGTTTAGCTTCCTCTATTGGGGGTTTGGCTTTTTGCGCATGGGCACTACGGGGCTTGTCGCACAAGCCATGGGGCGCGAGAACGACACAGACGTGCGCAACCTGCTGGGACAATCGCTGATCATGGCGCTGGTGATTGGGAGCCTGCTGATTGTGTTTGCCTCACCTCTTATTACACTGGGTCTGTGGCTGTTAGATGGCAGTGAGGTAGCGACTGACTTAGCCCGAGAGTACGCCCATATACGCCTCTGGTCTGCACCTGCGGTGCTCGCCAACTACGCCATTCTGGGCTGGTTTTTGGGCCAACAGAACTCCCGCGTTACGCTGATGATTCTACTGCTCACCAACAGCGTTAATATCGTGCTGGATTTATGGTTTGTGGTGGGTCTGGGAATGACCAGCAACGGCGTGGCCTGGGCGAGCGTAATCGCTGACTACAGTGCCCTAGCATTTGGCAGCTACCTGGTACTACGCCAGCTAACCCGACTGGATGGCCATTTTTTGCGTGAGCGTCTGCTGGCACTCGCGGCTTACACAGCCCTGTTTAACGTCAACGCCAATCTATTTGTGCGCACCCTCGGCCTGCTGTTTGTCATGGCGTTCTTTACCGCCCAGGGTGCCCGTCAAGGCGACACAGTGCTTGCTGCCAACGCTGTGCTGCTGCAATTCATCATGCTCACCAGCTACGCCCTGGACGGCTTTGCTCACGCTGCCGAATCACTAATTGGACGCGCTTATGGCCGTCGGGATTGGCAGGAGTTTGCCGCCACCGTGCGCGCCGCCGCGCGATTTTCATTCTGGACGGCTGGCGCGGCCGCCCTACTGTTCGCGCTGGGCGGCAATGCGCTCATTGCGCTGCTCACCGGCCTTGAAGAGGTGCGTGCAACGGCGGCGCAGTACTTGCCCTGGATGGTCGTCATGCCGCTGATTGCGGTATGGAGCTACCTGCTTGATGGGGTGTTTATTGGCACCACTGCGGTGCGTGAAATGCGTAACAGTATCTTTATTGGCCTAGCCGCCTATCTGCCCATTTGGTGGCTAACCCAGGGACTGGGCAACCATGGGCTCTGGCTGGCATTTATGCTGTTCACGCTGGTGCGCTCTGCGGTGCTGATCGTCTACTACTATTTTCACTACCATCGCCCCTACCGGTTAAACCATTAGCGTTAAAACAGGCGCAATTAACCTCAACTACGCTAACGTAAGATTAAGCGGGCAGCTTCAACGTGAAAATTTACGTACTCCCCCGTATATTAGCTATGCCGTTACACTTCCAAGACCTTGCTTAGCCACTTCCTAATAATGAATAAAGAGAGCATCCCATGCTTAAAATGATCTCAAAACCAGCGGTAAAGCTGGTGGAGCGCTATCTCCCCGACCCGTATATTTTCGTTCTATTGCTGACGTTAATTGCCTCGGCCGCCGCGATCGCCATTGAGCGGCAAACACCGCTGGCAGTATTGCGCTTCTGGGGCGATGGTTTCTGGGGCTTGCTGACGTTCTCTATGCAGATGCTGCTGGTGCTGGTTACCGGTTTTATGCTGGCAAGCTCACCGCCAGTAAAACGCATTCTGCAGAAAATAGCCGGTACTGCGAAATCCCCTGGCGGCGCAATCATTCTAGTAACGCTGGTCTCATTGGCGGCCAGCTGGATTAACTGGGGGTTTGGCCTTGTGGTCGGCGCGCTATTTGCCAAAGAGCTGGCCCGATTGATTCGCGTTGACTATCGGCTATTAGTGGCCAGTGCTTACTCAGGCTTTGTGGTGTGGCACGGCGGTTTGGCAGGTTCAATCCCGCTAACCATCGCTACCGAAGGGCATTTTTCCGCCGATCAAATTGGAGTGATTGGTACCGGCTCTACGATTTTCGCCTTCTTCAACCTCGCTATTGTGGTCTGCCTATTTATTGCCATCCCGCTGGTAAACCGCATGATGCTGCCGGATGAGAAGGATAGCGTCTATGTCGACCCAAATGTTCTGAATGAAGAGCCCGAGCCGGTTGGCCGCATTACTCGTCCTGCTGAACGTCTGGAAAATAGCTTTATCCTCGCCCTGCTGGTCGGTGTGCCGGGGCTGCTGTTCTTGCTTGATCACTTCCTGCTACGGGGTGGCGGCTTAAACCTTAACATCGTTAACTTTATGTTTCTGTTCCTAGCCATTGTTCTGCACCGCACGCCGCGTAATCTGCTCAATAGCCTGCACGAAGCGATTAAAGGCGGCGCAGGGATTGTCATCCAATTCCCATTTTACGCTGGCATCATGGCCATCATGGTGCAGTCCGGGCTAGCAGAGAGCATGTCCGAGTGGCTGGTCTCCTTTGCCACCACCAATACACTGCCGTTCTGGTCGTTTATCAGCGCGGGTATTGTCAACCTATTCGTCCCTTCCGGCGGCGGCCAGTGGGCTGTTCAGGCGCCGGTGATGCTACCGGCTGCTCAGGCCTTAGGAGCTGATATTCCGCGGGTTGCCATGGCGGTGGCTTGGGGCGATGCCTGGACTAACCTGCTACAGCCCTTCTGGGCACTCCCGGTGCTCGCCATTGCGGGCCTAAAGGCGAAAGATATTATGGGCTTCTGCCTGATTCAGCTTTTTATCACCGGCATTATTATTTCCGTCGGTCTGGTATGGTTTTAAACAACCGCCAATGACTGCCCACCGCTCAATTTGCCCAGCATATGGGTGGCGGGTAGTCGTTATTAGTTTCAAGTAACAGCAGGAGCACCGTATGACAGACGCCGAGATCAGCGCTAACGCTGCCCTGCCTGGGCAGCATGAACTCTCCATGACCGTATTGATGACGCCCGATATGGCGAATTTCAGCGGCAAAGTGCATGGTGGCGCGATTCTTAAAAAGCTCGATGAAGTCGCTTTTGCTTGCGCTAGCCGCTATTCGGGCCACTATGTGGTGACGCTGTCGGTGGATCAGGTGTTGTTTAAGCAGCCGATTCATGTCGGCGAGCTGGTTACCTTTCTAGCCAGCGTTAATCATGTTGGTCGCTCGTCGATGGAAGTGGGCATCAAGGTCGTGGCTGAAGATATTCGTAATAAGTTGATCCGTCATACCAACAGTTGCTACCTCACCATGGTAGCAGTGGACGCTGATGGTAAACCCGCTAGCGTACCGCCGCTCAATTTAGCCACGTCGCTACAAAAACTGCGTTTTGAAAAGGCGGCACTGCGCAAAAAGCTACGCAAACAGGCAGAAAAAGAGGAACTGCTGACCCAGCAGCATTACCAGTCCCAGGCCCATTAAAAGACCCAACGACAAGGAGTTCGTATGCCCGCCAGGGAACGCTATCCGCACCTGCCTAAAGCGGTTGAATACGCCCATATTGGTTGGGATTTTTTTATTCTGACGCTGGTGGTGATTAACCTCACGCTGCTGCTGTTTGATTCGCTGTTTCTGCTTGGCCCTATTAACCAGGGCATCGCCAACCTCGCCCCCGGTTTTCACACCTTCTACGATGACGTGATTCATAGCCGTTTTATCACCATCGACCTGGTGTTTGTCAGCTTTTTTATCGCCGATGTACTGCTGGGCTGGTCAATCGCAATTGCCGAGCGGCGCTACCACCGCTGGTTCTTTTATCCCTTCGTGCACTGGTACGACGTGCTGGGCTGTATTCCCCTCGCGGGCTTCCGCCTGCTGCGTATTCTGCGCGTCGTATCGCTGCTCCACCGCCTGCAACGCCTCGGCTTGATTGATGTCACCCGCTGGGATATCTATCTGTTTTTTGCCAAGTATTACGACATTCTCCTTGAGGAGCTTTCTGACCGCATCGCCCTGCGTCTGTTGGGCAATGTACAGCAGCAGATACGTGCCAGCGATTCGCTGACCGAGCGCGTCATTGAACGTGTGATCATGCCTCGCAAAGCTCAGCTGATTCATGAGATCGCTCAGCGGCTAGAGAGCACTATCGGCAAAGCCTACCAGCACAATCGCCAATCCATTATGGGGGCAATCAGTGATTTAGTTAGCCGCACGCTACGGGAAAGCCCCGAGATTCAGCGCCTTAAACGCCTGCCCATGGGGCAGCAGGCCACCAGCGCGATGGAAGCATCACTCAGCGGCGTTGCTCAACGGCTAGTCGATGAGCTGCTGCTAGGCATTCATTCGGATGAGTTTAGGCAGTTAGTGGAGCGCACCGCCGACAGCGGCTTCGACACCTGGCTGACGGTTGACGAAGGCAGCAATCGGGTCACCGAGCAGGTGCTGTACGACGTCCTCGAAATGCTTAAAGACCAGGTGCGCCACCAGGGCTGGAAAGACCGCTACGAGTAATTCACAAAGTAACAGGGGCTAATGGGCGCTCAGTTAAACAGGCGGCGATGATACTCAATGCCTGAATTAATTCACTGCGATCCGCCGCGGCCCCAATACATAGCCGAATCGCTTGGGGCGCTGGCGTGCTCCCGACACAAAAGGGCTCTGCGCTGCTGACCTTAACGCCCCCCAGCAGTAGCCGTTCACACAGCTCTACGGCCCGGCTCCCCTCTGGCAGCGCAAGCCATACATTGCTGCTGTGCGAACGCCCGCTTAAGGAAAAATCTTTTAGCCATTCGGCAGCCAATTGCTGACGCTCCGCGAGCTCTTGGGTTTGCCAAGTAAGTAGCTTCTCAGCCGCGGCCTGGTTAATCCAGTGGCAGACCACATCGACCATTAATGGCGGCACCATCCAACTCTGGGCGCGCAGGCCAGTCGCTAACCGCTCGTGCAAGCTTTTAGGCGCACGCAGTACGCCAATTCGTAGCCCACCCGCCAGCACTTTGGCGGTACTAAACACAAACAGCGTGCGCTCCGGCGCAAGCCTGTAAAGGGGTGTACCGCGCTGCTCAGCGGGCAGATACTGCACGCCATCTTCAATCAGCCAGATATCGTAGCGTCTTGCCAACGTTACCAGTCGCTCGCGGCGCGATTCGCTTAAACACGCGCCGGTGGGGTTGTTCTGTTCCGGCGTTAGATAAATCGCTCTAGGCGGCTGCCGGGCACACTGCGCCTCAAGCAGATCCATGCGCATCCCTTCACCATCTTGACCAATCCCCACCAGCTTTAAATGGCCCTGCTGCGCTGCGCTGATAGCACCGGGATAGGTCAATGCATCAGCAGCCAGTAGCTCACCCGGCCGTAGCAAGGTGCTGAGCGCCAGACTAATACCGTGTTGGCCACCCTGGGTGATGAGCAGTTCATCAGCCATCAGCGGCATGCCTAAGGTATGTAACCAGCGAGCGAGTACTTCACGATGTTCATGGCATCCCTGGGCCTGTTGGTAGGTGACACCGCGCGCTAATGCTGCCGCGGACTGGCTTAAGGCGAGCAGCGCTTCGCTCAACAGCGTCTGCCGCAACGGGTGGGGCGGTGGCAGGCTAAGGCTTAAATCGATCACACCGGCCGTTTCGTCAGCGGGAAACGTCAGGCTAAAAGCATTGTTTTGGGTTTGGCTTTTCACATAGGTACCGCTACCCACCCGTGCCGACACCCAGCCATTGCGTTCAGCCTCAGCGTACCCCCGGGTTACCGTGCCGATGGTCACACCTAGTGCATCCGCCAAGCGGCGCTGAGGCGGCAATCGCTCCCCTGGCAATAGTGCTCCCGACTGAATAGCGGCTTCAATGGCGCTGGCAATAGCACGGTAGCGTGAACCAGAAAACTCAGCAAGCAAGGGCACCCACATTGTCATGGTGACAATAAAACCTTTGACGTCAATTTAAACCCCATTATGCTAGCAAAAGCGGCAACAAAACAATCCTTATCACAAAATTGTATGGATACAATAAATGAATAGCGAATGGGTAATCCTCGGTCCGGCCGCGCTCTATATGATGTCGATGACGCTTACCCCAGGGCCGAACAACGTTATGCTTACCGCCTCTGGCGCTAACTTCGGCTTTAAGCGCACGCTGCCACATATGTGGGGGATTTTAGGCGGCTGCTTTTTGTTGTTTGCAGGCATAGCACTGGGCTTGGGCGTGCTGTTCGAACGCTACCCGGCGATTCAAACGGCACTGCGTTGGATAGGCAGCGCGTATTTGCTCTATTTGGCTTGGAAAATTGCTAGCGCCCCACCGCCCAATCTTAAGGCGCAGGCCCATAGCGTACCCTTTACATTTTGGCAGGCAGCGGCGTTTCAGTTCGCCAATCCTAAAGCGTGGGTAATGGGGCTGGCATTGATGGCGGGTTTTCTACCTGAAAGCGGCCAACCGGTATTTAATGCACTGTTACTGGCAGGCTTTGCAGAAATGGTAGCCCTGCCCTGTATTACCTTATGGGCCGCCTTTGGCACGGCGATTGGGCAGTGGATCAAAACGGATACCGCGTGGCGGGCGTTCAACATCACCATGGGCGTATTGACCGCCGCCTGCGTCGTGCTGATTTTAGGTTAGCCGCAGCGCAGCGCTTCAATGCCATCTTGATCATCAAGATGGATATTCAAGCGATCTGGACGGTGATCCATGGTGGCCATATCTCCAGGACGCAGCACGCGCACCTGTCGAGCACCGCTATCGCTTTGTAACTGCGAAACGTTAGCCTCGTCGAAGGGCTCACCGATAGCGGACTGAATAGCGTCTAGATCACAGCTGGCAGACTGCTCACCACTGGAACCGTTTGGCACTACCGTTGGCGGCGGTGGCGCTGCGTCTACGTCGTCATTGGCAGGGGAAATCGGCATTTGGGAACTAACGCAGGCCGTTAGCAGCAGCGCACAAGCGCTAACAGCGGCAAATTTAACCAGAGCAATACGGGGTTTCATCCTTGAATCTCCAAAAAAACAAGTTATCAGAATCGACTATAAACCCCACGGGCCAAGCTAACGCCTAGCCCGTGGGATACCACTTATTTTAAAACGCAGACTTATTTATTCAGCTGCATCTTGGACGGCTTTACCGCCCTCTTGCACATCCTGACCAGCGCCAGAGATGGTGTTACAACCAGTTAGAACACCCGCAGTCATCAGCAGCATAAAGCTCATGGCCAATAATTTTTTCATTTTCCGTTCTCCTTAACGAGTCATTCAATATCGGGAAACTCCACTGGCAATGTAATTTGCCACTTGGGAGTTTTTTCAGGGTAACAGCGTTTTGGTAATCGCGCTTGCTTTCCCTACTTCACTTCGCGGCTGCTATGCTAACAATTATCAAAACCGCTATCTGGAGCCTATTACTTGATCAAATTCGAGCTAGATGAACGCCTTGCCGCCGACACCTTACCCATCGCAGACCTCCCGCTAAGCCGTGCACTGCTGATGAATGACGCGCGCTACCCCTGGGTGATTTTAGTACCACGCCACGACGCTATCAGCGAGGTATTCGAGCTTTCTGCCAACGACCAGCAGCAGCTTTGGCGTGAAGCCACTCAGCTAGGCGAAGCAATGAAAACAGCGCTGGGAGGCAACAAAGTCAATATTGCCTCGCTAGGCAATGTGGTTAGCCAACTGCATGTACACATTGTGCTTAGACGGCACGGCGATGCGACATGGCCAGCACCGGTATGGGGCAATGGCAGCCCAGAACCCTACGATCTGGATGGCCAGGCGCAGTTACGGGATCAGTTGCTGGCACTTATCGACGGGCTTGATATATAGACGACTTTTATCCCGTTAATGGGTGGCCTTGACGAACAGGCGGCTCATTGAGAAGCGGCCCACTGGCAGGCTGTGCGACACCCGCAACGCTAAGCGAAATCCCCAGCACCACTATCAACGCACCGCCGGCCAGAGCCACCCAGCCGGTAGCTTTTTGTACACCGCGCTGGCTGTACTGCTGCTTGGATAAGCGTCGCTGCGCCCAGCCACGGGCAAAAATGCTCGCCAGGGCGAGCGCTGACACAGTTATCCCCGTGCCGATAGACATGGCCACTACCGATGCCACGCCCACCTCAAACTGACCCAGCAAGCTGGCTGCCCCCAGCATTAATACCGCCCCACTACAGGGACGCATACCAATGGCGCCGACCGTCATCATTGCTGTTCGCCAATCCAATACTTGCTGCGGCTCAATATGGTGAGCACCGCCGCAACAGTGTCTGTGGTCATGGCTCTGGCTATGTTCATGGTTTGGATTATGTTCGTGGCCTGGACTGTGCGAATGAGCCGCTCGCTCCAGCTGATAGGCTCGCCGCAACTGCTTGACAGCCCGCCAGCATAGCCACGCCCCTAACGCCGCCACCAGCAGAAAACTAGCCTGCTCTACCCAGGCAACGCTGCCCATGGCCTGCCGAGTTATCCAGCCTAGGCCGTAAACCAGCACAACGACCAGCGCAATGGCGGTCACGCCTTGCAGTAAGGAGGCGGCAAAAGAGAGCCCCAAGGCGCGCTTTACCGCACCGCCGTGGGTGGCTAAGTAGGTCGCCAAGACGGCTTTACCGTGCCCCGGCCCAGCGGCATGAAACACGCCATAGGCGAAGCTAATGCCTAACAGACTCACCCAGGTCGCCATGGTGGGGGTGCGCGACAGTTCGGTAATCGCCAGCGTTAGCGAACGGTGCAGGTCACGCTGCCAACCGAGTAGCTGGTAGCTCGCGCCCTGAAAGCCGCCTTGCCAAACGATGATGAGCACTGCCGCGACTAGCAGCAGGCCCAGCATTAACCCTAACTGACGTGTAAAGGGTCGTGTTAAGAACATCTAACCGCTCCATTGAGAAGTTGTTATAAGGTAACATAGCTATAAAATAACACGACACCGCCTGTTTTCGAACAGCGCCTAGCGACAATCAATTTGGCCGGTTTCGGCAAAATAGCGCCCCAAGCCGGGCTCACCACTCTCATCTTTATCGAGCAGCGCCGCTTGCATCACCAGCTCAGGGTCGGGGTCAGCGGGGAGAATAGACAACTTGCAGCTAGGCTCACCGTGAAGAATCAGCGCATCATCCCGTGGCTGGCCATCCTCCTCCTCGTGCACCACTTCGATGTAGTAGGTAGGGTCAAACACTTGGTACGTAAGCAGAGCATCATTCAGCGCTTGAGGGGCCGCCAGCGGCAGAATAAACATAAAGGTTAGCCGTCCTTCGCGCTCCATGGCGGTATATTCGCTTACCTCGCCCAACGCCTGACGTTCACCATTAATACTCACTTCGGTTAAATAGTGCTGCACGGCGAGATTATCGCGAATCTCTTTGCCAAGCTGATCCAATCCCTCTTCTAGACTGGCGTTTTCCACCTGCTGTAGTTCTTCAAAAACGACCAGGCTGTAGAAGGGATCCATCCGCCAGGTTTGATGCAGGCCACTCACCCTGCCCTGCTCATCGGTGATGACCCGCACACTCAGGTCGATCCAGCCGTGAGGGTGGGCACGGGCATCGGGACTAACCACAAGGCTACTCATGCCCAAGCAAACGGCGACTACGGCACCTGTCCACTTCATGGCGCGACACCTAATTTATGTTGCAAGGCGACAAGCCAAGGGTCGAGCAAATAGGGCGGCAAGGGCTGGTTACCTCTCAGCGCCGAGACGCGAACGCGGCTGCCACTGCCCTCTTCACTCACCTGCAACTGCAGGCGGTACTCTGGCCAGCGGGCAAGGGATGCCTCGGCGCGCCCCAAGGACAGATCCGCATGGCGTACCACGTAGCCCTGCTCCACCATCAATTCCACGGCTTCGCGGAAGGTTTCCTCTGAAGAGGTAGCGTAAACCAGTTCACGGGGTTCCAAAGGCGTTGTCGTCGCGCAGCCAACCAATCCCCCCAGTAGCCCGATTAACAACCAGTGGCGCATTTTCATAACGGCCTCCCGGTCACAGGGGCGGTTTGCGTAAAACTGGTCTGAAAACGCTGACAGAAATCGTCGTTGCTGGCACTGTAGGATTCACGCAGATCACCCCAGTGATCGAAGCGGCGAATATCGCGGGATATACGTATATGCGCGTCGTCCACCAATAGCGACACACGCTCCACCTCCACCGGCTGCTGGCCCACGCCACCGCCATAACCAATCCCCCCGATGCCAAAACCGACACCGGAACCACCGCGCCCTATGCCCACACCACCAAACAGGCGCATTCCACGCCCATAGCTGTAGGCATCGTCGTAAGGATCATAATAGCCGTGCAGTGGCCGTTCGCGGCTGGCGCTGATCAAGCCCAGGGAGGTATCGGTAGAGTTCAGGGTAAACCCCCACTCGGTGAGCACCTCAACGCTGGTTTCCAGCGCCTGCTCATGGGTGGCGGGGAAATAGCACGAAGCCGCTGGCGCTGGTTCCGCTTGGGGCAGACGGTCAGGAACCACTTGGCAGCCAGCAAGTACCAGCAGACAGGTTAAGCTTATGGGTATCGACTTCATGTTAGTCCCTCTAAATGGGCGAGGCCGCTGGTTTGGCGCAGGCTAGCGCGCTAAGCTCGCCAAAGGTGGTCATACTTAACTGATATTGTAGGGTAATGAAGACACCGTATTGAAGACACCGTTTTGCGGAGATCGTGCTAATGAATGTTTTGCTTTGCCCCGACAGCTTCAAAGATGCACTAAGCGCCCAAGACGCCGCAGCCGCCATGGCGCGGGGCGTGCAGCGCGCTGTACCTGATGCGCACGCTCAAGTTTGCCCTTTAGCTGACGGCGGCGAAGGCAGTTTAGACGCACTCATCGCCGCTACTGGTGCCGAGCGGCGCCAGCTAAACGTTCAAGACGCCCTGGGGCGCCCTCGCCAAGCAGCCTGGGGCTGGCTGAGCGACCAGCGTACCGCGTTTATTGAGTTGGCTGAAGCCAGCGGATTACAGCACTTAGCGCTCGACGAGCGTAATGCGCTACACACCTCTACCTTTGGGGTGGGTGAACTACTGCTGGCGGCACTGGATCAGGGCGCAGAAAAAGCGCTGCTGCTGCTTGGCGGCAGCGCTACCAATGACGGCGGCGCCGGCATGCTGCAGGCATTGGGCGCACGCTTTTTAGATCAACACGGCGAACCGCTTCCCTCCGGCGGCGCGGCGCTGAACCAATTGGCTAGCTTAGAACTCGATGGGCTAGACCCACGGCTAGCCAAGTTTACCCTGGAAGCCGCCGTCGATGTGGATAACCCGCTGCTGGGGGAACGCGGTGCCAGCGCGGTATTTGGCCCGCAAAAAGGTGCATCACCTGAAGAAGTCGAGCAGTTGGATCGTGCGCTTGGTCACTTCGCCGATATTAGCGCTCATGCATTAGGCGACGATTATCGAACGCTGCCGGGCGCAGGGGCCGCGGGCGGCATGGGGTTTGCGGCCAAAGCTTTTTTAAATGCCACGCTAAAGCCCGGCATTGAGATGATTATGCAGCAGGCCGACATGGCTTCGCTCTTGGCCCGTGCCGACCTGGTGATTACCGGCGAGGGTCGTTTGGATGGGCAGAGCCTGGCGGGAAAAACGCCCATTGGCGTTTCCCGTGCTGCCAAACGCCTTAACAAACCCGTTATCGTGTTAGCAGGCAGTCTAGGCGATGGTTGGCAAGCCTGTTTTGATGAAGGCGTCACCGCTGCTTTCGCGTTAGCCGATGGCCCCATGACATTAGCTGACGCACTACCGCGTACCGCTGAACTGCTGGAAGCACGCAGTGAAAGCCTGCTTCGACTGTGGGTGCATAGACGTTGAAACACACTCAGACCTTGAAAAAAAACCCTACCGCCAGCATCTAATTAATCAGCAAAGGGTAACAGCAGTGACTTAATGTCGAAGCACGAATGCCAAAGCCCTAATGTCAAAGTGCTAATTCCTAAAATCTAATTTCAAAGTTCTAATTTCAAAGATCTATGGCCGCGATGCAAAAAACTTGTTTTGCATCGCCTCTATGACACTCTATTCTGAAAGCATGTATCAACCACCGCCTACTGTGGCATAAACACTTCGGCATAAAGAGGAAGCAGGATATGACTGACACCAACAGCATTGGCCTACACGAAGGTAGCGCTAGTCAACTCGCCGAAAAGCTCAACCACCTGCTGGCCAATTACCAAATTTTCTATATGAACGTACGCGGCTACCACTGGAATGTTCGCGGTAGCGACTTTTTTGAGCTGCACGCCAAGTTTGAAGAGTTCTACACCGACCTGCTGACCAAAGTGGACGAGGTTGCCGAACGCATTCTGACCCTGGGCCACAAGCCGGTACACGTCTACAGCGACTACGTAACGCTGTCACGTATTCAGGAAGATAAAGACGTTCACGATGGCACCACCTGCGTCAAAGGCGTGCTGAAAGGCTACCAAACCATCATTGAGCTTCAGCGTGAGCTGCTGGCACTCGCTTCTGATGCCGACGATGAAGGTACCGCGGCGCAAGCCGGTGACTACATCCGTGAGCAGGAAAAAACCATCTGGATGCTCAACGCCTATTTAAGCAAGTAGGCGTCATCTTTTGATGCAAGAACGGCACCGTCTTGAACTGACCCCATAAACTTGGACAGTGAAAAACTAAGCAGCCAA
>TARA_R100001369_G_scaffold51146_2_pt1 | contig 69577 bp, 67 predicted proteins | sample TARA_R100001369 | Tara Oceans TARA_R100001369 (sample SAMEA2621528) | marine metagenome | biome: marine biome (ENVO:00000447); feature: surface water layer (ENVO:00002042); material: "saline water (ENVO:00002010), including plankton (ENVO:xxxxxxxx)" | depth 5 m
TTACGGGGTTGATCTATCAACCATCTGAGGCTGGTATAAGGTTGGCGGGTTAAAGCTGCCCCATCAACCATTAAATCCGCTTACCCAATAATTATTTATCAAATAATGAAAGCATAAATATCAGCTATTAATAATTAAATAAGCCATGCTATAGACTCACATCTAATATCCTAATTTATTTTATTTAAGACCAGCAACATACCACTCATCTTTAGCAAACCTAAGCCCTAGCTCATAAACAATATACGCGCATAGAAATGTTACAGGCGCTGAAAATCCAGCAATGCCAGGAATTTTCATTATAACAATGCCGGTCATTGCTGCACTGAACCAAGCCAGTAAACCGCAAGGATTAAAAGCGGGAATATGGGCATTATCTAGTTCAACGTGACCTTTAAAACGGTCTTGATAGGTTTTAGATAAAATATGTGCTAACGCAACACCGACCCAAGCAACCACGAACACACCTTGATAAGCTAACGCTTGAAGAATGTAGGAAAATACATCCGCCATCATGAGCACATATGCGATCACACCAATTAAACAACCGGCAACTACTTTGGACATTTTTATGCCCGTGACCTTACGAATGAATGACTCAAAATTAACCGTAGCCAGATAGAAGTTAGCAGTATTGATGCGGCTCTGAGTTACCCATACCAACAGCAGCCCACCGACCCCCATTAATTCAAGCAGACCTAGCACTATAGAGGCTTCCGATAGGCCATCCGTAGGTATCATTGAATCTAGCAATATCCCAACAATGCCGCTAAACAGAAAGGTCATGGCATAGAAGGGTATACCGAAAGTAATACGAGCGTGGAAGGATGCATCCTTTTCATGACCAAATCGAGCATAATCAAAGGTAAACATCATCAATACCCAAACCCCCATGTAGTAGGCAAAGGTATGCAACCACCCCCACGGCGAAGCTCCGCCTTCAGGAACTCGTGTGATCCAACCCGAAGGGTAACCAAACTCGTTAATCGCCATACCAACAGCAATTAACATACCAATCACATATACAGGTAGTAGCACACCATTAAACTTGTCGAGCCAATGTTGAACACTGCCAAAAATAAGTGCTATGCCAAAGATAACCACAATGCCTGTGGCAACCGCCATCGACATATTGCCACTCCATTCAGAGAGCACTAATGCCATAACATATCCTTCAAAAACAGCATAATAGAGGGCTGTCGCAAAAAATATTAGGGTGGCAACCACTGCACCGAAGTGGCCAAATAAAATCTTCGAAAAAAGCGCAACGGTTAGACCCGTTTTCATTGAGTAGCGACTAATTACGCCGTTAATTATTCCATAAGCAATCACGGTTAGCACAATACCAATAAGTGCATTGGTTGTACCGTAAGCACGTGCCATCGCGGCCGCAACCACCATGTAAAAAATGGCGCTACAAACAGCCCACCATGCCATCATTAAGTTAATACGCGGCATTCGTCCTTCAGGAGGAACCGGCTGTTCGGAATAATCGAGGTCTTTTGCCTCTTTTTGGTTTTGGTGTGTCATATCACTTTCCTTTAATAGTTAGTTTTTAGGCCCAGCAGCCGAAAAGCTTGCGCCTGGCGCATTTTTTGAAACGTGAACTGACGAACTTAAATATTGTATTTATAATAATTTTCTTATTTTTTTATTCAGTTGAAAGCTAAAGATACATATACACAATAGACTGTGTTTGGGGTAAATGTTTGGCGTACGGTGCACTGTCACTTTACGTCAAGTGCACCGAAAGCCTTTTTTAGCTGATCATGGTATTTGTCTTAAGCGCTCTAGTTCTTGCTGATAGCTAACACGTGCTGCTAACGCTTCTTCTAGACTCACCTCGACAAATCTAACCTTTTGGTGAGGTTGAATCTGACCCACAGTATCCATATCGGCGCTGATCACCGTGCCAATCATGGCGTAACCACCACCTGATACCGCATCGCGGTGCAAAATGATCGGTTCGCTTCCACTAGGAACCTGAATAGAACCAATGGGATAGCATGCATCAACGATATTAGATGGATCATCACCCGCTCCGAAAGGAGGCTCTCGCTCGACAAAGTTAAGCGGACTGCCGCCTTTCATTCGGTAGCCAATACGATCGGCTTCCGAAGCTACTGACCAGTCCTCCTCATAAAAAAGCGCATGGCTTTCCGGCATCAAGCGATGAGCATATAGGCCTGGCATCACCCGTAATTGATAGTGCTTGGAAAACTTAGGAAGCAGTGAACCTGGAAGGCTACGCCCTAGCGTGGTATGACCATGGGCAGGCAGAATATGCAACACATCGCCTGCTTGCAGATTACGGCCGTTCAATCCTCCAAGCGAGCCCAGGGTGTAAGTGCTTCGGCTCCCTAATCGCTCAGGCACATCAATACCACCTTCAATCGCCAGATACAGGCGTGCTCCGGCCTTGACGAAATCAAAGCTCAGCGTTGCACCCGCCGGAACCTCGAAGACTTCATTTAGCGGCCTGGCCTCGCCGTTAACGCGGGGTGTCATCTCAGCGCCACAGGCGGCAACCTTACGCGCCTCGTTAAAGTGCAATTCCGGGCCCATCAACGCACACTCGATGACGGCCGCACCTTCCGGATTACCGAGCAGCAGGTTGGCGGCAATAAGGGAGCGCTGATCCATACCGCCTGACGGAGGAATACCCAAGTGGTACTTCCCTTCACGCCCTTTATCTTGAATCGATGAAGCCAGACCAGGCTTGATGACTTCAATGCTCATACAGTACCTCCTTAACACGGCGTGCGTAGCCATCTGGATCTTGTGAAAAAGCATCAAGATCAAAGGTGAACGATGCTACCCGTGGCTTGAAATCCCCCTTTTCTGCTGCAGACAAAAGGGCGTCGTACTCCTCGCGGTCTATAGCACGATGCTTTACGATGTCGCCCGGGCGGAAATAAATCATCGAATCATCAATGTGCGGCTGATCGCCTGCGGGGTCGTAGATAGGCATAGGGGTTACCCCAAACATCTGATAGCCACCGGCGCCACGCACCGAATAAATCACACTGAAGCATCCACCGATACCCACCGTCTGTTTGGGCGTATCTGTACGTGGGCGCAGGTATTTAGGCACCTGAATTTGGCGCTCTCGCGGTACCATCTGATACATGAAGGGCAAGCCTGCAACAAACCCCACCATAGAAACAAACCAGGGCGTTGCGCTATGTGCTTCAATGAAAGCGTCGACACTGTCATAGCCATTGATCCGGGCTGCGTATTCCAGGTCTGTACTGGAAGGGTCCTGGTGATGGTCACGAAAACGCATCAGGGTTTCATAGGTCCAGGGGTCGTTGTAAAGCACGGGCACTTCTATCACTCGGGTTTCGAGGGTGCGCACTTGCTGGGTCGACACCTCACGATCCAACGACTCCAACGTTTCCTGCAACTGGTCGGCAGATATGACATCCGGGTTATAGCGCACTTGATAGGACGCGTTTGCCGGGCAGATCTCAACGATTCCCGGCAGGGCCATGTCACGTAGCCGCTGGGTGATTGAAATTGAGCGGAAGAATGCCTCAAGGGTCATTTCTTCATTCAGCTCAACAAACAGGAACTCATCCCCCGCCTGGCTATAACGGGCTGTGGCTGTCATCTCATTGCTCATCGATGACCTCCTTCGCATGGGTGTGATTTGACGCTGGCTCGGCAAGCCAACGCTCCAGAAAGGTGGTATCTATAGCCCCTGCCATAACCTGGGGGTCTTCGATTAGGCGACGATGCAGACTTGCAGTGGTGGAAAATCCTTCAAGCTGGAACTCATCAAGCGCACGGCCAGCACGCTTCAAAGCGCATTCGCGATCTTCATCCCAAACAATGAGTTTGGCCACTAAAGAGTCATAAAATGGAGGCATTTTGTAGCCTTCGTACAGGCCACTATCGATACGGATACCCGGCCCAGCTGGCCAAATTAGGGTTTTAACTGTACCTGGAGAGGGGAAAAAGTCCCGCTCAGGATCTTCCGCATTAATACGCATTTCGATGGCCCACCCCTTCAGAGTAATGTCCGCTTGCGACATTCGCAGTGCCTGGCCACAGGCCAGACGGATCATTTCCCTGACCAGATCAACGCCGGTTATCATCTCAGTGACTGGATGCTCGACCTGGATTCGCGTATTCATCTCGATGAAAAAGAATTCCCCCGTGGTGTCATCAAAGAGGTACTCCAGCGTACCGGCCCCTACGTACCCCACATGTTCGGTAAGCGCTACGGCAGATTCACAAAGCGCTTTGCGAGTGGCGCTATCGAGCGCTGAGGATGGAGCCTCTTCAAATACTTTCTGGCGGCGGCGTTGCAATGAGCACTCGCGTTCGAAAAAGTGGACGGCACGCTTTCCATCACCTAATACCTGAACCTCAATATGTCGTGCGCTAGAAATAAAACGCTCCAGATATACACGCCCATCACCGAAGGACGCCTGTGCTTCGGCCTGTGCCAGCGGCAACTGCTTGGCCAAGGCATCCCTATCTTCGGCAATGCGAATACCACGCCCACCGCCGCCTGCAGCAGCCTTAATCAGCAGCGGAAAGCCGACGCTCTCGACAACCGCTAATGCGTCGTCCAGACCCTTAACCGCATGGGGGGAACCTGGCACCACAGGAACACCCGCTTCAATCGCCGTCTGGCGAGCCATTGCCTTGTCGCCCATGCGCGCAATGATGTCGGCATCCGGGCCAATAAAGACCATGCCAGCCTCTTTGACCGCTCGAGCAAAATCAGCACTTTCAGATAGAAACCCGTAGCCAGGATGTACGGCATCCGCCTGACAGGCCTTTGCCGCTTCTATGATGGCGGGAATATTGAGATAGCTTTTGGAGGCCTGCGCTGGGCCAATGCAGACAGCTTCATCTGCCCGCTTAACGGCAAGTGTGTCCGTGTCTGCCTCGCTATGGGCCATAATACTGACAAGACCAGACTCGTGTGCCGCACGAACAATTCTTAATGCTATCTCGCCACGATTAACGATCAGCAGTCGACGAATCATTCGTTCAGCTCCATGGTTGCAATTACATCACCAGCCTCAAGAACTGTTTCGTTGTCGACTGAAAAATGTAGCAGCGTTCCAGAAACTTCTGCCTTGAGCTCCACAAACTGTTTCATGACCTCAATTAAGCCAATAACATCGCCCACTTGAACCACTTGACCTTCCTGAACATAGACGGGGGCATCTGGAGAAGGTTTGCGGTAGAACACACCGGGGAAAGGGGCTTGAATCTCTGGTTTTGTCATTATTCAACTCCTGTGAATTATCGTAATTTAAGTACGCCCAAAGCGTGGGCATGGACGTGGAGCTAATTTACTTAAGGTTTAGCTACCGTAATTCCTGCGTCGTCAAGCACCTCGCGCACGGCCTTAACCAGTGAGAAGGCTCCTGGGGTATCACTGTGAATACAGACGGACTGGAACTGAACTGCTACCTGCCGACCGCTGTCCGCTTCGACCTTTCCCTCCTGGCAGGCGCGTAGTACCTTTTGCGCCACCTGCTGCGGGTCTAGGCGCTGCACCTTGCGCACGAAAACAATACTGCCCTCATCGTTGTAGCCACGATCTGCATAGAACTCATGCACTCTCGGCAGGCCAGCACTTTCAGCCGCTTTATCAATAGCGGAGCCCGCGAGGCAATAAACAGGCAGATTGGGAGCGACTGTGACGAGCGCAGCACTCAGTTTTTCGGCAAACTCTACGTCCTGCGCTGCATGCATAAATAGCGCTCCGTGAAGTTTGAAGTGATTCACCTCCAAACCCTCCAGGCAGGCAAGCTCTCGAAATGCCCCCAACTGGTAAAGCGCGTCATTCACTAATTCATCGGCTGGTGCCAAGATGGGGCGTCGTCCAAAACCAACCAGATCACGATATCCCGGGTGAACACCTACGCTTACCCCATGACGAGATGCTAGGCGAAGTGTTTCAACCATGGTGGAGGGATCACCAGCATGAAAGCCTGCCGCGATATTGGCAGAACTGATCAATGGCATAATGTCAGGGTCAACCCCGTCACCAATTGTCCATGCACCAAAGCTCTCTCCCATATCTGCATTCAGATCAATCGTTGTTGTCATTGAGTCTCTCCTTAGGGGCTCCTTTCATTAATGGCAGCTAAGGAGAGATATTGGTAATATTAATTTTTGTAGAGTGTTATCAAAAAATCCGAATGCTGCAGGTAGTTCGACATGTCTCGAGATCTTTCGCTCCGCAAACTTCGTTACTTTCTAGCCGTTGCCAAGAGTGGCCGAGTGACTCAGGCCGCTATTGATTTGAATATTTCCCAATCCTCAATTACAACGGGGGTCAGGGAAATTGAGGATCAGGTAGGGGTGGCACTGTTTCGACGCACCAGCCGTGGAATGCTGCTCACTCGCGAAGGCACCCGTTTTTTGCAGCGGGTTAACTATGCTTTCCAAGCGCTTGATGATGCCTTTGATAGCTTGCAAGATACTCACACCAAGTTGGAAGGCAACTTGCGGTTAGCTATGACCTACACCGTGGCAGGCTATTTTCTTCCGCCACTGTTAGCGCAATTCCAACGCCGTTACCCAGGGATAAAGCTTCAGTTAAGCGAGGTATCAAGACCGGAAATTGAACAAGGTTTAAAGTCAGGAGAGTATGATCTGGCAATTTTTTTAACATCCAATATTGAACATCATCATTGGTTAGAAAAGATGACATTGACCAAATCTCGTCGACGGCTCTGGGTTGCCAGTCATCATGAACTACTGAACAAGGGAAAACTTTCTCTGAAAGATATCGCCCACCATCCCTATATCATGTTGACTGTGGACGAAGCGGATCAAACAGCTCTCAAATACTGGAAACCTGAGGGAGTCTCCCCAAATATAATGTTTCGAACATCCTCGGTGGAAGCAGTTCGAAGCATGGTAGCTAATGGAACCGGTATTACTATACTTTCCGATATGGTCTATCGTCCTTGGTCCCTTGATGGAAAAAGGATTGAACATATCGAACTTAGCAATGCAATTCCCTCGATGGAAATAGGAATTTCGTGGCCTAAAAATAGGCCACTAAGCACACCTGCTAAAGTGTTTTGCAATTTAGCGGAAATGCTCCTTGGGTAACCGCTAAAAATTAAAAACAAGATAGAATTAGTATGGTATAACCTACATTTTTATAAATTATAAAATTCTCGCTTTATTAAATTACCACAGCAACTTTATACCACTCGACAGGTACGGGAGAGACATGGTATTTCATACACAGTATTGCTATTTATATTTTCAGCACCAATTTCCTCACACTGTGAACCAATACGAAATGTTTATAATTCTTTGGTCCTAATCCAATATTACCTAGTACAGATATAAAATAATAAAAGCGTCTAATTCGATTTTTAGCTTCGTTACGGAATTTTTTCATGAACTGATGTTGTTGGGGACTGATGAGCCGACAAAAAATCGAAAATTCTAAGTATTGCACTCAGCTCAGTTCTAAGGCCAATGGCTTTTAAGCAGATTACTTATCTGGATTGGCTGGTAACCTGGGCAAACCTCCAAGACGTATAGGTACACGACTCAAGTGGTTGTTGCTGTCAGCAATACGCTTCAGCAGCGAGCAAAGCACTTCCTGTTCGTTCTCGTTCAAAGGGGCAAGAATCTCCTTCTGCACCTCGGCAACTGCTGATTCAGAGTCGTTGCGAAGTTGCTCTCCCTGTTCGGTGAGACTGACAAACATTGATCGCCGATCCTCTGGATTTCGGCGTCGATTGACAAGGCCGCGCTCTTCCAGCTTTCGAACCACCACAGCTATAGTATTGCGATCTAAGGCGGTGTAACCGCCCAGGGTGATCTGGTCGACCGGGCCCATTTCCTCGAGCGCACAGAATATAATGTACTGCAATTGAGTAAGGTTGCTTGCCTCGCACTTGCGCAGAAATATAGCAGCACTGATCTGGTGACAGCGTCGGAGCAGGTTACCTGGTAACACGTTTGCATCGGAGAGCGGGGTTCCGGTCATGTTCTCGCTTTTACTCAGTAGTGAATGAAAAAGCCATGACCATTAATGGGGCACGGCTGCTATTTAATGGAATTGTCAGTTGTACATTCTATCCAGTGAGATATATGCACGATATAACAGCATTCTCGACTTTAGCGAGCCCGTCAGCGTAGTGTAAGTCAGGTGGCAACCAGCATGAAGCGGTCAAAGTATGCAGCGAGTTCATCGTGCGCATTAAGCGGCAGTACGTTGGCGACATGTTGATCAGGGCGGACAATTACTAGGCACCCCTGCTCTCGGCTAACTCTACGCAAATCATAAATATTTTCCGCATTTTTTAGGTCTGGGCAGAATACTTTCTCATAGTCATGCAGACCATACTTTCCCTTATGCGGCCACAGAAATTTTGGAAAAGCATCCAGTGAAAGCTCGCGGAAGCCCTGCTGGCAAACAGCGCGCAGATCAAACACAGCATCAATATCTTCATCTTTCGGCGTATGCTTACGTACTGGAGAGTCCGGTGACTCGTCTAGAAAACGGCATAGACGGCCAATATCTGAGCCTGCCGCTGTGGGGTCGCCCGCACCGGCAAACGCAAACAATCGCCAACGGCCATCGGCTTCGATAGTGTGGCCCAGGTGCATAGGTTTAGCATCTGACAGGCGCACCACCGGGGCGGAGTGAAAGCGCTTGCCCACTTCAAATCCTTTAGCTAAGTGCTGATGGAGCGGTTCAGCGGAGATTAGCGAAGGGTAGTACTGAATTGCCGTGCCTGCAGTAAAGCGCCCTTGCTTGATGAAGTAATCTTGAAAGTCTTTAGGATCCACGCCGTCGCCTTTATCTTCAGGCGAACCTTTGGGTGGGGCACTGAACATCTTAGAAAACTTACGATCAAAATCGATTAGTTCTCTCGCCACTGTCTGGCGCTCGGTAGTATAGGTATCCAATATTGCTGGAGAGCTTTTGCCCTGCAACACCGCTGCTAGCTTCCAACCTAGATTGAAGGTGTCGCGCATGGAAACATTCATGCCCTGCCCCGCTTTTGGGCTATGTGTATGGCAGGCATCACCTGCTATGAAGACGTGAGGGATACGGCTGCCAACTGCTTCTACGGGCACATCGTCAAACTTATCGCACAAGCGCTGGCCAATATCGTACACGGACCACCAAGCAATTTCTTTCACATCCAGCTTGTACGGGTGGAGAATACGTTGCGCTGCAGCCACGAGTTGATCAGAGGTGATATTCCGGCTCGAAACACGCTCGTTCTCGCTGAGTTTATCCAACTCTATATAAAGGCGCGTTAAATAACCGCCTTCTCGCGGAATTACTAAAATATTGCCTTCGTTAGCAGAGTGAATAGTCGCCTTCATGCGAATATCGGGGAAATCCGTAACCGCTAGCACGTCCATCACACCCCAGGCTTGGTTCGCAGAATCACCAACTAGTGCGCGACCAAGTGACTGGCGCACTGCACTGCGCGCCCCATCGCAGCCGACCACGTAGCGGGCACGCACTGTTTCTGTCTCGCCTTGGTGTGCATCATCTATGCGCTCTAGCTTGACCGTTACCGGATACGCTTCAGTGCCCAATGTGACCGCATCGGCCTGCGTAGAATCAATCTTTACATCGACCACCCGGCGTGAGTAGTTTGGCTCCAGCTGGCTCGGTGAGTTACGCATCACTTCAAGAAAAAAGTCATGTACACGAGCTTGGTTGAGTACCGTGTGTGGGAATTCGGAAAGTCCGTCCTCAGTATCCTGTACGCGCCCGTGGCGCACTATATTTTTATGGGTTGTCTCATCCGGCTTCCAAAATACCGTCTCGTTGATCCAACACGCCTCGTTCATCACTTTGTCGACGAAACCAAAGGCGTTAAACATTTCCATGCTTCGGCAGGCGATGCCGTCGGCCTGACCGAGTTTGATGGGCCCGCCTTTCTGCTCAACGATACGTGTACGGATCTCAGGAAAGCGTGAAAGCTGAGCAGCAAGCGTTAAACCTGCTGGGCCGCAGCCGACGATAAGTACATCGACCTCTTTAGGTAATTGGTCTGAATTGGCAATAGCCTTGTCAGAGGTATAGCGCTTTGGGTCGCCTGTCTGAAAACCGTTGAGATGAAACTGCATGGCGATTCCTCATCATGAATATTTTATAATATTGATCAGCATTGTGATCATCAGTGTTGTGACTGTCTGATGAGATTGCAATTATACTTTTTGATAATTGGCCTTCAGGCTAAGTACAAAATAAGAAAATGATTGTCGGTATGTCCGCCTGAATACTTTTAATCTCTTATGAATATCTTTGTGCCCTCACGATGCCTAAGAAATTTTATAGCCCACATGGTTAAAAAACCCACATATACCTAATCAGCTATAGATGTTGCGTCGTTTATATATTTGACCGTTGGCTGCCGATGCCTGCATTACTGTTTACTTCTTGAGGTTCGAATAAGGAGAACAAAATGGAACGTGTCTGCGAAGCAGAGCGAATGCTGATCGGCGGTGAACTGGTTGAAAGCGTTACTGGCGAATGGTCAACATCTATAAATCCCGCAACGGAAGAGCCTATTGGTCGTGTACCAGCAGGTTCGTCAGAAGATGTGGATCGAGCGGTACAAGCTGCAGAAAAAGCTTGGCCCGCCTGGGCGGCGTTAACACCGATGGAACGGGCCGCAGCTATGAACCGATTCGCTGACGCTATTGCTGCCCGTGCGGATGAAATACTGCGAATCGAGGTCAGCGATACTGGAAACACGATTCGGCCAATGCGAATGATCGACGTGCCAACCGCCGTGGAGAGTTTGCGCTACTACGCCGGACTTGGCCCCGATCTGCGGGGCGACACCATTCCGGCGACATCTCAGAATCTACACCTGACGCTGCATGAACCCTATGGGGTAGTGGCGCGAATTGCACCTTTTAACCACCCGATCATGTTCGCCGTCGCACGTACCGCCGCGGCGCTGGCGGCAGGTAATGCCGTGATCGTAAAACCCCCTGAAACATCTCCACTATCGTCAATGGTACTCGCCGAGATCGCTCGCGATACCTTACCTCCGGGTGTGTTTAATATCATAACCGGTGTAGGTGCCGTTGTTGGGAACGCAATCGTTCGACATCCAGGGATCAAGCGGATCGCTTTCATCGGTTCGCCCGAAACCGGACGGGCTATCCAAAGATCGGCGGCCGAAGTCGGGGTCAAGCATATAACGTTGGAACTGGGCGGCAAGAATCCGATGATCGTGTTCCCCGATTGCGACCCTGAAAAGATCGCTGACGCCGCCGTGTTTGGGATGAATTTTTCATGGCAGGGCCAATCCTGTGGTTCGCTCAGTCGTTTGCTAGTGCATGAAGATATCTACGATCACGTACTTAATGCGGTGGTTGAGCGTGTCGCCGCGTTGCGCATTGGTGACCCCTTGAGTGACGCAACCGATATGGGGCCGGTCAATTCTGAACTGCACATGCAGCGTATCCTGGCTCATTGCGGCAATGCCGATGCTGATGGCGCGCGTCGAATGCTAGGGGGCGTGCGTCCCGAAGGGAAACAGTTTCTTAAGGGGTTCTGGGTGGCGCCAACAGTCTACGCTGATGTGTCGCCCGACATGCGCTTATGGCAACAGGAAGTATTTGGGCCTGTTATGGCGATTGGACGCTGGAAAGACTTTGATGAAGCAGTAGCTATGGCTAATAGCACAGAATATGGCTTAACCGCTGCCGTTTGGACGCATGACATTAACGCAGCTCTGAAGATGGCGAAGCAGATCCGGTCGGGGCATATATGGATCAACGGCTCAAGCATGCACTTCCTGGGAGTACCTTTTGGCGGGATGAAGTCAAGCGGTGTGGGCCGCGAGGAAGGCCGCGAAGAGCTGCTTAGCTACACCGAATCAAAAACTATTAACATCATGCTGTCTTGAGAGGAAATCATGAGCCATAAGACCCAAAACAATACCCCCTCCTGGGGCTCGGATGCGATCGCCAAAACATTAAATGAACTGGATCTTCGTTATATCGCTCTCAATCCCGGAGCGAGTTATCGAGGGCTTCACGATAGTTTAGTAAACTTCACCCACAATGACCCTCAACTGTTGCTATGCGTACATGAAGAGGCGGCGGTTGCCATTGCGCATGGCTATGCCAAAGTAACTGGGCGCGCCATGGGCGTTGCACTACATTCTAATGTGGGCTTAATGCATGGTTCTATGGGTATTTATAACGCATGGTGCGACCGGGTGCCAATGTTGGTTCTTGGAGCTACCGGGCCGGTTGATGCCACACATAGACGCTCCTGGATAGACTGGATCCATACCTCACAAGACCAAGGCTCGCTGATTCGAGACTTTGTAAAGTGGGACGATCAACCTGGCGGTGTCACGGCCACTCTTCACGCGTTGGTCGAAGGGGTTTCTCGTGCGGGAACCGCGCCACGCGGCCCTGTCTATATAAATATCGATTCAGCACTTCAAGAGAAGGCTCTAGATGCTCCGCTACCTGAAATAGATATAGCTCGCCGAGGAGCACCGAGGGCTGGCGCCCCCGCGCCCGACTTAGTAACGGTAGCAGCGAAGCTGTTGTCAGGTGCAGAAAAAATTGTCGTTCTAATGGGCCGCATGTCGCGCTCTGCAACGGATTGGAAGCTGCGCATTGCGTTAATAGAGCGCCTGGGAGCGCAGGTAGTGACTGACTTTAAGACTGGCGCGACATTCCCCAGCGCTCATGTCGCGAATGTAGGACGCGCAGGTTATTTTCCAGATCCGAAAGCCAAAGCCGCCATCGCCGAGGCTGACGTCATAGTCAATTTCGACTGGCTGGACTTCGGAGGCACACTGCGTTCAGTTTTCGGAGATCGACCGGTTCCAGCGAAAATCATTTCTGCGACGCTGGATGTTCATAACCATCGCGGTTGGGTGAAAGATGGAGGGGCTCCCGCTCCGGCCGATGTAGCCTTCCTTAATGAGCCTGACCAAGTAGTAGCCGCGTTAGCAGAAGCACTAGATGCAAGAGACCCAGATCCAGTTCCTATGCTTCCCATGCCAGTGGAAATCGAGAACGGCCCGATGACTCCGCAAGATATAGCGGCACTAGTGCGCAGAGCTCTTGGCAAGCGCTCTGCTTGCCTAATCCGCGCCCCGCTCAGTTGGACCGGTGCGGATTGGCCTGTGGACAATCCTTATGGCTCGTTGGGCTATGATGGAGGCGGCGGTATCGGCTCAGGCTCTGGTATGGCGGTGGGTGCAGCCTTAGCGCTACGTGAAGAGAAATCTAAGCTCATCGCGCTAGCAGTACTGGGCGATGGAGACTTTCTGATGAATGCTTCAGCTATTTGGACAGCGGTAAACCAGGGCATCCCCTTGCTGATTGTCGTCGTGAACAACCATTCATTCTACAACGATGAAGTACACCAGGAATCGGTTGCTAGAGAGCGGAATCGCCCAGTCGAAAACAAGCACGTTGGCATCGTTATGAATGGACCCGATATTGATGTCAGTTCGATAGCTCAAGGCTTCGGAGCGATAAGTTATGGTCTGTTAAGCTCACCTGCTGAAGTGAAAAAAGCTATGATCAATGCTCTGGATGTGTTCGATAGCGGCGGTGTAGCGGTAGTTGAGATTGAGGCCGCGAAGGGGTACGCACCTTCGATGGAAAATGCGATGAGGTCGCCAGGCTAATCGCTTAGCGCTCGCGTTATTTCATCCAGCATCATGGACTGGAATTTGGCCAAGTTCTTGTTTTTCCTACGCACCAGATAAACCGGAACGCGTAATTCCATACCTGATGTATCGAGCCTTTTTAGTAATCCCGAGGCAAGTTCGTCGTTGACCGAAGATAGGAACAAGAAGGCAACCCCTGCACCAGCGCGTACTGCCTGTTTGATTGCTTCGGCATGTCCAAATTCCATTACAATTTGGTTGCGCGACACGCCAAATTCCATCAATAAGTGCTCCTCGATCTCGCGACGAGGAGTGCGTAACTGCGCGGTAACGAAAGGCAGTTCGGCAAGCTCCTCAAGCGACACGCTTTTTTTCTTGGGCCCGTAATCGTTAGATGCAACGAGAATTAACTGCTCATCCCGCACACGCTGCACCTCCAAACCTGCGATTTCATGACGCGGGTCTAGAATAGTAAAAGCAAAGTCGCATTCCCCTTGCAGCACTGCATCCGTCGCTAATATCGGGGTTGTTACTTGTACTGATATTTCACCCTGGGGATACCGCTGCCTTATCGATGCGATAATACTAGGCAGAACGTAAGAACCCAATGTCATCGAAGCACCAACCTTGGCCTTCCCTGCCAGTCCACTCTGAGTATCGGCTATTTCACGCTCAAGCTCATGAGTGCGGATGACAACATCGTGCGCCCATTGATAAACACGCTCACCTTCTTCGGTCAATGCTATTCGACGCCCACTTCGTTCAGTTAGTGATACCCCTAATTTATCCGCAAGCGATTTTAGATGTGCTGAAACGACAGGCTGAGCAATGTTAAGGCGCTCTGCAGCACGAGAAATGCTCTTCAGCTCGGCGACCATGCAAAAGACCTCGAGCTTATGGATGGAGAGCTGGGAGACAAAGGATCGCATAACAACCTATACCTTTAAGAGTATAAAGAAGGATATAAATATATATTAGTTAACGTGATAATACACAACTAGTCTGAAGGAAGTCATTCCCGACCCCTTCCGGCGGAGTAGCCAACAGATGTCTGAAAACATGAGCGTACGTTTCGAGAACGATATTCTTGAAACCACAATTACCAACCTAGTCATTGCCAATCGCATTCTGGCGCGAGAAGACGTAATAGATGACTTTGGGCATGTGAGTGTAAGAAACCCACTGAACCCTGATCGCTATTTCTTATCGCGTTCACGCAGTCCCGAGGTAGTAACCCGTGGCGATATCATGGAGTTTACTTTGGATGGCGAGTTGATCGGCAATGACCACCGTCGTCCCTATGCCGAGCGACATATTCATGGCGCAATTTACAAGGACCGCCCCGACGTGAACGCGGTCACGCATCATCATGCGCGTTCAATCCTGCCATTTACCATGAATGCCATTTCATTGCGTCCGATCTTTCATATGTCTGCCGTAATCGGCTCAAAAATAGAGACTTGGGACAGCCAAGACGAATTCGGCGACACTAATATGCTTGTAGACTCAATGGAGATGGGCCACTCGCTTTCTAAGGTGCTTGGTGAAAGTCGTGTTGCTCTATTGCGTGGGCATGGGTGTGTCTGTGCTGCTGACAATCTCAAGGCGGTTTGCATGGTGTCTATAGGATTGAAGGATAACGCCAAGCTCATTCATGACACGTTACAGATTGGAGAACTGAGCTACCTGACCGACGGAGAGATAGAAAAGACCAGCGCCATGCTGCTCAGTCCTATGCCATTAGCACGTGCTTGGGATTATTGGGTGGCACGTGCTGGATATAGTGGAATATAAGCAAGGAAACGATTGGCCCAATAAAAACAAGCTATTCATCATCGATAACAAATAAAGTAAACAACGGAGTATCACCATGAAAACAACAACGCTAGGTGCAATTTTCCTCGGAACCACACTCATTATGGCTAACGGTGCTAACGCACAGTCGCTTGGTATAGGCGCAGGAACTCAAGGCTCGCAAAACTATGCTGTCAATGCCGGTATGGCAAAGTTTCTGTCTGATGAAGCGGGTATAGATGTGCGGGTGCAGGCTTATGGCGGAACGGGACAGTCGATGCCAATGATCGATGCGGGGCGTTTAGACCTGCAATTGATCCCAAGTCCTGATATTTCGGCAGCTGTTCAGGGGCAGGAACCATTCGAGGATAGGCCACTGGAAAATCTTCGAGTAGTTGCCTCGCTGAGCTCCTCAGCTTATGGCTTCATGGTGCGAGAAGATTCAGATTATTACAAAGTCTCCGACATTGAAGGCACGAGTATCACCTATGGTTACACAGCTCAGCCGACCTTGAAATTTCAGGTCGATGGCATTCTCGCTGCTGGGGGATTGTCTATTGATGATATGGAAGCGCACATGGTTCCTTCTGTTCCAAATGGCGTCGATGACCTCATCACGGGCAACGTAGATGTAGCTTTCTTCGCATTGCAGGGAGGTAAAACACGCGAGGCTGATGCTTCCGTAGGCATCCGCTGGCTTGCGGTCAACGATACACCCGAAGCCGAAGAAGCGATGCAGGAATTCGTATCCACCTCTTATATTAAGACGGTCGAACCGGGCAGTGGCAGTGTAGGGGTGGATGAACCTACGCCAATGATGGGTTACGACTACGTGCTTACGGCGGGAACACATGTTCCTGAAGAGACTGTTTATGAAATTGTGAAACTGTTACACGATAATCCTGAAAAAGTACGTGGAATTCTCAAAACCTTCGCGGAATTTGATCCTGATAGCATGGCGCCTGAATTCAAGGGATTAAGCTATCACCCAGGTGCAATTAGCTATTATAACGAAGTCGGGATGATGGAGTAACTTCATGCAAGAGTCCAAAGATGACACCATGGTTCCTGGCAAGGCTACCGGTGTGATCAAGCAGTTGAAGAGGCTCGCAGGAGGACTAATGGTACTGTTGCCGGTCGCTTATGCCGGCAACATACATCAACTGCTGAACATTTCAGTTTACGATGTACAGCTCTTGGCCTTAGTTCTAACACTTGCTCTCTCTGCTGGTTTTTTGATCATGGCGGAGCACACTCAAAAGAGACTCCTTAAAGCAGCCGACTTTGCCTGTGCTGCTTTAACATTTTGTGTTGGACTGTATGTCTCTCTTTACTACCCTATGATATCAATGGAGGCACCCTATCTTCCGATCTGGCTTATCGCGACTAGCGTAGTTCTATTCGGTGCACTTATATTTAACCTGCCTAGTTCTGCCGGTATTGGTATCCTATCGGTTGTCCTGATATTTCTTGCCTACGGGTTATTTGGACATCTCGTTCCCGGGGAGCTTCAGAGCAGAGAGACAACGTTATCGGAACTGGTGGTCTATCTCGCGATCGATGCAAATGGGATGCTTGGTACTGCTCTAAAAGTCGCAGTGATAATCGTCATTCCATTTTTGCTGTTCGGCCAGCTCCTGGCGCGTTGCGGTGCAGCTGACTTTTTCAATGACATCGCTTTAGCGGGCATGGGCCGATTTCGAGGGGGGCCAGCCAAAGTTGCCGTCACCGCCTCCGGTCTCTTCGGCTCAATATCGGGCAGTGCCGTGGGTAATGTGGTAGGCACAGGCGTGGTTACGATCCCTATGATGAAAAGGGCAGGCTTTACCCCTGCTTATGCAGCCTCGGTAGAGGCAGTAGCTTCTACAGGTGGCCAGCTAGTACCTCCTGTTATGGGGGCGGCTGCATTTATCATGGCAGACTTCATCGGTGTCGACTACTCAACGGTAATGATGGCAGCGCTACCTTCTGCACTGCTGTACTACCTTGCCATCTTTATCAATGTCGATCTTTATGCCGCTAAGCGAAACATCCGCTCGGTCGAAGCCTCCCAGATCCCCTCAGGCTGGTATTCGCTAAAACAAGGCTGGCATTTTCTAATCCCTTTTTTAATCCTCTTTTATGCACTGTTTGCTTTAAATATGCGCCCGGAGCGAGCAGCCGTTTTGGCGGTGCTGACTTTATTAGTAGTAAGTTTAATTTTTGGTTATCGTGGACGCCGCATAGCGCTCGGTGATATTTGGTCGGTTGTATCTTCAGCAGGGGGCGCCGCGAGTGGGCTCATCATTGTTTGTGCTGCAGCTGGGTTAATTATTGGCGTACTCAACATTTCAGGCCTCGCCTTTAACCTCACGCTTCATATTATCAACGCAAGTGGAGAGAATGTCTTCCTACTGGCTCTGATTACTGCACTAATTAGTATTGTGCTAGGAATGGGAATGCCCACCGTGGGAGTATATATCCTACTCGCTACGCTAGTGGCGCCAGCACTTGTTGAGGTCGGTATACCCGTGATCTCGGCGCACCTTTTCGTCTTTTACTTTGGCCTTCTTTCGATGGTGACTCCGCCAGTGGCACTCGCTTCATTCGCGGCTGCTAACATTGCTGGTGCTGGAGCTTGGAGCACGAGCATTGCTGCAATGCGTCTGGCCTGGCCAGCCTATGTCGTACCGTTCCTATTTTTGTTTGCCCCATCTCTTATATTAGAGGGCAGCCCTCTAGAGGTAATTTTGGCGTTAGGATCGGCTATATTAGGCATATATATGGTTACGGCGGGAATCGTTGGATATATGCACGGTATAGTGAGCACATGGTTTCGCTGTTTATTATTATTTGGAGGGCTTTTCCTACTTATTCCAGCGGACCTTTTCTCTGGTGGATTCTATACCGATATTATAGGCTTGGCTGTTTTAGGATTTTGCATAGCTTATAAATATTTGTGTAAAAATAGGTCTGCCCTTCCTCTAGCTTAGTTTTCCTTTAAATATAGTGAACAAGCAACATGGGGATTAAAATTGCGGTGATGGTTTAAGATATTCGGAAATCCAAGGATTTATTCATACTTGGAAAATCATTTCAGGGGTTACCTTTCTCCCAAAACTATCGCCATGAACACAAGGAGATTTCAAGCTAACCCTATTTGACAGAGATCTCAACACGAAGGTGCACACTATACCGAAGAGAAGATCATTGGCGCTATCCTGGAATATGAAGCGGGCGCCAGGATGGACTTCCTCTGGCCTGCCTCAAGCTGGGTATTTCCCGCGGCGCCTTCTATAACTGGCGTAGTAAGTACACTGGCCTTGAAGTGAATGAAGCGAAGCGCTTGCGGGAGCTTGTAACAGAGAACAATAAACTCAAAAAGCTTCTGGCTGACAAGCTCCTGGAAGTCGAGGCCGTGAAGGATGTGCTGTCAAATAAGTGGTAACGCCTACAGCCCGAAAAGCGGCTGCTCGGCACCTAGTTGATCACCACCAGATCAACGAGCGTTCCGCCTGCCAACTTGTAGGCATTTCTCCTCTAACAGCGTATCGGTATCAAGCGTTGGATAAACAAGACAGTGCCTTAAAAGCGCGTCTTAAAGAGCTTGCCACACAGAAGTCTGCTATAGCTATCTGCTATTACATGCGCTGTTAAAAGCGGAAGGCCTGGTCATTAACCGAAAGCGATCGTATCGGATTTATACCGAAGAAGGCCTGCAAGTACGCAACAAACGGCGCAAGAAGCTCCATCGGCCACTGCTGAAAGTGCCAACAAGGATCAATGAGCGTTGGTCGATGGGCCTCGTTTCTGATCAGCTAACGAATGTTCGGCGCTTTTGTGTGCTGAATGTGATGGACGACTTTTCACGGGATATGGTAGGCCAGTTAGTTGCGAATCGATTAACGAACGTCAGGTGGCCGGGGTTCTGGAGCAGCTTTGCGAAACAAGAAGTAAACCCCACAGGATTATTTGCGATTATGGTACAGAGTTTACGAGCTAAGCGATGTTTTTCTGGAGTCAAGAAACGGCGGTGACACTAGGCTTTATCCAGCAGGGCAAGCCTACTCAGAAAGCCTCTGTGAAAAGCTTGAACGGTAAGTTCCGAAAAAATGCCTGAACCGCCGCTGGTTAAGAAAAATGAATTAGGCGAGAGCGGAAATTGATTCGTGGCGAGACCACTACAATCACGTTCGCCCCCCACAGCTCACTCTATTACCTGCCGCTCGTTGAGTTTGCTCAACGAGCCACATATGTGGAGACTCATGAGAGAGTGGTGCTAATCCAGGGGACGGCCAGTTATATCAAGAGCTCCAATATCTTAATTAACGCAAATGAAATACCTTTCGTTAATTTCGAGTTGAGCTTTTCAGCGCCTGACTCATGCATAAGCAACTACTCTTGATGAATTTCAAGATTATTTCAAGACATTCCAATATATGCCATAAAACTTGAACCTAAAACAGTAAGCAAAGTTCCGATTATAATCCACACGCTGAAAGTTTCATTATCACGCATAAACAAAAAAGTAATAAGCAGAACAAAGAATGGTGTGGTTGCTGCTAATGGCGCAATAATCGCAATATGACCTTTCTGCAATGCCATATAAAGCAATACGGGGCCAATACTCGAGAAAATACCGGCAATCACAAGTGTTATAAACTCAGTATGGCAAAGAATCAACGCATGCACGGGTCTGAATGCAACAAGATATATACTCAAAACGAGCCAGGAGGATGTAGTAGTGACTGCAGCGGCAGTTACTGCATTGGTGCCGATATCAATACCTGCTTTCCTGAAAACCACTGAAACGCCATAAGTAAACGAAGCAGCTAACGGAAATAGTAAATACTTTTTCGAGACTTCAGAAACATTCTTGGGATGGCTCCCGCTCTGTGCACCAAGAAGTAAGCTTCCAAACAAAACCATTAATACACCGACAATTATCTCTATTCTAAGGGTTTCACCTAGAAATATAACCGCGAAAAGTACAGTGACAACTGGGTGAGTCAAGGTTAGTGGTGTAGTAATATTTGCGCCCAATTTAGCCATGCCTTGGAACTGAAAAAAACGCCCCATCAAAGGTGCGAAAATACCAGCTATTGCAAAGTAGCCCCATTCAATCGAAATCGAAATACTTTCTTGCGCACTAAGCAAGCTCCAACCCCAAAGAGTTACCACATTAGTAGTGAGAGTTACACAAAGAGCAGCAAGAGATGATACGTTTTGCCCAGTTATTTTGACGAGAACAAATGTGACAGCAAACATTAATGCAGAGGCAAGCGATAGCAAGATCGGTAGTGCTTGCAAGCTTGTCACTATGATCTCCCGCTATAATAAGAATAGAGGCAGAGTCTTTACCATAACTCTGCCTCCATAGATGACGAAAAAAAATTGACCTACCTCATGCAGGCAATTTTTGGCTATGTAACCGTAGATGTGGTGTACCGATAATTGCCATGGCGACGATAATCACAGCCAGTGCAACTGCCCATCCGTTTGGCGTAATAAAGAGTAGTCCTGCCACTCCAAAACCAAGTCTTGGGAGCACGTTGACTCGACCTCGCCAGTACCCTTCCACGGCGATGCTCAATAGCAAAACACCGATCACTGCGGTAGCACAGGTAACTATAATCTCGATAGGATCGCCTACCATCAAAAGTCCCTCGCCATACACAAATGCAAACGGAACGATGAAAGCCGTAATGGCTAATCTGACCGCGCCGGTGGCAATTTCCAACGGCTTAGCATCCGCAATTGCCGAAGCGGCAAACGCGGCTACTGCGACCGGTGGTGTCATAGCTGATAGCACAGCGAAGTATAGGATGAACATGTTGGTCTGAAGGACACTAAAATTTAGTCCTAGCAAGGTGGGCCCGACCAGCACAGCAGCTAGAATGAAAGCTGACGGTGTTGGCATACCCATCCCTAAGATAATGGCCAACACGGCGGAGATAATTAGGGCCAGGAAGGCGGTATCGCCAGCCATCAAGTAAACAAGATCGGCAAATTTTCCGCCCAGCCCCGTCATTGATATTCCCCCTATGACCAAGCCAGCAGCTGCACAAGCGGCAACGACGGATACCATTCGTAGGGTAGTTACGGCCAAGGCATTCCATATTGCCATGGGTCCCATTCGTGTTGAACGACGCACCATTGACACCATCAGAACTACGACAGTTGACACCGCTGCAACATAAGTGGGCGAATAGCCCATCAGCAAAGCAGATGACAATGCGATCAAGGGAAGAATGAACAGGCCACCGTTCTTAAGAGTACCTTTTAACGGCGGAGTCTCTTCTTTCGTTAATCCTCTCAGACCAAGCTTCTGGGAACGCAAATGCACCTGTGCGTAAACACACAAAAAATAGAGTAAAGCAGGAATGATGCCTGCAATGGCGATATCACGGTATTCGATTCCCGTATATTCCGCCATGATGAAGGCTGCAGAACCCATTACTGGAGGCAATAGGCTACCGCCCGTTGAAGCAGCTACTTCTACGCTACCTGAAAGCGCTTTACTATAGCCAAGGCGTTGCATGATAGGGATAGTGACAGAACCCGTTGTGACAACATCTGAGGTTGGGCTTCCCGACATGGTACCGTAGAGTGCTGAGGAAATAACTGCAATCTTAGCAGGGCCGCCCGTTCTACGGCCAGCCACTGCGGAGGCTAGGTTATAGAAAAACTCAGCACCTCCGGCTTTAGAAAGGAAGGTACCAAACATTACAAAAAGAAAGGCATAAGTGGCAGCCACTCGAAGGGGCACCCCAAACAATCCATCCGACGTAAACATCATGATATCAAGGAAGTGGTTATAACTAACTTCCCTGAAGCCGAGTGTTCCGGGTAGACTGTGCCCCCATAGATTGTAAAAGACAAAGGCCAGAACAACGCTAGTCAGCCCAAAACCGACCGTACGACGCGTCGCCTCAATCGTTAGCACCAAAAGCATGCTGGCTGCCACCAAATCAGGCATTTCCAATGGATACAGCAAAGTAATGCGCTCAACAATCCGCTGATTTTCTGCCAGAAAATAGATACCGACAACGAGACTGGCTATTACCAAGCACCAGTCTACAAAGCTGGGACGTTCTACTCGGCCATTTGGACCTGCGCTCACAGTAAGGAATAGCAAAGCCAGCATGGCAGATAGAAATACAACCATCATGGCATAAAGGTCTACATACACGACCGTCGTAGTGTAAATAACTCCCAGCGCCACAATTGCTGCACTCCCATGGACAGCCATCCCTAGCTTGCCTGTTAACGACCTCTTGGCGCCGGTCCCTGTTATAATCGGAAGTAAGTGATTCATCTAGAAACCTCTCAGCATTGATATTGTCCTTAACGCTTAGCGAAGGCCAACTTCTTTGAGGTAACGTTCAGCACCATCATGGTATGGAACCACTTCGACACCGGCCATGACTTCTGGCGTCAGACTTTCCATAGCTGGGTGAACACCGGCAATTTTTTCATAGTTTTCATAGAAGGCTTTGGTCAAGTTATAAGCCATTTCATCATCCATGGAACTATTCACGGCTAAGGTAGCGCTGATGGATACAGTGGGTGTTTCTTCCTGCTCCCATTCGTAGGCCCCTGCAGGAATTGTAAAAGGATTGGTTCCTGTTTTTTCAGAAACCTCTTGGATGGTTTGCTCAGAAAGAGGTAATAAATCCAAATCCACACTAGAGGCCGCTTGCATGATCGAACTCTGTCCCACAAATAAACTATTTAATAACATGTCGACGCGTCGATCTTGGATTAAGCCTGACTGCTCACTAGAAGCGGCATAGATGATGTTACCACCCCAGCTTTTGACCTCTTCTGAGCTTGCTCCTATAGAGTCCAACATAGCTTCGGCAACACCTGACGCGATATTGCCTCGCTTATTGATGGCGATGGTGATTGGCGGCTTAATATCAGCGATATCCGAGAAACTAGTTATGCCATGCTCCTCCGCAAACTCCTTCCGTATTACGGCTTGCATCGGCGCCCAAGTATAAAGATAAGAGAGCACCCTTATGTCATCATTAACAGCCTCTCGGAAGGGAGCTTCTCCATCCCGAGCCAACTGCAGAACCGCATCCTCGACAAGTCCTAGGTTAGCGTCGCCACGCTGTAATACTGCCACATTCGCTATACCACCACCTGATGTTTGGTAAGTCACCGTTGAGCCAGGATATTCCTCCTTTAAAGCGCTATCTAGACCAGCACCTAGCAGGGACCATAATCCTCCTGGCGAAGCGCCAGCAACAGTGAGTTTGTATTCTTGAGCCGATGCGACATTCATCACGCTAGGAACAACAATGGCTATAGCAATCACGGTTTTTTTAATTGAATTTTTCATTTTTTAGCCTTTTTACTAGTTTTGTTATTGGTTGAAAATACGATTAAATTATTTTTATAAGGTTCTTTAATGTTGAATGCTCTTATTGCTACCGAACACTATTATATTTTGAAACTTTCCAGTGTTGCGGGGTGGAAAAGCTCCTCGGGTTTCAGGAGACGTTGAGATAATCCTTCCGCATGGTGTTGCACTAAAAAGCGCTCCAATGTGTTTCGGTTAGGTGCAAAACCGTAGGACCAAAAATCTTCACCCATTAGGCGGCGTGCCGCCAGCAGCTGGTCTTCAACAAATGGGAGAGTTACCTTGGTCGCCGAAGTGTCACTAAGTTTTGCAAGTGCTTTAGCCTTTGACTGCTCAAAAGCCTTGTAAACCGAGAACGGTAACCATGGATGGCGATCCACCAGTGTTTTCCGAATACCTAGTAAATGCATAATTGGAAAAATGCCAGTTCGCTGGTACCAATCTGAGGCTGCTTGTTGAGGATCACTGTAGAGGTAGCTGACATGTGGGTGTCCCTGCATAAAACAAGAAGGAGCACGAGGGCCCATTACGGCATCAAGCTCTCCGGAAGCCAGCATTCCCGAGAGTGTTTCTCCTTCGGGAATATTTTCTACATGAACACCCTCGGGAAGATTGAGGTTGATTTTCTCGACCCGACCTGGTTCCTCATAACCACCACGCAGCCATGTCATGTCTTGGGGACAAATGCCATGATCCTCTTCGAGGAATAAGCGCGCCCAAACATTGGCAGTCAGCTGATATTCGGGCACCCCAATACGCTTGCCCCGAAGATCCGCAGGTGTTTGGATACCTCGATCGGTCCGTATATAGATTGAGGTATGCCTAAAGGCACGTGAGGGAAAGATGGGAACCCCTATATAAGGGCAGTCACCTGCTGCTGTTTTCACGGTATAACTGCTTAGCGAAAGCTCTGTGATATCAAAGTCGGCATGACGGAAAGCACGAAAGAAAATTTCTTCGGGGTCATGCAACATATAAATAGAGTCCACACCATCGATCTGAACCTCCCCATCGATCAATGGCCTAACACGATCATAATTGCCAATCGCAACCGAAAGTTCCAACTTGTTCATCAGGGTTCCTGCATGGTTATCTAAAATGGAATGCTCATCACCATGAAAAGTTGCGCTCATGCACTCATGGGTATCATCGTTTAAGAGGTTGATGGTTATTGTAAGCTCTCATATAACTCCACTTCTTCAGGTGCAGTACCCAATTGACGCCAGTCTTCTTCTTTCGAGACAATGCCTTGAAACGACTTGAGCTTGTAATGTGGAATTCTTGGCTCTTCAGCGCCGATAGCCTTTCCATCTTGTTGCATGGTTTTAGCGGCTTGAACCATCTGTCGACGGAACTCGACAATAGCCAAGTCGCTTGCTCCGAGACGATCATGACTACGGTCGGCGATAGGACCCATGGTTTCCCACATCGCGATATCTTGGTTAGGGATGCCCGCAATCCCAGTAAAGCTGGTGCCGAGTTGCATTATTCGGCGATCCTGCCAGTAGTTGTTTTCTCGTGTGCGAAACTTACGGAAGTGCTTATCCACGTCGAGCCCAACCTGCGTATGGAGAAATTTACGCCAAGACTCTGTATCTGGAGTCGTGTTCGCATCACCCCAGGCAATAAAGTGGAATGCTGTATGGGTATCATCAATTGGCACATGCAATATCGCGATATCGTAGAGATTATTAGGAGGGATCTGTACGGTAAAAGGAGCAATAAAGAGCGTAGTGCGTACATAATTATGCGTCTTAGCATCTTTAATCGGCCGGCGAAGCGCTACGTATCTGAAGCCGAATGGTGTTTGTTGCACTTCCAAGCGTGGCGCTTTATCAGTGGAGGGGCGTAGCCAGAGTTTATCAGTCGCTTCGGCACCATCCTTACGGGCAGGAACCATGTCCGTGGAATGTAGGCTTGAAGAGTGTGCCGAATCTATTGCGCCCTCAAGAATCTGAGCCCAATTACAGTCAATGATCACCTTGGAGATGGACACTTTGGTTTCGGGGCTAGGCTGGAAAACTGGTGGAATGAACTCCGGTTGTTCCTCAGGTGGCCCCATGTAGACCCAGACAAAACCCGCTGCTTCATGGGTTGGGTAAGCCTTATGTTTTACCTTTTCTGTCATCTTCGATTCTGGTGGCTCAGACGACATTTCCAAAACATTGCCATCAACATCCATTTTCCAGCCATGATAAAGGCACCGTAATCCACATTCTTCGTTACGACCCAGCACCAGCGAAGCACGCCTATGCGGGCACATCTCGTCCAGTATACCTACTCTTCCTTCTGTATCGCGGAACGCTACTAGATCTTCACCAAGCGAACGTACCCGGACCGGATCACCGTCCGGCTCTTCGACTTCCTCGGATAGGCAGGCCGGCAGCCAGTGTCGGCGCATGATTTCACCCATAGGCGCATCACCTTCAACACGGCACAGTAAATCATTCTCTTCTTGTGTCAGCATAAGGCGCGGTCTCCGTTTTTGTTTGGATTTATAAGTTTCAAGCTGAACTTATGGCTCTGTGAATATAATTAGATATCTAACTTACATATCTAACCATAGCGCCTTCCATCACTATGTCAAACAGACTAAAGTCGCATGCTTTTTTATGCGTGAGTACGATAAAGATGTGTCTTTACTGACATCTGATATTTGTATATTTAACGAAAATTGCTTTGACCATAGTCACTTAGCTAGCGAAATACTTGAAAAATTAAGTAAGCTGACGGATTTATGTTCTATTGAGAATGCAGTATCGAAGAGCGCACCACCCTGCAAGTAAGTGACACTGCTAGGTTATTCATATGCTGTGACTTTCTACGTCTACCCTCAGACGGGAAGAGCGACGCAACCACAATCTATCTTGTGCCTATGTGCATGTGCAGACGCAACACTGCGCTCAAAGCGCTGTCTGTCGCTCCAAATGAAAGTTGCTATTGGGCAGTGGACACTTGCCTCTAGATCAAATCGTGAGCAAGCTAAGTATGATAATGTTCAGCGTTGCAGATACTTGTATCTGTCACGTGAGAATCTCTAGCGCCATCTAAGCCTTTATTATCGGCTGGCAATCCTTCCTGACAGAGTTGTCCAATGACTCGCAGTCAGTGCTGGTGAGTTCCGTGATGGCTGAATTAGTCGTCGATTAGTCTCTGGCGTTGAATGCTGGCAACGTCAGTCCGTTCATTGCTGGTAAAACTACTTTCACCCCATCGTTCAGCCAATCCCATTTCAACAACAATCCCTCTTCGGAGTTGCTGTTCCGCTCCTGTAAGTAACGGCCTTGCTATCCGGACGATGGCTTTGCCACCGTTCATACTCACTTAGAAACTTTATCCCCCTTCAGTAAGTTGGGAGGCTGTATGAAATATCTCTTTTTCTACAGTGCATTACCTTGCGTCAGTCAGAACGGCCTAACGGCAAGCAAAAATCCATTACCACCAAATGCGACTAAAGTAGAATTCCATCTGCTTGTATTTACTCTGCCAAAATACTTAGATATATAATTATTTTTCGAAAACACGACAACAATAGTGAGTATGTTATGTCTACCCCCTCCGACAAGCTTCCTATGAATGAGCTAATCGTTTCCGCTCGGGATGAAATAGCTGACGGCATCCACCGCTTTGAATTAGTTGATCCTGATGGTGGCGATCTTCCCGAATTTACCCCCGGTTCTCATATAAGCCTTGAGACTCCTAGCGGGCAGGAGCGTTTCTATTCGTTATGCAATGCTCCTGATGAGCACGATAGGTATGTCATTGCCGTTAAACGTGAAGATACTGGCAAAGGCGGATCCAAGAGCTTGGTGGACGAGGCTCAGCTTGGTGACCGACTCAAGGTATCAGTGCCTCAAAACGACTTCGAGCTTGAAGGCAACCCAGCCCGCTATATCTTCATAGCTGGCGGTATCGGCATCACTCCTATTCTCTCTATGATTCACCATCTTAGAGCTACGAGTGGCAAACCCTTTAAGCTCTATTATTTGACACGTGAGCCGTCTCAAACCGCTTTTTTGAAAGAACTCAGTGCTCCAGAATATCGAGGCAAGATAGTGATCCACCATGATCATGGAGATCCCGAAAACGCTTATGATTTATGGCCAATCCTCGAGCAACCCAAGGGAGCTCATATCTACTGTTGCGGCCCCCGAGGGCTAATGGAAGCAGTTAAAGATATGACTGGTCACTGGTCTCCATCAAGTGTGAGGTTTGAGGACTTTGGTACGAGTCAATCAGTTAGCACGGCAGATGACACCCCTTTCACGGTACGCCTTCACAAGACTGGAGAGGCGATCCCGGTTCCGGTAGGTGTCTCAATTCTTGAGGCATTAAGGGCTAATGGCCATCATGTACCATATTCTTGCGAAAGCGGAACCTGCGGCTCCTGTCGGACACAGCTATTGGAGGGGGAAGCGGAGCACCGAGATTTAGTCTTATCGGAAGCCGATCGTCAGAATCACATCATGGTCTGTGTCTCACGTGCGCGTTCGGAAGAATTGGTAATCGACCTTCCGAATGATTCTTTACTCTAATATGGAGTGTGTTCAGTGACAGACCCTCGATTAAAACTAGGCGTCGCCGGATTGGGCCGCGGCTTCATGCTGCTGCTGCCCACTCTCGCGTCCCATCCAGGCATTAGCTTAGTGGCTGCTGCCGACCCCCGCTCAGAGGCTCGACAACAGTTTCGTGAAGATTTCGATGCCTCCACTTACGCTGAGGTTGCCGATCTTTGCGCCGACCCCGAAGTTGAAGCGGTATATATTGCTACTCCCCATCAGTTTCATCGTAAGCATGTCGAACTAGCGGCGGCACATGGCAAGCATGTCCTTGTCGAGAAGCCAATGGCACTCTCCCTTGAGGATTGCCAAGCTATGATCAATGCCATGCAGCGTGCTAATCGATGGTTAATTGTTGGGCATAGTCATAGCTTTGACGCACCCTATCTAAAGGCTCGCGAGATGATCGACAGTCAAGCTTTCGGAAAGGTACGTATGATTAGCGCTTTTAATTACACCGATTTTCTCTATCGACCTCGCCGTCCCGAAGAGCTAGACACGATGCAGGGCGGTGGTGTGGTGTTCAGCCAGGCCGCCCATCAAGTCGATATTGTACGTCTTCTTGGCGGAGACAGCGTCAAGAGCATTCGAGCCGTCACTGGAAGTTGGGATCCTGCACGCGCCACAGAAGGCGCTTACAGTGCGCTGCTCACCTTTAATAATGATGTTTTTGCCAACATCACCTATAGCGGCTTCGCTCACTTTGACAGCGATGAACTTTGCGGTTGGTCAGGTGAGCTTGGGCAGCCTCGAGACCCCGATCAGTATGGTTTTGCCAGGGCAAAGTTGGCGGAAGTTGACAGTCCAGAACAGGAGGCTGACCTCAAAAATGCCCGTACCTATGGCTCAGGCTTTTTCTTGTCTAATAGCCGGCCACAGGACAGCTCGCATAATCATTTCGGCTTTGTTCTGGTTTCATGTGATAACGCTGATATTCGCCCCATGCCACAGGGGGTGCAGGTATATGCTCACACAAGACGCTATTTGGAACCATTGCCACCACCTGTAATCCCGCGGCGTGAGGTCTTGGACGAATTGATTGGTGCCATACGCAATAATCAACAACCCATTCACACAGGGGAATGGGGAATGGCAACGATGGAAGTCTGTTTGGCAATTTTAGAATCAGCCCAGAATGGACATGAAATCAAGCTTTCTCACCAGGCAATTATGCCTTAACTGGTATGTTATAATAGTTGGCAGAATTTTGATTCTTTGGAGTATTCCAGGATGCCTCGTACTCAAAACCAAGAAACCCGATCGGTTCTACTTCATTGGCAAGAAGATGTGCCAGATGATCGACTGGCACACTTGATACGTGATGCTGGCCGCGTGTTGAAAAAAAGTCTACAGGCACGTTTGGCGGAGCACTCGGTAAGCTTTGGTCACTGGTCTTTCTTACGTATTTTATGGGTTACCGAAGGTTTGACTCAACGAGAGCTTAGCGAACAAGCAGGGCTTATGGAGCCTACGACTTTTACCGCTTTAAAAGCGATGGAAGCTAATGGACTAATCGAACGTCGGCAACTGAATGGAAATCGGAAAAACATTCATATCTATCTGACGCAGAAAGGAAGAGACCTTAAGAAAACCTTGATACCGCTTGCTGAGGAAGTTAACGATATTGCTGTGGAGGGTGTAGAGTGTGAAGATTTAAGAGTTACGCGTCGAACTCTTCTTAAAATCATTAGCAATTTAGCAAATGTTAGTGAATAAATATTAATCTGATTCCGCTTTACTCTCGCCAATTGCAACTGCCCTTCGCCTGCCATAGCGTCCTGCATAGCCTCTCCTGAGCAGGCGTCCTGGATAGGTCGTTGCCGTAGGCAAATTAAACGCTGCGCTTTTTTCGCGCCTCGACAGTTGTTAACTCCTACCTTGCAAACCATGTGGTCTATCCCAAAAAGGGCGCTCTCTTAGTGTCAAACAGCCTATTGACGATGTCTTGCGGTCTATCGATCCTCGACGAGAAATAATTCTTTCCTGCAGCTTTGCTCCCAGACCTCGCCGACACCATATGAGTTTCTATACGTTAAATAATGTTCAAAAGTATCTCACCCATTGTGAAGTGGCTGCCTCACATTTCAAGTGCAATAGTATTGTAGAGTTTAAGCACCAGAAACAGTTTTTTACAGTACGACCACGCAAATATCGAGCGTTTAATTTCTGTCTGGGCCTCGTGACCGTTCTCGTAGATTAATGCCACTGACTCAATGAAATCTTCATTAGCCCGCTCTTTGAGCATATCCAATGGGGTTAGTTACTGCCTTTCAAAGCCCCAGGTAGGCCTTCTTTATCGTCTCATTTCCCTGCAACTCCCTGGAAGACCCATCTAAGACTTGATAGCCATTTTCAAGCACATATGCGCGATCACTAACCTGTAACACCTGCTTAACATTCTGTTCAACCAACAAAATAGGCATGCCGGTGTCGGCTACTCGGCGTATTGCCGCCATCACATCCTTGACCAATAGTGGCGACAATCCCAGGCTAGGTTCATCCAGCAGGAGCATCTTAGGACCAAGCATCAATCCCCGAGCAATCGCCACCATCTGCTGTTGCCCCCCCGAAAGTTGCACTGCTTTTTCGCGGGCGTATTTTTTGAGATCAGGAAAGAGCGTTAGAACTTTCTCCAGATTTTCGTCACGTTCCTCACGTGCTGAGGGCAGTGAGGCCCCCAGCAACAGATTATCGTGTACTGTCATATTACCGAATAGTTGACGCCCCATCGGTACATGGGCAAGCCCAACTCGCGCCATCTCATGAGGCTTGCGCCCAGAAACTTCTTGTCCATCAAAATGGATGGTTCCTTTCCAGGGCTTGATCATCCCTGACACTGCTCGAAGAATGGTCGACTTGCCACTGCCATTGCCGCCAATCAACCCCACCAGTTCACCACTTTTGACCGTCAGCGAGGCGTCGAAGACCACCTTTAATGAACCATAACCAAGATCGACATTCTGGACACTCAGTACATTATCCGCTTGGTCTGCCATTAGTCCTCTCCCAGATAGGCGGTAATGACACGTGGATCCTTGATCACATCACGTGGTAAACCCTCGGTAATCACATTGCCGTTTGCCATGACAATCACATGATCCGATAGCTCTATAATGGCTTCCATAATGTGCTCCACCATTACGATGGTCAGATCCTGGTCAGCCAATCGCCGCACAAATTCGATCATTTCCTTGAGAGCAGGCGGGTTTAAGCCGGCCATCATCTCATCAAGAAACAGGACGCTAGGCTGGACAGCTAATGCTTTAGCCAGCTCTAAACGTCGTCGCCTGGCTAGGTTCAGATCTAGGGCCGGTTGATCATAGCGATCAGCAAGGCCAACCTTTTCCAGAACGTCCATGGCCAATTGTTCGGCTTTCTTGCGCTTAGGCTCTTTAAGGAAGGCTGCTACCAGGACATTCTCAAGCAATGTCAGTTCTTCGAAGGGCCTTTCTGTCTGAAACGTACGGCCAATACCAACACGGGTACGCATATACGGTGGAAGGCGGGTGATCTCATTGCCATGCAAGTAAATGCGACCTGCCTGGGGGGTAACAAAGCCCGTAAGGGCATTGAATAATGTTGTTTTACCCGCACCATTAGGCCCAATCAATCCGAGAATCTTACCCTGCTCGACATCCAGAGAAACATCGTTTACAGCCACTACACCGCCGAACGATACGGAGATGCCATCAGCCTTGAGCGCGCTTTGCATAAACCCTCCTGATCAAATAACGCGCTGGTTCGCCAACGATTCCACGAGGCATGAAAATAACCACGACCATTATCAACAAGCCGTAGATCAGCATGTTGGCCTCTGCAAACGTAGTACGGAATATCTCACCTGAACCCACGATCAATAGCGCTCCTACGCAAGGCCCCCAAATGGTGCCCCGCCCACCGATGATGGCTGTTAAGGCGATCTGTACCGACAACAGGAGGTAAAAGATGATGTGTGGTTCGATGAAGGAAAGAAAGATCGCATAAATCCCCCCGCCTAAAGCCGTCAATGCACCTGAAAGCATGAACGCTTTCAGTTTCACGGTGGTGGGATTGATGCCCGATGCCATGGCGGAATCTTCATCTTCCCTAACAGCGCGAAGCTGGTAGCCGAACTTGCTGCGCGATATGAGCATCACGACCAACACGGTTATCGCTGCGAATGCCAACGCCAGATAGTAGTTGACCTGGCGAGAGAACAGATCAAGTCCGAAGGGCTCTGGCAACGTCATGATAAAGACCCCGGTCGCACCTCCAGTCAACCAGCCTTCATTAATAGCGATCAGTCGAAATATCTCAGCGATGGCAATGGTCGATAGCGTGAAATAGGGCCCCTTAAGTTTGAAGGTTAAGCGGCCCCATAGATATGCCAGCATGGCAGCAGCGGCTAGCGCCATCAGAATTGTCCACCAAGGAGCAATCTCATGGTGTGAAGTCCCAACAGCAACAAAATACGCACCGAGTCCTACGAAACTAGCATGCCCTAGGCTCACTTGGCCGGCCCACCCACCCAGGATATCCCAGGCGGTGGCCCAGCCAGCGTATAACAGTAAAGTAATGGCTACCGATAGATAGCCCGGGAACATCTGAGGATAAAGAATGCCAACCAGAACCAATCCGGCAAAAATGATGTAATGCTTTTTCATACGCGCTTCACCGTCTTACCGAACAGGCCCTCGGGGCGCAGTAACAGTATCAACAAGAACACCAGCAACCCGTAGGCATCTCGGTAGTCTGATGTAAGATAGGAAGCCCCCATCACCTCGACCACCCCCAGCAATAGCCCACCGGCGATAGCAGCCCCAATATTACCTAGCCCCCCTAATACGGTGACTACAAAGGCCTTAAGCGTGAAGATGGCACCTGAGAATGTCGGTGTGGCAAACAACAGTGGAATCAGCACGACACCTGCGGTTACCGCCAGGGCCATACCAATACCGAAAACCACGGCTTCGATCCAACGGGTATTAATACCCACGAGCTCAGCACCCAAGCGATTGTCGGCAGTGGCACGAATGGCGCGGCCCAGCTCAGTATGGTTGAGTACCGTATAGAGTCCGGCAATCACCACCACCGTTGCTAGACCCGCGAGCAGCAGGATCATCGAGAAACTGACCTCCCCCAGAGAAACCGTACTGGAGGCATACGACACATTGACGGACTTGGGCTCGGCGCCAAAAGTCAGCAGCAGTATATTGCCAATAACCAAGGCTAGCCCAAGGGTGGCCAGGAGCGAACTTTCAGGTGGTGCTTCCATCAGCCGGGAGAGCACTAACCGCTGTAGCATCGCCCCAGCCAAAAAACCTAGTGGCATGGCAACAAGCAGAGACAGGTAGGGGTCCCAGCCTAATAAAGAGTTGAGCAACACCGCGCAATACATGCCCAGAATAACGAAGTCCCCATGAGCAAAGTTGATTACCTTCATTACACCGAAAACTAGCGTCAGCCCTACTCCAATCAGCGCATAGACTCCACCAATCAGCACTCCATTGGACAGATTCTGCAAAAAGGATACATAGTCAAACATTATGATCTCTCTAGTTGTGCCATGCAGGAGTCCCGATTAGCGCTCGTCCCACACCGGTGTTGGATAACGAACTTCTTCAGCAGCCAAGTCGGCGGGGAACACGGTGACGTGCTCACCGTCCTGGATCTGCAATACAAGGCTGCGAATCGGGTTCTGTCCCTGAAAGCCATCGAAGCTTTCAAACACAACATGAGTGACCGGCGTATCCAAATCGGTCTCGGCTAGAGCATCCCTCACATCACTGCGTTCAAGAGACTCGGCGCGTTCAAGCGCATCAGCAGCTACTCGAAGTGCCAGATAACCCTCTGCTTCGTAGAAAGTGGGTTCCTCTCCCGTTTTGGCTTTTAGTCGCTCGTAGAGATCTTCCACACCATCGTACTGAACGTCCTTGCTCCAGCTCACTACAGTGGCTACATACTCAGCAAGATCACCCACTTGATCAATAAAGCTAGGCAAGGCGGCGCCAGTGTCGATAGCCACGGCCTTGGCATTTAGGTTCACTTCACGCATCTGACGCGCAATAGCTACGCCATCTTCCGCGTAGGCAACCACATAGAGCAGGTCAGGTACTTCAGAACGAAAACGGTTCAGAATGGGTCGAAAATCGGATGTGCCTTGATCGTAGGACTGATTGCCCACGACTTCATAGCCCCGCTCTTCCGCTAAACGCTCGCCCTCCTCGGCAAGCGATGCCGGCCAAGCACCATTGCCATACAACATGGCGACGGTTTCCAAGCTATCGTCTTGTTCACGAAGGAAATCGAAATAGTCAAAATAGCTTTCAGCCACAATCGTTGAGTTGTGCTTGGCACGGAATACCCAGGGTGAACCTGGTTTGGTAATACTGTTGTCTGCGCTACCGAGGACAATGAGGGGAATTTCTTGGCGGGCCATCAGCTGCGCCATTGGGCCAGTAATGCTTGATGCATAGGAGCCCATAATTAAAGGAACATCCTGCCGATTAAGTGACTCGATCGCTGCCAACGCACTGGTAGCTTCAGAACGGTCATCTTGTACGGCTAGCACCAGAGGCTCTCCCCGTACCCCGCCGCCTTCGTTGATTTCCTCCAAAGCAACTTCCATTCCAGCCTGATAGCGCTCACCAAAGGCGGCGAAGGGACCAGACAAGCTATTAATGACACCGACTTCGATATCAGCTAAGACGGCGGGAGCCGCTAGAAGCCAGGGAGACATTGAAGCGGCAGCGATTAATTTTTTCATTATATTGCCTCTTGATAAGATCTATAAAAGGACATTTAGTCGATTTTTTAGTATCTTTTCGATTATTCACGACTAAATTATGTATAGACCAAGCTTACAAACGTTAGCAAGCCAACTTCATTAAACGGTAATCACAGTCATTCAAACCATTTACCTCTATCGCCCCAAAAACAATGAATAAGGAGCATCCATGAATCTACCCTCGGACCCAGTCGCATCACTGGGAATCGCTGGATTCGCTGACGCATTGCGCCGAGGAGATATCACCTCAGAGCAGGCGGTTAGTGCGTACCTAGCCCGTATTGAAATATTGGACCCATTGGTCTGCGCCTATGAAACAGTAGATGCCACTCGTGCTCTAGCCACAGCGCGCGCCATGGATATGCTGCTGGCCAACGGGGTCGACCTGGGACCGCTGATGGGGTTGCCGGTATCGGTGAAAGACTTATTCGTTGTTGATGGAATAACACCACATGCTGGCTCCAATCTGCCTCTTCAGGACAAACTGGGTACTCATGAAGGAACCTTCATTCGTGCGTTGAAATCGTCAGGTTGCGTAATTCTGGGTACCACTCGGATGGTAGAGTTTGCGCTCGGTATAACGGGCCATTCCGAGTCTCGTGGCACGCCTTGGAATCCATGGGATGACCAGCAGCATCGTCTTCCGGGTGGTTCTAGCTCTGGTGCCGGGGTCGCGCTTGCCTCAGGAATGTGTGGTCTGTCCATAGGTAGTGATACAGGGGGGTCAGTCAGAGTTCCCGCAGCGATGTGCGGCTTGTTTGGCTTAAAGACCACGGTGGGCCTATGGCCTACTGACGGCGCCTTTCCACTGGAGCCTAATACCGATTCCATTGGTCTCCTCACACGAACCGCACAGGATGCCTCCATTGCATTTCATGCGCTGAACGACAGAATCAACCCCTCATCACAACCCCATCAGACTCCGATAACACCTGACCAGCTGACACTGGGTGTGCCAGATAATTACTTCCTTGAGGGGGTCGATTCGGAGATGAAAATCGCATTTGATCGTGCCCTATCCGTTTTTAAAAGGAATGGCGCTAAGCAGACTCACGTTCATGTCCCGGATGTAGATGGTCGCGAACGCTATTTCCCCGTCGCCATGCCTGCTCACTTATTGGCTTGGCTCGGCGAGGAGTTCTTTCTAGAACACCAGGAACTCATTGATCCTATTATTCGTGCACGCATTGATAGAGGTATTGGCATCAAGGCCCATCATTACCTAACGCTGGCTCAAGACCGACAGTCTCACATTGAGACAGCCCAACCTTTGTTTGATCAAGTCGATGTGATTGTTAGCCCTACCACCCAGGAGTCGCCGCAGAAGCTGAGTGAACTAGAGAATCCTGACATGGCGATGCAGGCTGCGATGGGTATGACGCGCAATACACAGCCCGCCAATTATTTTGATTGGTGCGCTGTCACTCTACCAATGGGGTCTGATTCGGCAGGCATGCCACTTGGCTTACAATTAAATGGGCCTGGCAATAACGATTCGAGGCTATTAGCTATTGCCGTTGCTTTAGAAGCTCTTCTTGATCCGGCACCACACCCTAAACCATTTCGTGGGCATGCGCTGCGTTGAGTAAGTTGGTATTGCCAGCTCTTTGCTGGTGTTAATGTCGGGGTCACACCAAACCAGCATCACGACATAGCGAACGGATACACTCTAATATACGCTGCTGCCCATCATCAGGCAGTCGATAGCGTGGCACGCTGACGCTGATAGCCCCTTCCACTCGACCATCGGCGCCGCGAACTGCCTGACCGAAACAGATAATGCCTAGTTCATTTTCCTCGTCATCGATTGCGTAACCACGTTCTCGCGTCAACGTGAGCTCATTGCGCAACGCCTCAAGCGTCGTACAGGTGCGATGTGTGACGGGCTCTAGCGTCAATTGCGCTAGGTACTGCTCACGGGTGGCTTCGTCGAGGGTGGCGAGATACGCCTTACCTACCGAGGTGGAATGCATGGGTACTGGCATTCCGATGTAAGAGGCCATGCGAACTGCTTCAGGCGACTCAACCTTATCTACAAAGGTCATATGGCAGCCAAACGGCACGCCCAAGTGCACCGTTTCTCCAGTTTGCTTACCGATGGCGCGCAAGGTAGCCCGAGCGCGCTCCTGCAAGCTACTGCGTGCCAGCGATTGCTGGGTGAGACGAAGCAGCGAGCGACCCAGCACGTACTCTCCACCCACTGGATTACGTTCAACAAAGCGCTCCTGTTCAAGTGTGTTTAGCAAACGATAGACCGTAGGCCGTGGCATCCCTAGATGGGCCTGGATATTACGGATGGTCGCTTCGCTGCCAAGTTCAGCTATCACTTGCAACAAGCGTAGGCCCTTTGTCACCGCGGCAGCCCCCTGTACGCCGGGCCGGGGCACTCCTTCTTCGCCGTCAACCATCATTGCTTACCTCTTCAAATAATACGAATGTCTAATCAGCAATCTGTCACGGCCCATTGACGCATCGCGACTGGCCTCTTACCTTAAAACATATTGTCCATATTATGATCAATATGTCCACATAGTGGACGGAGGAAATATGCCGGTTCAAGCTGATGATCATCAACGAATGCCTTACCAATATCCGCAACCTGCCGAGGCCGCACTTGAAATTGTCGAGCCGCATGCCCTCCCCCAGGATGAACGAATCTGGGTGCCGCAAGCGGCAAACGTTGATTTCCGACCGTTGTGCCTGAACGTGTCACAAGGCTACTGGGTCAACCTGCTGCGCGTTCGCAAGTCCGGCGTACTTAGCCGCCACCGTCACCCTAACCCGGTGCATGGCATGGTACTCAAGGGCAAATGGCGCTATTTAGAGCACGACTGGGAGGCCACGGAGGGCAGCTACGTCTACGAACCTCCAGGCGAGACTCACACACTGGTTGTCGACGAGGATGTCGAGGAAATGATCACTCTCTTCCAGGTCAACGGCGTAATGTATTACGTCGACCCATGGGGCAAGCACTTAGGTTACGAAGATGTTTTTACCAAGATAGACATGTGTCGTAAGCATTATGAAGCCTGTGGGCTCGGCCGTGACTATGTCGACCGGTTCATTCGCTGAAGCGAAACATTCGCCCTAGACAAAATGCATGATTAAGGTTCTAACGCCAAAAACAAAACTAAAAAATGAAACGGAGCACTCTCATGATGTTTAACAAAACCCCGCTAGCCATATCCGTTAGTTTACTCGCTTTCGCCTTGTCAACCGGCAGTGCTCAAGCTGACTACCCCGAAAAACCGATTGAACTAATTGTCCCCTGGTCAGCGGGTGGCGGCACCGATGCGGTGGCCCGCCAATTGGCCAATGGGCTGCAGGAAGAGCTTGGACAAACGGTCAATGTGGTGAACCGCACCGGCGGCGCTGGCGTGGTGGGCCATACGGTCATGGCCAACGCCGAGCCGGATGGTTACACCCTTGGCCTAGTGACCGCCGAGATCACTACCTATCGACACATTGGCAGCTCTCAAGTCTCGTATGAGGATCTGTCGCCGATTGCGCTGATCAACCTTGATGCCGCGGCGTTTAACGTCAGCGCCGAATCAGAGTGGGAAGACCTCGATAGCGCCCTGCAAGACATTGAAGCCAACCCCAACGAATACACTGTCTCCGGCTCCGCACCAGGCGCTGCTTATCATCTGGCATTCACTGGTTTTCTTAACCAGCAGGGCATTGACCCCAACACTGTTTCACTCGTCCCCAGCGAAGGTGCTGCCCCCGGCCTTCAGGAGCTCGCTGCCGGTGGTGTGGATTTTGTGTTCTCCTCACTGCCCGAAGCTGAATCCATGCGAAGTGCCGAGCGCGTAAGAACGCTCGCCGTGTTCGCCGACGAGCGCCTTGACGCCTTCCCTGACATTCCCACTGCCGAAGAAGTCACCGGCGATGAATGGGCGGCGGGTACGTGGCGTGGTCTGATCGGCCCTGAAGGATTACCCGATGATGTCGTCGATACCCTGGCGAAGGCCGCAGAAGCCGTCTACGAATCTGACCAATTCCAGGAGTTCATGACCAATCAGGGCTTCGGCATGCAGTGGGAAGGTCCGGAAGGCTTTCGCGACTTTATGGCTGAAGCTGACGAAAATAACGGTGAAATAATCGACAAGTTGGGCCTAGCAGAGTAACACCATGCGCATCAACGACCTCTTGATGGGGCTGGTAATGGCGCTGCTTGGCGCCATTACTATATGGGCCTCCAAGGATTTCCCGCCGATAGCGCGCCAGCCCTACGGGGCTGGCACTTTTCCCACCATCATCGGCGCCTTTCTAGTTGGGCTTGGCCTGCTACTGTCACTTCGCGGCTGGCAGCAGCGTGGCGCCCTGTTCCTTTGGCAGGGGCAGGTGACGCTGTCGCGTACTTTAATATGCCTGCTCGCTGTTATCACCGCCGTCGCTGGTTACGTGTTGCTAACGCCGCTGCTCGGCTTCCCACTGGTCGCGCCCATAATGCTCACCTTGTTGATTGGCTGGCTGTCAGGCGGCCGCTGGGGGTTGGCCATTATCGTCGCCATTGTGGCAAGTGCGGTGGTATGGAGTGTTTTCGCATTATTGCTGCATGTGCCACTTGATCTGGGCATTCTCGAAGAGGTGATCTACTAATGGCGGAACTACACGCAGCATTAGGCATGGTGTTTGCCTGGGATGTCCTCGCGGTGATCCTCGGCGCTTCGCTATTTGGCCTGCTGATCGGCGCCATTCCAGGCTTGACCGCAACGATGGCGACCGCCTTGCTCGTACCGGTCACCTTTTTCATGGAACCGCTTCCAGCGATCAGCGCTATCGTAGCCGCCACGGCTATGGCTATCGTGGCTGGCGACATACCCGGTGCCCTGCTCCGTATACCTGGCACCCCCGCCTCAGCGGCTTACACTGAAGAAGCCTACCTGATGGGCCGTCAGGGAAAGATCGGCCAAGCGCTCGGAGTAAACTTGGCGTGCTCGGTCGTCGGTGGGCTCATCGGCGTGGCATTTCTCGTATTTTTCGCCCCACTGGTGGCTGATTTCGCTCTTCGCTTCACCAGCGACGAATACTTCTGGTTGGCCCTGCTCGGGCTTTCCTGCGCCGTGCTGGTATCTGGTGCAGATCCCCTCAAGGGCGCGATCTCAATGCTGATCGGCCTATTGATCTCAATGGTGGGCATGGATTCGGTCTCAGGTCAGATCCGTTTTACCTTCGGCATCTCTGATCTGCTCGGCGGCATCTCAATTCTGCCGGTACTGATTGGCCTGTTCGCCATCGCTGAGCTGCTGCGACGCATGCCAGAAATCGGCCACACCCATTTTCCTCCGCCTCCGCCGGTGGAAAAGCCATTTAGCGGCGTGGGCAGACTAATGTGGCAATACAAAGGAGGGATCGCGCGTAGTGGCGTGCTCGGCACGCTGATCGGCGCACTGCCCGGGGCGGGGGCCGATATCGCTTCATGGATCAGCTACGCCTTGTCACGCAAACTCTCGCGCACGCCCAAAAAGTATGGCACCGGGCATCCCGAAGGATTGGTCGCGGCTAGCTCGGCAAATAATGCCGCGCTCTCGGGTGCCTACATTCCTGCCCTGGTGTTCGGCATTCCTGGTGACACTATCACCGCCATTATTATCGGCGTACTGATGATGAAAGGCATTACACCAGGGCCAGATGTTTTCACCTCCAGCGCCACCTTGGTCAACGCCATATTCATCGTGTTCATCCTGGCCAACCTGCTGCTATTACCTCTTGGCATGCTCGCCATTCGCGGCGCACGCCATATCCTCGCAGTTCCTTCCAGCGTGCTCTACCCGCTTATTTTGCTGTTTTGCATCGTCGGTGCCTTCGCCGCCAACAACAGTCTGCTGGATGTCTGGCTGATGCTTGGGCTGGGCCTGTTAGCCTACTTCCTGGTGGAGAACGACTTCCCCATCGGGCCCATGATTCTGGCGGTAATTCTCGGCCCAGTGGTGGAGAGCAACTTTATGCGCTCAATGATTAAAGCCAACGGCGAACTCCTGGTGCTCTTCGAACGCCCTATCGCTGCCATGCTGGGCGGGCTCGCATTACTGGTATGGCTGGCCATTATCGTCTCAAGCGTGCGCTCGGCCTGGGGGGCGCGTGCGGCAGCTACCTCATCTTAAACGACCCATGTTCGTGGCCTAACCCCCTTTTCGCGTTCTAAAGAGGAGCGATATGAAGACTGTTATTGTTATTGGTGGTACTACCGGCATCGGGCGGGCGATTGCGCAAGCGTTTGCGGCCCAGGGCGACGAGGTTCACGTCACCGGCATCGAGCCTGACAGCGAACAGCAGGCTGAAGGAGTGTCCGACCAACACCAACTCGACGTGCGTGACCCAGCCCAGGTTGAGCGCTTCTTCGCGGCATTCCCGCAGTTGGATGTGTTGGTAAACTGCGCTGGCGTTATCCAGCGTGACGGCAAGGAGTTCACGCCCAAAGGCTTTGCTGAGGTTATCGACATCAATCTAAACGGCACCCAGCGCTGCTGCCATGCCGCACATGCGGCCCTCAAGGCAACGGGTGGCTGCATTATCAATACCGCTTCAATGCTGTCGTTTTTTGGCAGCGGGCATGCCCCAGCCTACTCTGCCTCTAAGGGCGGCGTGGCCCAACTCACAAGGTCGTTGGCGATCGCCTGGGCCAGCGATGGTATTCGCGTCAATGCCCTTGCGCCTGGCTGGATTGCCACCGACCTGACGGCAGCGCTCACCCAGAATAGCGAACGCTCGGCGGAACTCGTCGGCCGCACGCCCATGGGCCGCTGGGGCAAACCCGACGACCTCGCCGGGCCCGCGCTGTTCTTGGCCTCCCCGGGCGCTAACTTTATAACGGGCATACTTTTACCGGTAGACGGTGGCTATTCGTCACGGTGAGACCAAATAGCGAATACAAAGGAGCACATGGTATGGATCTTGGAATCACGGGACGCTGGGCCGTCGTGTGCGCAGCATCCAAAGGGTTGGGGCAAGGGTGCGCCGAAGCGCTAGCCAAAGAGGGCGTTAACCTGGCCATTAATTCACGCAATGCTGAGGCACTCGAAAAGACCGCCGACGCGTTGCGGGCACTTAATCCAGCCATCGAGGTTCGCCCCGTGGCTGGGAATATCGGGCAGGAGGAGGTACGCAAGGCATTGCTTGCCGCCTGTCCGCAAGTCGATATTCTAGTCAACAATAACGGCGGGCCACCACCGGGTGACTTTCGCGACTGGGATCGTGAGGCGTGGATACAGGCTGTGGATGCCAATATGATCACGCCCATTGAACTGATCAAGTCCACGGTAGACCATATGGCCGCCAACGGATTTGGACGCGTGATCAATATCACTTCGGGCGCGGTAAAAGCCCCCATCGACATTCTCGGGCTATCCAACGGCGCGCGCAGCGGGCTAACCGGCTTCGTCGCGGGGCTTGCTCGCCAGCCGCAACTCGCCTCGCACAATGTCACGATCAACAACTTACTACCTGGCTCCTTCGATACCGACCGACTGCGCGGCAACTTCGAAAACGTCGCGGAGAAGACTCAGCAAAATGTCGAACAGGTCCGCGAGCAGCGAGTCCAGGGCGTACCAGCCCGACGATTTGGCACCGCTGAAGAGTTTGGTGCCTTCTGTGCCTTTATGTGCAGCGAACATGCGGGTTACTTGACCGGTCAGAACATTCTGCTCGACGGAGGTGCCTATCCAGGAACCTTCTGATTGATTAAGTTTACGGTTAGTGGCCTGAATTTTTGCTGAGTCATGTATAAGGTCCTGTGCTCAGGCTTTGGCTTACGCCAAGCATACAGGGAGGCATCGGAAATACCTTCTTGCCGTGCCACTTCAGCAACGGATAGGTTGTACGGAGGTAACAGCTTCTTCAGCAGTGCCTCTTTGCGTTCTGGGGAATAACGTGGCATCGAAATACTCAAACCGCCCCCGGGTCTTGGTTAGGGTAAATCAATCAGGCGACAACTATCCTGACACCGAAGGACTATGCCATGTCTATATTCTCTTCAAATTTCGACATAAAGGTATGTTTTGCTAAATCTATGTTTACGCAATAAACATGGCAAGGAACGATGTTTAAAAAAATGAAAAAAATCGACATAGACCAATCCAGCGCCGATACCTAAAAACATAGTTTGCGAGCATAACCAACCATGGGATACAGACTACACTTCAACCATAAACAGTCGCTCCATACTGTTATCCAACTCCGCTTCATATGAAGCTTCATAACCACCACTTGACAAAAATAGTGAGGTGGTGAGCTATCAGACACCCAATACTGCTGTGACGGCTACCCGAAGCTACATCGCCAACATGGTAGCCATGTGTTCAAAGACTGATGGTTAAGACTGCTAACAGAATTCCATAGCGGAGTGTGGAAACGAGACTTTGAAGATGGCATTTCTATTGGCTCAGCCAGAAGACTAACGTCACACCCTCTTCAGTAGCACCCGGGTTTAGAGTCTAAAGTTACTTCATCGTTTTTTGCAGCTAGTTGCTCGGCATACGCTAATTTGAGTAACCCATAATGACCTTTCTTAAATATTTACCCGCCGCTAAGCTTTAACTGCCATCGAGCGGCGTTTTATTTTTGTTGGCTGGAAATACCTCCTAAATGCCCGGCGTGTGCCCGTATGGTTTCCAACATAGCGGTTGCTGCAGCAGAGGGCGAACCACGGGAGGGTGTAATGATACCCAGCGAGCGAGGAACATAAGGAGAGATTAAACGACGCCAGTCTATGCCTTCCGCAGAAATCTGGCGGAAGCTAAGTGAGGGAAGCGCAGCAACCCCGAGGCCTGCGGCGACCATTCGTCCGGCGGTACCTATCTGGCTCACTTCACACATCAAATCCATTTCCAAGCTCAGGTCTTTTAACACACTTTCAATCGCCTCACGCGTACTCGAAAGCCGGCTCAACCCAATAATGGGATAGTGCAGTAGCGTCTCCCAAGGAACGGTTTCCAACGCCAACAAGGGGTGCCCAACCGGACATACCGCTACAAAGTAATCTTCTACGAGTGATTCAAAATGAGTCGCTTCTGCGAGTAGCGGCTGTACCGATAGCCCAATATCTGCCCGGTGGTCACTCACCAAGTCATCCACCTGGGAGGCCAAAACATCGTGAACACTAATGGCAATATTGGGAAAGCGTTGACGGTAGTCGGCTAGCACTGTCGGTAAAAATCCCGCCGCTAATGTCGGCAACGCTGCTAATGTTATTTTGCCTCTCTGTTTGTTAAACAGCTCTCCAAGGTCGCCCAGCGCTTCATCCCAATCGCTAATCAGCCGCCGAGCGGTGGGCAGAAAAAACTTTCCTTCCGGGGTGAGCTGCACCCCGCGAGGAGAACGGTTGAACAGCACGCCACCCACACACTCCTCTAACTTGCGAATGGCAATACTTAACGCTGGCTGAGACATGTAAAGACGCTCGGACGCCTCAACGAAGCTGCCGAATTCGGCGATCGCCACAAAGGCTTTTAACTGACGGATAGAAGGCTGCATAAATAAAGTAAAAGTCTCGTTCGTATAATTATATTAGACAAATACTAGCAGGCTCTCCCATTCTTAATAAGTCAAATGACATACATCTTCTGGAACCAACAACCCACAATACCCAGAGAGAGCAATTGCTATGTACTCACTAAAAACGCCGCTTTTAACCGCCATCCTCAGTGCTGGCTTGATCGCTGGCACTTCAGCCCAAGCAGAAGAACAGCTTTTAATTGGCTCTACCTCCACATCGTCTAGCCAATACGGCTACTTCGTCGCCGTTGGGCAAATTATTAATCAGCATGTGGATAGTGTGCGCACCTCGGTAGTAGAAACTGGTGCCACAGTGGACAACTTGCGCCGCATTTTAAGAAACCAGGTCGATATGGGCCTCGTCACCACCAACGTTGGCTATCACGCCTATGCGGGTGAAGGTGAGTTTGAGGACCGCCCCGTAGATAACCGCCTTCTTTGGGTCTACTCCCAGGCACCACAAAATGTAGTCATGCGCGAAGATGCTGGCGTTACGAGCATGGCGGAATTGGACGGTGCTCGTCTCAACCCAGGCATTACCGGTTCGGCTACCGAGGCAACCACTATCGCGGTCATGGAGACATTGGGTCTAGCTCCGGAATATGTACGTGGTTCCACCACTGATGTAGTTGCCGGTGTAAAAGACAACCGCATGGCGGGATACGTCAAATCCGGCGTGGGCGAAAAGCTGGATGGCTCCTCCATGGACATTGCCACCTTTACGCCCATCCAAGTGCTTTCCCTAAGCGATGAACAAACTGAAATCCTGAGTGAACAGATGCCGGATATTTCAGTCGTTAACATTCCTGAGGGAGCAGCTGATGGAGTGCCAGCTTACTCCACTTGGAGCTTTGGTTTAGCGATGCATTCAAGCCCTGATCTCAGTGAAGAAACGGCCTACCAAATTGTTAAAGCCGTTATGGAGAATCCTGAACCGCAAGTAAGTGCACTCGCTAATCTCGCCGATGTCGATATCGCAGAACTCACACTAAGCAGTGGAACGGTGCCCTTTCATCCAGGAGCCGCGCGCTATTTTGAAGAGCAGGGATACGAGATTCCTGAACACCTGATGCCGACAGAATAAGGCGAGGAGCTCGGTTCCATGCGCAATAAACTGCTAATGCTGGTCGCCCTTCTTTTGGGCGGCTTCATCTTCTACACCTCAGCAACCGGGCCTTTTGAAAGCTTGGTTCACCGCAGTCTCTTTCTTGCGCTGGTCATCGGGCTGGGGTTACTCACCTATCCACTGGGCGCTGGTAAGGCTTGGCGCCCCTTAGGGATAGTTATTGATTGCATATTAGCCTTGGGAGCAATAACCGCCTGCCTGTTTATTACTTTCAACGCTAACAGCATTCTGACTACCTTACCCTGGGCAACGACGCAGGATATGGCGCTCACTGCCATTTTAGTGGTGTCCATTTTGGAAGTTGCCCGACGGGCTATTGGATGGGTATTCCCACTACTAGTGACACTGGGTATCGCCTATGCGCTGCTGGGTGACCGATTGTCAGGGCCGCTAAGCCATCGAGGTTTTGATGCTAGTTTCGTAACGGAAACGCTGTTTCTCGGTGATTTAGGCGTATGGGGGATGCTACTCGGCGTAGCCGCCACCACCATTGCCGCTTTTGTACTCTTTGGAAGCCTGCTGCTCCACACAGGTGGCGGCCAAACCTTTATTGATCTTTCAATGCGCATCGGCGGGCGTAGCCAAGGCGGGGCCGCCAAAATTGCGACGGTGGCTTCCAGCCTGTTCGCTATGGTCAGCGGAAGCGCGGTAGCCAACGTAGCCACCACGGGCAACTTCACCATACCTATGATGAAACGGCTCAAGTACCCACCGGCCTTTGCTGGCGGGGTGGAGGCCGTTGCATCTACCGGGGGCCAGATCGCGCCGCCGATTTTAGGCGCGGCGGCCTTTATCATGGCCGAGATATTAGGTGTCAGCTACGTCACGATTGCCCTAGCTGCCGTATTACCCGCGTTCCTTTTCTATGTGGCAGTTTTTTTTACGCTGCACTTAGTGGCTGTGAGAAACGCATTTCCTTTAGTACCTGAAAGCGAGCTTCCCGCTTGGCCAGATGTACTCCAATTTAAGCGTCTAATCCCTATTGTTGCCGCGTTGGGTGGCTTGTTTGGTGGCGTTCTCAATGGCTACTCCATCCAATTCGCAGCTTTCCTGGGCATTTCCTTACTGTTGATCAGTTATCTTTTCTTTGCTTTCTTGAACCGAACGCCGCCCCGTCAAATCGTACGTTCGCTAGTGACAGGCCTGGAGGATGCCGGTAAGGGCATGGTCATCATTGGCGTTTTGCTAGCAGGGGCACAGATTCTGGTGGCAATGCTCAACCTAACGGGTATTGGCGTCACGCTTTCGACGCTAGTCGTCAGTGTCGCTGGTGAGCAGGTTATCCTGGTGGCGTTAATTGTCGCAGTCATCTGCCTCATTATGGGCATGGGTATTCCTACCACCGCTGCCTATGTGCTGGTCGCTGCCGTACTGGCACCTGCGCTGACCCGCATCGGTATCGAACCCTTAGTCGCCCATCTGTTCGTGTTCTATTTTGCGACCATATCGGTCATCACCCCGCCCGTGTGTATCGCGGTTTTTGTTGCCGCAGGGATCGCTAAGGCGGGCTGGTTACAGGTCGCGGGCCACGCGATCCGCTTGGGGGCTACCACCTACATTATTCCGTTCCTGATCCTGGCATACCCCGCGCTTATCGGTTTAGGCGACGCTTGGGACATTACCTTAGCCGCCGCTCGTGCCATGGCCTTTGTATTGGCTTTCGCCGGCATATTGGGAGGCGCTCGCCTTTTCGGCAATCGATGGCTGGATAATGCGCTGCTGGCAACCACAGGACTATTGGCGCTGGTGCCGAATATGGCACTTGGCTTAGTGGGCATTGCGGGCCTGACGGGGCTCTATTTATGGGCGTGGCAATCCTCTCGGCGTATTGCACTTCAAGGAGCGGAGCTATGAGTCACCAAGGAGTGAGCATGACGAATATTGCGATGATTGGCTGTGGCACTATCGGCATTAGTTGGACCGCCTACTTTCTTTCTCGCGGTTTACATGTCACGGCTTTCGACCCCGATGCCCACGCCCGCGCCAGCTTTGCTCAGCGCGTGGCTGAGGATATGCGAGCCCTTGGTGCCGATATCCGCACGCCCGTGGTTGCGCCCACATTGGCAGAGGCCTTACAGGGCGCAGAGTTGGTCGTCGAAAATGCGCCTGAATCCGTAGCGCTCAAGCAACAGTTATTAGCAGATATTCAACAGGCAGCGCCATCGCAAGTGTTGGTGGTGAGCAGCACTTCCTCTTTAAAGCACTCTGATATCACAAAGGGTGCGCCTGCGCCTGAGCGCATTATTATCGCTCATCCCTTCAATCCGCCCCATCTAGTCCCTCTGGTCGAACTCTACGGGCCGGATACTGAGCTAGTGCAACGGTTGGTGGATTTTTATCGACATATCGGTAAGCAACCGGTGATGCTACGTAAAGAGATGATCGGCCATATTGCGAATCGTCTCTCTTCGGCATTGTGGCGGGAAGCGCTTTATCTATTACAGGAAGGCGTAGCAAGCGTGGAAGATATCGACCTTGCTGTGACAGCGGGGCCGGGGTTGCGTTGGGCCATTCAAGGGCCGTTTCTGACCTATCATCTGGGCGGCGGCCAAGGTGGCATTCGCCACTACTTGGAACACCTCGGTCCTAGCCAGGAGTATCGTTGGGCAAGCTTAGGCCAACCGACCATGAACGAAGAACTTTATGCTCAAGTGATCCATGGGGTTGAATCCGCGACACAAGGGCAATCACTGCCTGACCTTTTCTCTGAACGAGACCGACAGTTGACGGCTATTCAGCAAGCGCTGGCAATTAACGTAAAACAGGAGGAGACCCTATGAGCCTCTCACCTTGTTTGCTAATGGTAGCCCCCAATGGGGCTCGGCGCGTCTACCAAGACCATCCTGCCATCCCACTGACGCCGGAAGAACTCGCACGCGATGCCCATGAGTGTGTGGCGGCGGGCGCCTCAGCCATGCATGTGCATGTGCGTGAAGCCGACGGGCGCCATTTACTTGATGCTGGTGCCTATGAAGATGCCATTAGCGCCATTAAGGAAGCCGTCGGAGATCAATTACTCCTTCAGGTCACCAGCGAAGCCGGAGGGCGGTATTCTCCATCAGAACAACGTGATGTGATGGAGGCGTTTCAGCCAGACTATGTTTCTATCGCGGTGCGTGAATGGTTCGGCGATGCTCAGGAGGTTCAAGCCAGTGGCAAGCTATGTCGTTACCTGGCCAGCCGCGGAACACACATTCAATACATTGTTTATTCGCCTGAAGACCTCGCCTACTTCAATCACTTAAGAGAGAAAGGTGATGTGCCTAATAGCCCTGCTTTTTTACTCTTCGTACTTGGGCGCTACGCGGACCCACCCGTTGCCGACCCAAGCCGTCTACCGGGCTTTCTACAAGCATTAGTGGCTGGCGACCATTGGGCGGTCTGCGCGTTTGGGCCGACTGAAGGGGATTGCTTAGCGCTGGCGGCCCAGCAAGGTGGTCATACCCGAGTCGGCTTTGAAAATAATCTATGGCGAGCGGATGGCCAACTCGCCACTAACAATGCCGAGCTAGTCGCCACCACCAAAGCCCGTATCGAAGCGACTGGACGCCCGGTAATGAGTGCATCCGAAGCACGTCGTTTTCTCGCACTTACCACCACTACTAATACAGGGGTGACCTTATGACAGTCGTGGTAGGTTGTGGCGCGGGCTTCTCCGGTGATCGTACCGATGCGGCTAGGCTAGGCCGCTGGTCGATGCCCTCATGTCTTATGATGCCCCACGTGTGCTGATGTTTGAAACACTCGGGGAGCGCACGCTGGCGGCTGCCCAGTTACGCCGGATCAAAGATCCTGACAGCGGCGATGAGCCGCTGCTGGAAGAGTTTTTATCGCCTGTTCTGAGTGACTGTCTGGCTAACCACATTACGATTTTGGGTAACTTTGGCGCGGCTAACCCAGATGCAGCGTGTCGTCGCATTCAGCAGTTGGCCAAGCGCTTAGGCCACTCTCAAGCGTGCTTGGCCACTATTCAAGGTGATGACGTTAGAGACCGCCTGCATGCCCTTGACTGGCAGTCCTGGGAGGGCGAAAAGCGGGCTATTTCAGCACTTGAGCAAGTGGTAGCAGCCAATGTCTATCTCGGTGCAGATGCCTTAATAGAGGCAATGACCCAAGGGGCTCAAGTCGTGATTACAGGGCGGGTGGCCGACCCCTCACTGGCGCTCGCCCCACTCTGCTATTACCACAACTGGGCAAGTGATGACTGGCACAGACTAGCAGCCGGCGCGTTAGCAGGCCACTTGATTGAGTGTGGCACGCAAGTGACAGGCGGTTACTTTGCTGATCCTGGGGTTAAAGAGGTACCTGGCATGGCCTCCTTAGGCTATCCCCTCGTTGAAGTTGAGCGTAACGGACGGCTGATAGTGACCAAGCCACCCGGCACTGGCGGTTTAGTCACCGAGCAAACGGTAAAAGAACAGCTACTGTATGAAATACATAATCCCAGCGCTTACATCACTCCCGATGTCGTGATCGACCTTGAGCACGTCAGGATCAAGCAACTTGCCAAAGATCGTGTTGAAGTCACCGGTGTACGAGGCAAGCCAGCGCCTGCTCACTTAAAAACCACCGTTAGCTTTCTGGATGGCTACCAAGGCGAAGCCGAGATCTCCTATGCGGGCCCTAATGCCTTCGCCAGAGCAAACCTAGCCAGAGAAACTCTACGCCAACGTTTGGCATTACGCTGCCCCGCCAATCTGCGCACACGGTTTGACTTAATTGGTATTTCCAGCGTTTTCGATGGCGATTCTCAACTCGCCGCTAAAACTATAGAAGAAGCCGCTAGCGACATTCGCCTTCGTCTTGCCGTAGAGCACGCAGATAAAAGCGTGGTGGAGCTGGCAACGCAGGAATTATTAGCACTCTATTGCTGCGGGCCAGCAGGAGGAGGCGGCGTACGACGCCACCATACACAACGCTTAAAAACAGCCTCGTATTTGGTACCCAGACAACAGGTTTCCCCCACCGTTACACTGCATGGAGGAGAGGGTAATGAGTGAACTATTGCACCGCTTCGCCCATGCCCGAGCAGGCGATAAGGGCGACCGACTCAGCTTAGGGGTGTTTGTGTATCAGGAGGCTCACTATTCCTGGCTGGTTGAGCAGTTGTCGGAATCAAGCGTTGCTGCTCTATTTGAGCATAGAGGTGTTAGTCACGTGACCCGTTACTTACTTCCTCATCTTAATGGAATGAATTTAGTTCTGGACGATGCACTACAAGGTGGCGTCAATGGCGCTCTAAACTTGGATGGGCACGGTAAAACTCTGTCGGCCCTATTGTTATCCATGAAGGTGACACCGCCACAGATCTAGCAGCCTGCGGTCGGCTAAAGTTGTTGCCAAACATCTGACCAAGCCAATTAAGTGCTTTTCCGCTACCAGTGCTACGTTGCGCCCCCGCAGGAGGGGCTGAGCTATTCTTCCTAAGCTCCTATCCAGCTGAGGTGGAAGTGCTCAACGATGTTAACGGTGGCTTGGTAAACCTATACCGCTAAGTGCAGAACCACCTTGAGGCGTTCGTCAGGCAGTCCAAGTGGGCGCCTTCCAGCCGCCAGGTGTTTGAGTGGTTGAAGATGACGCGGCCTGAAACGCTCACTGATATACAGCGGGCCGACCGCTTCTATTACTTCCAGCAGCATGCCTTTGGTGCCCTCATTGAAGGCCAAACGTTTGGCACTGCCAGGCTTGAACCTACTGCTCTTAGAGGTGACGCTATCAGCGGCTCACTTGCGCCTACCAAGCACCTTTATAGAGCATCTATGACAGAACTGCATTGAGCGCTATGACCGCCCACACACTCTCTTTTATATGAACCCGCCCTACTGGCAGACAGAAGGATATGGAGTACCCTTTGGCATAGAACAGTACGAGGAAATGGCGAGCATGTTGGCCAAGGGCATCATCAGCCTTGGACTGCCCTGTGTTCTCCGGGCACTTCTAGTCTATTATGCTGGTAGCGCTAACTCATAGTTTACTGGACTCATATAGCATTGCTGGAGTGCAGCCGCACCAAGTTATAAAACACTTCGATATACTCGAAGATCACATGCTTCGCTTCAGCCCGCGTTTTGAAGTCTTCATGGTGAACCAGTTCCGTCTTCAGAGTATGGAAGAAGCTTTCTGATGGGGCATTATCCCCGCAATTTCCCTGTCGACTCATGTTGCACCGATAACCATGTTGCGTTAGCAGCTTCTGGAAGGTGTCCGACGCATACTGGCTTCTTTCCATGCATGTAGGTGGCTAGTGGCGCCTCCAGATCAGTAGAGGTAGTTCAAACCGAAACAGATCCGCCCCTTGAAGGGCGGATCTGGTGGCAAAGGGTGTATTTAGAGCCCAGCTGGCTCGTCTTTTCCTGACTTATGTGCAAGTAATCGGACGTGATCCGCGACCTAACGGAACCTTACCCGTCTAATTGGTCAGTACCCCCTGACTCAGCCACCGAAGCGGGGCTCTGGGACACCTGTAACGCCCAGTCCAGTGATGGCGAAGAGACTGCCGCGCTGCACTCCGTCGCTCGGGAAGCGCGGTAGCGGCGGCTTAGCCATAGAGGTAACGTAGAGCACGTCTAGATCGGGTCCGCCGAACTGCACACTCGTCACTTTTTTTACCGGCATCTCGATTTCTCGGTCTAGTGTGCCGTCGGGCGAAAACCTACAGATCCGTCCGTCATAGACCAATGCCATCCAGTAGTAACCTTCGGAGTCCACCGTTGCTCCGTCCGCAGCTCCGCCATTTAACGTATCAACCTTGGCGAAGGTTCGCCGATTAGAAATCTCGCCCGTGGTGATGTCGTAGTCATAAGCCCAGACTTCGCCAGTCCAGGTATCGGTGAAGTAAAAGGTCTTGTCGTCGGGACTGAAGCAGGGTCCATTGGAACAAATGATTCCATCCTCGAGCTTGGTCACGGTCATGTCCGGGTCAACGCGGTAGAGTGCCCCCTTCGGACCCTCTTCCATCATATCCATCGACCCAGCAAAGAAGCGCCCCATCCGGTCACATTTTCCATCGTTGATGCGGGTATCCACCAGATTGGACTCAGGATCATGCAACAGCTCGCAGTGGCCACTCTTGAAATCAAGGAGCCAGAATCCTTTATCGAGTGAAAGTATAGCCCCCTCACCATTCTTGCGAAGCGCCATCGAGCCGATCTTGCCCGGTACGTCCCAAGCTCTCAGATCTGTTCCGTCAGCGGCGCAGCGGAATACCCGACCGTCCATTGAGTCGATAAAATAGAGTCGCTGTTGCTCCACATCCCAGACCGGACCCTCGCCCAGCGTAGTCTTGACGTCCAGCAATATGTCAATTTGCATATTTTCTCCTCCTCAAAAATTCACCGCATTGCCACCCTTGAGCGAGAGCATCTCTCGCGCTTCATCGGGTGTCGCAATTTCCAGGCCTAGCCCCTCGACTATGCTTCGCGCCTTGACTACCTGCTGGGCATTAGACTCTGCGAGCTTGCTGCGGGAAATCCAGATCGAATCCTCTAATCCCACGCGGATATTTCCACCCATCGCAACTGACTGCGTGGCGATACGGAACTGATCTTTACCCGCTCCAAGTACGGACCAGCGGTAATCACTGCCAAACAGACGATCGGCGGTGCGCTTCATGTGCATCACATCCTCGGGATGTGTGCCGATTCCGCCCAGAAGACCGAACACCGACTGCACGAAAAAAGGTGGCTTCACCAAGCCCCGGTCAGCGAAATGCGCGAGGTTATAGAGATGCGAGATGTCGTAGCATTCGAATTCAAACCGTGTGCCATTGCCATAGCAGGTTTCGAGCACGTATTCGATATCCTTGAACGAGTTACGAAAGACCAAGTCTCGCGAACCTTCAAGGTGATCTCGCTCCCATTCGTACTTAAATTCCTTATACTTTGCGAGCAGTGGGAAGAAACCAAAATTCATTGACCCCATGTTCAACGAGGCAACCTCAGGTTGCCATTGCGCGGCTGGCTGCACTCGTTCCTGCACGGTCATATAGGGTGAGCCGCCCGTGGTGATGTTCACAATCGCATTGGTAGATTGTTTGATCCGCCCAAGAAATGGCCTGAATGCTTCAGCGGACTGATCGGGTTTGCCCGTTTTAGGGTCACGGGCGTGGAGGTGAAGTATCGACGCGCCCGCCTCTGCTGCAGAGATTGCTGCCTCAGCGATCTCATCAGGTGTAATGGGCAGATGTTCCGACATGGTCGGGGTATGGATTGCGCCCGTCACGGCGCAAGTAATAATAACCTTGTTGGGCATGAGTTAGTCTCCAATCTCGTTCGCGGCACGCCGCTTGTGGTCGGCCAGCGCCATCAGCCGGCGGTCACGCCAAGCTTGGCGCTCGGAAAGTTTCTCCTGGGGCAGCGCCACACGGCGATCCGCCTCGATCTGGTCCAACACTTTACCCTGCCAGTCGGCTGCGGGCTGGCCAGCTAAGTTTTCATAGACACCGGCGTAACGGCCGACGTAGTCGCGCACACCGCCGGGGGCGTTGAGATCGATAGTCTCGAAGGGCCCCATGAAGGACCAACGCAGCGCAAGACCTTCCCGGATTCCAATATCGACGTCTTCAGCACTTGCGTAGCCGCCTGCGACAAGTCGGAACGCCTCATGCAAAAGCGCGCCTTGCATCCTATTCATAACGAAACCATCAATCTCTTTAGTCATGACTATGGGTTGCATACCGGCGGCCCGCAGCATTTCCGCCGTGCGGTTTATTAGCGATTTGTCGGTCCAAGGCGCTGGTACCAGCTCGGCCGCCGGCACGAGGTAGGACGGGTTGATTGGATGATTCACCATGACACGGGCGCGGCCCTTTAGCCCCTCGGAAATGGCCGAGGGAAGCAGCGCCGAGGAGGAGGAGGCTAGCACAGTCTCCGGTGCAGCCACCGCATCAAGCCGCGCAAAGATTTCCCGTTTTATCACGAGATTCTCGAAGGTGCTTTCCTGTACGTGAATGGCACCATCAAGCGCTTCTTCTAACGTGCTGGCTGTGTGGATGCGCGCCAAGGCATCGGTGGCGGTGCAGTCGATGAGGCCGAGTTGTTCCAACTCAGGTAGTACCTCGGCACAAAAGGCGCGAGCGGCTTCGGATGCCTCGGGCTTGGCGTCCCATAAACGAACCTCGTGGCCCGCTCGGGCGAAGACTATCGCCCAGGACCGTCCAATCAGGCCTGAGCCGATACAAGCGACAGGAGCTAACATCACAGTGCCTCCACGTTGCCATCAACGGGAAAACTCTGGCCCGAAAGGTTCCTCCCAGCCTCTGAGATCAAATAGGCTGCCATGTCCGCCACATCCTCTGGAGGGGTCATTCGGCGCAGCGAAATGCGTCCAAGGTACTCCGCTTTCATATGCTCGTAGCTAACGCCAGTTTGCTCAGCACGGGCAGTAATCACGTTCTCCATACGCGGCCCTTCGATGATCCCTGGCAGGATTGCGTTGGCCCGGATGTTCGACGGTCCCAGCTCTTTGGCCAAGGATTGGGTGAAGCCGATGACACCCCATTTGGCTGAGGAATAGGGCGTGCGGTAGGCATATCCGAACTTCCCCGCTGACGAGGAGATGTTGACGATGGCGCCGCCACCGGCGGCTTTAAGCATGGGCACTGCGCGTTGCGAGCACAGGAACTGACCGGTCAGACAGATATCGATGCAGCGCTTCCAGTCGGCAAGCGGTATCTTCTCGACACCGCCAGTTGGCCCGGAGATTCCAGCGTTATTCACTAGGGCGTCGAGACCGCCGAGCTTTGTCTTTATTGCAGCGAAGAAATCTGCGACCTGAGCTTCGTCGGAAACATCGGCAACGGTGGCGACCTCGACACCCAACTCTTCTGCCGCGGCGTCGAGCGACATCTTATCCACGTCACAGATAGCGACTCGGGCTCCTTGCTGTATCAGCCCCCGTGCGATGCAGAAGCCGATTCCCCCGGCCCCAGCGGTAACGGCCACACGCAAACCGCTTAGGCCTGGCAATTTCATACTAGTCATTGTCTCTTCTCCTTCATTCCTTGATTGCGACCACTGCCGCCAGGATTAATAATCCGAAGAACACCGCTCGGAAGGCGCTTGGCAGTGATGTACCCGCCAACAACATCTGCATTGCAGTCAGCAGCAGTGCCCCACCCAACATCCCTACGTAATGGCCCCGGCCACCGGTGATGAGGGCGCCGCCAACCACCACAACGGCGATCGAGGGCAGCAGATAGTCATCGCCCATGCCAAGGCTTGCTTGACCCGAGAATCCAGCAAGTAGAATCCCCACCAGCGCCGCACAAAGCGCTGAGAGCACGTAGACCGAAACAATTACTCGTCCGACGGGCACGCCCGACAAGCGTGCAGCAAGCTCACTGTTGCCCACGGCATAGACCTGACGACCGAATTTGGTACGGTTAAGCAGCAGAATGGCGAAAGCGACAAAGACCACCATAAACAGGGTCACTGGAGTGAAGCCCATTACCTTACTGGTCATAAGCCAGCGCAGGGAGGGAGGTGCGAAGCCGGCAGGCGAGCCATCCGACCAGATCAGTGCTGCACCTTGCAGGAAGCCGTTCATTGCAAGCGTCACAACGATGGGGGAAAGGCCTAGGGCGACCACACCTAGCCCGTTGAGCACACCGATGGTGGTGGCTACGAGAAGTACGATCGGAATCGCGGTCCAGAGGCCAATATCCTGCCCGCCGACGAGCCCGGTGAGCATCACACCCGAGAGTGCGATACACCAAGGTAGTGACAGGTCGAGTCCACCAGTGAGGATCACCGCCCCCTGACCCAGCGCGAGGATGGCCAGGAAGCTCGACAGCACAAGCAGGGAGTCCCAATAGCGTTGATTGCCGAAGACATTGCTCAGAACTACTTGCGAGACGATTATCACTAATAGCAAACAGATGTAGCTCGGCAGTACATGGCGTAGCGTCGGGCCATGTCGCTGCAGAAAACTTGAAGGTGGCACATCTTCGCCGGGCGCGGTGAAGGTCAACCGTCTATCCTCTCGCGCGCGTTGCCCAGCTAGCTGCCCGGCGCGCCGCGCGCCAAGCCCTGCCTTCAAATCACGCAGTCGCTTCGACAGCACGCTATCACGCGACAGCGACCCCATCAGAACGGCGATCATAAGTACCGCACTTTCAGCGATGGTTGAGTAATAGGCTGAGACGTTCAGCGACAATAGCAGATTGACAACGATCATTAGCACGTAGGCACCAAAGAGCGGGCCTACTATGCCGCCCTTCCCGCCGCCCAATCGAGTACCACCTATCACCACTGCTGCGAAAGTCGGCAGTAACAAAGAATTACCCACCAGTGGGTCGCCCGCCCCGGTTTGCGCGCTCACGAATACACCAGCAAGACCATAGAGACCACCCGCGAGAACATAGGTCGCGAAAGTAACCGCCTTGGTATGTAGCCCAGTGGTGCCCGCAGCCTCTGAGTCGCTTCCCACGGCATACAGCGTCACACCGAAGGAAGTGCGCTTCAGCCAGAGCCACAACAAGGCCACTACCAACAACAGCACCACCGGTGCAGGTAGCAGACCCGGGATCACATCCCCCAGGTAGGCCATGCCCAGCGAGGGCGACACGAAACCGCCCGGGCTAGCCATTACCAGAAGTGTAATGCCCTGCACGATGAACATTACCGCAAGCGTCACCACGATGGGCTGCAGTCGCATTACCGCTACAAAGAACCCATTCACTGCACCGACACAGGCTCCGATGCCGATGCCTATGAGCGTCCAGAGGAGAACTGAGGCCTCCTCCTGTGCAGGATCCATTGAGGTCGCCAGCACGGCGTTAACCAGCGAAACAACTGCCCCGGCCGATAGGTCGAAACCTCCAGAAAGGATTACTAACGATTGTCCCGCAGCAGCGATGGCAGTGGTTGCACCGCCGCTCGCCAAAAAGGAAATGTCGAAATAGTTCAGGGGGTAAGGGGATAGCGCCGCATTCAGCCACATTAGTGCCAAAAAGACAAAGACCGTAACGACGACGGCTTGTCCACGCCGCGCAGCGAGCATCATCCTATTTAAGCTCCCACCAGGCATGCCGAATCGATAGCGAAATCTCTGTTTTCTCGCCTGACCAATCATGTGCTCGCCTCCCGCGCAGCGGCATTAGCCAATGGGTCTACTCCGCCCAGAGTCTCCTGCATAATCGCGTTTTCTGTCAGCGTCTCGCCCTCCAGCCAGGAGGACAGCCGACCCTCGTAGAGCACACCCACTCGGTCACAAAGATGCACAAGCTCGGGAATCTCGGTGGAGTGGAACAGTACCGACCCACCCGCATCGGTAAATGCGCGGAATAGCGCGTAGAGTTGTTCCTTGGTGCCCACGTCGATACCGCGAGTCGGGTCGAAGAGCAAAAGGATCCGACTCTGCGCCACCAGCCACTTGGCTATTACGATCTTCTGTTGATTGCCGCCGGAGAACGCTCCAGCTGGCATATAGTGTGCTCGCTCATCTACCTCGACCGCCGCAAAAGCCCCTGCGGCCGCTCGCGCCTCTGCGCCTTCATTTAGAAGCAAGCCACGATGGAAGCGCCCCAGCGCTGGCAGCGTGGCGTTTTGACGTCCTGAAAGTTTTAGGAACAGCCCTCCTGTCTTGCGCTCTTCAGGCACCATGCCAATTGCGACGGAGGGATCCAGTGCATCGGCTGCCGACCGCAGGTGTAGCGTCTTTCCATCCAGCTCAATGTGCCCCGCCGTTACTATCTCTTCACCGAAGAGTGCGGGAAATAGAGACTCCTGCCCCATGCCCTGAAGCCCAGCGATGCCCAAGATTTCCCCTTTATGCAGGGACAAATCAAGCTCCCGCAACTTCGGCCCTGCGGATAGCCTCCGCGTAGCGAGCACCGGTGTCTCACCGCTGCGATCACACACCGGACGGCGCGGCGGAAAAGCGTTTTCGACCGACCGACCGATAATCAACTCAACCACTTCGTCGTCTGTCACCGCATCCACACGGGATGAATAGACCGATTTGCCGTTGCGCAGGATCGTCATCGTGTCACAGAATGCGCGTACCTCAGGCAACCGGTGGGAAATAAACAACACAGTGATGCCACGCGCTTTCGCGCCAGCTATGATCCGGCCAAGCCATTCAACATCCTCTCCTGAAAGCGCAGAAGTTGGTTCGTCGAGCAGTAACACCGAAGGGTTGCGACTAAGCGCGCGTGCAATCTCAATCTTCTGCCGAGTGGCGAGGTTCAACTCAGATGCCAACGCGTCGGGATCGATATCTAGCTCAAGTGCATCGAAATGTTGCAGCACCTCATGCCGAACGCGGGTTCGGTTCAGTGTGCCGAACAGCGTCCAAGGCGCTCGAGGCAGCAGCATGTTGTCTAGCACCGTCAGGTCTGGGATCAACGTTAATTCTTGAAAAGCGGTTTGGATGCCTCTTGCGTGAGCGTCGCGCGCGCTTTTAAGGGTAACAAGTTGGCCGTGAATACGAATTTCACCGCTGTCGGGCCTAATCAGTCCCGAAAGCAATTTCATTGTGGTGGATTTGCCAGCACCGTTCTCCCCCAGTAACGCATGGGCAGAGCCGGGAGCTACCTTAAATGTAACGTCGCTGTTTGCCAGGGTCGGGCCATAGGCCTTGGTTAGGCCCTGTACCTCGATCCCAGGCACTGTTTCATGGTCTGCGGACATAGTTTTTCCTTGGAGTCCCGGAATTTCGATAGCTCCGGCGGCACAGACCGCCGGAGCTCAGAAGGGCTCAGTTTTCCGGCTGCCCTTCAAGGGCTGCGTCCAAGCCCAACTGCGGTAGCTCTTCGGAAAAGATCGAGGCGAACCATCCGGGGTTCGATACCAAGCTGGGGTTGAAGACATTGCAGCCCGCTTTCTGCTCATCCCAGCTACCTGTCTCGCACAGTTGAACCGTTTCATTCGTAATGAGTGGTAGTGGCAGTTCGGTCCGCTTGTCGACCTCCTTTCCTTCAAGGATATCTACGGCAAGCTTAAATGCCATCGCTCCGGAATAAGGAGGCGCAGCGTAAGAAATGCGAGGGGCCCCGAAGGGAGCGTAGGGTAACTCTGCCCCATCGACCTCCGTCCCCAACGGAAGCATCTGAATGCGCCCACCATTTGATCCTTCGCCAGCACAGGGGGCCACATCCTCGGGGGCGATCCCGGACTCGAGTTGCATAGCGTTGGCGGTATAGCAGCCAACCTGCATCCACAAACCATCCACATCAGACCAATCGCGGGTCGACATAAGCTTGTTAAGCTCCGTACGCGCAACAGCTTGGCTCCACATACCATCGGCCTCGCCAATGACATTAATACCATCATGCTGCGCAAAAACCTCCTTGGCAGCCTGCGTTCGGGCGGTGTCGACCGACGTGCCAGGCACCCCGTTGACGAGAATGATGTCACCCTCTCCATCAAGCTGATCGACCAGCCATTCCGCCGTCTTTCGGCCCGCCTCGGACTGGTTGATAGTAACGTTGTAGGCACAGGGCTCAGTAATCTCGCCATCATAGGCAATGATTTCCACACCACGAGCACAGGCACTTCTGACGACATTATTCAACGCTGTGGGAGATATCGGATAAACCACAATGGCATCGGCACCCGCTTGCACCATTGCGTTTATTTGCTGAATCTGGCGTTGAGTGTTGGGGCCAGCAACTTGCACCTCCAGATTAGTTTTGTCGGCATAGTCGCTGCTAGCGGCCAGCGCCTTGATCATGTTTGAGGCTTCGGCCTGCCAGTCATTCCCGCTGTAGCTCATCGAGAGGTAAATGTCATAGGGCTCCTCTTGCGCATGGCCTAGCGTTGGCACCGCCGAGTAAAGTGCAACGGCTGCGGCGCAGACAGCACCCTTGTAACTCAAATTCAGCATGTGACCTCCTATTGTTTAAGCGGCTTCTTACGAGCCGTTTTTTTAAGATAGGCAGTTTTTGATTTTTGATCAATTATTGAAAGGTATACTTTAGGGGCAGCAGGCGTATAATTGGAGCAAAGAAACAAGGATTGAAATCGATGTTTGAAGGAGTGATGCCGCTGAAGCATGAGACCTTGCAGTCACAAGTGCATCAGCAATTATGCGAGCTGATTCTCCAAGGTGCGTTTGTGCCTGGAGAGTCAGTGACGGTGGCGCGTATCGCTAAGGCTCTAGATGTGAGTCCCATGCCAGTCCGCGAGGCGATCTCGCAGTTAATGGCGCTCGGAGCATTGACCGTGGTCTCCGGGCGATCCGTCGGCGTGCCCCGGCTAGGTCCTGCAGAGCTTGCCGATTTACGTAAGGTTCGTATCGAGGTCGAGACGACCGCATTACGTTGGGCGGTCGCGGCTGCGGACGAGGACTTTATCGATCAGCTGGCCGGAATCCTTGCCGAGATGGAAAAAGCCGAGAAGGCCGGGCGGGTTAAAGAATTCATCCATGAAAACTACAAGTTCCATTTCGCCATCTACCAGCATGCGGGATCGCCGTTACTTCTCGATATCATCGCGACGCTATGGTTGAGAATAACGCCGCAGTTCCACCTTTTGCAGTCATCGGGGCACTATCGCGTGTCAAATAGCCAGCATCGCGACCTTTTGGTAGCAATCTCTTCCCGTGATACCGAGGCTGCCGTAGTAGCGCTGAAGGCGGATATCGACAGCGCGTATGCTGTGATAAGTATGGCGATCGGCGAGAGGCAGTGAGACCGCCTCCCGTCATGTTGGGGCCGTGGTCAGACTAAAGCGGGAATGTGCCTTCTCCACTACGTTGCGCCCGAAGGTGTCCGATTACAGCCGTTTCCTACGCCCCCCTGCCCCAGAAGGCCCGAATTGGTCGAGTCGCAAAACGGAAATAGAAGATCACTTGTTCACGGTTCTCACTATGCACGAACGGCAATGCTTAACAGCTCAAGAACTCGGCAAACTGCATCAGCTCTTTTCAATGCTGCTGAACGAAACCGCGCCTGACACGCCGAACCGCCGTAATATTTTGGCAACATTCGAAAAAATCGAGCGCACCATGGGCTGCGGCGCAAGGCCGTCATGCCAATAGTAAGCCGTTCTATAGCCCTTTCCGGCAGGTAGGACTTTGGGCCCTCCGAGCTCCACCACCCCGATGGGTTCGTGCTTGATCGTGGTCGCTTCTTCTTGCGCTATCGGGAGGCTCTTTATATAAGCATCGATAGCCTCACGAACTTGCTTTGTCATTGGGAGATGGTGCTTCTCGGCCTGCCAGTGCTGGTGGAAGCGTACGACAGTTTCGTGAGCCGTATCCATAACAAGCTTTTCGGCAATGGCGACTTTGGCTGCCAAATGCTCAAACTCGTCGTTGGTCAGTTCGGCGAAGGGACGAGTCCGGCTGATCTTGAGTTCCATATCGTCGTTGGGGATATAGGGGATGGTCGAAAGTATCATAAGGCTACATCATCCACTCACTGACAGTGTTGCGTTCAGAAACTGCCCCCGTCAACTGGCTACCAATCGTTCGAATACTGCTGTCGCAAGTCGATACTGACTGCCATCGGGTTCAACGCGCCCGTACAGCATCCTTGTGAATGATACGGGCTAAATACTCCGGGATTTTGACTTCCGGGTTGTCTCGAAATTGCTCTAAACGATGTTGCACCTTCGACTCAGACGCCGTGAGGTGCCTGAATAGGGATTTGCGTGCCTGTTCTGGCTTTCGTGAAAGCATCAAGCTGAAAACTTCCCGGTGTTCATCAAAGAAGGGATCACTTTGGGGGAAGTCGATCTTGCCCCCCAGCAGGTGCTTGCTAATCAGCAGTATGGGACGTGTACGTTGCAGCATGGTCACGACCTCATCGTTTCCACCAGCCACCATGGCATGCTGATGAAGATCATTTTCCAGTTCGTCGAGAAGCCTGCCCTGGATATTGGGGTATTGGTTTTCGGCACTGTCTAGACGCTCGATGTACCGTTTGATATCGGAGTCAGGCAGGCGACCAGTGGCTTGAGCGATCATGAAAGGTTCAAGCTGCTGTCGAGCCGCATACAGTTGGTGAAGACGGTCGTCATCCAGTGGTACCACCGTCCAACTGCTGTATTTATTGTTTTCAACCAAACCCAGGGACTGTAGATAAAGCAGGATCTTCTGCGTGGTGGTCCGGCTGACGTCAAGTGACTTGGAGAGCTTCAGTTCGTTTAGCTCCATGCGGCCCAGCATCGAGCAATAAACGATGTCACGCTCAATCTCTTCGGCAAACTTCCTCCAGGAGTCGATTCGCCGTACAGATACCTCTCCACCGGCTAGTGAGAAATCCTTCTCGGTAATCTGTCGTCTGATCACCTCTTTCGGTTGGTTCCCGACCAAATATCCTCTTCCGTCGAAACGACTGATTTTCTCTTCGTCGTGAAGCCTTTCGAGCGTTTGGCGAACTGGAGAGCGACTTAACTTGAAAATCTCAGAAATGTTGCTTTCCAGCAGCACAAGACCAGTTTCAAGGTGGCCACACTCCATGCTCTCGACCAATATGTGGTAGAGCTGATCTTTTAGAGTACCCATTCGACTCTCCGATACCGTGTCGCTTGCTGTTTCTGCTTGTAGCGTCCTACTTGCAGGGCAGGCGCCTGGCCAAGGGAACATGGCGAAAACGAAAGTACCTGCAGCGAGGCCGTGCCTTCGGTTGTCACTGCTCACTGGCGTGTCTATTCATGTTACCGGGTGAGCGTAAAGGTCGGTAGCAGGCTTCGCCAACACAGTCGGAGGCCATCGAACCTTCATAGTAGCGTGCACTTCTCGGCCTGAAAGATAGCCCCTGACCGATTCAGCACTTCACCCTGCCTGTCGCTAGCCAATGCTGGTTGGGCAGCACTGCCTACGCTAGGCGTTGGCAAGACGGCGCGTCGACGTGCAGCCTCAAGCGGCGTCTTTCCAGGGCCGGCCGACGATGGTTCGTCGTCATTACTAGCTTGTCGGGTAGGTGACCTGACATCCTGCAAACGACCGGCCGGACCGATAGGCTGGTAAGCTGCCATTGCCACTGCGGCGGCGGGGCATCCCTAGGTAACGGCGCCGACCATCCACGGGACGAATTCATTGTTGCCATATCCCAGGGTTTCGCTCACGCTCAGTTCGCCTGACGCAACCGCGATGATCTTCTCAAAGATCATTTCGCCGACTTCCTCGACACTTGCCGTGCCATCAGCGATAACCCCGCAGTTGATGTCCATGTCTTCGGCCATGCGCTCATACATGGTGGTATTAGTCGCGAGCTTGATGGACGGAGCTGGCTTGTAACCGGATACGGAGCCTCGGCCGGTGGTGAAGCAGACCATGTTGGATCCAGAAGCAATTTGCCCCGTGACAGATACTGGATCGTAGCCAGGGCTATCCATGAAATTGAAACCGGATCGAGTACGAGGCTGGGCATACTCGAGGACATCATTGAGGCTGGTGGACCCACCTTTAGCAACCGCTCCCAGCGACTTTTCCAATATTGTGGACAGGCCTCCGGCCTTGTTTCCCGGAGAAGGGTTGTTATTGAGCTCTGCACCATTGATCTCTGTGTAGTGCTTCCACCAGGCGATACGGTCTAGGAGCTTGCCTGCCACTTCCTTGCTCACGGCACGATCCAGGAGAAGGTGCTCGGCTCCATATATTTCAGGAGTCTCGCTGAGAATCACACTTCCACCGTGCTTGACGATGAGATCCGCGGCGTGCCCGAGCGCCGGGTTTGCGGTTATTCCGGAGTAGCCATCCGATCCACCACACTGGAGCGCTACGGTGAGGTTACTCAAAGGACTGGGTTGACGTACTGGCCTTGGTTGGCTGTGCGCCATGTCGAGGATCTTGTTGCGTGCCAGTTCAATGCTTGCCCTGGTGCCGCCAATGTCCTGGATATTGAAATAGTAGAGACGAGATGTATCGGATAATCCCGATTTTTCGACCAGTTGCTTGACCTGGTTTGTCTCGCAGCCCAGACCGATGATCAGAACAAAGGCGAAGTTCGGATGTCTTGCATAGCCTGCGATGACCCTCTCCAGAAAGGCAAAACCTTCCGTTTCGGTATTCATTGCACAGCCTGAGCCATGTGTCACCGGGACAACACCATCATAGCCAAGCGCTTCAACTTCACCAGACGCGTTTAGTTGTTCAGCGGCCATTTTCGCGACCGTAGCTGAGCAATTTACCGTGGAAAGGATACCAATATAGTTCCGTGTACCGGTCTGACCATCCGAACGAAGGTAACCATTGAAGTGGCTGGTGCTGGATTCAGCGCTGGTCGTCAGCGCTGGAGAAAACCCTTCCAGGGATGTGGTGCGCTCGAGCATCGATACATTATGTGTATGTACATGCTCACCCTGGGCTATGTCACAGCTGGCATTGCCGATGACCTGCCCATATTTGGTGATGCTGTCGCCAGCAGCTATCGCCTTCAAGGCAACCTTGTGGCCCGCATCAATATTCTGCAAGGACAGGTTGGAGTCATCGTCAATCGGCATGCCTTGCGGCAGGGCACGAGTGGCGACCCCAACATTGTCCTGGGGATGCAAACGAATGACAGCGGGCGTGTTGTTGATTAACTGCATGGACGGCCTCTGGAGGAGAAATCGCAAACTGGCAAAAAGCCTATCAGCTTTGGAAAGCATGACGATTAGACTATAGTATCACAAAACGTTCATTGCGCACAATGAACGTTTGCTTTAGCTTTGGCCTCGCATGCTGCCCGGTTGCCCTCACCAGGGCAGATCAAAAAAAGCTACAACAGGTGACTCATGAAAAAAGCAAAATCATTTTTGACGGCTGCGACCCTTACGCTTTCAAGTGGTGCCATGATGGTTGCCGCGGCCAACGCCCAGGCAGCGACCTCGCTGCGCCTCGCACACACCTTCAACCCTGGCGAAGCTAGTTACGAACTGCTGAATACTTTAGGCGATCGGGTAGAAGAAAGAACCAATGGTGAGCTCAAGATTCAGGTATTCCCGAGTGAACAGCTTGGATCAGAAGTACAGCTGCTCCAACAGTCAAAGAATGGTTCCGTCGATATCGTTGTACCGGGCTATTCTGGCGCCAGCACGCTTCTCCCGGCCATGGAAATTTCAAACGCGCCTTTCATTTTCCAAAGCTGGGATGAAGCACGTCATATTCTGGAAGGGGAAGCCTATCAGCCGATCTTCGATGAGCTGAAGGAGCAACACAATCTGGTTCCTCTGGCAAAGACCTGGTACTGGGGTTGGCGCAACCTCACCTTCAATGGTGATGAAGTCCATAGTGTCGAAGACATGAAGGGGCTCAAGGTTCGCGTGCCCGAGTCGCCGGCCTGGGTAGAAATGGTGAAGGCGTTCGATGCCTCCCCGACCCCGATCCCTTTCAGTGAGGTCTACTTGGCGCTGCAGCAGGGTACTGTCGATGGTCAGGAAAATCCGATTCCCACCATCTATTCTCGCAAGTTCTATGAAGTTCAGGATCAACTGGTCATGAGCAAGCACATGCTGCAAAGCCAGGTTGTGCTGATGAACTCTCAGAAGTTCGAGTCCCTATCGGACAGCAACCAAGAGATTCTCCGGGAAGTAGTTCAAGAGCTGGCCCAGGAGAACTATGAGCTGCAGACCGAGCGTGAAGCCTCCATGCTTGAAGAGCTTCGTGCTGGCGGCCAGATCAATGTTATCGAAGACATTGATCGTGCGTCCTTCGAGCAAGCCTCCGAGATAGCCAGGGAAAACCTGGTCGATCGCTGGGGTGAAGAAGACTATCGCCGTGTAATGACAGCGATTGAAGACTACCGCAACTAAATACTGCCATCTTTCCGCCTTGTATCGCTGGCTTGTCGCCAAGGGCAAGGCGGCGATTGGTTAATGGTGAAACATGACTAGTTTTCTTGTGAAAGTGAACAGTGGTTTGCTTACAACAGAGAAGGTGACCATCGGTGTAATTCTGGGTGTGATGGCGCTGCTTCTCACGTTGGGAGTGGCGTTTCGATACCTCCTTGGTGCTCCTTTCGTATGGAGCGAAAGTGTGTCGAAACTGCTGATCGTCTGGTTGACATTTGTGGGCACTAGTGTGGCTTTCGCTGAGAAACAGCATATTACCGTGGATTCAGTGGTATCTGCCATGCCGAGCAGCGTGAGAAGCGTCGTTCATACACTGGTTCTACTCATCTCCATTGCCATCCTTGGCACCATGGCGTTTCTTGGATACGAGTACTGCCAAACGGTTGTCAGCAGTACATCTCCGATATTAGGTATATCCCTTGCCTGGTTCGCTTATGCAATGCCGCTGTTCTTTATATTCAGCGCTTTTCACTTAATTGTGAACGCTATCGTGGAACGCTCTTTCAATGCGTTCGAAACAGATATGGAAAATGTATAGGTGTGAAATGCTGATTATTATACTCGCCGTACTGTTTTCCTTGATTCTTCTTGGTATGCCAATTGCTCTGGCGATGCTGGGCGCCTCCGTGATATCCATCATCTCTCTGGATATTCCGCTGAATGTACTGGCGCAACGGGTGTCTTCCGGGGTCGAGTCCTTTCCGTTGCTGGCTATACCTCTTTTCATGCTCGCCGGCGGCATCATGAACAAGAGTGGTATCAGCGAAAGGCTTTTCGATTTCACCCGGTCCCTGGTCGGCCACCTGAGAGGCGGACTTGCCCACGTCAACGTCCTGTCCAGCGTTCTAATGGCCGGCATCTCCGGTTCTTCTCTTGCTGACTGCGCCGCGACGACACGGGTCATGGTTCCTCAAATGGAACGCAATGGCTATGATCGTGGATTTTCAGTTGCTCTCACGGCCTCTTCTGCCACGCTGTCTCCTATCATTCCCCCTTCGATACTGATGGTCGTTTATGGCTGGCAGGCCAATATTTCCATTGGCGATCTTTTCATTGCAGGCATCCTTCCTGGACTGCTGATCGCCTTCCTGCTGACCCTTCTCATCACCGGCATCAGCATCGTCAAGCAATACCCGAAGGATGAAGGTTTCCAACGTTCTCGCGTGGTCAGCTACTTCAAGAAGTCGGTATGGGCGTTGCTCATGCCCGTATTGATTATCGTCGGGTTTCGCATGGGCATCTTCACCGTCACCGAAGTTGCCGCGGTCGCTGTTGCGTACTCCTTCTTCGTAGGGAAGTTTGTTTATAGAACATTGAGCTGGAAGGACATGGGAGAGCTGCTCGTCTCCACGTCGCGTGAGGCGGCTTCCATCTTGATCATTATCGCTGCTTCGGCGCCTCTGGCCTGGTCGCTGAGCATATTGCAAGCGCCTCAGGAAGTGGTCACATGGATCACCGGGCTGACGGATGACCCCCTGATGGTTCTGCTGCTGCTGAACCTGGCGTTGCTGGTCATTGGCATGTTCATGGAAACCATCGCCGTGATCATTGTCCTCGTGCCGATACTAATTCCTCTGCTGAATGCTCTGGATATCAGTCTTGTCCATTTCGGCATCATCATGCTGTTCAACCTGCTGATAGGACAGATTACCCCGCCGCTAGGCGTCCTGATGTTCGTAAGCTGCAATATTGCCAAGTTGAGCACGCTCCAATTCCTGCGCTCTTCTCTGCCGTTCTTCCTAGTGCTGCTGCTGGCCCTTCTGGTGATTACTTACGTTCCCGGCTTGTCCCTGGCATTTATCAACTAACAAGGTCGACATCCATGCATATTGTACAAGTGGTAAATAATGGTAATGAGGTCGTGGCTGCTGTCGTCAACGGCGATGAACTCGAACTGCTGTCGCAGCCTCTCTACACCATTGCGCTTCAGGCCGCGAACAGCGGCATCAAGCTCGTCGAGTCGTTGGCTAATTTTCGCACGAATGACATCATGTCCTACGACACTGCCATTCGCGATGGACGCCTTCGTGCGCCGATCACCCATCCCGAACCTGCCAATCTGCTGCTGACCGGTACCGGCCTGACCCACCTTGGCAGCGCAGCGCCCCGTAGCCAGATGCACGCAGGGGAGAAAGCCGAGCCTAAGACGGTTCAGCCAACCGATACGCAGCGCATGTTCGACCTTGGCGTTGCTGGCGGAAAGCCCGCATCGAACGAGGTGGGTGCACAACCAGAATGGTTCTATAAGGGAACAGGGCATACCCTGCGTGCGCCCTTCGCCGAGATCACCATGCCGGACTTTGCCCTGGATGGTGGCGAAGAGGCCGAGCTTGCAGGCATCTATATTGTCAATGACGAGGGACGCATCTTTAGAGTCGGCTTCTCCCTGGCCAACGAATTTTCCGATCATGTGACAGAAAAGCAGAACTATCTGTACCTGGCTCATTCCAAGTTACGTGACTGCAGCATCGGTCCTGAAATCTTCGTTGGTGACCTGCCGGAGGAGGTCGAGGGGAGTGTCTCCTTGCATCGCAATGGCGAGCAGTTGTGGCATCGCGCTTTCATGAGCGGTGAAAAGCACATGTGCCACTCGGTGAGCAACCTTGAACATCACCATTTCAAGTACGCGACGTTCTGTCAGCCCAATCAGCTACATATCCACTTCTTTGGTGCTGCGGTGTTGAGCTTCGGTGACGGAATCACACTCGAAAATGGCGATGAGATGCACATCGAATGCAACATCATGACTCGCCCACTGAGCAACGTGCTGAAGCGCACCCCCGCGGCGAAGCCGACCATCGAGACGCTTTAAAACGAGATTTGAAGGAGATTGTTGATGTACGCATTGGAAGGCAAGCAACTGATCGGCAGCCAGGCCATCGCGGCCAAGGGCGAGCCCATCCACGCAATCAACCCGGCCACCGGCGAAACCCTGGCGCCCGGCTACCCGGCGGGCTCTAGGGCTGAGGTCGAGCGCGCCTGTGAACTGGCCTGGGCCGCCTTCGACCGTTACCGCGAGACCGGTCTCGAGGCGCGGGCGACGTTCCTCGAGACCATCGCCGACGAGATTGAGGCCCTGGGCGACGCCCTGATCGAGCGCGCCATGGCGGAATCCGGCCTGCCCCAGGCACGGATCGCC
>TARA_R100001369_G_scaffold78999_1_pt1 | contig 67412 bp, 64 predicted proteins | sample TARA_R100001369 | Tara Oceans TARA_R100001369 (sample SAMEA2621528) | marine metagenome | biome: marine biome (ENVO:00000447); feature: surface water layer (ENVO:00002042); material: "saline water (ENVO:00002010), including plankton (ENVO:xxxxxxxx)" | depth 5 m
AAAAAACCTGCGGCTTATTGACAGAGAGAAGGCTCATAGGTGTTATCTTTAGCCGATCCCCGCTCAGCAAGTGCTGCGCTAGAAACAAGCATTAATGTAATCACTAACGTTGCATTTAAAATTTTCATGATTCACTCCTCGTGCCTAAACTGTAGTTTAAGCATCAATAAATTTTGAGCTACCCCAAACATTTAAAGTGACCTTCGAGAATTAAAAGCGCCACTCCTGTTGGCATTAATAACCACCTTATATCCGAACAGAACCGTTTAAGGGTTTCAGTTCTGCAGCGAATAGGGAAATATTAAGGGATAGATATACCTACGTTATGCCAAGTTTTTAGACATTTTGTCGCCAAATGTGACAGCGAAGCTAAACGCAGTTAAATGAGATAGATTTGCCTTTAAATATCCGAGGAAATGTGCTGTTTTAGCGCGGAGACAAACTGATACAAGTACGACACACTATTAAAGCTCAGCCATAGTAAAGTGCTCTCATTGCGTATTAAGAAGGGAGTGTCGACTATGAAAATTCCAGATTTTGACGATAGCGTAGCAGCACAATTTCAGGGGTCTGTCTTCGAAACACTCAACGTGGCGCTGTTTGTTATCACGCCACAACGGTCACACCACCTAATATGGCTAGATCATGCTTAGGGTTAGCGAAGGTGAACATTCATCGTCGAGGTTCACCACGTATCTTGAGCATGCCCAGGATGTCCTTGGGCAATGGATCGATTGGTCTCAAAAAAGCAAGGTGGCGCTTGTTATCGTAACGTCGACAGTAGGCGGCGCGGTGCGCATGCCGGGCGCCTTAATGGCTGTGTCTGAAACAGGCGAAAGTTGCGGCTATATTTCAGGCGGCTGTATCGATGCAGACGTCGTCAATCATGCGCGAGAAGCGCTTCGTTCTGGCCAAGCAGCATGGCTGAGATACGGCAATGGCTCGCCTTTTATGGATTTACCTCTCCCCTGTGGAGGCGCCATTGAGATTTGCGTCCTTCCAAATGCAAAGGACGATATCCTACGTGCGTGCCATTATCGGCTCGCCTCGCGCCTGACAGTGACACTCAACCTCTCGGAAACTGGTGATCTCAGGTTGGGACAATCGACAGTCGCTAGCGAATTGTCTTTTCCATACACACCCAAGCTCCGTCTGCGCATCGCCGGACGTGGTGCCGACAGTTTAGCGCTTGCCCGACTGGCAATGGCCAGTGGTATTCAAACCGAGCTGCAACTCCGTGATGGAATCGACATCCAAGATGCCCAGCAACTGGGAATCGACCAAGTTACCAAGTTGACGGTTCCAACATCGCTTCCGGAACTGAATGACGATCCATGGACAGCCTTTCTCCTCGCCTTCCATGATGTCGATTGGGAGCAGCAGCTCCTGGCCCAGGCCCTAAACGGCCCAGCCTTTTATATCGGCGCGGTTGGTAGCAAAAAAACTCATGCCCGCCGTTGCGAAGGACTCCGCAAGGTCGGTTTTACCGAGAGACAGATCAATAGAGTACGCGGCCCCGTTGGGTTAATTCCATCCATGCGTGACGCATCTATGCTCGCAGTCTCCGTGCTAGCCGAGATCGTTGAAGCCTATCAGAGCAAGGTGCAATTTCATCCAGCCCACTTTTATTGAACCGCAATAAAGCGTTGATGGAGTTCTTAAAGAGTCACCAAGAGTGCCTACACCTTCTTGAGCTCAATGCTTTGAAAGCCATCGGGGCCTATAAGGCCCCGATGGGATCATAATAAGAACCTGCTAACCCTTATCAGAAAGGCGCAGTTTGTATTACGAAGCTGGAGTGAGGATATAACGAATGTTCGGATCTCCGCCCCAGGCCTCTGCCACAGCACTAAGCGGTAAGCATTTATGCGGAGCATGGAAACCAGCTGCCGGTGCAGCGGCAAGCAACTCGCCAGCACCTTGGATGAGTTCATTGACAGCCACACTGCCGATACCGCTTCCGATCAGCTCCAACCCTGAACTACGCAGCATATCGCCGCGAATGGGGATCTCATCTCCCGCCACGGTGCCGAGTTGCACATAGCGGAGACGTGGCTCACCGGCACCCGAGCCACGATTTAGAGTGGCGGCCCTTAAAACATGTACAGCGGGCTCACCCCATAGGAAGTCGAGCACAATATCGACCCGCTCGTTAAACTGCTCACGCAATGCTGCCTCGCTGCCGTCATTGAGGGCGATCTTCACATCAGCGTTGAGGCTTTGAAGTTTTTTCTCATCACGGCCGACGGCGATGATCTTACCTGCGCCACAATATCGAGCGGTATCAAGTGCCATTCCACCAGCTGAGCCTGCCGCACCCAGCACCATCACCGTTTCACCTTTTCGCAGTTTGGCTCGACGTGTAAGCGCGATCCAGGACGCTAGCCCAGCCGTGGCTATGGATGCTGCGTGTATGTCAGGCAACTCATCTGGCACTGGCACCATCATGTGATTGGTAACCAATGACCGCTCTGCCATAGAACCAAACGGTGCCTTGGGGAAAAGAAAGTAGACGCGCCGTCCGCTAGCATCGACTCCTACGCCGTCAACACCCGGTATGAATCCGGCTTCTGCACCACTCGCATAGTGTTTGCCTGACGCTAATCCTTTCACAATAGGGCTTAGCGCAGTGGCATTCACCTTGACCACCGACTCTCCCTCACCGGCCACTGGCCCGCGAAAATCCTCAAACGATGGTGGAGCACCGAATTTATTCACAACAGCTGCTTTCATGATGTTTATTCCTGAATATTGATTCTTCCCACTGAAGAATTGCCGCATTGGCAATGTAGGCAGAATCAACCGAACGATCTATACTTTAAAGTCCGCTTTTTTTACGCATTCGTCCGGGTAATATATGGATCCTCTTTCTGAAGTACTCTCAATGCTAAAGCCCCGTAGCTATATCACCGCTGGCTTCGATGCAGGCGGTGCATGGGCGCTCACACTCGATGATCTAGCTGGTCGAATCAAATGCTATGCCGTCATGCAAGGCGCCTGCTGGCTGTCAATGAAAGATATGGAAGCACCAGTGCTGCTCCAGGCTGGTGACTGTTTTGTCTTGCCCAGTGGCAAAGCCGTACGTATAGGCAGCGACTTGAGCACCGAGCCTAAAAGAGCCAGCGAAGTACTTGATCCCTCTCGTAGCGGCGAAATCGTCACCTATAACGGTGGTGGCGACGTATTTCTGGTGGGCAGCCGTTTCGAAGTCAATGGACGTCACGCAGAGGCACTGCTGCAAACGTTACCACCCCTGATGCGGGTCGAGACCTCGGCTGATCGCGCCAGACTACGATGGTCGATCGAACTGATGATGGAAGAGTTGCAAGAGGCCCGCCCCGGTTCATCCTTAGTGGCACAACAGCTGGCACACATGATGTTAGTACAAGCGTTACGGTTATACCTATCGGAGCAATCTTCTAATGACATTGGTTGGTTTGCCGCGCTTGAAGATCCTCAACTCAGTAAAGCACTCAGAGCGATGCATGCGAACCCTGCACACTCCTGGACAGTTCAGGAGCTAGCGACACAAGCAGGGATGTCACGCTCTACATTTGCCGAGCGCTTTCGCCATAAGGCAGGTGAGACTCCCATCGCCTACCTGACGCGCTGGAGAATGATGCTTGCGGGGGAGCAGCTCACTCACGGTCGTGACACGCTAGCGCGAATAGCCCTGTCAGTCGGCTATGAATCCGAGCATGCGTTTAATACGGCTTTCAAGCGCGTTATGGGCATATCACCAGGGCGTTATATCAAAGCCACGTGGTGAGTCGGACATCGTGATCGCACAACACTTCAGGCGATCAGGCGCCGAGTGCCGCCTTTACCCGCTCAGGTAGGAAAGGGTAGTGCCGGAGCCGCACGCCGCCAGTGAGGCGCGCCACGGCGTTGGCGATTGCTGGCCCGACCGGCGGCAGGCCAGCCTGACCTATGCCGCCAACCGGACTCCCGCTTGTCGGCACCACCGCCACTTCGATTTCAGGCGCCTCTGACATACGAATCACCCTATAGGTATCGAAGTTTCCTTCCTGCACCTCGCCATTGACGATGTTGATCTGCTCGAATAGCGCGTGGCCGGTTCCGTTTGTGATGCCCACGATCATCATGCCTTCAATGTGGCGCGGTTGGATCGCCACCCCTGGATCTACAGCACACCAGACCTTATGCACTCTAATCACACCGGTTTCCCGGTTGAGCGACACTTCCGCAATCTGCGCACAATGAGAGCCAAATGCATCGGAATAGGCGAGGCCTAACGCCCGGCCATCACGCTCACGATCCCATTCGGCCATCTGGCCAACGGTCTCGATGACGTTGCGCGCCCGTGGCTGATCCTTCAGGAGTTCGAGCCTGAGCTGCAGAGGATCAGTTCCCCTAGCGGCTGCGATTTCATCGATAACGCATTCGATACTGAATCTGGTGTAGCCAACCCCGACGGCGAACCAGAAGCCGATGTCCAAGCCATTATCCTGGCGGATATACTCGATCCGGTGCCCTGGCACCGTGTAGTTGAAATGCGCGCCCTCGGTCACCACGTCGTCATGCCCACCCGCGCTTGCGAACAGTTCAGCATTCGTACGAGCAAAAATGGAATCGGCCACAATACGGTGCCGCCAGCCGGTGATATTCCCATTGACGTCGAGACCAACCTGAATGTGCTGCGCTTCGAGTGGTCGGAATTTATCGTGCCGGACATCGTCCTCGCGGCTCCAGATGACCTTGACCGGGCGTCCTTCCACCTCCTTGGCCAGCGACACGGCATCGACGATGAAGTCTGCCTCGGCTTTGCGGCCGAAACCACCACCAAGCAGGGTCACGTTCACCTTGACCTTATCCGGCGTCGTGCCGACCACCTCTGCAGCAAAGCCTTGCGTGCCCGTCGGTCCCTGCGTGGGCGCCCAGATTTCAACAGTGTCACCAGTCACCAGCGCCGTGGCGTTCATCGGTTCCATGGTTGCATGGCAAACCAGATCGCTCATGTAGTCGACTTCAATGACCGTTGCCGCATTCGTGATCGCGGAATCAGCATCACCCTCCGAGAACGCCTCAACGCCCGTTTGCGAGAGATCGCGCCCCACATCGCGATAATGTTCCAGCAGGCGGTCGCTTGTGTAGTTGCGAACCCGTGAGGATGTGCTCCACGTCACATTAAGCAGATCTTTGGCCCGCCGCGTCGCCTCGACCGTCTCGCCAATGATACCGACCCCGTAGGAGAGCGGAACAATATGCGTGATGCCAGGCAGGGCCCTGGCTTCCGAGTCGTCAATTCTCTCGGGTTGCTCACCCTGGACAGGCGCCCGCAATACTGCGCCATACAGCATGTCGGGAAGCTGCACATCAATGCCATAGACTGCACTCCCGTCGACCTTCGAAGGGAGGTCGATGCGGGGGATGTCACGCCTGCCGATATAGCGCCATTGATCGGTCGGCTTCAGATCGGCCTCGGTTACCTGCGGCAGCGGATCGGGAAGCGAACCATCTGTGGCGATCTGGCCATAACTGAGTGAGCGGCCGGTTCGTGCATGTACGACCCTGCCCGGTTCTGTTGTGAGCTCGCCCACTGACACGTCCAGCATGTTGGCCGCGCTCGACAGGAGAACCTTACGGGTCTGCGCGCCGGTAAGCCGTAGCAGCTCATAATAGCCGCGCGTAGATTCGCTGCCGCCCGTGAGCTGGATGCCATAGAAGCCAGGATTGCCGTATTTATCCGCATCGGATGGAGCCTGAACAATGCGAACCATCTCCCAATCAGCATCCATTTCTTCCGCGATGAGAAGCGGCAGAGTGGTCATGATGCCCTGCCCCATCTCGGAGGCAGGCGACATGATCGTCACGGTTCCATCGCCCGCGATGGTCACCCACGCATTCGGGAGGTAATCGCCCTCACCGACCAACGACATTGTTGCGCCAAAGGCATTACGAACTAGGCCACCGAATGCAACCGCAACGCCGAGACTTCCAACCGAAATAAGGAAGCTGCGCCGAGAAATCGCGTGACTGAAAATCTTGACTGTCTTGGTCATGTCTCAGGCCTCCCGTGCGGCGCGCTGTATGGCGCTGATAACCCGTACATAGGTTCCGCAGCGGCAGATATTACCGTCCATATGTTCAATGATCTGCTCACGCGTGGGATTGGGGTTACTCTCAAGAAGTGCCGCTGCTTGCATGAGCTGTCCGGACTGGCAATAGCCGCATTGCGGCACCTGTTCGTCGATCCAGGCCTTTTGAAGCGGATGGCTCGCATCTGGCGACAGCCCCTCAATCGTTGTTACTTCACGGCCAGCCACGTCCTCGAGCCAAGTCACGCAGGAGCGCGTCGGCGCGCCATCGATATGAACCGTACAGGCTCCGCACTGCGCGATGCCGCAGCCGAACTTGGTGCCAGTGAGCTGCAGATGCTCCCTGATCACCCATAGAAGCGGCGTGTCTTGCGCGGCGTCGACATCCACCACACGCCCATTGATTGTAAACGCTGTCATGACGGCTTCTCCTGGGAGGGTTACTGATTTTCGAGATAGTCGATGATCGCCGCACGCTGAGTGTCGTCGGGGACGGTGACGGTCATCCGAGTGCCTGGAACCACCTCATGCGGCGCCGCAAGAAACGTGTCGAGCGAGCGATTGTCCCAGACGATGCCTGAATCACGCATAGCATCCGAATAGCGGGTCCCTTCGATGCTGCCGGCAGCGCGGCCGATAACACCCGCGAGATGCGGGCCAATTCCGTTCTGGCCAATCTGAAGGCTGTGACAGGAACCACATCGTTGTTGAAAGAGCCTCTCGCTGCCAGTTTCCTGCGCCTTTACAGCAGTAGCCAGGGCAAAAAAACCCGCTAATATGCCCGTGGCGAACAGCAGCAAAGCGGCAAGATGAGGGGATTCGTTGGTAGTCTTCATACCGTTATATTCATATCAGGGCTGCAGTGAGAGGAGGTTGCTTCGTGCGCCTCTAAAAGATAGGCCGTCGGAGAAGTACTATCTATGCTCAGAAATCCGCTTTATCTTTGCGATCGTCCAGGATACTTGATGGAATCACTGCCAGACGTGCTGGTATTGTTCAGGCGAGCAGCTATGTATCCTCCGTTTTTGGCACGGACGTCGACGGGTCAATCCAATTTCCCTGTCAGCAAAACCGAATAAAATGACACGCGGCAATATCAGCATGACCCGACCCAAGCACTGGTAGCTAATGCGTGGAAGTGACCCGACGGAAACGGTAGACCGTCGCCGGGGGAAGATTGGCTAACGTGCGGCCTAGCAGTTCCGCTTTAATCCCAAGATGATGCTGGAACCGCTGTGAAACGGGGCAGCGAGCACCATAAGTGAACTGATAGAGCACACCCTCTGGCCTCATTTTACGAAACGCCCCCGACAGAACCGCGATCACTTTACGCGGTGACATAGAAAGTAATGGCAGGCCACTAATGACCGCACCAGCAGGTTTCCCATCGAAAAGGTCGACCATCCGAAGGCGAGTGGCGTCCATTCTCAGTATCTGGGCCTGCGGATAGAGAATACTGAGTGCAACCGCAAACTCAGGCATGGATTCAATCAGCGTCAGATCCTCTTGTTTAACACCACGTTCAATCAATGCGCGCGTAAATACCCCGGTTCCAGGCCCAAGTTCTATCACGGGCCCAGTTTCGCGCGAGATTTCAGAAGTGATAAGACCAGCTAGCGCGCTTCCTGACGGTATAACGGAAGCGACAAGTAGAGGATTTCTGGCCCATGCCAGGAAAAAACTTAATGATGTATTCGTGGTCGTGCACTGCTTCATAACCGATGCTCCTGAACGCGAGTTATAGATGGAAGAAAGTCGGTTGCATGCGCGCATTCGGTGCTTCTTATTACATTCCGCCGACTTGATACCCGTCGCATAAGCCAAAACAGGGCAATTTCTAAACACAACAGAAAACCTAGCGCTACCAGGGTTAGAACCGTTGTATTTTCAGCAGCTGACCAATGGGAAGCGAAGTAACCGATGCTAATAAATAGGCCGTTCCAAATCACGACTCCAGCAGCCGAGGCCAACAGGAAACTCCCTGAGTGACAGCGTAGAAGAGCCGCAAAGGCAGGAGCGAATAGCCTGACGGTAGGCACGAGCTGGAGCGCAAAGGCCAGTACGGTCTGGTTTCGCCGAAAAGATGTAATCCAGTGAGTGATGCGAGAAGCAGGCATTCCGAAAAATCTCCCTAATCTGTTGAGAAACCGCATAGAGCGTGACTCACCAAGCCCTCTAAAAATGTAAAAGAAGACGGTAGCCCCTAAGGTATTGCCTGTAACGGTCACCAGGAAAGCAATTGACAGCGACCAAGTTCCTTCCGCTGCTGCAATCCCAACAGCAAGCAGTAATCCATAGGAAGGTATTACCGGCACGAAACGCTCCGCAAAAGTGATAGCAAAAAGTGCTATCAAGCCATAGGCACTGAGCCATGCGGTAATGGTACTAACTGGATCGAAGTTCATAGGCTGTACTCTCCTGTCACAAGCTACTGTGAGCCCTCTCTTCACACCGCAGAGGTAGGTAGAACGGTTCGCGTGCGGCGTTCAGCTATGGTTTCAGTAGTGGTCAGTGGCAGTGAGCGTATCCGTCGGCCCGTGGCGGCTTGAAGGGCATTGGCGATGGCCCCTGCGATGGGCACGATTCCGGGCTCACCCGCCCCGCCAGGCGGCAGGCCGCTGTCGACGATCGTGACTTCAATCTCGGGTGCGTTCGCTAGGCGCAGCATCGGGAAATCGTGGAAATTCGATTCCACGACCGCGCCACTTTCCAGCGTAATGCTACTCATCAGCGCGGCTGTCACGCCAAAGGCGATTCCACCCTCCATCTGAGCGATCACAGCATCAGGATTGATCACCATTCCTACATCGATAGCGCAGAAAACGCGATCCACGGTGACAACACCATCTTCCCCAACAGTGACTTCAGCAACCTGGGCGACCACGCTGCGATAGCACTCTTCGATGGCGATGCCGCGGCCACGGCCGGGGGCCATGGCTGAACCCCATCCAGCCATCTCCGCCACCCGATTGAGCACGGTCAAATGTCGCGGACTGTTTCGAAGCAAGGCACGGCGGTAGTCCAATGGGTCTCTCCCCGCCGCCAGTGCGCATTCGTCGATGAAGCTCTCGGTGAAGAAGGTATTGAAAGAAAAGCCGTTCGAGCGCCAGAGCCCGATCGGCACGTGGCTGGCCACATGCTGGCTGCGAATGCGTCGGTTGGGAATGGCATAGTGCAGCTTGTCCCCCCCTTCGACGGTCAGACGATCGCCGTCGGGTCCGGGGTTGAACGGCAAGTTGCGGCCAGCGACAGATTCAATGACCGATTGAGCCGCAACCAGTGCGTCATAAGCGCTGGGCAGACCGTCGGGCCCTAGGACAGCACGCAGGCGTGCGGCAGCATGGCTGCGGTAGAGGCCGCGGCCGACGTCCTCCTCACGCGACCAAATCAGCTTGACCGGCCGGCCTCGGTGCCGAGTGGCCAGGAAGGCTGCCTGGGCCGCAACGTCTAGATCACCGCGTCGACCAAAAGCACCACCATTCATGGTGATGTTGCATGTGATTGAGGTGGGCTCTACGCTTCCCCATTCCGTTCCTCGCTGCACACCGGTACGCACCCCCAGGGGAGACTGGGAAGGAACCCAGGCCTCGGCCGTCCCATCTTCACGTACGATCACGGTCGCATTCATCGGCTCCATGCAGGCATGCGTCAGAAAGGGAACCTCATAGGTTTTCTCGATTACAGACATGGAGCTGTTAGCTATGCTGGCCTCCACATCACCGTCATTGATATTTTCGTACGGCGCATCGCTGCCAAGCGCAGCTTGCAGCCTTGCGGACATCTCGGCGCTGTTAATGCCATCCCCGTCGGTTTGCGCCCACTCAATATCGAGACGCTGGGCTGCCTGTTCAGCACGCCACCAGGATTCAGCCACGACGGCCACCTGACGCCCATCAATGATCGCGACATCTCTAACGCCGGCAACGGTACGCACCTCAGCCTCGTTCACGACCCGAGCCACCTGCGCTCCAAAAACCGGCGCATGGCGGATAGAGGCATACAGCAGGCCAGGCTGAACCACATCCATTCCAAAGACCGGCTCCCCTCGGATCTTGGCGGGAAGATCCACACGGGGCTGCGACCGGCCAATCAGCCGCCAATCAGATGCCGGTTTCAGCGGGGGATCATTGGGCGGCGGCAAAACAGATGCCTCTCGAGCCAGCTCGCCATAGGACAAACTTTGGCCCGAGGCCTCGTGCCGAACAAAACCATCGGCGGTTGTCAGCTGATTTACCGGGACGCCAAGACGCGCGGCACCGGCGGCAAGCAGCATCTGTCGGGCAGCGGCACCTGCCAAACGCATCGGATACCACAGTGCCATCGTTGATGCCGAGGCGCCGGTCGCGATAAAGCCAAGAAGCCCGAGCACCCGCCGTCCGATCCAGACCACAGGCCCGCTGGCTTCCTCGGGACGCTGTTGCAAGACGTTGAACCAGCTAGCATAGGCAGGCAGAGGTTCGACCGGAAACTCAACGCTGATACGGTCATCGAAGGGAATATCAAGTTCCTCGGCCACCACCATGGCGAGACCGGTATGGATGCCCTGCCCCATCTCGGTACGTGGCACGTTAACCACTACGCGGCCATCTTCATGGATAGTAAGGAACGCATTGAGCACAGCACGATCACCATCGACATATCCATCGAGGCCATCCACATCGACCAACGCTAGGTATCCGACGCCACCTACAGCGGCAACAAGGGCGGTGCCACCAAGGGCCGCACCGGTGAGCAGAAAGGCACGTCGGGAAAGTAAAAGAGGCATGGCTGTCTCCTCAGCGCTCGGCTAGCATGGCGGCGGCACGATGAATGGCACGGCGAATACGCGGATAAGTGCCGCAGCGACAAATATTGGTGATCGTTTCATCAATGTCGGTATCTGTTGGTCGCGGCGTCGATTCCAGCAGCGCTGTGACAGCAATAATGAAACCTGGTTGACAATAACCACATTGCGGCACCTGCTCATCCAGCCAGGCTTGCTGAATGATCGATAAACGACCTTCCGCATCCGCAAGACCCTCGACAGTGACTACCGATGCGCCTGCCACAGAGCCAACCGGCGTTATACAGGAAAAGCTCGACACTCCATCAATGAGGACACGGCAAGCCCCGCATTGAGCAATACCGCATCCGTATTTCGGCCCGAGCAATTCCAGATCCTCACGAAGTACCCAAAGAAGGGGCTTGCTGGAATCTGTCTCGACGCTTACCGACGCTCCATTAACCACAAACTCAACCATGCTCTTTCTCCTCGGTTTTACCCGTTTTGCATAGGTAATCGGCTGATAGACCTTAAATCGCCTCCCCCCTTGTGGGTACTTACATGAAGTTCATGCTGGCTGTGAGTAGCTCGTCGCTAGTCCAGTGGCTGTCGTGGCTGTCACCTTGTGCAGCATCATGCGACATCGGTTCTGGAGCCCTCGCCAAGATCGACTGCCAAGTGATTTGCCATTCCGCAAGCGCTTCACCGTCGCCCTCAAAGACTAAGTCGAAGAAAGCTAAGGCCAAATCGGCGGTGGCGACTTTGACTTTGGCGTTGAGCGCACGACCGCCGGTAAGGGTGCGATCAGTGAATATGCTGTGGGAACCGCCCCGAAAAACGGCCAGAAACTTGTTCGGGCTGGTGATCGCATCGAAGATATCGATCCGATCCTCTATGCCCGAGTGATAGCCTGGGATCTGGATCACATCATCGGTCGCAGTGACGTGAATGGTAGGGATCGACACATTGTTAAGCACCGTTGCCACGTCGGACTCCCCATAGAACGGCGGTGCGGAGATCAAGACTGCCGCGGAAAAGCGTGAATCCAAGTAGTCAATCGTTTGGCCTTCTCTCACAACTTGCGCGCCAATCGTGAGTAGTGTGGTATTCGCGCCGTATGAGTGGCCTGCAATAACGAGGCGCTGACGGTTAACTGCAACACCGCGGCTGCCCATTTCATCCGAAAGCATTTGGTCAAGCGCAAAGCGTACATCGGCGGCACGTTCGATGGCCTCCGTTTCCCGCGCTGCAGCTTGCAGGCGATCGACCATCCGAAATGGATTGCCTCGCCACAATTCCTCATCACTGCCTACGTGCTGTACATGTAGGCTGGCAACGCCCTGGGCCGACCAGTGTTTTCCGAGATAGCTGTAACCTTCCCGCGAACCACCGATGCCGTGTGAAAACACGACCAACGGCACCGACATTTCAGGCGTAGCCGCCGTAGGCCAGTACAGTCGTGCGGGTACCGGGCGCGAACGATCTTGATCCACCCAGTCGAAATCAGTCACTGAATAGGTGGGCTCTGACTCTATTAACTGCGCGCTCACCGCCGAGTACGGTACGGCCAACCCCGCTAATAAAAGCATGGCGCTCACTTTTCGCCGCCACATGTTTACCTGTTTTTTTACAATCACTGTAGAGATCGGTGTGCCGCTGAACTCAGCGGATCGATCTGGAGCTATTGGTCGATGTATTGGGATATCGTTCATAAGTTGTCTGGTTCCGCACTACGCTACTTTGATAGAAGGCTGTAGTAGTAGATTTGAGAGAGATACGAAAAAAGGCGGCAGACTAAAGACTCGCTAGCGGCCAGCGAATCAATTGAGGCTTATATTTCGTTTATCAGCGACGCTGGAATTCTGAATTTCCTCAAGGGAAAACAGTGCTCCCGTCAATCGTTCCGACTCCTCCCATAACCTGATTGCAACTTCTAGATCCAGTGCTTGTGGAGGAAGTTTGGCCGCGGAAGGATAGCCTCGGGTTTCACCAAACCTATCGGGTCCGTAATAGGCACCACCTTGCGCCTGCGGTGACGTAGCGGCGAAAAGTGTTGGCAACGCCCCCTGCGCTGCTGGCTGAAACAGGAACCAAAGGTAACGACGGATGATCCCCACGACACTTTGTGCTCCAGCGCCATTGGGCAACAAGTCGGTGCGTGAAACGCCTGGATGCGCCGCAATACTCTGGATGCCCCATCCTGCGACATCGCTGCGACGTTGCAATTCGAGAGAAAACATCAAGCAGGCCAGTTTTGACTGGCCATAGGCAACCATTGGTTTATAGCTGCGCCCGGACTGCAAATCGTCGAAGTCGATCGCACCGCTACGAGCGGCAACGCTTGATAGAGTGACGATACGCGGATGATTACCATTACACAGAAGCGGCAATAGCTGGGCCGTCAAAGCAAAGTGGCCAAGATAGTTCGTACCAAACTGTAGTTCGAAATGATCGGCCGTCATTTTCCGATCTGGGGGCGCCATAACCCCTGCGTTGTTGATAAGGAGATCGATACTGTCAAATGAGGAGTGCAGATGCTTACCAAATGCTGCAATTGAATCGAGATTAGCGAGATCTAGTTCCTCAAACCACACATTCGCGTTAACAACATCATGGCGAATCCGATCAATGGCCGCCGCCCCTTTTGATGGGTTTCGGCCTGCAAGGATGACGCTCGCGCCAGCGCGAGCCAGCGCCAATGCGGTTTCTAGTCCAAGCCCACCTGTGCCAGTGACGACCGCGGTACGGCCACATTGAGAGGGGATGTCGGAATCTGTCCAGTTGGTCATGGGGCGTACCTCGCGTTAAGAAGAAAGATCAGTTGAGTGAATAAATCAGCTCATAGGCATTTCCGTATGCAGCAGTATTTACTGGCGAGATTAATTTGCGTTTAAGACGCTCGGCACGAAGGTTGTGTCCGAGCCTGGGCTTCCAGAAGCGCCAGATATGACGGATTAGGACTTAAATGTTTCGAATAGAACAGAGTGAGACGTTCAATGGCTTGATTGACGTAATCGGGCTTGTGGTACAAGTCGTAGTGGCTGGCCCCTTCTACAACGAAGAAGTCTTTCTCAGCGGCAGGTGAACTATTGAACAGCGCTTTACCATTTTTGTATTGACCAGTGTTACCGCGGCGCCCCCCAACGATCACTTGAAGAGGCTGCGTCAGCAGTTCAGGTACCAAGTTAAAGGCATCAAAGCCGAGCAGGTGGATATAGCTGGTGAAGAGCAAGCGATTACTAGAGTTGGGGTGGCGATAGCGCGACTCCCGATAGAACGTGACAGCTTCTAGTACTTCCGGATCCGTAATGCCAACGGCTTCTGCTATTTTTATGCTGTCAGGAATCCAAGGATCAAACCTCGGTTCGGCTCCGCGTGCTTCGTCTGTACGCTGCCTGCCTATTTCTTCCAACATTTTGAGGAGGTCTTCCCTTGTCTGCATCTCACGGAATGCTCGACCTATATCATTAGCCACGACCGTTCCAATGGCGTTGAAGCGCCGGTCGGTAAGCGCCGCTTTGACCGCGTATCCACCACCGGCGCAAATTCCCAGCAGCCCAACGCGTAACTCGTCTATGAAAGGCAGTGTCATCAGATAATCAACGGCGCAACGGATGTCCTCGACCCGAACGGATGGGTCTTCGAGATTTCGCGGCACCCCGCCACTTTCTCCCTGATATGACGGATCGAAAGTAAGGGTCACGAATCCTTGCTCCGCCATCTTCATTGCGTAAATCGCGCCAACCTGCTCCTTTACACTACTACCTGGCGTGGCTAGAACGAGTGCAGCATAGGTTTTGGTTTCGTCGAACCCGTTAGGAAAATGGATAATTCCGGCCAGTTCGATGGCTCTGTTTCTAAAAAAAATGCGTTTCATACTGACTCTCCTGCTTATATTGGCTGAGGCCGCCGTATGCACTGGGATACTGCATACAGCGACAGGGAAGCCTTTACTGGTGATCGATAAATTCGACCCAGCCATGTCGCTTGCTTCAAAAGGTCACCGCTAAACCATGGTTAACAAGCTGGATGAACGGCAGATCAGCTTAGTCAGGATTGGTTAAGGGGCACTTGATGGATAATGTGTGCCGGCGATCTCTTCGGTGACCGCCCACAGGCGAGCAGCGATCGCAATATCATTGGCCACAGAGGGGACGGTCGCCAGGCCAAGCGGGCCACTAACCTCCCGTTCTCCAGTCGGCCCGTAGTAGGCGCCACCTTGTGCGTCAGGCGCAGTGGCAGCATATAGCGTCGGCACTGCACCTTGGGCTGCCGTCTGGAGGTGTTCGCGGTTGGCAGACCACTGGCGCCCCTGCTCACTATCCAATCCGGGGCCGCGAGCAACCAGTTCGGTTACCGCAACACCGGGGTGGGCGGCCATGCTCTGGATGCCCCAGCCTGCCGCAGCGCTGCGCCGCTGCAGTTCGAATGCAAACATCAGGCCCGCCAGTTTGGACTGCGCATAGGCCGTCATTGGTTCGTAGGCCTGAGCGGAATGAAGATCGTCAAAATTGATGCTGCCGCGGAGGGCAGCGATACTCGACAGCGTAATGACGCGAGGCGCATCACTGTTGCGTAACAGCGGTAATAGCTCTGCAGTCAGGACGAAGTGCCCGACATAGTTGATGGCGAATTGCATCTCAAAGCCCTCTGCGGACGTACTACGCTCTGGAGGCGCCATGATGGCGGCGTTGTTGATCAAGCCATCCAGTCGGGGTAGTGAGGCGTTGAGGCGTTGGCCCAGATCACGGATTGAGGAAAGATCGGCTAAGTCAAAGGGCTCAAAGGTCACCTGAGCATCAGGCACCTCCTGTTTGATCTGATCAATCGCCTCCTGTCCCCGCTCGGGATTGCGTGCCGCGATCACTACCTGGGCCCCCGCAGCCGCGAGGGCTTTTGAGTCCTCATACCCCATACCACTGGTTCCGCCAGTGACCAGAAAAATGCGTCCTTCCTGGGAGGGCATGTCGTCAAGGCTCCAATCGGGTTTGGGCTGGTTCTGCGCCTGTGCACTAGCCGTGAAAAATAGACAGATCAAAAGCACACCAAAGGCAGCAAGACGGATGCGCAATACATTAGACATTTTTCTTTCCTCATTTTTAGTTACTGATATACATCGATAGATAAGTAATGCCAGCTCAATCTCAGCACGAGGCGTCCTACGCCATTTTGATCAGGCCTCAGCAGTAGACCGTCCCTAATTCGTACTGACATATTCATTTCGTGATTCTCATAGCCACGGCTTGGCTTGAGTTTGGGTAACACCTGATAGCACCTCTGGGACTGAAGAACTCACGCTCTTTTCTATCGGTTGTTCAAGGCCTACGTTTCCACCGCCAGGCCCACCGTTAGTTAGCGTTAGTGCTCGGGCGGCCTGCGCGCGACCCATCCAGAGGCCCAGCGCAGCCCAGACTAATGCCAGAGGTACGACCACACTCACCAGTCCCCCTACTGCCAGCCCTAATCGCCCAAGCGCGCCCTCAGTTTGGGCACCAACAACATCACCAGCACGGTAAATGAAGGTGTCTACAAAGGCCTTGGCCTTGTACTTGTCTTCTCGTCCGACCACCGTAAATAGCGCCTCCCTTGCTGGTCGGGTGACGCCACGTTGAAGCGCACGCGTAGTAGCCTCTAGAAGGATTAACACCACGAACGACCCGTATATCGCCAACCCGATAAAGCCAAGGGCGGTAGCCACCGGTAAAATCGCCAGCGCCACACCCAGGCCGAAGCGCTGGATGATCTTACCGGTCAGGGTAAGTTGCAGAATCAGTACCGCTACCTGCGTCCACATATCGATGTTGCCTAGTATTTCCGCACGCGCATCGATGCTATCTGATACCGCTGCGACCATCTGCAGGCGGGTGAAGTAGATAAATGTTGCGAGCACAGTCATTAACAGGATGTACCCAGCGATACCGGTCAGATAGCGTGATCGGAAAACGGCACGTAGACCTGCCAAGGCGCTGCCACCTATACGCTCGTATTCGCTAATGAATCCGGCCGTGGGGGTGGGCGTGTCAGAGCTAGCCTGATCCGGTGCCACACGCACCAGCAGCCAAGCCAAAGAGAGAGCTAGCAGCAAGAAACCACCGGCGACAAGCAGCAGGCTGGGCGTACCCAATGGCAGGGCCAGTTGCGACGTAAGCCACGGGCCAAAAATCGCGCCGAGGGTGCCACCGACCGAGATAAGGGCGAAGAAACGTTTGCCCTGCTCACTGGTGAAGCGGTCAGCCAGCAACGCCCAGAACACCATCGTGACGAACAGGTTGAACACACTGAACCAAACAAAAAATACCTGTCCACTGCGCTGACCCACGGCGGCGGGCGCGAACACCAGCAATGCCCAAAAGGCCACCAAACTCAGCACGAAGAATGTGTAGGTCGCTCCGATGAACTGTAGTCGCTTCAAGCGACTGACCAGCCAGCCGAACAGTGGATTCACTGCCAGCGTCACCAATGCGGTACCGATAAACAGCCAACGGACACTCTCGATACCGCGTTCCATACCTAGCGCATCACGAACAGGGCGCAACAGCATCAATGCGGTCAATATACAAAAGAAGAACAGTGCTGCAATTAGCACAGGCCCAACCTCCTCAAGGCGGAGATTGAAGAGGGTTTTCAATAGACGTGGACGTTGTGCCACCGAAGTCTTGGTTCTGCTCATTGGATAGCGTCCTGGGTTGAAGCACACCACAAAGGCGTCTTTAATACTCAGTCGAAGCGGCTGATGTCGCAGTATTTACCGGTGAGATTAATTTGTGTTTAAGACGATTAGGGCAAAGTTGTTGCCGCTGTAAGCGACCGTATCCAGCGATCGCCAGCCACCTAACAGCTTTTAAGCACAGGCCTTAATCCGTTATTAATGTCGATGTAGGAATATCGCTGCCCTCCCCTTATTACTCAAGCTGCCCGCTATGGATGCGATCCTGCTTGTTGAAGACGACCACATTCTTGATCGTGCGCTCTCGGCCAGAAGAGGAGGCGCGTCGTACATTGCAAAGATGTGATATCTGCACGAACCGCGCTGGTTGAGCACCCATTCGTCGCTGTGCTACTTGATCTAGACCTGCTTGGCAGCTTTATCAGATATCACATGCTGTCAGAACCTTTTAAGGGTTTCTGTCGGTCAGTTCAGACGGTGAAAATTCCCGGGTCTCGTAGCCTTGATGCATCGTTATCACGTCGACATAAGGAACGCTGTTATCTTTAGCCGTCCCCCGCTCCGCAAGTGCTGTATGAGAGACAAGCATTAATATAATAACTAACGCTGCGTTTAACATTTTCATGATTCACTCCTCATGCCTAAACCGTGGCTTAAGCATCAATAAATTTTGAGTTAACCCAAACAATTAAAGTGATCTTCGAGAATTAAGAGAGCCACTCCTGCTTGGTATTAATAACTACCTTGTATCCGTCCAGAACCATTTAAGGGTTTCAGATCTGCAGCGAACAGGGGAATATTAAGGGGTAGATATACCCACGATATGCCAAGCTCTTCGACGTTTTGTCGCCAAATGTGACAGCTAAGCTAAGTAACATTAAATAAGTTCTATTTGCCATTAAATATTCAAGCAAATGTGTTGTTTTAGCGCTGAGACAAACTGATACAAGTACGACACACTATTAAAGCTCAGCCATAGTAAAGTGCTCTCATTGCGTATTAAGAAGGGAGTATCGACTATGAAAATTCCAGATTTTTACGATAGCGTAGCAGCGCAATTTCAGGGGTCTGTCTTCGAAACACTCAACGTAGCGCTGTTCGTTATCACGCCAAAACTGTCCCGCCATTTAATATGGCTAGATCATGCTTAGGGTTAGAGAAGGCCGATATTGATACATAGGCCCGTCTAGCATAAGCGCAATTGCTCAATCGGTAATCCTTGCAAGCACACCGATGAACTTACGAAGAAGGTTGTCATGCATATTTTAAGGCGCAAACCCCTCAACCCATCTAACCTTCCCGATACTTTGACCGAAGGCCATAGTCAGGCAGTTATAGTGCAGGGTGGCACCCGGTTGCTAATGTCCAGTCAGGTGGGGGTCGATATCCAAGGAGATTTGGCGGGTCCCGAACTGGCCGAGCAGACTGAAGCGGCCCTGGACAATGTCGAGCGGTTGCTAAAAGGCCTCGACGGCGATCTCTCACGAGTGGTGATGTTGAGAATCTACTTAGCCGAATACGCTCGCTACGATCAACAAGTGGTGATGGAGGCGCTGAAGCATCGCTTCCCTATCGCGCCGCCTGCTGCCACTTGGTTAATTGTGTACGGCCTTGCCGAACCGGAATGGTTAGTCGCTATCGAAGCCGAAGCTGTGCTGCCCGGGTTTGTCTTGAATAGTTAAGTAGTTTTAATCCATTAATCATATTTTTACTCGTTTGCCAGCGCACAGCCCGTTTACCCGCCCCTTCTAAGGATAGGACGCGGTAACCCTCTGTCAGAAGCAAGCTCCTAAAAATGGAGTGGTTCATGTTTCGCCGTCTTAACATCCTACTTTTACTTCTCTTGCTGAACTCCTGTGCTTTACCGCCAGATTCCCCACGTTTTCGACCTTCAGAAAGTCTACCTCCATATGAGCAAGAGAATTTTGAACAATATGTGCGCGAAACCCGTGCATGGATTGCCGATAACCGCGCCTTCATCGGTGAAGATCGGGAGCTTGAAATAGAGCTCAATACACCGTTCGAAATTCGCCCTGATGAACCGGCGAAGCACGGTATCCTTTTAGTGCACGGACTGGGTGCCAGCCCGTGGTATTTCATTGATATCGCCACCGCCATGGCGAATGACGGCTGGCTGGTTCGCTCTATCCTTCTGCCTGGCCACGGCACACGTCCTGCCGATTTGATGCTAGCTGATAATAAGGATTGGGGAAAAATCATTGCCCATCACGCCAACCTGCTGGCAGTCGAGGTCGATGAACTTTGGCTTGGCGGTTTCTCAACTGGCGGTAATCTGGTCACCTCTCATGCGTATACAGATGACAATGTCGATGGGCTACTGCTGTTTTCCCCTGGGTTTTATCCCGATACCAACTACCTGTTTCTCACCCCGGCCATTTCCTATTTTTGGGACTGGCTTAATATCGATGACGAAGACAATATCGCTACTTACCAGTCGCTTCCTAGTCGCGGGGCCTCTCTCTATTATCGTTCGGTCAGCACCGTGCAAAAAAACCTCAAAAGCGCACAATTTGACAAACCTGTCCTGATGACGATGAGTCAACATGATAGTGTCCTTGTCCCCAATACGATGCTCACTGCTTTTCAAAACCGCTTTCCCAATCCCAAATCACGCTTCGTTTGGTACGGTGAAAGCCCGCCCAACCTGAACGATCCACGTGTTACCACCCTTAGCAGTAGCCTACCCGATCGACGCATTAGCACCTTCTCTCATATGAACGTGCTGTTTGCACCTGAAAACGCCTATTACGGTGAAGCAGGAAGCTACATCATGTTTGAGAATGGTCAGGACGATATACCCCGCCCCGCCAACCCTGAAGATCTTTGGTTCGGTGCATGGGGGCAAAGCGAAGAGGAAAAATATCATGCTCGCCTGACCTGGAATCCCTATTTTGTCGAACTCCTAGACAATATTCGGGAGGTGGCAGTCGACTAACTGGCCGGGTAGGCTAACTTGTTCTTCCTGCATCGTTAAGTAAGTGAACAAGTACGGCAACGTTGAGAGGGAGTATCAGAAGCTTTCCAGCTAGTCATGATCCGCACCTTACGTTAAGAAGAAGTAAGATCAGTTGAGTACCTAACTCCTCTCATAGGCAGTAACATATTAAACAGTTTTTACTGGCGAGATTAATTTGCGTTTCCGACGATTAGGGCAAAGTTGTTACCACTGTAAGCGACCGTGTCCAGCAATCGCCGGCCACCTAACAGTCTTTAAGTACATGCCTTAATCCGTTATTAATGTCGCTGTAGGAATATCGCTGCCCTCCCCTTATTACTCGAGCTGCCCGCTATGGATGCGATCCTCCTTGTTGAAGACGACCACATGCTGGGTCGTGCGCTGTCATCCGCCCTTGGTCAGGAAGGCTGGCGCGTTGTGCATTGCAAAGACGTTGCATCCGCACACACAGCGCTGGTCGACCACGCATTCGTCGCGGTTCTACTTGATCTCGGGCTGCCGGGCGGCTCAGGATTGGAGGTGCTGTCCTCGATGCGCAGTCGCTACGACCCGACGCCGGTGCTGATCATTACCGCACGCGATCAGTTGAGCGACCGCGTCCGCGGGCTTGACGTTGGTGCTGACGACTACATCGTCAAGCCGTTTCAGCGCGACGAAATGCTGGCGCGGCTTCGCGCGGTACTGCGCCGCAGCCGTGGCGCAGTAACCCCCGTGTTGCGGTGGCGTGATGTCGAGATCGATCCCGCTGCGCGGGTTGTGACCCGTGAAGGTCAGCGTATTAGCCTTAGTGCGCACGAGTTCCGTCTACTGCTGGCACTGTTCGAGTCGCGTGGTCGTGTTCTCAGTCGTGATCAATTGCAAGATCGGCTCTACGGCGACGATACGGAGATCGGCAGCAACACCGTTGCGGTCTTCGTGCACCAACTGCGCCGCAAGCTCGGCGATGGCGTAGTGGTAACGGAGCTTGGATTCGGCTATCGCCTCGGGGATGAACACTAATGCGCGCGCTACGCACGCGGTTGCTGGTTGCGCTGGCCACAGTGCTGCTCTCTACTTGGGCTATCGGGTTCGCCATTCAGTACGTAAACGTACTGGAGCGCCAGGGTGGCGAGATAGATGGCATGCTGCGCAATATTGCCGAGCAGATACTGCAGTCGTTGCCTGCGGACATCGCCACCGCAGGCCAACAACAGCAATTTCTGCTCAGCGGCGAGACGGTGCCAGCGGAAGGCAAGTTCGGAGCGCTCGGTTTCCAAGCCTGGGAGCATGGCACTGGGCGACGATTGATGTCTTCGCGTCCGGCACCCGCGCACCCGATGGCGCCGGACTTCGTTGATGGCTTTGCCGATGCAACCGTTGCTGGCGTGTCCTGGCGCGTATTCGCCGTCAGCGATGCCGACCAACGGGTGCAGGTGCAGGTCGGCGTGCCAACATCGGCCATCCGGGCGGAATTGATGCGATGGCTCGGCCCGACCCTACTCACAGCACTGTTGCTCCTGTTCGGTATCGGTGTCGCGATATGGCTGGTGATCCACTGGTCGCTGAGACCAGTGCTGCGCGTCAGCAAGTCGCTCTCTACGCGTGCCCCTCTCGATCTGGCACCGTTGCCCGAACATGGATTACCAAACGAATTCACGCCGCTGGTGCGTTCGTTCAACCAGTTGATGGCGCGATTGGCGCAGGCGCTTCAGCATGAACGCGAGTTCATCGGTGAGGCCGCCCATGAGCTACGCACGCCGTTGGCAGCGCTGCTGACTCAGGCGCAGGTGCTACAGCACGCCAGCGACCAAGAAGAAGCGGGCGAAGCGCTCGAGCATCTCATCGCTGGTATAGAACGCACCTCGCGACTGGCGCAACAACTGCTTGATACCGCGCGGGTAGAATCCGGCGGTTCCGCCGCGCGCGCGCAGGATGTGGATCTGGCAATGATTGCGGGGATGGTGGCCGACGAGTTCGAGTTGGTTGCGTTACGCAGTGACCAATCAATCGAAGTCGAAGGAGGTCACGCGCCAGTACATGGCGACATTGATGACCTCGGCATACTGGTTCGCAACCTGCTCGACAATGCCTTACGTCATGGAGGCCCGGGCACGCGTGTACGGCTGGAAACTTGGGTCGAAGATGAAGGACATGCTCGAATGGCGACCCTAAGCGTTGCTGATAATGGCCCTGGCATTACCGATGGCGATTACGAGCGCGTATTCGAGCGATTCTACCGCGCCGAGAACGGTCATCGTACTCAGGGCATTGGCATGGGCCTTTCGTTAGTCGAACGCGTGGTCACTTCGCATGGCGGACAGTTAAGATGTGGCGTCGGTCTTGAAGGTCGTGGATTTGGCATCACAATCCAATTACCGGCATCCAAAGGGCAGAGATAGTCCCACCTCTCACCTTAAAGCCTCTCAACTAGCTGACGATTGCGCTTTTAGGCCAGAATACGTAACCCCCTTGTGCAACATATCCGTTGTTGGAACACCAACGATGCGGCACTTGAACTTTGCCGGGGCTTTTTATGCACTATCTAACGCGCACGAATTCTGCACTGACTCGCCCTCCATCAGGGCGAGTGAACGTTTCGTGCATCCTATCGCCTTCCACTCTCAGTTGAAGCTCCCGCGAGCTTCTTTCACTGCCCACCCAGTTAGGGAACGTAGAACCCTCGACGTAATTACCGGCGAAGCGCCCCTGTTCATCGACGGTATAACTACCAAAGAAGCCAATACTCGAAGCCATGGCACGGCTATTCTCTTCGTCGGTGCCACCACCACGTGAATTTGACTCAAAACACTCGGTGTCACCATTGGTTAATACCTCGACGAAGTGCATGTCAGCAGTGAAAACCAGCATGCCCTGTGGATTCTCACCGTAGGGATGCTCGGTAGTCCCATCGCTTTCCAATGTAGCAGACACCATGCGCCACGTTCCGGCGACCTGATTGGGTTCGGAAGGAGACAGTAAAGGCTCGCTAGCCTGAGTAGCTACAGCGGCCGCAAGTAATAAAGTGCCAGTTATAATTCCTAGCTTCATAAGGATGCTCCTGACGGGTTCTGAAGAGATATTTATTCTGTTGTTTTTAACTGTTGAGATAAATACCTATATTTCGCATGACCTAGTGATTAAATACCACCAACAGAAGTGCTTCAGCGCCTAGCTGCCTGAGCTTATCTGCACTTTAGCCGGAGCGGGCCAACCCTAGAACTTGATGGCCACTAGCAAGTAGCTCTCTCGTAACGGCTATGCCTAAAAAGCCTGTCGCATCAGTCAAAAACATCTTCATAACGCTTCCCCTTCCTCCCAGTGAATGCTTGTCATGGGAGAGAATATCGATCAATCTTTATCCAGATAAATAAGCGGCTTTATAGGGGTATAATGACTAACAAGCTAGCTCCTGCGATTCCAATAACCTTGGTGCTTTCTTAAAGGATCGGCGGCAGCGACTTGACGCGCTAGCACTTGGTTTCGGAGGGCGCCGGAGGACACTTGGCCTTCGGCGTGAAGAAGTCGCTCAGCGAGCCCATATCAGCACAACATGGTATACGTGGCTCGAACAGGGACGTGGGGGCGCACCATCAGTGCGCGTACTCGAAAGCCTTGCTAAGGCGCTGATGCTGACCGAAGCCGAGCGCGAGCATCTATTCTTGGTCGGCATCGGTCACCCGCCGAAAGCCCACTCCTCTGTTCAAGAAGGTATCTCGGAACGACTACAACGATTTCTCGACGCTATGCCTATGATCCCTGCGACCGTCGCAACGTCGACATGGGACATTGTTGGCTGGAACCGAGCAGCTCAACTAGCGCTCACGGATTACCCGGCACTACCTCCCGATCAACGAAACATATTGAGGCTCATGTTCCTTGATCCAGCGACACGCGCTGCCCAAAACGACTGGGAAACAGTGGCACGGTTTCTAGTGGCAACCTTTCGCGCAGAAACCGCACGTATGGGGGAGAACCCGCGATCTGCTGGACTCGTGGCGGAAATATCCAGCAAGAGTACGGATTTCAAGCGCATGTGGAGAGCAAACGATGTTCATACCGCTGGGGAAGGATCGAAGACAATTTTCCACGCAGTGGTAGGAGAAATTACCTTCGAGTTTTCATCCTTTGCGATTGACGGGCGGCCGGATCTAAAACTGATGACCTACAACCCGGCGGAGCGCTCCGACTTGGAAAAAATGGATCGGCTGAGCCACTCCGGATAACCTGTCGGCCGACCCTTTTAAAGGTGCTAATCGGCGTAGGCTGAGTCGATCGCACCATCGAAGACCACGAAGGCGACACCGAACTCTGACAAGCAATTGTCAGAGTGCAACTGGCCTCCAGGCTGATACCAATAGGCGCCCGCTGTCTGAATCGGCACGTCCGCTTCAAGCTGACCTTCATCCCAGTGCTTCATAGTCCCCTCCATAAGCGACAGGTGGTAAGCCGCGCTATGACTGTGGAAGCGACCGCCATAATTCAGAGGGAACCGAAACAGCGCTGCCGATGGGCCAGTCTGAGGATTCCCCCACAGCACCGAGATCTGAGGGCTGTTTGGATTATCAGCGTAAAGCGGCGTGAAGCGAGCCTCGGCAGCTTCGTAAGGAACCACGTACGTTCTTCCTTCGGTGGACGGGATTTGGTCGACGTCGCTCGAATATGCAGGGATGCAGACCAACGAGCCAAGCAGCGAAGCGGCGCATGCCAAAAAAGCAGAGCGGGCCCCTAATCCAGTCCTGTCCGTTCTTCTTAAGGCATGTAAGCTGAACACTACCATGATGCTTTCTCCATTTAGAGGGTGGCGCAAGCGTGTTGCCTGCCGCCGAGAAAGCTGGATTGTGTGCATACCTCACATCCTGGTAAATATGTTTTGTTATAGGGGTAAAAGCACTAACAGGTTGGGCAAACCAGTGCAGTCACTGCACGTTCTTGAAAGAGTGCTAGAGAGCCTAGACGCTATTTTCATCACTTTCAGCGATCTATGCTGGGTTGACGCCAGCCCCATTGAGACCAACTGCGTGGCTATACGAAGCGGGCGTTGCCCCACGACTATACTGCCTCGGAGAAACTCCCATTACCCGCTTAAACGCAGTGCTGAACGCGCTTTCGGATTCGTATCCAAGGGATAATGAAATAACGGAAACGGGATCTTGGGAGTTCTCCAACTTCTCTCCCGCCAGCATCATGCGCCAGCGCGTCACGTACTCCATGGGCGATGCTCCTATCGTTTCCCTGAACTTCTGAGCGAACGCCGAGCGCGACATACAGGCGCACTCGGCCAGCGCCTGCAGCGTCCAGCGGTGTGCAGGGTCGGCATGGATCGCATTAATTGCCGGCCCCAACTGTTTGTCCGCTACCCCCAAAAGCCATCCCCCACCGTTAATGACTCCTTCCGCCATATGAAGCCTTAGTGCCTGTACCAGCATCATATGAGCGAGGTGCTGGGCAATCAGGAAACCACCGGGCTCGGGGTCGTGCAACTCCTTCATCATGCGTTCCACAGACCACCTTAATGCAGCCTGTTCTGTCTCGTTGTGGATGTGGACAATGGGCGGCAGCATGCCCATCAGCATATCGGCATGCCCCCCACTGACGCCGAACCGGCTGCCCACGATAAAGAAATCGCCCCCGCCGTTGACCTTCACGACGGTGCCAGTACGTGGTGGGGGAAAATAGTTGCTGGAGGGCTCTGGTGGCAACGACATATCGCTCGCCAACCGAAAAGGGCGTCCGCTCGGTAGAACGAAACAGTCGCCCTTCTGCAGATGTACGGCCTCCGGAACACCATCGACGGCCAACCAACATTCGCCGGAGACTACGGCATAACACTTGAGGAGCTTATGCTGATCCGGAAATTGGAGTGACCATGCACCGCCAGCCTCCACTCCAGAGGAGACATAGCTTCGCGGTTTCAGTAGCGAGAGTACATCTGATAGGGGATCCATGGGTTCTCCTGGACGATTGCAAAGATAAGCAGGACAAACGCGCATAGACCAACCTGCACGCACCCCTTATGGTCGCAGAGTACTCGACTCTGGCAGACACCGCGAGACCTAACTAAACGCTAAGTCACCCGCGCTCATTGTCATCCATGCCAACAATCTGACCATTTCCATACGGCGCTTAGGCCCAAAAATACGAACAGCATTATAGAGGACAAAACTCTGATGCCATCAATTGAAAGCCTCACTCATTTTAGCGCCGCGTGCTATGGGAGTGAATATATCATCACATCGGAGCCCAACAATTTCGCTTATCGGAAAAGCGCGGCGGCGGAATGCTTTCCTCAGGTTCTCAACCGATGAGGTGGACTTCGGTTGCCCAACGAGGGGGCTCAATACTCACCTTACTTCTACTTACCGCCTGCGATGCGCAGCCCAGGCACGTCAGCGCGAATGAACCGGCTGCAGAGATGCATGTCGCTGTGGCACAAGCAGAACGAGCTACGTTCGGGGAACGCTTCTCTATCTCCGGAACCCTAACCGCTGAACGCCAAGCACAGCTTTCTCCTCGCGCCGACGGACTGGTTTCTCTGATACACGTGGATTCAGGTGAATTTGTCGACGCAGGACAGACACTCGCTGAACTCGACCCTACCGTTGTACACCATGGCCTCTTGCGAATCCGTGCCGAGGCAACTGAGGCGGACGCCGCCGTGCGCGAGGCAGAGCGCCTAGTCTTAGAGGCGCAGCGGCTTAACGAACAACGAGCCATCGCGGCTACGGAGGTCGGAGCACGCACTGCTGCACTGGATCTGGCACGAGCGGTAGCCGATTTCGCCCACGCCAGTGTGCGCGAGCAAGAAGAGATCGTCGCGCGGCACATGCTCCCAGCGCCATTCCCCGGGGTGATAGCGGAGAAACATGCTGAGGTCGGCGAATGGGTACAGCGCGGCACGCCGGTGCTGACGTTGGTGTCGACCGACCGCGTCAGGCTGGATCTGCGCGTGCCACAGGAACGCTTCAGCCAAATCGACGAAGATGCACAGGTGCGTGTATTTTCCGACGCACTCGACGGCACGTCGTTGCCTGCGCGCGTCAGTGCGCGGGTTCCCGTTACCGATCCTGGTACCAGAACGTTCTTGTTACGATTATTGGTGGATGTTTCTGATGGCTACCTGTTGCCAGGCACTTCGGCCCGCGCAGAGATTTCACTCGCGCAAACGGATACCAGTGCCATCGCAATCAGTCGCGACGCCGTGCTTCGACAGCCCGACGGCAACCACAGCGTCTACGTTGTTGAAGATGTCGACGGACAATCGGTGGCGCGCAGGCATACCGTGCGCATTCTCAATGATTTAAATGGCCAGGTCGCTGTCGTTGGCGACGCTATAACAGAAGATTCCTGGGTTGTAATCCGCGGCAACGAAACTCTGGCAGATGGTCAGCCTGTGCATGTGGTGGAGCGCTAACATATGGGTTTTGAACGTATTCTCCATCACGGCACACTAATCGCGGTTGCCATTCTCATACTGTGTGTACTGGGAATCAGCGCCGCGTTGCGCGTACCGGTGCAGATGATCCCCGACCTGGAGGTACGCACCATCAGCGTAGATACACGCTGGCCGGGAGCATCGCCGCGTGACGTAGAACAGGAAATCCTCATCGAGCAGGAGCAGTACCTACGGATACTACCCAACCTAGGCCGCATGGTTTCCACTGCCACTACGGGGCAGGCTAGCATCGAGCTAGAGTTCCCTTTCGGCGTCGATATTAACGAGGCCCTGATCAGAACTAATAACGCGCTCAACCAGGTCTCAAGATATCCGGAAAATGCTGATGCCCCGGCGCTGACCACGATTTCCTCGTCAGATCAGCCGTTCATGTACTTCCGTATCGGGCCTCACTCGGAAGTTGGAGCCAGCCTCGACCTGGCCATGGTGCGCCATTTCTTGGAGGATCAAGTTAGGCCGCGCCTCGAACGCATCGAAGGCGTCTCACTGGTCGAGATTATGGGCGCGGAAGAACGACAGGTTCGCATCGAGGTCGATCCCTATCGACTTGCCGAGCGTGGGTTGGATATGGCAGACATCCGCAATACCTTGCGCCTGCGCAACCTTGATCGATCAGGTGGTGATCTGGATAACGGCAAGCGCAGTGTGCTGGTACGTACGGTTGGGCGTTTTAGGGAACCGAGCGATATCGGCCAGCTGATCGTTGCCGAGCGCGACGGCGCTTTGATTCGACTAGCCGACCTCGCTAGCATCCAGCTCAGTCATCATGAATTACGCAGTTCGTCTTATTACAATGGATTGCCAGCCTTGATTCTTGCGGTACGGCGAGAAACGGGATCGAACGTCGTCCAGACTAAATACGCCGTGTTGCCAGAGGTCGACGTCGTCAATACGGAGGTTTTGATGCCACAGGGCCTCGAGATGACCCTGGTTAATGAAGACGCGCATTACGTCGAGGCATCAGTCACCAATATATGGACTAACCTGCTACTGGGCACGCTGCTAGCGACCCTGACGATGTATGCCTTCCTGCGCTCAGCGCGCAGCACCTTCGTTGCGGCGGTTGCCATTCCAATCTGCACCATCGCCGCCTTCATCGGCTTACTGCTAGCGGGACGTACGCTCAACGTGATCTCGATGGCGGGTGTAGCATTCGCCATTGGCATGACGCTAGATAACACGATCGTGGTGCTGGAAAGCATTGACCAATCGCGCCGACGTGGTCTCAAGCCTTTCGATGCAGCCGTGGCCGGCGTAAGCCGAGTCTGGCCTGCCGTCTTGGCTTGTACGCTAACCACTGTCCTCGTATTTGCACCCACGCTGTTTATTCAGGAGGAAGCTGGGCAGCTCTACTCGGATATCGCTATTGCTATCTGCGCCTCCATTCTGGCGTCGATGGCAGTCGCGGTAACGGTGCTCCCGGCCATGGCTGCATGGCTGCTGCCTCAACACCCATTAGGCACGTCTGCCGAAGTAAGTTCGTTCGACCAGATTAGCCGCTGGATCAGCAAGTTCTATAGCAGTTCGATACGCCGCGCGGCTGTTCTAAGCGGAATGCTTGGTGCAGCTGTATGTACCGTACTATGGCAGACACCACCGGCCGAGTACCTGCCAGAAGGCGAAGAGGCGCGCATCTTCTCGCGCATGATCGCACCACCGGGCTACAACCTGACGGAGATGGAGGGCATTGCGCAAGAGCTAATTCCGGAGTTGCAGCAGCGTATTGAGGACGTTCCGGAGCGCTTCCATCAGGGCGAGACAAATATACCCGCGATGCGGTTTTTCACCATGTTCGTGGATCCTCAAGGTATCAGCATAATCACTGACCCCAAAGATCCTGGCGATATTGACGCCTTAATGGTCGCACTGGAGGCGCGTTTCACTGCCTGGCCAGGCATGCGCTCATTTGCCTCGCGCGGATCCATCATCTCCAGCAACGACGGCGGCACGCGCAGCATCAACCTGAACGTTTCCGGCTCTAATCTTTCTGAAATTTATCAGGTGGCAGGTCTCGCCTATGCACGTGCGGAAACGCTCTTCGATAACGCGCAGATAAGCTCCGAACCAAGCTCGTTGAGTTTGGATCAATCGCAGCTAGAGATTCGGCCACGTTGGGAACGCCTCGCTGAGGTTGGTCTGGATGCAGATCGATTCGGCTACTCGGTAGCGGCACTAAGCGATGGCGCATTCGCCGATGAAATGATCCTCGACGACCGCCGGGTCGACATTTATTTGTTTAGCAGCGCAGGCAGCGAGCAACAAGTGGATCGATTCCGTGCCCTGCCTGTCGCCACGCCATCGGGGACAGTCCTACCACTTTCCGCGCTGGCCGACTTACACGAGTCTGCCGATACCGACAGCATTCGTAGGTTAAATGGCCGTCGAACCGTCACGCTGAACATCATTCCACCACGTTCGGTGGCACTCGAAACGGGTGTCGAGCGAGTGAGCACCGAGTTAATCGAGTCGATGCGCACTGCTGGTGAAATACCTCATGGCATCTCAATGGATATTACAGGCGCCAGCGACCAGTTGCAGGCGACCCGTGAAGCAGTATCGGGAAATTTCATGATTGCCGTGCTGCTGTGCTATCTGATGCTGGTAGCGGTCTTCCGTCACTGGGGACGGCCGCTGTTCGTCATGGCCACGATTCCCTTGGGTCTCGCGGGTGGAATCATCGGACTTACGATGCTCAATCGCATCGGTGCTCATTTTGGCATTCACCAGCCGTTGGACATGATCACGCTGCTTGGCTTCCTGGTACTCCTTGGCGCGGTAGTCAATAACCCGATCCTGATCGTGCAGGAAGCCTACAAGCGCCTAGAGGAAGGTGCTGAATCGATCACCTCAGCAGTAGAAGATGCGGTACGCATTCGCCTGAGAGCAATACTGATGTCCAGCCTAACGACCATTTTAGGCGTAGCACCGTTGGTACTTATTCCTGGTGCGGGTACAGAGCTTTATCGTGGCCTGGGGGCCATCGTGATGTTCGGCATTGCATTCTCCTCCGTTGTTACGCTGTCCTTCTTACCCAGCCTTATTGTCACCATCATCAGTTGGCAAAAGCGTCTAGCCGGACGGGCATCACAATGGTGGGCTCAACTTCCAAGGCAATAAAACCATGTAAATTCAGGACGAACAAAAAAGTAAACCGGATTTTAAAGCATAGCTCGTACAGTTAAACGTACCTATCTTATGACATGTTCAGAACACGATATGGTTCCACCTCTCAGCCAAAGGAGGTGACATATGAACAACAAACAATTTCATCGTACTGAGCAATGCATAGGAATAAAAGATGTTGATCGGCGCCGATTTCTTGGTGGAGTGTCGCATTGGGTGCAGGCTTGGCTATTAGCCTGGGAATATCGCCTCTGGCGATCACAGCTAATTGGGCAACAGACATGCTAATCGTTGTTACTGCACCGACTGGAAATATCGGTTCTCAGGTGCTGACGAACTTACTGGCTAGCGGTGCAATGATTCGAGTTATCGCACGCGATCTATCGCGGCTTCCAACACATATACTTGAGCAAGTTGAGGTCATTCAGGGCTCGCACAATGATGCGAGCACCATTGATCAGGCGCTTGAGGGTGCCAATAGCCTGTTTTGGTTATGCCCTCCGGACCCTCACGCCAAAAGTGTTATGAGCGCCTATGTAGACTTCACTCGCCCCGCCTACGAGGCAATCAAGCGGCATGGCATGGGAAGTGTGGTCAGCATTTCGGCGCTTGGAAGGGGCACCCCAATGGCTGCAAATGCAGGTTACGTCACTGCGTCTCTGGCGATGGACGACTTGATTGCGAGCACAGGCGTGGCGCTAAGAGCGCTAACCATGCCGTCGTTCATGGATAATATTGCTCGCCAGGCCTCATCGATTCGCGACCAGGGCAGGTTCTTTCTACCTATCGATGATGACCGCAAGTTACCGGCAGTGGCTACCCGGGATATTGCTACCGTCGCTGCGAAACTGCTGCTTGATACCTCTTGTGACGGTACTGGGGAAGTGGCTGTGCTCGGTCCAGACGACCTCTCCTTTAACGACATGGCAGATATCATGTCCGACGTTCTTGCTAAGCCCATACATTACCAACAGGTAAGTTTCGAAGTTTACAAGGCGGGTTTCATTGAACGCGGTATGTCGGATGCAATGGCGCAAGGCCTTACCGACATGACTCACGCCAAGAATGAAGGGCTCGATAATGCAGTGCTGCGCACAGATAAGAACAGCACACCCACCAGCTTTAGACAGTGGTGTGAAGAAGAGCTGCGGCCGATGATACTTCTTTAGAAAATTCGCACACGTTTGCTTCATGACTCATCCCACTTACCGAAGTAGCGAGAAAATAAGTCTCTATTTTTAGACATTAGCGTTGGCTAAAACTGAATCCAAATACTGGCCTAGATTCATTGGCGCCAGCCGCTTGACAGATGCAGGGATCTCGCAATAACAAGTTAAGTTATGACAAGGAGTTCTAATGATTTTAAACCCGCTTGGACACCTTGGATTCATTGAGATACGCCCGACACATCCTAGCAAGCTGTTCGCGAAAGGTAGGCAAACGCGTGGCTGTATCGTCACCCTCGAATATTTGGCGCGTTCCGCCGGTCACTACAGCGATCAAGCTGAAAACAACATTATCAAGGTCGTCGACCAAATCGTCAGAGGAGCTTGCCAGCAAACTATACGCCGCACGATGAAGACGCATGATCGCCGTGTCGATAAGCTCTTTCATATCGAGTCCGGCAGTTGCTTGGTATAGGGCTCGTGAGCTTTCAGGATTGCTAGCCTTGGCATCGATATAGGCGTTAACAAATGTGTCGCTGCATTGGTTGATTGGTCGACCATGGTTCTCTCGACATGCTTCCTCCACAGCGGAAGCTGCCAAGTCGAGCTGTCGGCTTACAAGAGCGTAGAGCAGCGCCTCCTTTCCCGGAAAATACTGATATAGCGTACCAATCGAGACACCGGCTCTTTCAGCGATGCGTCGTGTCGTTAGTTTTCGCGCGCCGTCACGCAACAAAACCTGAACAGTTGCTTCGAAGATGGCATCCACGGTGGCATGCGAGCGATCTTGCACTGGCTGTTTACGGGGTTTTAGCTGGCCTAGGCTGGTTGGAGCCATATGCGAATCCCAAAAATGAACGATTGTTCATATAATAGACAGGTATCCACAAATCTCAAGAAAGGTAGCCCAATGAGCCATTCTTTGAAACGTGTTGCCCTGGTCACCGGCGCTAACAAAGGTATTGGATTTGAAACTGCGCTCCAGCTTGCCCGAGAGGGCTACACCGTACTGCTGGGTGCACGCAATACTTCGCGCGGACAGGCGGCCGCTGAAAAGGTAGCGGCGGAAGGTGGTGATGCGCAATTCCTTGCGCTTGATGTGACGGATCGCGAGACGATTCTGGTCACAGCGCAATATATCGAAGCTAACTTCGGCAAACTCGATGTACTGATTAACAACGCAGGTATCGGATCCCCTTCGGATAGTTCGGTAGGAAAAGCGGATCTTTCGGAAGTCCGCAGCGTTTTCGAGGCCAACTTCTTCGGCGCGCTGGCAGTGACCCAGGCAATGTTGCCGCTATTGAGGAAAGCGTCCTCAGCTCGCATCGTCAATGTATCAAGTGGGCTGGGTTCTCTTGCCAGGCACAGCGACCCCGACTGGGAATTCGGGGCGATTCAAATGATCGGCTATAACGGAGCGAAAGCAGCTCTCAACATGGCAACGGTGCTTTTAGCCAAAGAACTTCACGCTACGAACATAAAGGTAAATTCGGTCGCGCCCGGTTTTACTGCGACTGATCTAAACGGTGGTGGCCCGGGTGCGCAAACTGCCACAGAAGCGGCTCAAGTATCTGTTATGGCAGCGCTATTGCCCGATGATGGGCCTACGGGCGGCTTTATTGGACAAAGTGCAGATGAGCCTTGGTAGTCGCTTTATGTTCCGAGCGATCAACCAATTCTTTGACCAGCATATTTGCGAGTCGCACCTTGAGAAGCTCGGCGATGGCAGGCCTAGTTTAACTCGTTACGTATGTGAGCCCCATGTTGTTCAAATACAACGTCAGTAAGAAACGAGAAAGAAAAGACGACCGATATTGGTGCCCAGGCCCGTCTACCATAAGCGCAATTTCTCGATCATAACCCTTGCAAGCACACAGCTGAACTCACGAAGGAGGTTTTCATGCATATTTTAAGACGCAAACCCCTCAACCCGTCTAACCTGCCAGATACCTTGACCGAAGGCCATAGCCAAGCCGTTTTAGTACAAGGAGGCACACGTGTGCTGATGTCCAGCCAGGTGGGGATCGATATTGAGGGAGAGTTGGCGGGCCCCGAGCTGGCCGAGCAGACCGAGGCGGCACTGGACAATATCGAACGACTACTATCGAGCCTTGGGGGCGACCTAATGCGGGTGGTGATGCTGAGAATCTACTTAGCCGAATCCGCTCGCTAGGATCAGCAAGTGGTGATGGAGGTGCTGAAGCATCGCTTTCCCATCGCGCCGCCAGCTGCCACCTGGTTGATTGTGTACGGCCTTGCCGAACCGGAATGGTTAATTGCTATCGAGGCTGAAGCGGTACTGCCGGGGTTCGTCTTGAACAGTTAGATATCTAGTCATATCTCTAATCGTTTGCCAACGCACAGCTCGTCTACCCGCCCCTTCTAAGGAAGAATAGGACGTCGGTGACTCTCTGTCAGAAGCAAGCTCCTTTAAGATGGAGTGTTTCATGTTTCGCCGCCTTAACATCCTACTTTCCCTTCTCTTTCTGGCCTCTTGTACCGTGCCGCCGAATTCCCCACGGTTTCAACCGTCAGAAAACCTGCCTCCTTATGAACAGGAGAGTTTTGATCAATATGTGCGCGAAACCCGTGCGTGGGTTGCCGATAACCGCGCTTTTATCGGTGAAAACCACGACCTTGAAATCGAGCTGAATACGCCGTTTGAAATCCGTCCCGCTGAACCGGCGCAGCGCGGTATCTTGTTAGTTCACGGATTGGGTGCCAGCCCGTGGTATTTTATTGATATCGCGACTGCCATGGCGAATGACGGCTGGCTGGTCCGCTCCATCCTGTTGCCTGGGCACGGCACACGACCTGCCGATCTGATGCTAGCTGATAATGAGGATTGGGAGAACATCATTGCCCATCACGCCAGCCTACTGGCAGCCGAAGTCGACGAACTTTGGCTTGGTGGTTTCTCAACCGGCGGTAATCTGGTTACCTCCCATGCGTATACAGATGACAATGTCGACGGGCTACTGCTTTTTTCTCCTGGGTTTTATCCCGATACCAACTACCTGTTTCTCACCCCGGCCATTTCCCTTTTTTGGGACTGGCTCAATATCGATGAAGAGGACAATATCGCTACTTACCAGTCCCTTCCAACGCAAGGGGCCTCCCTCTATTATCGTTCGGTCAGTACCGTGCAAAAAAATCTCGAAACCGCACGCTTTGAAAAACCGGTTCTGATGACGATGAGTCAACATGATAGTGTCCTGGATCCCAACGCGACGCTCAAGGCTTTTCAAAACCGCTTTCCCAATCGCCAATCACGCTTCGTTTGGTACGGTGATACACCGCAAAACCTTGATGATCCCCGAGTCACCGACCTTGTTAGTCATCTACCCGAACGGCGCATCAGCACTTTCTCCCATATGAATGTGCTGTTTGCTCCTGAAAATGCCTATTACGGTGAAGCAGGGAGCTACATCATGTATGAAAATGGTCAAAACGATATCCCACGCCCCGTCGACCCTGAAAATCTGTGGTTTGGGGCATGGGGGCAGAGCGCAGCGGAAAAATATCATGCTCGCCTGACCTGGAATCCCTATTTTGTTGAACTTCTCGACAATATTCGGGAGGTGACAGTCGATTAACCGGCCGGGTGGTCTGCTATATTCTTCCTACAGGGTATAGGACAACTTTTCTGATGATGGGATTTCCATAAAACGTCATTAGGAGTCCACCTTGGCTTATCATCAGTCACTATTGCAGAATGGCCACCTCCGCATCGTCGCTGGGCGTTAGTTTGAATAAGCGACGGTAGTCCCGATTTAACTGCGAGATGCTCTCGTAACCTATACTAAACGCGAGTGATGAAATGCTGTCGGTATAAGGCGAGCGGCGGCGCGCTTCCTGAAGGCCGCACGCGCTTTTGAAACTGAACCGGAGCCATGGAAGTCACCTGTTTAAAGTGGCGATGAAAGCTCGGCACCCTCATGTTCACTTTGGCTGCCAGTTCTGCAATCCGTAGAGGCTCAGTATAATTATCGCGTATCTATGAGGACGCTTGCCCTATCCACGCCGTATGGCTATTGGCAAAGGCAAGCTGCCCAAGCAGCATGCCATGCTCGCCATGCAGTAGCCTCCAGACGATTTCTGCTACGACCACTGAGGTACCATAAACGCCTACGGCTTTCTAGGGGAATGAAACCTTAGAAATCAGACATTCGCCTTTCGTTCAGCAGGATATCGATCACAGCGAGATTATCGAGCACATCCAGGCGCGCTCTTTGTTCACAATTGGAAAGTCGAACTCAGAACGTCGTGATCCTTGGGGATTCTGGTTGTCCCGGTGAACTTACCGGACAGTAAACTACCGGCAAGGGGACTCCATACTAGAAGGCTCATTTTCTCATACTCCATCAGCGGCACTGGGTCACACTGCACATCCCTGCCAGCAATTGAGCATTCAGAATTACTTGAAAAGCAATGTCAAAGCATTAATAAGATTGTAACTTGTGACTACCCTCCTTTTTCTTAAAAGTAATTATTTAGTTTTCGGTATAACAATGAATGTTTTGATATATTTTGAATATTGCAAGGTGCCGTACAGATTTAAGATACTTAAGCCTGCCCGACACCACTGACTACCTCCAATATAGCCAACAACATTTCAAGGATTTCTTTCTGTCAAATCAGACGGTGAAAAGTATCGTGTTTCATTAACGCTCTGTTCTGTCGCTGACTTAGGAGAAATAACCCTGTTACCTTCGGCCGAACCTCGCTCCGCGATTGCAACGCCTGAAGCAAGGGTTAATGCGATGATTAAAGCTGCGTTTAACATTTTCATGATTGAAACTCCTTCTGCTTAGTAGTGGTTGATCCAATAACAAATGTTGTTCGGTGTTAGGCATTCTACCTGCCAAAACAAGACTATTGGTGATAAATAGTCTAGATAACATGATTGAAAGTATTGAATGGTCGCTGGGTTGGCTGTTTTATGTAGGGCAGGTCTACCCCTAGGCCCGCCCGATATTACAAAGCATTTCCCATGGACCCAGCGTCGTTTAAGAATTACGAGCAAGCACTTCTGACGGTGAAACGTTCCGAATATCACTGTCGTGTTGCGTAGCAGTCGATTCAGGAGAGATAATTCGGTTATCTTCACCTGAGCCTCGCTCTGCAAGTGCAACTCCTGAAGTAAGAGTTAATGCAATGATTAAAGCCGCGTTTAACATTTTCATGATTGAAACTCCTTTTGCTTAATAGTGATTTGACCGACAACAAATGTTGTTCGGTGTTAGACATTCTACCTGTCGTAACAAGACTATTGGTGATCAATAATCTCGAAAACTTGATTGAAAGTATTGAATGGTCGCTGGGTTAGCTGTTTTATGCAGGGCAGGTCTACCCCTAGGCCCGCCCGGTATTACAAAGTATTTCCCATGCACCCAGCGTCGCTTAAGAATTGCGAGCAAGCACTTCTGACGGTGAAACGTTCCGAATATCACTGTCGTGTTGCGTAGCAGTCGATTCAGGAGAGATAATCCGGTTATCTTCACCTGAGCCTCGCTCTGCAAGTGCAACGCCTGAAGTAAGGGTTAATGCAATGATTAAAGCCGCGTTTAACATTTTCATGATTGACTCCTTTTGCTTAAAAGCAGTTGTTTAACTTTGGTTGCCATAGAGAAAGAGCTCGTATTGCCTCCTTTCCATACATGCATGATAGAATCAAAACACACAAAGCTGAATGCAGAATACTCTCTACTTCTTGCCTAATTCGATCGACCTGCCTGCTTCCATGCACTGCCCATTACAGCGCTGAAGAGAGCAAAAACTCCATCAAGCGCTTTGCTATGAGCAATGGGAGTAACAGAAAACGAACCTAGTATCAGCTAGCTCTTAAAGGTCTCCGTCGGGTTCACGACAGTCTAAATGGTCGCCTTCTTACTCTACCGCCGTAAAGGAAGATAATTTCGGCTGTTATTGCGGAGAAATTGCCTATCGCCCAGGCGATATAAAGCATGCTGCTTTAATTAAAAAGATTAGATGCAAGAAAATCCAAGCGGCTTGACGATGTAAAATGATCGTTTTACACTCCAGACATGGATACTAAAACTAAGCTTATCTCTACTGCAGAACATCTTTTCGACCGACACGGCTTTACCGCCACAGGTATGGACCGGCTAACCCAGGCCGCCAGTATGTCGAGCCGCACCCTCTATAAACACGCTGGTAGCAAGACATCGCTGATTGCTGACGTACTGTCAGGAAGGCACCTACGTTTTCAGCAAAGCATAGAAGTGGACAGCGTCGATGCACTCTTTGGCGCGTTGGAAAAGTGGGTGCAAACTGAAGGATGTCGAGGGTGTCTTTTTCTGCGTGCCTACGGCGAAACCGGCGGTGATACACCAGATATCGCGAAAGCCGTATTTACACACAAGGCGAGTCTTTATGAGAAAATCCAAAAAATTGTCTCAATAGAAACCCACGGGAAGAGCAACTCTGAATTGGCCGAACAGGTCCTTATTCTGTTTGAAGGCGCGACGTCGGCCGCCATTTATCGTGGTGCTGAAGCAATAAGATCCGCACAGACCGCTGCGTCAGTCCTCATCCAGCAGGCGCGATTATGAGCCCCAGCCTATACCTGGGTGCAATGGGTTTTGGTCTCATCGCCGTTTGCTACGGCTTTGCCCGTTTCGCCTTTGGGCTGTTTCTGCCGCAAATTGACGCCGACCTTTCATTATCTCCTACTTTGAGCGGTTTAATATCCGGTGGGTCTTTCTTAGGCTACTGCATAGCCATTGTTCTATCGGCGTTTCTGACCGAACGAGTCGGCGCTCGCGCCGTTGCCGTCGGCGCGGCCCTGGTCGCAGCGATAGGCATGATTGGTATCGCAACAGCCCCTTCTCCCCTGCTGCTCGCCAGTGCAGTGATGTTAGCAGGGTCAAGTACGGGGCTCGCCTCTCCGCCCATGGCGGCAGCGGTGGCCGCCGCCGTTCGAGCTGATCGGCAAAGTGCCACTAATACGATAATTAATGCCGGTACCAGCGCAGGCGTGGTGCGCTCAGGGCCGGTAGCATTAATGATGGGGGGACAATGGCGTTTAGCCTTCGCGGGCTTTGGAGTAGCCGCTTTTGTAATGGCAATCGCTGCAGCCTATAGCGTTCCAAGTAGAACCAAAACAGCAACCACAACCGCAGCCAGTTTTCCTCCGCTTACCAGTGACATTGTTCGCCTAATTGTCGCCTCATTCTTAATGGGTGCGTCCAGCACCGCGCTTTGGTCTTTCGGCGGTCAGTTGGTTACGCTTCAACTTGGCTGGAGCAGTACTGGCGCAGGGCTTCTTTGGATTGCTATCGGCGCTGCAGGTATCGTGGGGGCAAGCGCGGGAACGTTAGTCGCACGTTTCGGAATCGACTACGTTCATTGGCTTTTCCTAGGGGGATTAGCGGCTGGCATTCTTTTGGTCGGGACCAGTGCCACCACTCCGCTATTGGCAATCGCCGGGGGCATGCTCTTCGGAGCGGCGTACATCATGCTCACAGGTGTCTATTTGGTATGGGGCGTTTCGGCGTTACCCGACCGACCTGCAACGGGACTAATGATCGGTTTTTTGACCATCGCTATTGGTCAGACAGCAGGCGCCCCTCTCTTTGGGTTATTAATGGATCGACTGCCACCCGACTACGCCGTGATCGTTTTCGCTTGCCTTACCTTTACAGCCGGATTGGCAAGGGCTGGAAATGCGCAATCCTCTGATCTAGCTCCAAAGTCTTAAGTGCATACGAACTTCTTAAAATAGCTAGCTAACTCTCTACCTGTCAGTGAATTAATGTAAAACATAGTACTTAAAGCTAATTTAAAGGCTTTAACGTTATAAGGCGGGCCTAAAATCTCTAGGCCCGCCCGGTATAACTCTGTTTTTATGCAACCTGCTTTTTACGCTGATAAGCACGTCACGTCATCGCCCACTGTTCCGGGTCTTCCAGCGCAGCCCCCTTCAGCCGGTGGATCGCTTGGTTATGCGTCGCCGCCTTGACGATTTCAGAGTTGGAGTAGGCTTCTTCCGAGATACGTGTAAGCACTGCAATCCAGGTGTCCAGCGGTTTCTTGCCGTACATTTCACCAGGCTCAGGTGTAAATGGCTCCGGCACCAGCCAGGGGTGATGGCTGCTCCACATCGCGTCTACGCCAAAGTCGGTCATCCGGTTTTGGACATCATGAGCGTCGATGCCAGTTTCCTCTTTAAGCTGTTGAAGACTATAGCGGGTCATCTCCAACCGCAGGCTTTGAGCATCAGCATAGGAGCGCGTCACGCCACGAATGGCAAGCAGGCCCTTTTCCATATAGTTATTCGCCAGCACAGAAATATCCGAGGCCTCAGCTAAGCCTTCGGCCCCCATGCCCGCAACCGGATTAACGATCAGACCGATGATTTTGCAACTAGCAGAATTCGGCGCTTTATCGCCCACCAGAGGATTTATGGCATCATCGACAGCACACACTTGGCTCGTACAAACGACGGAGATAGTGTCTTGATCGCGCTGGGTCATTCGTTCAGCTCCTGTTCGTGGTAACTGTGCCATGGGAACCAGATCATGCCCAGTACCATTGCATACATCAAGTATGTAACACACAATATAAAATACACTTCGTATGTAAAATAACATGCGCAACTTATTCCAACTAATTTGAGGAAGCTGCTGATGGCACAAAAGCGTGCAGAGATGATTGTGGAAACTCGTAGCAAGTTGATTAAAGCGGCGCGCGAAGCGTTTGCGATGAAGGGGTATGCCGACAGCTCGATGGATGAGCTGACCGCTGAAGCGGGGCTGACAAGAGGCGCGCTCTATCACCACTTTGGTGGCAAGAAAGGATTACTCGAAGCAGTCATCGCTCAAATTGACGGTGAGATGACCGCCCGACTATCTGATGTCATCAGTGGTGCCAGCTCGAACTGGGAGGGCTTTGTCGAGGAATCAATCGCCTATATCAAGATGGCCCTGGAGCCTGAAATACAGCGCATTGTACTGCTTGACGGGCCAGCTGTGCTGGGTGATCCGTCACAGTGGCCGAGTCAGAGTGCCTGCATGCAAAGTACTCAACACAGTATTCAAAGATTAATAGATGAAGGGACAATACGGGCTGTTGATGCCGAAGCCACTGGACGACTCGTCATGGGCGCCCTGCTGGGTGCATCGTTGTGGATCGCCAATGCGGATGATCCACATTCGGCCTCTTCTAAAGCCATAGAGAGTTTTGTGACACTCGCTTCTGGACTGCTCATTGAGGGCTAGGAAAGTACGTGATTATGAAGAGCCAAAAGGGTCTCCAGAAATGTGGTTAGCCCTATTTATACATGCTTGATGTGTTCAAGATAATGACAATAAGAGGCCGGAGATCGCCTCTTCTTGCCTAATACGATCCAGAAAGTTATTTTAGGTAATCTCCGATTATTGAGAGCAAGCCATGAAGGATCTCCTTGAGCAAATACGTGATCGAGTGATGCGCCATGAAAGTGGAGTGCATACGAAAACGGTCTTGCCTCAGGCAGTATTTGCCGTCGTTAAGCGGAATAGCGATCCCCAATCCATCATGTGTGATGCTGGTATCTGTTTGGTTCTTCAAGGTACCAAACAACTCTTTATTGGCGAGAAAATGCTACGCCATCAAGCAGGACACTCTTTCGCCTCGCTTGTTGAGCTACCCTCAACGCGATGCATATTTGAGGTGGAAAATAATAAACCCTACGTGGCCACAGGGCTGAGCATTGACCATAGCTCTCTTGTCAGACTGATGGCGGATCTGCCACCTTCACGCCAAAGTGAAACTACTTCCTGTTTTAGCGAAGCGCTGGCTGATCGTGAGTTACTGGAAGCATGGGATCGTTATTTAGCGCTACTTGACACCCCTGATGACATTCCTGCCTTAGCGGCACCAAGAGAACGAGAACTGCTATATCGATTAGTGCAGAGTCCGCATGGCGCTCTCCTTAAGCAACTCGCACAAGACGAAGGTAAACTTGTTCAGGTTAAGCGCGCCATTGACTGGATACGCGGTCATTTTGACGAGCCACTGTCTATCAAAGCGCTCGCTGAGATGACAGAAATGAGCGTTCCCTCTCTCAATCGCCACTTCAGAGCCGCCACTGCTGCGAGCCCGCTACAGTATCAAAAAACACTTCGGCTCAGGGCGGCTCGGCAAATATTGGCTAAAAGTACCAATGTAACCTATGCCGCATACACGGTAGGTTATGAGAGTACCTCGCAGTTCAGTCGCGAATATTCTCGCCTCTTTGGTCACTCACCTAAGCAGGACGCCCAGGCACTTCGCAATAAATCACATGAAATTACCTATGCAGTCATCTAGTTACCATTAATGCGAAAAGAAAGACGCTGACAACAGCTCTGACTGAAAGCTCTTTCTACTCCTGGCTGTGCCCATAACGCCACTCGCCAGGCGTCCCAAGCGCCTCCAAGAAGTCGTGGCGTCTGCGTCCTGCCAACCAATCCTTTAGCGATAGCAACGCTGGGTTGATGATCCGAAGATTATCCAGATTTGCGTTTCCTGCCAGGATGCCTGTATCAAGCAGTTGAGTTAGCTTCGCCAGGAAAGCGTTATTACTCAGAACATCGTTAGAAAACCTTGAGTAGGAGATCCGGCGCCCCGCCACCTCACTAAATACCGTCTCAATATCTCGACCCGTTACTTCATCGCTAGCCACCGACAACGTAATGTCTTTAAAATTCTTAGGATCAGCAAATACTGCAGCAACAATTAAGCCTAGATCCTCAAGCGCTAATAGCTGCATGGACTGTTCAGGATGCATAAAAAAATTGAAACGCCCCTCGTCGAGTCCAAACCCCGGCATCAGCAACATCTCCATAAAGGCTGCTGGACGTACGATCGTCGTGTTGATAGGCAATGTGCGAACATGCTCTTCAATACGCGCCTTGCTATCAAAATGCCCCATCCCCGTTGGCTCGTCGCCAATGGCATCAGTAGAGCTATAAACCAGGTGTTGCACGCCGCTTTCTACGGCAATATCAGCGATCTGGATCCCATAACGCACCTCATCCTCATCACTGACACCATACATTGCGCCTTGGCCTGAACTAGGCTGAACACTGAATATGCCATAGGTACCCTTCATGGCGTTGTGTATCGAAAGCATATCTCCCAGATCTCCCTTCACCAGTTCAACACCCGCGCTTTGCAAAGCAACCGCTCTTTCAGAGTGAAGGTCACGGACGAAGGCTCGAACCTGCCAGCCAGTATTAAGCAATGCCTGGGTGACGGAACCACCTTGCTGCCCTGTTGAACCAAAAACTAGGATCGGCTGTGTAACGTTTGACATGGAAAAAACCCTGTATCGACTTTATAGTCGTTAATCTATCCCTTCTAACCACAGCCTGGAAGACGGCACATTTCTCTGCCTAAGGCACACGGGTGATACGTTTGAATAGACAGATTCATGGGCGCCCTTACCAACTAACGGAGCTAGGGCCACAGTTTACGCCATGTGCTCCCCATAGCGTTCTTGCGCGTCTTGGCGATAAGTGGACCATTCTCGTGATGTCGCACCTTGCCGTGGCTCCAGGTTATAGGCTGCGCTTTTCGGTATTGAAAAAGGGAATTGAAGGCATCACACAACGCATGCTTACCCGCACGTTGCGGAATCTGGAACGTGATGGTTTGGTGATTCGTCACTACTACCCTGAAGTTCCACCTCGCGTCGAGTACGAGCTCTCTGAGATGGGCGCCAGTATGCTGCCCGCTCTAGAGGGGTTTACTTCATGGATCCGAAATCACTGGCCGCAAATCGAAGAGAACCGACGCGCCTTTGATAAGGAGCAGCCTGCCCCCTCCCATAACAAGGATTAATCTATCAACGTATCATAATCGAACGCACTCACTCCTAGGCTTCTGCCCTTTCAATACCGCTGCAGGCGCATATCAATTTTCTAGACCATAATTTTGCCTAAAAGAGAGTGAATAGCGTTAACAGTGTCCTGCTTAGCTTTTGCATTATTATCCAAGCCAGTAATTGCAAAGAATTAAAGTCCAATTTTATGACGGTGGGAGACATGGATTCGCTTACAAAGCTTGTCGATAATATTGGTCGTCATACCCAGAATGACGGCACCTACAAAACGCCGATTCCAGGGGTTAGCCTTATTCGTTCGGGCACCCCCACCATTCCGATGCCCGCGGTATACGAACCGACACTATGTCTTATCGCTCAAGGCCGTAAGCGAGTGATGCTGGGCACCACCATGTATGTGTACGACTCAGCAAGATACCTGATCGCCTCGGTCGACATGCCCGTGATCGGGACGGTGATTGAGGCCAGCGAGTCCGCGCCTTATCTATGCTTGGTTCTCAATTTGGACATGGCAGCACTAAGCGATCTCACATTGAAACTACCGGCATCGACAGAAAATAATACATCTGCCAATGGGATTACGCTTAATGATACGACGCCCGAAATTCTGGATGCGGCAGTGCGGCTTACAGACTTGCTCGACAAACCGGACGATATTGAGGCATTAGCACCACTGGTGATTCGGGAGATTCTCTATCGTCTGCTGACGGACCCTGGCAATTGCATCCTTCGCCAGATGGCAACAGCGGATAGCCGCTTGAATCAGATCGCCAAAGCCATTGTCTGGCTAAGGGAGCACTACAGTGAAGCATGCCGGATTAATGACATCGCTGATACGCTAGGCATGAGCAGTTCATCTTTCCATTCTCACTTCAAGGCGATTACATCAATGACCCCACTAGAATTCCGTGGTCAGTTGCGCCTGCAGGAAGCGCGTAGGCTGATGGTTGCAGAGGGAATGGATGCATCAAGCGCAGGCTATAGCGTCGGCTATGAGAGCCCCTCCCAGTTCAGCCGCGACTATACTCGCATGTTTGGCAGCCCTCCAGCCAAGGATGCTGGAAGGCTAAGAAGAGCAGTTGAGAGCAACTGAGAGCAACGTTAGTGGCCACGGATAGAGTCGTCGCTTCCCTAGAGAGGCTGGTTAAAATATATCGCCTTATTAAGTGTCAACCATGTTGGCAACCAGCGTGGCGAGCCGCACGGGGAACTGTCGGGCCCACACGCCGCAGGCGTTGTAGATCGCATACACCACTGCCGCAGACGACCCGCAGGCGCCCAGCTCGCCCACGCCTTTCACTCCGATGGGGTTCGCTTCCAGATCGACTTCATCGAGCATGACGATGTCGATATCCGGCACGTCAGCATGCACAGGCAACCACATGGCAGGTTTACAGGTCGGTGACCTAAGGCTGTTAGCGAGTGTGTTGTTCGTACCACCCGAAAAGCTGATTGTGTTAGGGGCCGTCAATGCCCTCAGTGTGTGGGCAGGGGCCGCTATCAATGTGGATGAAGTGTATGACAGCGTGGCCCACGATATGGCTGAAGTCACCTTCAACTTTATCTCACGCCAGAGTCTGTGCGAGCAAGTCTCACAGAGTAGCCGCTTGTGCTTCTCGCCATTGCCTTGGTGAAATCCCTGTATAGGCTTTAAAGGCGCGCGACAAGGCCACTTCACTTCCATAGCCCACTTCCCCGGCGATGATCTTGATCGGCCGACCGCGCTTCAACGCCTGCTGAGCCATCCGAATACGCCATCCTTGTAAATACTGACCCGGCGTATCGCCCACGACGTCGCGAAAGCTGGAAGCAAACACACTGCGCGACATACCTGCCCGTTCAGCCAACGTCTCCAGCGACCACGTTTTCGTCGGCTCTTCATGCATCGCAACAAGGGCATTGCGCAAGCGTGGGTGTGAGAGGCCCGCCAGCATCCCCCCCTTCACATCGTTGTTTTCCATTAACTGTCGCAGTATTTGAATCATCACCACCTCAAATAAACGGTTAACCAGCGCAACCCGACCGCAGCGCTGAGTAAATGCTTCTTCAAACAGCAGATCGAGAACCTGCGCTACTCCAGCAATGGAATCCAAAGGCAAACACACAACGTTAGGCAAACTCGCCGCAATTGGATTCTGCTCGCCTCCCTCAAAACGTAAGCTAGCACAGGCCATGTCAGCACCATGTTCGGGGTCGGTTATGAAACGATGTGTCATTGGCCGGGCATAGAGCAACAAACTGGGCTGCGTAATGCTCAGAGAGCCATCGTGGTGTATCACTTTAACCGTTCCACGTCGCACCAAGTGCATCTGCCCCGACACCTCATCGGCTTCCAATGTATTGGTGCCGCATAAAGCCCCTGCGTGAAATACCTGAGCCGTTACCGAAAAGTGCTCCATCAGAGTCGCTAACCTATCGACCATTTGATACCCCAGATCAATTTATTGATATTATCAATCACTAATCGTCCAATTATAGCAGACAGAGTGCCTATCACCGGATAACATTTGTTTTCGGATTAATCACTACTTTGGAGAAACATAGCCATGACTATCGATACCAGGATCTGCTCAATTTCCTTCAACAATAATTGCCTTCAACCTTGATGGCTATCCGTCGGCTCATGCAGTAAGCCAGCTTGCACGGCACACGACTAAGGCAGCCAAGCGCGAATGGCTTTAAACCAGAACAACGGCACAGGCATCGTTTACCTGTGTGTTGGGAGCAGTAGCTGGCCAAGCTTACGAGCGGCATATTTTGCCTGTGCCCGTGTTAGCGCTGCGAAGCCCAACACAATGGCAGGCGCTAATTTAATCTCACGACAGCAGTGCCGAAGCGGCTGTAGCACTACTCCCTGCTGTTCCGCTTCATGGATTAACATGTTTTCGTCTTGATCTGGCGATAACCACAGAATTAGGTGGAAGCCTGCATGCTCGCCACTAATGCGATAGCGCCCCGGCGCTTCGGTCCTCAAGGTTTCAAGCACGATGTCACGCAACGTCTGATACTCTTGCCGAGAACGGCGTAAATGCCGTAAGAAAGCAGGGGCTTTCATAAACTCCGCCAACCCTAGTTGCTCCGACACTCCCACACTACGCCCTACCGTATGCCACAAGTCGAGCACCTTGCGTCGCAGCGCTGGCGGGGCCAGCATATAACCAAGCCTCAAATTGGAAAAAAGCGCCTGATTAAAACTCCCGCAATAGACAACTCGATTCATCGTGTCGATGGATTTTAGCGCTGGTAACGGCGCGCTTTGATAATTGAACTCACTATCGTAATCATCCTCGATGATCCAGGTGTTGTTGCGCTGGGCCCAGTCAAGAAGCTCTAAACGGCGAGTCGCCGACATGATAACGCCAAGCGGTGACTGGTGCGCCGGTGTCACATAGGCAATACGACATTCAGTTGCACCTATTATGTCACCCAAATTCAGCCCTTCCTGATCAATAGGCGCATAAAGCAGGTTAGCGCCTGCTTCTTCAAATATTTGATGTACAGCTGGATAGCCAGGGTCTTCGACACACACATGATCACCAGGGTTTACTACACAGCGCGCGATCAGATCAATGCTATGGCGAATGCCGTTAGTGATGAGTATCTGCTCAGCCTGGCAGTCTATTCCCCGATGATTACGCAAGTATTTGGCTATCTGTTCCTGCAATACCCAAGCGCCTTGCGGCTCCACACTACACATCTGCTCGGGTTGCATGGCTGACATGGCCCGCTGCAGATGCGTGGCCCACTCAGCAGGTGCAATAAGCAACGGGCTGGCAAGCCGGGCAACAAAAGGTACTCCTACCTGGGCTTGGTAGTGCTTTCTTACGCTAACGGGCGCCGCTTCGACCATCACTGGTTCTTTATGGTGGGTCGCTGTCGTCTGCAAAGTGTTAACCGCTTTCAAATATCGGTCTGGAATAGTGGCACTGACACGGCTTCCAGACCCCACTTTGCGGTTGATGTAACCCTCAAGTTGCAAACGCTCAAAGACATTTTCCAACGTACCACGCCCTACCCCCCAACGTTGCGAGAGTACGCGTGTGGATGGCAACCGGTCACCCGCCTGTAGCAAACCATTCACAATCCCATCGCGCATGGCTTGGTAGGCCAACTCAGATTTCGTTACACCGACGGGGCTAGTGGGTAAGGGTAGGTCTAAACCTGCTGTGTTTTTTCCTTTAACCATAATGGTTCGTATCGATCTCGTTTATATGGCTCTCTTATATGAGCCACTTTATTTCTAGCATAGCAACATATTCACGCTTCATTGGCTTAAGGAGTGTTAACGATGTTGCTCACTGACTATCTGTTATTCGCAATGATTGCTGCGATGCAAGTTGGCTCACCGGGCCCCTCGACAATTCTTTTAGTAAACAATGCGCTGGTGCATGGCCCAAGCCGGGCCATCTTGATACTCACTGGGGATTTGGTGGCTATCGCCGGACTCGCAACTTGCTCACTACTGGGAGTCGGTGCGCTACTGGAGGCAAATCCAACTGTGTTTATGGCCGTCAAGGTTGCCGGTGCTGCCTATCTTTTATGGCTAGGTATGCAGCAGTTTCGCCTGGCCCAAAAGGATAGTATGACCAGCGAGCAGCCTACAACGCTGCAAAGCATACCCATCCTTTGGCGACAATCGTTCATGGTTGGGCTCAGCAACCCCAAGGCGATTCTATTTTTCTCATCGCTGTTGCCTCAATTTGTAAGTGCCCAACAGGACTCGCACATTTCTGCGTTGCTTCCACTAATTCTGTTATTTGTGTTCATCAAGCTGATCGTGTCGAGCGCCTACGCATTAGCAGCACAAACAATGGCAACGCGACTGGCTAAACCAGGTACCGCCGTTTGGGGTAAGCGCTTGACCGGCGGAGTGTTAATGGCTTTTGGGATCGTAATGGGCTTCACTGCTTTTTACTAATTACTAACTTTTTACTAATTACTAAGCTAGTGCGACAAGACCACTGCGCTTACATAGCCTACTTAATCAGCAGCAATCTTGAGCAGCCGACTGTGCTTAAGCCCTATTGAGCCATCCTAGTACGCCATCCTTGCAAGCACTGCCCCGGTGCAGCGCTCTATAAACGCCTCTTTAAAGAGTTGGTCGAGAATCTATCGACCACTTGATACTCCAGATCAATTTATTGAGACTATCCATCACCAATCGTCCATCCATAGCAGGCAGAATGCTTATCACCGAAAAACATTTGTTTTCGGATCAACCACTACTTTGGAGAAACATAGCGATGACTATCGATAAGATTCTTTACACGGCCACTGCCTCCGCCACGGGTGGACGCGAAGGTCAAGCCACCTCTTCCGATAACGCTTTGAACGTTAAGCTTTCCACACCGCGCGAACTGGGCGGTGCGGGTGGAGACGGCACCAACCCTGAGCAGCTCTTCGCCGCTGGCTATTCTGCCTGCTTTCTCGGCGCTCTGAAATTCGTGGCAGGCAAACAAAAAATCACTCTTCCTGAAAGCACATCTGTCACCGGCAACGTCGGTATTGGCCAGATACCTACCGGTTTTGGCATTCAAGCCCAATTAACGATTGCGGCTCCAGGTGTGCCCCACGCCATTTTACAAACGTTAGTGGATCAGGCCCACATCGTCTGCCCTTATTCCAACGCCACGCGCAATAACATCGACGTCACGCTCACCATCACCGAATAAACACCACCACTATTCAACCGCGAAAACAGGAAACGACATCATGAAAAAACTAAACCGCACATTGACCACGACACTGCTGGCACTTGGCCTTCAAGTTGGCTCAAACGCATACGCTGCGGATGCCCAAGAAGCCTTCAGCGCCGAACAAACTGCCAGTACCATCACGACCGCTGATGGTGTGGAACTGTACTACAAAGACTGGGGGCCTAAAGGGGGTCCCGCCATCACCTTCAGCCATGGTTGGCCGCTGAGTTCTGACAGCTGGGAGTCACAAATGATTTTCCTGGCCTCTCAAGGTTACCGCGTGATCGCTCATGACCGCCGCGGCCACGGACGTTCCAGCCAACCCTGGGAGGGCAATGACATGGATCACTATGCTGACGACCTGGCCACGGTCATCAACACTCTTGACCTGAACGATGTTACGCTCGTCGGCTTCTCGACGGGTGGTGGAGAAGTGGCTCGCTACATTGGTCGGCACGGAACAGACCGCGTCGCTAAAGCCGTCCTGGTTTCAGCGGTTCCCCCACTCATGCTGCAAACACCTGATAATCCAAATGGACTACCTATCGATGTGTTCGATGGGATCCGAGAAGCTTCTCTAAACAATCGCTCCCAACTGTACTTGGATATTGCATCAGGACCTTTCTTTGGCTTTAACCGCCCAGGCGCGGAACCCAACCAAGGCCTGATCCAGTCATTCTGGGCGCAAGGAATGCAAGGCGGCCACAAAAATACCTATGACTCCATCGCCGCATTCTCGGCCACTGATTTCCGCGAGGATCTCGCAGCATTTGATATTCCCACCCTGGTGATCCATGGTGACGATGACCAAATAGTACCTTTAGACATCTCAGGCCGGGCGTCTGCAGCGTTAGTAGAAGGCGCGGAATTGATCGTGTACGAGGGTGCACCCCACGGTTTGACCGACACGCATAAAGAGCGGCTGAACCAGGATCTGCTCAATTTCCTTCAACACTAATTTGATTCAACACTGATCGCTATGAACTGACCCACTGCCATGCAGTGGGCCAGCTTGTAATGTTTTGACAGGAAAGTTCAGCAACCTGTCACAGCAAGCTCAGTGACGACTTCTGATCCGGACGCAGTCGTTTGACCCACACATCAATCCCAAGCGCGACATTGCTCCACGAGAGGAAACAACCTGTGCATCATAGTCGCTGTCGTAAAGCCATTCCCTTTGAAGCATTCCCCAACGTCCTTGTTTACCCTTGTGTTTTGCGGTGCGGAAGATATTTTGCATTTCAAGCAGCACGGCCCTGAGTGGCAAGCCGTCATCAAAGCACTCGGTTAAAGGTATTTATCGAGTGGTTGCTAGCGACCTTTAGCGATAGCCACCTACCGTCTAAGCAATAATCGCTGTCACTCGAATTTCAACACGCATGGTCGGCAAGCCTAATGAATCAACATGAGTTGAATAGTAAAGAGAAAGGCTAACGGGAAGAAGACATAAGACATGACATAAATGTTCATGAATCGTCATGGCTCTTTTGTGATGAACAGTGAACAGAAGATCATTGAGGCAATAGATGATTTCAACAGCGGTCGTTTGGGTAAATGCACGCCTGATATCGCCTTAAATGTAGCATCTTGAAGCTAGCGGCCCAGGGCAGCTAGCTTGGTTCCGGTTTTACTTGCCGTGCTGTCCAGGGAAAGGGATAAATTCCGAATCGTCTCCCGGTGGAAGACGAAAACGGCCATGTTCAAAATCGGCCTCTACCCATGCCTGTTTGGCAGCCTCCAGTTTCTCACGAGATGAAGCGACAAAGTTCCAGGAAATATACCGTGGGCCATTCAGCGTTTCACCGCCCAGTAGCATCAGCCGAGTGCCGGATTCGCCCGCTACCACCGTTATCGGGTCGCCTGGCCTGAACACCATCATGCGACCAGCCTCGAAGGTTTCCCCTGCAATAATGACACTACCGGACATGACATAAATGCCACGATCCTCATGATTATCCGGCAATGGGAGCTTTGCCCCTGGTTGCAGTATGGCATCCGCATAGAACATTTCAGAGAAGGTTTGTACCGGTGCTCGCTCTCCCCAGGCCGTACCCAGGATCAAACGAACTTCCTTACCCTCGCCTTCCAGCACCGGTAGCGAATCCTCGCCATGATGCTCAAAGCTGGCAGGCTGATCTTCATAAGCTTCCGGAAGCGCCACCCAGGTTTGTATCCCCAATACCGAGTGCTTGCTCTGACGAGTGATTGCACTGGTGCGCTCCGAATGGGTGACCCCATTGCCCGCCACCATCCAATTAACCGCGCCAGGACGGATCATTTGATTAGTCCCCAGGCTATCACGGTGCTGAAACTCTCCCTGATATAGATAAGTCACCGTAGCAAGCCCAATATGGGGATGTGGGCGAACGTCAATGCCTTCATCCTGAAGAAACTCAACGGGTCCCATCTGATCAAAAAAGATGAACGGCCCCACCATTTGCCGTTTCGGGGCAGGGAGCGCACGTCGCACTTCGAAACCACCCAAATCCCGAGCGCGTGGAACAATGAGTGTCTCTATGTCATTCAAGCTACCGGCGGATGGGCATTTTGGCTCTAAATCAGGCATCCAACTCATAGGTTTTCTCCAGAAGTGGGAGGTAGGAAAATGTGGCACGCACCTTACAACAGCACATCGTGCCACTCTGAGTGGCGTGCAAACTGTGCTTTTGCAAATGGGCATAACGGCATGATTTTCTTGCCCGAGGTGCGAACGTCTTCGACCGCTTTTGCGACTAACGCAACACCCACTTTTTGTCCGCGCATGGCGTCAGGCACTTCAGTGCTATCAATGATAATCATCGAATCACCCGCTTTCGAATAGGTCATCTCTGCTTTAGCCCCATTGAGCTTGACTACATAGCGCCCCTTGGTATCACTGGTTTCATGCTCAATGGTAAAAGAAGCTTCAGGTGTACCAGACATTGCTTTCTCCTTGTCGTATTACCCAGCAAACAACTCAGTATGTGTATCTATAAGTTAATAGTTATCAAAAGCCTTTTCTTTCTATAGCACTTAAGACCAGCACTTAAGGTCTGTACTTAAAATTAGCACGAAGCTTAGTACTTAGCCGATTGAATCAGATCTTACGCTCGGCCTTCATGGGGATGATTGAAAGTCAGGAAATGGCGCACGACCGGGCGTTCCTCCCCTTGATGGAAACGTAAGACTTCTGCTTGGATATCGGCGGCTGATTTAGAAACGCGGTTATGTTGACGCAGATGCTCGGCCCAGGATTCGACTTGGAACCATTCCAGCAATAAACTGGGGTCGGCAGAATCTTCGGTAATGCCCCACGCATAGGCGCCATCGCGCCGTCTTTCAGCCGAGAGCCTAGCCAATATTTTCAGAAAATCTGAACGATCCTCCGGGGCGACTCGATACTCTATCTGGACAACTACCGGGCCGCGGTCATACTCGACTGGGGTGGCTGTCAGTGGCTCGGGCCAGTGATTGGACGGTGCTAAGTCGGATTCGCCTTTGGGCAATTTGATACGATGTGCAATACATCCGATCGCTGCTAGCCCGACCGCCCCAGATAATAGCGCCAACGGCACGCCAATCCCTTGGGCGATTATTCCCCATGCCAAACTGCCCGCAGCCATGGCGCCATTGAACACAGTCAGGTATACCGCCAGAGAGCGGCCACGTACCCAATTGGGAAGAATTGCCTGGGCGACGCCGTTGAGCGTCGTCAACGCTGTAATCCAAGCGGCACCAAGGATTAACAGAGAGGACACTGCAAGCCATTTAGGCGGCGCCAGGGTTAGCAAAGCCATGACGGCCGAAGTGACTAATGCCGACGTTAGAAGTAGGCCGTCGGCGTTAAGGTACATACGCAAGCGAGGCATAATAACAGCCCCTCCTATTGCGCCCAAGCCAACTGCGCCAAGCAATATGCCATAGAAGCTTGGGCCGCCTTGCAGTAACTGACGTGCGACTAGCGGCAGCAGTGCCCAAACTGAGCTGGCCATCGCAAAGAAGAGAAAGGCACGCAGCAGGACAACATGCAGCTCACGACTGGCGCGGGCATAGCGCAGCCCGGCTCGGAAAGCACCTGGGAAACGTTCGGATAGGGCATCCCGTTGCGTTGCTGGTCGTTTCCACCAAATCAGTGCAGCGATGACAACTGCATAGCTCAGAACGTCTACTCCATAGGTAAACGCTGCCCCCATGCTGGCCAGCAACAGCCCGCCTAAAGCTGGGCCTACGGCACGGGCAATGTTGATCCCCAGCGAGTTGAGCCCCACGGCGTTCTTGAAGTCTTTCTTGTCTACCAGCTCAGGGACGATAGCCTGCCAAGTTGGCCCCATCAGAGCAACGCCTATGCCCCCTATAAAAGTAAGCATTATCAGTGATGCCACAGAATGCTGGTCCGTAAGCGATAGGATAACGAGGCTAACGCTGACACAAGCCAGCAGAAGCTGAACGCAGATCAGCAGCTTGCGTCGATCAAGCATATCGGAAAGCACACCCGCCGGGATCGCCAAGAGAAAAACCGGCAGAGCAGCGGCAGCCTGAACCATAGCGACGGCCGCTGGTGAAGAGGATAGATCAGTCACCAGCCAGGCACTGGTTACATCACGCACGAAACTACCAATGCTGCCAATGATTGTGGCCGCCCAGAGTACGGCGAAAAGAGTCTGCCGCAACGGAGTAAAAGCACTGTCCGGCGATGCGGGAAGAGGAGTGGGTTGGGCCTGACTCATGTCTCTAGCTCCTGCAACCCAAGGGGGCTTTTCTCCAACGAAGCGTACGTATGCATTAGGTGTTCACCTTTAGACGGCCCAGCAGGAGCAGCCGAGAGCCCCGAAGAAGCCTTTCAGATCCGACGTCGGTGCGTTGGATACCCAGGCCCGGGCATGATCATGGCCGTGTAGGCCACACGCGCTAGCACAGCCACAGCTGGCCATCGCTTGGGCGTGCAACGGTGCCAAGGAGTTTTTACCCGCACCCTCGGGCTCGCCCCAGGCACCGTAGCCCTTAAAGGTGCGCGTCGGCGACCAGTCAGGCATGGCAGGCGGCAGTAAATTGCCGTCCAGTGATGCAAAATCATTGTCACCATAGACAATGCGTCCACCCACTACCGTCAGGTCGGAGGTCAGGAAGGAAATCTCGTCTTCAGGCACGCTGAAGAAGTCCCTACTCGGTACGATAAAGTCAGCGTACTGTCCGGCCTTAATGCAGCCCCGCTTGCCTTCCTCGTTGGAGAACCAGGCCACCTTTTCGGTCCACATGCGCAGCGCCGTCTCGCGATCGAGCAGATTATCTCGCGGATACAAGCCGAGACCGCCGACCGTTTTTCCGGTGATCATCCACGATAGCGACACCCAGGGGTTATACGAGGCCACGCGGGTAGCATCGGTTCCAGCGGAGACCTTAACGCCCTTCTCAAGCATGCGTTTGACAGGAGGGGTCGCCTCGGCAGCGCGGGCTCCATAACGTTCGACAAAATATTCGCCCTGATAGGCCATGCGGTGCTGCACTGCGATACCGCCACCCAGTGCAGCGATGCGGTCAATGGATTTATCAGAGATGGTCTCAGCGTGGTCGAAGAACCAGTTAATACCGTCCAGCGGAATATCCTGGTTAACCTTCTCAAACACGTCCAGCGCGCGAGTTATGGTTTCGTCGTAGGTGGCATGCAGCCGCCAGGGCCAGTTGTTTTCTGCTAGCACACGCACGACTTCTTCCAACTCGCCTTCCATTTCTGGCGGCATATTGGGGCGCTCCACACGGAAATCCTCGAAGTCGGCCGCCGAGTACACAAGCATCTCGCCGGCACCGTTGTGGCGGAAATAGTCATCGCCCTGCTTGTACTTCACGCTGGACGTCCATTTCAGGAAGTCTTTTTTTTCTTCCTTAGGTTTCTGCGTAAACAGGTTGTAGGCAAGACGAACGGTAATCTGCCCTTCGTCGGAAAGCTTCTGGATCACTTCGTAGTCTTCCGGGTAATTCTGGAAGCCGCCACCCGCATCGATCACGCCAGTCACACCAAGGCGATTCAGCTCGCGCATGAAGTGGCGAGTGGAGTTGACCTGGTAGTCAAACGGCAGCTTCGGCCCCTTGGCGAGCGTGGAGTAGAGGATCATCGCGTTGGGCTTGGCCAGCAGCAGGCCGGTGGGATTGCCGTTGGTATCGCGGATGATCTGGCCGCCAGACGGTTCGGGCGTGTTCCTGGTATAGCCAGCGGCACGCAAGGCAGCACCATTAAGTAAAGCACGGTCATACAGGTGCATCAGGAACACGGGGGTGTCAGGGGCGACCGCATTGATTTCTGCAAGGGTCGGCAGGCGTTTTTCCACGAACTGGTGCTCGGTAAAGCCGCCAATCACGCGCACCCATTGCGGTGCGGGGGTGATGGCGACTTGGCGCTTGAGCATATCCATTGCATCGGCCAGCGAGCGTACGCCGTCCCAGCGTAGTTCGAGGTTATAGTTCAAGCCGCCGCGCACCACGTGGGTATGGTTGTCGAACAGGCCGGGAAGTACGTTACGGCGCTGGAGATTAACGACCCGAGTGTCTGGGCTGGCCAAGGCCATGATCTCTTGATCCAAGCCGACAGCCAGAAACCTGCCATTTTTGATCGCGACGGCAGTGGCGTTTGGGTTCGCCCTATCAAGCGTCGTGATTTGGCCGTTATGGAAGATAATGTCGGGAGCAGAATCGGACATGGTGAATACTCCTTACGACCTAAATCTCAGCGTGAACCGGCGCCAACGTGGGGCCATGCTTCACACGCTCTTCCGCTTTGTGCACCATGGTGTAGGCATAATCGACGCCCATGCCGTAAGCACCGGAATGCTCTTTCACCACGGCCATGACCGCGTCGTAGGTATCACGGTTTTTCCAGTCGCGCTGCCACTCCAACAACACTTGTTGCCATGTCACCGGCACCACCCCAGCCTGTACCATCCGCTGCATTGCGTAATCGTGGGCCGCCTGGCTGGTGCCGCCGGAAGCATCAGCCACCATATAGATTTCGTACCCGGCATCATGCATCGCAGAGAGTGCGAAAGTGGTATTGCAGACTTCTGTCCAAAGGCCCGAAACGATGACTTTATTTCGCCCGTTGTCCTTGAGTGCATCGCGTACTTTCTGGTCATCCCAGGAGTTCATCGACGTGCGTTCGAGGATGGGCGCATCGGGGAACACTTCCAGCAGTTCGGGATAGGTGTGACCCGAAAAGCTTTCTGTCTCGACGGTAGTAATGGTCGTCGGGATACCGAACACTTTCGCTGCCTTGGCCAAGCCAACGACATTGTTCTTCAAAGTTTGGCGGTCAATCGACTGAACGCCGAAGGCCATCTGTGGCTGTTGGTCGATGAAGATCAACTGTGAATTGCTGGGCGTAAGAACTTCAAGCTTGGAGTTCTGCATTGGGTTCACCTTTGACAAATGTGATGGATGTCGTGAAACGGCCATTCACTATCGCAAACCACCCTCGCTTATGATTGGACGACAATCTTGACTTGGGATGATTGTGTGATTCTCAATATATGAACGATCCAACCATCTAATGCTTTGGTGTAAGTAAGGCGCACCAGCCCATACGATACGCCTGGGTAGATTTTTAAGATGGCGCCGTTATACAGCTGCACTGACGCTAATCATAATGTACTGCTGAATTGAGCAGTTTGAAGGTTTGAAGAATCAGGTAAGGCTGCCTACAACCGGGCTTTGGGTGCATGCAGTCTTCGCCAAGTTTGCGGCGCCAGGCCTGTTTCGCGTCTGAAGACACGGCAAAAATGTGACTGATCGCAAAATCCGTGCCTAAGCGCAATTTCACTCAAGGGGCGCGCCGAACTCAGCATGTCTTGCCTTGCAGCCTCTACTCGCGCCGCAGCAACGTAGGTCAGCGGATTGACGCCCGTCGTTTGTTTAAACGCATGTGAAAAGTGACTGACGCTCAAACCTAGCAACGACGCTAGCTCGGTTGTCCTTATACAATGGTCGATATGCTTACTTATGAATGTGTCTACACGTGAGATCTGCCAGCGTGCCAGCCCTCCCCTATGTTTATACGGTGAAGGCTCGCTTTGATTGTCAACCGCCAGCAAGGCAATCGCCTCATCAAGATAAGTCGAAGCGATATCGGGATTACTATGAATGGTCTGCTCTGTTTCCATCAGCAACGTCAACAGTTGTTTCGCCTGCTTTACAAGCTCAGGATGGCTGGATGGCGCTTTCTCACCTTCGCCAGGAGTAACGAAAAATTCAGACCTGCTCATAGAACTCTCCAGATTATTTAACCTTGTTAGATCAGATCGGCATACCTTGCGAGAACTACCGCTTGCAGGATCGCATAGATAACCAAACACATGCCGCTGAGGGTTGTTGTGAACAAAGCGACTGATGGTACCTAAGCAACGACTATGCCGCTGGAGCAAGCCATATAAAAAAATATATATTTATCAGATGGATATCTTTTACCTTGATGCAACATGGTTCGAATTCAAGGTTTAACTATGGGAGGCTGGATTGATCATATGGTAAAGCGATGGCGGAGCGTTGCGGATTTGATCAATACCACTGCGGTGCTTTCCCTGTCTTTGGGAAGACCACGGAGAGCGCGTCTTGTCATATGGTTTAGTTACTGTCGGTCAGGATGACGCCGCTTTCGATCACATTCTCTAATTCGCAGATATTTCCGGGCCAGACGTAATGAAAACACAGTACCTTCACCTGAGCTTCGCTCTGCGAGTGCATACCTGAAATAAACGTTATTACAATAATTAAAGCTGTTTTTAAATTTTTTATTATCGACATCTACTTCTTAAACGCAGTTGTTTAATTTTCGGCCAAACAACACAAGTATTTAGGGTAGTCTTAATATTACGAGATGCCGGACAGGCTTAAGAGAACTAGACCTGTCCGGCAATACTGGCTACACTCAATCTATCCAGAAACATTTTAAGGGTTTCTATCGGTCAAATCGGACGGTGAAAAGTGTCTTGCTTCACTGTCTTGTTGCGTCGAAGTCGATTCAGGAGAAATAATCCGGACGCCTTCACCCGAACCTCGCTCCGCGAGTGCTACACCTGAAACAAGTGTTAATGCAATGATTAAAACTGCGTATAACATTTTCATGATTGACTCCTTTTACTTAATAGCCGTTGCTTTATTTTTAATAAAACAACAATGTTTGAATAAGTTCGTGCTTGGAATGTTGACGGGCAGATCTAAGGGCTAGTTCTGCCCGGTATTACAACGCATTTACCATGCACCTGACGTCGTTTAGGAATTGCGGGCAAGCACTTCAGACGGTGAAAACTTCTGAATTTCACTGTCCTGTTGCTTAGTCGAAGTTGATTCAGGAGAAATAATCCTGTTCTCTTCACCCGAACCACGCTCTGCGAGAGCGACGCCTGAAGTAAGGGTTAATGCAATGATTAAAACTGCGTATAACATTTTCATGATATAAACTCCTCTTGATAAGCAGTGGTTGACCCGACAACGAATGTTGTTCGGTGACAAGCATTCTGCCTCCTATACTAGGACTATTGGTGATCAACAGTCTTGATAAGATGATCAATCGTATTAATTGATCGCTGGGTTGGCTGCTTTACTAACCTGTAACCAAACACATGCCGCTGAGTGTTGTTCTGTAGAAAGCAACTGATAGTGTAAGAGCAACAGCTATGCCACTTGAGCAACTTCTATTAAAAATATATATTTATCAGCTTGATACACTTACCAGTGGTGGGGCCTGGATAAAGTCCAGGGCTTTGCAGTGGGAGGCTGGATTGATGATATGGTGAAGCGATAGCGGTGCGTTGCGGAGTTGATTAATCGCGCGGTGGTGGTTATGGCAGATCAACCACAATTTCTCGGGAGCCGCCCGAGAGGAAGCTGATTGAAATCAGTCAGTGCCAACGTCGTTGAGGATGCCAATTTTCTTCAGACGGTAAGCCAGTGCAGGCCGACTGAGGCCGAGCATGCGAGCGGCTTGCGAAACGTTTTGCTGAGCAAGCTCCATCGCACGTCGCATCAACCGTTCTTCCACAGCTTCCAGGGTCACGTTCCTTTCGAAGATCTGCGTGACCCAATCGGCGGCACTTTCCGGGTCTGTGGCCTGTACCAGCTCACCATCGGCGTTGAGACGATCACCGTGCGGATTACCTGTCTTGGGAAAGACCGCGAAGAGTGCCTCTTGTACTATAGTTTCGTTGTTGTTGGTGAGGATGACACCGCGTTCAAGTACATTCTCCAATTCGCGTATATTTCCTGGCCAAGCGTAATGGAGACACAGTTCCAGAGCCTTATCTGATAAACCTAGCGTACGCTTGTGGTACTGCAGATGAAACTTGCTTAGAAAGTGCTCGACCAGCAGCGGCAGGTCCTCAAGCCGCTCGCGCAAGGGGGGGATCTGCACAGGAAACACATTCAAGCGGTAATAAAGATCCGCGCGAAACCGGCCCGCCTCGACCGCGTCAGCGAGGCTCTCATTGGTGGCAGCAATTACTCGCACATCGACTTGGCGGGTTCGTGAATCTCCCACTCTTTCTAGTTCACTCTCTTGCAATACCCGTAGAAGGGTAGCCTGCGCTCTGGGCGTCAGTTCTACCACTTCATCCAGAAAAATGGTTCCGCCACTGGCGCGCTCGAAGCGCCCTGGGCGGGTCTGATTTGCGCCGGTATATGCGCCCTTCTCGACGCCAAATAATTCAGCCTCAATTAGCTCCGGTGGAATGGCGGCACAGTTCAACGCGACGAAAGCTTGCTCGGCGCGCTCGCTGCGAAGATGAACGCTCCGTGCGATGATCTCCTTGCCGACGCCGGTTTCTCCCAGCAACAGGACCGACACCTTGCCGTGGGCTGCCTTGTCGATCGTCTTGCATACCTCCCTGTAAGCAGGAGATTGTCCAATACCGTAGAACTGACCTTCTTGCTTCTTCAGGCTCGTGCGCAGTGAGCTGATTTGCGACTGAAGATCATACAGCTCCTCGATGATGGGATCGGCTTGAAAGTACCTTTTAAAATCTGCGGCGTTCTCCCATTCCTCAGCCGGTTTTCCAATGATGATGCAGCGCTCATCGCCGCACCCGCGACAGCTCGTTTCCTGGATGATGATTTCGCGTTTCATGAACGAAGAGGTGTATGCACACGCGTAACCCACCAGGGACCAGCAAACAGGATCTTCCATCAGACCCAATTCAGTCTGGCAGGCCTCGACCTCGAAGGAATCGATCCATTCAAGCTCGCAGTAGAAGTGGCCGGCATCCTGATCTACCTCTAACTGGATGGGTTTCGCATTGACCATGCCTTTCAAGGAGTGCAGCTGCGGTCCAACCAGGAACATCTCCAATTCCGGGCTGTTTGGCCTGAGCTTGCGGGCCATTTCGGCGTCCTTTAATCCGGATTGGTAGCCAAGGCGCAGGAAAAACCCTTTGGCGCGTTCGATACCGAGGCTATTGACGAGCTCACGGCGAAAATTAGCCATCGCCGACACCTGCATCAGCAGCATGCGCTGCTCGCCGAACCAGATCTTACCTTCTGTGCTTTGAAAGCGAATCTGTTCGCTCAGATCCAGATAGTCAGGATACTTGAGCTCCGGCTTGTAGCTGATAGCCATGAAAGAGGCCTCGATTGTGTTTTAGGGGGAAGGTGCCATGCCTGTCTTGCGATGAGATAGGTCATGCAACAACAGCCGTTGATTGACCTTTAACATTCATGATTCACAGTCTGATAACGGGTTCGAGAGGAAACACCGCTTTGACCTTCGGGCGGTTAACGAGCCGCTGACATATTCCCGCCGCCATTGACCTGGCGTCGTACCCACGAACTGCCGAAACACGCGCGTGAGGTGGGATTGATCGCACAGCCCACAATCGAGTGCGATGAGACAAAGGGGATCATTGGTCGTCAGTATCCTCTGCTGTGCATGCTCGACGCGCCGGCGTGCGATATAGACGAACGGAGCTTGGCCGAATGTTGCTTTGAAGGTTCGAAAGAAATGTCCAGAGCTCATTCCTGTGAGCGCGATGAGATCGGGACTCCTGATAGGCTTGTCGAAATTCTCGTCGATATAAGCTATCAGACGTTTAGCCTGCCAACGCGTCATTTTACCGCGGAATGCACTCTCGGCTTTAGGTCTGACCTCTCGTTCCAGGCTGGCGGCCAATAACGCCGTCGCGCGAGATATACATGCTTGCGCAGCCTGATGATCAAGTTCAACCTTGGATTGCGCCACAGTGAGCAACTCCAACAAAGTCGCTGCCAACGCAACCTCACTCTGCTGGCTCTGTTCACGAGCATCGGTGACCAACCCTACATTACTGCCCATGGGGTTTCCTCCGCTTGTGATCGTTTGAGGATTTCGATCCATATGCCGAAAATAATTGAACGAATACGCCCACATGCTAAGTAATAAGGTGAAAAATTGTGTAAAAGCAGGAAGCTTTATCGCGCAGACAGTTTCGTACAAAGCCTAGCGCCTCTACCTTGAGCCGCGAAAAGATGCATCGAAAGAAGAGGTGCCCGAACGATCTCGCAGAATGATCAATTGCACTATCTTGTCTTCGGAGAGAGTAAAATAGAGCAGAACTTCCAGTGGATCGGGCAACCCACGCTTATCGAAATTTCCGTCGGCGTGGGCCGCGACAACAAAGTGGCCGTAGTGCGGGATGCAGTGAGTGGCGCGAAGTGATAGCTGCTGCCCGATAACATCGCGCTCGGCCCACTCGCTTAGTTCAGCCAGCCCGCACCATTGCTGTAGCTGATCGTTAACAATCGAGTCCGCCGCGAAGGCTTCAAGAAGACGGAACAGGTCACCGGCATTCGTTGCCTCGATGAACTGTGCAACTCTTGGAGGAAGAATCGAACCGCGTGTGTGAGTGGCCAAGCAAACACCTCCTGCAAGGCGTGAACGCCCTCGAATTATTTTCTCTTATTCTCCGAGGTCACAGGCTGGAGCGCTTGTAAATTGGTGTGAAACCGCGTAACAGACGAATGGTCTGGCTTCTAGGTCAATCACTGGTGCGGCACCCCTATGCCCTCGCGGCCGGACACCAGTCTTCGATCAACTGTTTGGCGGTTCTGAGATCGCGCGTTTCGTGTCCTTCTGTAAAGCGGTCGTAAACCTCCGCCAAGATCGCGTAGGCCTCCTCAGTCCGCTCCTCGTTTGTAAGCAGTGCACCCAAAGCCATGGCTGAGCGCAATTCCAGACTGAGCGCGCCTTGACTATTTGCAAGCGCCATCGAATGCCGCAACGTCGCCTCAGCCGATTTTGTATCCAGCCGACCGGAAACAATCCCGATCTGCACGCGCGTGCGCAATAGTTCGGGCATGTCAAATGATTCATCTCGCGCCTCGGCTTGTTCCAGTGCCGCGGTGATCATTGCTTCCGCTTCCATGATATCTCCGCATTCGAGCAACGCCTCGGAAAACGATCGGCTCAGCGTCGTCGTGAGCATAATAAGTTTCTCCGCATACAGGGTGTTAAGCGCATCGCAAAGCCTGCCTGCCGCCGTCCGCAGTTCTCCCTTGAGCAAAGCCAGTTCACCTGAGAGCGCGAGGCCTAAAGCCGCCCTCGGACCAAACGAATAACGACTGAAGTGCTGGTTGAGACGGCTCACCAGCGCTTCCGCTTCCTCTACATCTCCCCTCCACAGAAACACCGGGGAGGCGTATAGCAATACGATGAGCATGCTTACCGGTTGCTCTGTCTGCTCAGCTTCCTCAATTGCTTGATGCGCAACTTGGGCGGCGCGATCCGGTACACCGCTCAACCAGAGCGTACGCGCCAGGACAGTGAGCGCACGGATCTGATGACCGAAGCCAAGCAGGTCGACCTTTAACGTGCCATGCACCGCAGCTTGCTTGAAGCCCTCTTCGATGTGCTGTAGGGCGCGCGTCTGATTACCGACCAAGTGATACGCTGCCCCAAGCATCCACTCAGACATGACGATACCCGCGGGAGAACCGAACCTGCGCGCCAGCTCGATACTGCGCCAGCTCACCTTGACCGCCTCATGAAAGTGACCGACATGACACATCAAGATGTGCAGTCCCGCGAGCAATTTAAGTTCGCGCCCGGGGTCGTTCAAGGTTTGCGCAAGGCGCAGCCCTTGCTCGATCGGGATACGGACTTCATCTCCATTGCGGCGAGTGAATAGTGCGGAGATCGCCAGCGCTTCCTGCAGGATGAGGTGTGTCGTCGTACTTTCATGCAAACCCAGTCGCAAGAGCGCGGCTTGACACCAGCGATGGCACTCATCCAGCAGCGATAATTCCAATAAATGCGGTGCGGCGAGCGCTGCTAAACGAACGCCCAACTCGCCCTCACCAGCCTGGGAGAATGCCCATGAAAGCGCAGTGCGCATGTTGCCGACCTGAATCAGGTCACTATCCATGGCCCACCGCCCATTCTGACGCTCATTATTTCGCTTGAGTTGCGCAATGAGATACTCGGCAAGCTTGCGCGAGACGTCGTTAACCTCGCCCGATTCCGAGAATTTTGCCGACGCGTAAGTGCGCGTCGTATCCAGGAGGCGCAGATAGCTCGATCCGTTGAGTATCGATGGCGACAGCAGTGACTTATCGCTGAGGCTTGCGATTGCTGCTGTCACTTCGGCCTCCGTAAGGACAGTGTCCGCTGCGATCCAATGCGCCGCTTCCATTTGGAACGGCCCCACAAACACGGATAACCGATACAGCACGCGACGTTCACTCTCGGATAGCAGGTTGTAACTCCAATCGAGCATCGCCTGGAGCGTCTTATGCCGGGGAAGCGCGCTGCGCCTGCCCTGCCAGAGAAGATTGAAGCGGCTATTGATCAATTCCGCGGTTCCACGCAGGCCATGCGAGCGCACCCGACCGGCTGCCCATTCGATTGCCAGGGCAATGCCATCCGTTTTTCGGCAGATCTCGGCGACGAGCGGGGCCATCTCATCCGTCAGCGTCTCCTGCACGCCGCTTGCCGCCACTCGATCCATGAAAAGCTCGACGGCGGGAAACGACATCGCAGCGGAGGCTGTCATCCCCTCGATGACCGGGGGAACATCGAGCGATGGAAGAATGTGGACGTGTTCGCCCTCAACACGCAATAACTCGCGACTTGTCGCAAGCAAGTGGGTTTGAGGCGCGGATGTATAAAGCCATTCGGCGAGAAGCGCAATCTCGTCGATAAGGTGCTCGCAATTGTCCAATACGAGCAACGCTCTTCGGGCGCCAAAAAACGCCAGGATGCTCGGTTTGGGATCTTGCACTTGCACCTTTATGCCAAGCACGGAAGCAATCGCGCTAGGAACAAGCGAGGCGTCGCTTACCGAGACAAGATCGACGTAGTACACGGCGCCGTTAAAAGCTTCGAGCATCGTGTGCGCCACGGAGATCGCTACCGTTGTCTTACCCATTCCACCCGGACCGATGATGCTCACGAATCGATGTTTGGTGAGCATCTCGCCCACTGCGCGAACTGAAGCATCGCGCCCAATGAGCCGTCCGAGACGTTCGGGCAATGAGTGTTCGGAGACCGATACGGGTGGCTGATTGCCGGAGCGAGGATCGGGAGGTCGGATGGTCTCGGATTGCCCGGGCGAAGCCTCGACCCGCGCTCGCGTTAAGGGTGCGACGAAACTGTACCCGCGGCCGGGGAGGTTGACGATGTAGCGTGTGCCTTCCTTGCCCTCACCCAGGCATTTGCGCAGGCTGGCGATATTGACGCGCAGGTTGGCCTCGTCGACTACCAACCCCGCCCAGGCACGCGCCATCAATTCCCGCCGGGAAAGCACTTCTCCAGGCCGCTCAACCAACGCAATCAGCAGGTCGAGCGAGCGGCTGCCGATTTTGACGGCCGCCCCTTTCCTCTGCAGCAACCGCGCCGTCACATGCAGGCGAAACGGACCAAATTCGACAATCTCGTCAATCTTCGGCACACAGCCCTCGATGGTGGTGATCATCCGGCTTTCCGCTGAACGTCGTCTGTTGCGAAATATTCGCTTCACATCGGCTCCTAGGCGGTGGCATCGAACACCTGCTTGACCAACTCGGCGAGCGTCGGGTGGACATGGATACTGTCGCGCACCCGTTGCGCCTTGGCCCCTGGGGTGTTCATGGCGACCACCACCTCGTGAAGTAAGTCGGCTGCCTGGGGGCCGATCATATGGAAGCCCAGGATCCGGTCGCTGCCCTTCTCAACCAAGAGTTTAGCAAAGCCCGGTGGTGAACCGACGATCTTGCCCTTGGCGAAATCGGCGTAATGCTTGCGGACCACGGTGTAATCGAGGCCCTGGTCACGACAAACACGCTCGGTCAGCCCGACCGAACCGATCTGCGGATTGCTGAACACGGCGTGCGGGTTGGCGGTGTAGTCGACAGCAAGGGAGGCACCGTGCGCGTTACGGTAGGCAAGCTCACCTTCGTAGCTCGAGGTGTGCTTGAACATCCCCTGCCCGATGACGTCGCCATAGGCATAGATGTCGGGGTGCGTGGTCCGCAGCCTGTCGTCGACAACCACGAAGCCGCGGTCATTAAGCTCGACCCCCGTCTTCTCCAGTGAGAGCCCATCGGTGTTGGGACGCCGACCGGTGGCCAGCAAGAGCCGATCGCCCAGCACGCTACGTTCGCCATCGCCAGTGGTAACGGTCAGGCTACACTGCCCATCGCGCACCAGCACCTGGCGCACCTCGGCTTGCAGCACGAGCTCCACCCGCTTGGCAAGCTCCTGCGTGAACAGCGCCCGCACGTCGTCGTCTTCGGCCAGCAGGCATTCGGAATGGTCGATCACCGTTACGCGGGTGCCCAAAGCGGAGAAAAAATGGGCAAACTCACAGCCGATGTAGCCGCCACCTAGGATGATCAGGTGTTCGGGCTGTTCAGTGAGGTCGAAGATGACAGACTCGTTGGTGAGGTACCCGCTCTCTGCCAGCCCGGGGATCGGCGGGATCGCGGGGCGCGCGCCTGCCGCGATGAAGATCCGCTCGCCGGTGAGCCGGCGCCCGTCCTCCATCTCAATCAGCTTGTCGCCCACAAAATGCGCTCGGCCATAATAGGGGGTGAAGGCGCTTTCCACCCAGCGCCGCACGCCAGCTGCGTCATCTTCACGCCGCTGGCGCACCGTGTCGAGAACGGCTTGGAAGTCGACGCGAACCGACGACTGATCCAGGTGGATACCAAACTCCGCGGCGTGCCGGATTGTCTGCATCACCTCGGCAGCCTGAATCAGGCCCTTCGTCGGGATGCAACCGCGGTTCACGCAGGTGCCGCCGAGCTGGTCGGGACGATCATCGACCAGTGCGACCGACTTGCCGTCCTGTTGCCCATAATAGGCGGCAGTCAGGCCAGAGCCGCCACCGATGCAGATCACGTCGTAGCGCTCAATCGCCGCCATGGTTCATCTCCGCGTCACTGCGCGGCCCGACACGTCGGACGCCAAAACGACATCCGCCCTCTGAGCCGCGCTCGATGTGTTCCGGCCGGCCCTGTCGAGGTCGGCGATCAGGCGATTAGCGTAGTCCACTTCATACTCGCCCCGGGCGCAAAGCTTCGACGAACCTCGCCCCTCCAGATACGCCTACACCTAAAAGTAAAGATAATAAAAAGCAAACAAAAAATAAAGAACATCCCCCCGCAACTAAACTGATAACTTACGCCCTTGACCCCAGACACCTCGGCTTCAAAGGTGTCATTCCCCATGCCACCAGTCGGCCCACGTATCATCCTGTTCTCCAGTCGTAAAAGCGGCCCCCTCAATATGGTAGA
>TARA_R100001369_G_scaffold8185_5_pt1 | contig 66702 bp, 57 predicted proteins | sample TARA_R100001369 | Tara Oceans TARA_R100001369 (sample SAMEA2621528) | marine metagenome | biome: marine biome (ENVO:00000447); feature: surface water layer (ENVO:00002042); material: "saline water (ENVO:00002010), including plankton (ENVO:xxxxxxxx)" | depth 5 m
GAACGACAACCTGCACGGCGCCATGGGTGCCTACATGCGCGAAGAGGGGTATGAGCGCCCGATCATCATGGCGCCCAACTACCCGGCGGGTACCGATGCGCTGGCAGGCTTCAAACACCTTTATGAGGGTGAGGTCGTTGGCGAGCTTTACACCCAAATGGGTCAGACCGACTACGCGGCTGAAATTGCCCAGATTCGCGACAGTGATGCCGACAGTTTGTTCTTCTTCCTGCCCGGTGGTATGGGCATCTCGTTTATGAAGCAGTGGGAAAGCTCCGGTGTCGATATGCCGATCTTTGGCGCGGCCTTCTCGTTTGATGAAATTCTTATCAAAGCGGTAGGCAGTGCGGCGATTGGCGCACGCAACACCTCGCTATGGGCATATGACCTGGAAAACGAGGCCAACGACCGCTTTGTGGAGGGCTTCCAAGCCGCCTATGACCGCATGCCAACACTGTACGCAGCGCAGGGTTACGACACCGCCAACCTGATTCTTAGCGCGCTTGAAACTGCCCACCCCGATGACAAAGACGCCTTCCGCGAAGCACTACGGGCCGCCGACTTTGACAGCGTACGCGGAGAGTTCCGCTTCGGCCCGAACCAGCACCCTATCCAGGATATTTACGTGCGTGAAGTCGTGGAGGGTGACGATGGTGAGCCCACCAATCGCCTGATCGGTGTCGCCATCGAAGATATCCAAGACGTCTACTACGAGCAGTGCCAGATGTAAGCTCGCCTCGGCTGGATGCATGCACCCAGCCATTTCTCTTCACCTTCGTTAAGGTTAACTAACGTGTCCGTTACCCTGCTAATTGAGCAATTACTTAACGGCGTGCAGCTCGGCACGATGCTGTTTTTGATGGCCAGCGGCCTCACTCTGGTGTTTGGGGTGATGGGGCTGATCAATCTTGCCCACGGCTCTTTTTATATGGTGGGTGCCTACGCTACGGCGGCGGTGACTGCCTCAACGGGCTCTTTTTTAATTGGCCTTGGGGCTGGCATGGCTGCCGCCGCGATGGTCGGCGCGTTGGTAGAGCTGCTGGTGATCCGTCGACTTTATCACCGCCCTCACCTTGACCAGGTATTGGCAACCTTTGCGCTGATACTGATTTTTTCCGAAGGCACGCGCTGGATTTTCGGGTCGTCGCCTATGCGGCTTAGCCCGCCTTCCTGGCTAACCGGTTTTGTCACCTTGCCGGGTGATACTCGCTACCCCATCTATCGGCTAATGCTGATTGGCGTGGGTATTGTTATTTCGATTGCCCTTTACTTTTTGATCTCTAAAACACGCTTAGGCATGCGTATTCGAGCCGGAGAAAGCGACCGTGAAATGATTGGTGCGCTGGGGGTGAATATTTCAAAGCTGTATACCGTCGTGTTTGCCTTGGGCGCCGGCTTGGCAGGCTTGGCCGGTGCATTGGTAGGGGCGCTGCAGTCGGTTCAAGTAGGCATGGGCGAGCCGGTGCTGATCCTGGCCTTTGTCGTCATCGTAATAGGCGGTATCGGCTCAATCAAAGGGGCGCTACTAGGTGCCCTGCTGGTGGGCGTGGTCGATACGTTGGGGCGCGTCTATTTGCCCATCTTTTTCCGTGCGTTTATGCCGCCTTCTGAGGCGACCGGGGTTGGGGCTGCGCTGGCCGCGATGCTGATCTATATCCTCATGGCCGTCATTCTCGCGTTCAAGCCTAAGGGACTGTTCTCTGCCCATGACTAATACCACTTCCATGTCCAAGAACGCTGCGCTAGCGCCCGAAGCGGATAGACCTTTTGACCGCAAAGGGCTGGTTCAGATGGCCCTACTCGGCTTGCTGTTACTGCTACCGGTGGTGGCTTATTTCTCAGGCCACATTTATTACGTCAACTTGGCCTCGCGTATCACCATTATTGCCATGGCGGCCGTTGGCCTTAACCTGGCAATTGGCTATGGGGGCATGGTGAGCTTTGGCCACGCGGCCTATTTCGGCCTAGGTGGCTATGTGGCAGGTATCAGTGCTTATCACGCTTTTGATATGACCCCGTTTATGACGTGGCCCTTCAGCGTACCGGGCAGCGACAATTTACTGGTGATATGGCTCGCCGCCATGTTGCTGTGCGGGCTGCTAGCGCTGGTCATCGGCGCTATCTCACTGCGTACCACGGGGGTCTATTTCATTATGATCACCCTCGCCTTTGCGCAGATGATTTACTACTTTGCCAACTCCTGGCCGACCTATGGCGGCGAAGATGGCCTGCCTATTTATATTCGCAACACCCTGCCCCTGTTCAATAACAACATGCTCGATAGCAGTGATGCACTCACCTATTTCCTGATCTGCTTCACCGGGCTTGTGTTAGCGATGGCAATTACCTCACGAATGATGAAGTCGCGCTTTGGAGCGGCCTTGACCATGGCACGGCTTAACGATGTGCGCCTTGCCACTGCCGGGCTCAGCCCCTACCCCATTCGCTTGGTGGCCTTTGTGATTTCTGCCGCGATTACCGGCCTTGCTGGGGCGCTCTATGCGGATCTGAATGGCTTTGTTAGCCCGACAATGCTCAGTTGGCACTTCTCCGGCGAACTGATGGTCATCGTTATTTTGGGCGGCGTGGGGCGCCTTTACGGCCCGTTAGCCGGTGCGGTGCTGTTTGTGATGATGGAAACCTTTCTGGGGGGAGTCACCCAATATTGGCAGCTCTTCCTGGGGCTAGTGCTGCTTGGGGTGGTGCTATTCGCCAAACATGGTGTGATGGGTTGGCTGGCCGGGAGGGAGCGCAATGAGTGATGTGGTTCTTTCACTACAAAACCTGCATAAGCGCTTTGGCGCACTACAGGCGACCAGCGATGTTTCGTTGGATCTTAGACCCGGGGAGATTCACGCTTTGATTGGCCCCAACGGCGCGGGGAAATCGACCCTGATTAGCCAAATCGCGGGGAATATACGTCCTGATGAAGGGAGTGTTTACTTAGCAGGCAGTGAGATCACGAGCATGAGTATCGCTCAGCGGGCGCGCCTTGGCCTGGGGCGTAGCTTTCAGGTCTCCTCGTTGGCGGAGCCGCTATCGGTGATGCGCAATGTAATGATGGGGGTTCAAGCGCTGCAGAGTCACAGTTTTCGGTTCTGGAAGCCCGTCGCTCGCGATCAGCAACTGCTTGAACCAGCCTATGCGGCGCTGGAACGCATGCAGCTTAGTCACCGCGCCTGGACACCGGTGTATGAGCTATCTCACGGCGAGCGCCGTCAGGTTGAGGTGGCTTGCGCTCTGGCGCTCAAGCCCCGCGCCCTGCTGCTGGACGAACCCATGGCAGGCTTGGGCCCAGAAGGGTCAGCGAAGCTGACCGAGCTGCTGGAGGCGCTAAAGCTGGAAGTGCCTATCCTGCTGATCGAGCACGATATGGAGGCGGTGTTTCGTCTGGCTGATCGTATCTCTGTACTGGTATCAGGAAGCGTTATCGCCCATGGGGATAGCCACACTATTAGGCAGGATCCCCACGTCCGTGAAGCCTACCTGGGGGATTCTGATGCTTAAGGTTGCTGATATTGAAACGTTTTATGGGCCTTCTCAGGCGTTATTTGGCGTGAATCTTGAAGTAAACGCTGGTGAGATGGTCGCCCTCATGGGGCGTAACGGTATGGGTAAAACCACTACTATCCGCTCGATATTCGGTCTGACTCCGGCCAGCCGCGGCACGATTGAGTTTGAATCCCAGAACATACGCCGCTTACCCGCTTTTCGTATCGCTAAAGCGGGGCTTGGCTTGGTGCCGGAGGGGCGCCGCTGTTTCGCTAATTTGTCGGTGCGCGAAAACCTGTTGGTAACCGCCCGCCCAGGGGAGTGGACACTGGAGAAAGTAGCAACGCTGTTTCCGCGCTTGGAAGAGCGCCGCGCGCAAATGGCCAAGACCCTCTCTGGCGGTGAGCAGCAGATGCTGGCTATTGGTCGGGCGCTGATGACCAATCCGCGTTTGCTGGTGCTGGATGAAGCCACTGAAGGGTTGGCGCCGGTTATTCGCCAGGAGATCTGGCGGGCGATTCGGCTGCTCAAGGAGCAAGGTCAAGCCACGCTGCTGGTGGATAAGTCATTAAGCGAAATTCTACCCATCGCCGACCGCTGCACCATCCTGGAAAAAGGCTGCACCGTGTGGGATGGCCAACCCGCCGCGCTGGACAGCACCGTGCGTGACCGTTATCTGGGCGTGTAGGGAGGAGAAAACAGTGGCGTTTACTACCCAGCGAAAAGTTCGTTTTCAGCACTGTGATCCGGCGGGAATCGTTTTTTACCCCCGCTATTTCGAGATGATTAACTCCGTGGTGGAGGATTGGTTTGAGGAGGTGGTGCAGCGCGACTTTAACCAACTGCATGTTGAGAGCGGTACAGGGGTTCCCACCGCCGCTATCGACACCCAGTTTCATGCGCCGAGCCGGTTAGGCGAACGACTCACCTTTGAGTTAGCGGTTCAAGCCGTTGGGCGTAGCAGTCTGACCCTTCAGATTATCGCTTATTGCGGTGATCAGAAACGTCTAACCAGTAGTTCAACCCTTGTATATGTGGATCTAAATAGCGGTAAGCCAGTGCCCTGGACAGAGGCTATGCGCCAGCACTTTACCGTCGAAAACTTATAAGGATAGCCATAATGAGTGACGCCAACTTTCATCAGCTTCTTCACCCTTCGCATTGGAAAGCAGCGGTGGGTTACGCTAACGGCGTGCTGGCTGCAGGCCAGAGTGTGTTTGTAGGTGGGCAGATTGGTTGGAATGCCGACCAGGTATTTGAAAGCGACGATTTTGTCTTTCAAGTGAATCAGGCGCTGCAAAATATCGTGGCGATCTTAAAAGAGGCGAATGCAGGCCCGGAACATATCGTGCGGTTGACCTGGTATGTGACGGACAAGCGGGAGTATTTGGCGCGGCTTAAGGAGGTGGGCGCCGCCTACCGCGAGGTGCTGGGTAAACATTTTCCGGCGATGACGATGGTTCAGGTGGCGGGGCTGGTTGAGGATCAGGCTAAGGTGGAAATCGAAGCGACGGCGGTGATTCCAGCCGTATAGCGGTATGAGTACGGGGCAGCAGCAGGGTGCCGCGGGGGCGCTGTGAACCCCTCCCTGGGCGCTACTTTTTCCATCCCTGGAAAAAGACCCCCGCTATACCCTGCCCCAGCCCCTCGCTGGAAGCCGAACTTTCAACACCCCTAACTGGACGCTGCTAGGTATTAGCAGTGAAACCCTTTAATCCACTCAACTAAACAACCATCGTTAAGATAGTGCTCAAGAATCGAGAAGTGGTCTACGTCGGAAAGTAGCTGCTGAGTCACTGTTTGGCCTTGCTGGCTCAAATGCTCAGCATAGCTGCTCATCTGGCGCTCGAACTCTTCTGACTCCAGGCCCCCTGCTACCAGCTTTATAGGCGCAGGTACTCGGCATGGCAGCCATAAAGGGCTGAACTCCTGCACATCGCGCCCGCTAAGCTGAAGTTTGGGCTGCAGCCACGACCAAGGGAAGGGCCGCAGGTCATATAAACCGCTGATGCAGAGCGCACCGCAAATCAACTGGTTGGGTAAGCCAAAGGTGCCTTCCCAGTCCGTCGACATTAGCATCGCGCATAGATGCCCACCTGCCGAGTGCCCCGAAATACTCAGCTGCTCAGGATCAACGCCTAATTCACCGGCATGGCAATAAACATAGGCCACCGCTGCTTGGCTCTGCCGCACCAGTTCGCTAAAGCGTACATGCGGGCAGAGCGCGTAGTTGACCACCGCGACGGTGATCCCGGCGTTAACCAAGTCATCGACGATAAAGCTAAATTCACGATGGCTCAGCGAGCGCCAATAGCCGCCGTGGAAAAACACATGCACCGGCGCCTTTGGGTTATCGGTATCAGGTGCATCGGCATGAAAGATATCCATGCGCTCCGCAAGCGTTGGGCCATAAGGCAGATCGAGACTTACTTTGTGGCTTGCGCGGTGGTGCGCCTGTGACGCTTCACTGCGCTGACGCCACTTCTTTACCAACACCAGTGGGTCTCGACCGAGCATCGGGTCGTAGGCACGGTCGATCTCTTCTTGAGTCACAAAGTGTTGATAAAGCATGTCGGTCTCCTTATCGCTGGCGCACGGCTATCCCCGGCTTTTAAAAAACAGCATTCGCAGCGGGGCGAGTGCCAGAATGGCAAAACCGACCAGCGTCCACGCGGGTAACGAGAGGCCAAGTAGGGAAAAATCGATATTAGCGCATTCGCCTGAGCCGGTTAACACCATGGCTACCACGTCCTGCATGGGCAGAATATCCATCATGTAATCGAGCCCAGGGCCGCAAGAAGGTACTTCATCGGCGGGCAAGCCTTGCAGCCAAACGTGACGCCCGGCGATAAAGGCACCGGTTCCCACAGCAGCCAGCGACAGCAGCCCGTAAATCACTTTGCCCACACGCCCGGCGGGGCTGTGGATAGCGGCTATCGCGAACACGATACCAGCGGCGATCACCGCTACGCGCTGAAAGATACACAGCGGGCAGGGTTCATATCCGCCGATGTGCTCCAGCCCCAGGGCTACCGCCATCATTAAAACGCAGAAAGCTAAACCAGCAAGGGCGGCCGAGCGAAAGGAGTGGAGAATCATTGTCTAACCTCAGATGGCAGCGCTGACATAGCGCGGGACTCACGAGCTTTAGTGAAATAGACCTGCAAGAACTCCTCAAAGGTCTCTTTATCAGCGGCTTCAATATCGTGCTGCTGCTGGTGCGAGGTCTCAATCAGTTGGGCAAGCAGTGCTTCGCGGCTGCGCTGCATAGGTTCTGCTTTCAGCTGCTCCGCCTGCTCTTTGGCCAGGCTAAGCATTAAATCACTCAACGAGCCGCCGTTCGCTTTTAGCCGTTCGAGCACCTGGGCTGAGGGCGTTAGCGAAGGGTCGGCTAGGCGTGGCTCTATATTTGCCAGTGCGTCAGCATGCGGGCTCCCCTCTTCGACCGCATCCAGCAGGCGGGCAACTTCGCCCATCTCTGCAAAAATCTGCTCGCCCCACTCACGCACCGAGGTGGTTTCACCGTGGTTGATTAGCGTGAGTTCAGGGTCACGGCCGCGCTCCACCACCCAGCGGCGGTTGTCATCCAAGCGGTCGCACTCTTCGTCGGAAATCCACGGGCTGTCGCTGAGTAGACACCACATCAAAAAGGTATCCACAAAGCGCATCTGGTCTTCAGTGACGCCAAGGGGGTCGAAGGGATTTAAATCCAAACAGCGTACTTCGATGTACTCCACGCCGCGAGCTTCGAGGGCTTGGCTGGGCGTTTCGTTGTGCTTGGCAACCCGTTTGGGGCGAATGTCGCTGTAGTACTCGTTTTCGATCTGGAGAATATTAGCGTTCAGTTGGCGCCACTCACCATCCACGTTAACGCCCATTTTTTCATAGTCGGGCCACGGCGAAGAGATGGCGTGACGCAGGGTATTAACGTAGTTAGAGAGCGAGTTAAAACAGATTTTAAGCTGCGACTGTACTTTGTTTTGATACCCCAGATCGGACATCCGCAGGGTCGTCGCGTATGGGGCAAAGTAGGTGTCGTCGCTAAGCGACTGAAGCTTTTCGGGTACCTTACCCTGAGGCAAAAAGCTCTTATCAATGGCCGGTGAAGCGCCAAATAGGTAGAGCAACAACCAGCTATGGCGGCGGAAATGACGGATCATGCCGAAATAGCGGGTAGAGCGGTAGTCGTTAAAGGGGATATTGGTGGCTTTTTCCAACTCGCGTAGGGCGTGCCACATATCATCGGGCAGCGATACGTTGTAATGAACGCCAGCAATCGCCTGCATGATGCGGCCGTAACGCATGTCCAACCCTTTGCGGTAAACATGCTTCATGGTGCCCACGTTGGAACTGCCATAATCGGCAATCGGCACGCTGTCGTTGCCGGATAGCCTAGAGGGCATGCTGCCGGGCCAAATCCATTCGTTTTGCAGGTGATGGTAGGTAAAAGTATGCAGGTCAGATAAAAAGCACAGCGCTTCACCCGGCTGAGAGTAAACCGGCGTGATGTACTCTAACAGCGACTCTGAGTAGTCGGTGGTGATATGCGGGTGGGTTAATTTCGACCCCAGCGCGTGCGGATGCGGCGTTTGCGCAATGTGGCCAGTAGCATCGACCCGCAGCCCCTCTTTTTCAAGCCCACGACGCAGGCGGCCCAACCGACCAAGGCGCGCACTGGGAATCAGGCGCTCGACTTGCGCGGTCAGCGCGGATGGCACAGTGAGTGGTTCAGGCAAGGTGAACACTCCTTGTCAGTAAAGCCCGCCGTGAGCGGGCTTTGGTGTAGTCAGGTGGCATCGCCATCATCGCTGTTACAAAAACAGAAAACAGGATATGGCGGCAACGATCGTTTTTTCAAGACACGTTCGCTTCCAGGGTGCGCGACTATTTGCCGCCACGCGCTTTCAACAACGCGGCGCCCAGCGCACCCATAGGCTCTGGCGCATCCGCTTTATTAGCGTTGTTACGCTGGTTTCGAGCCGGTTTACGGGCAGCACTGTGTTGATCTTTTGGCGAGCGACCGTTCTTGTTGGCACCGCTGTTAGCATCGTTTTCAGTCTCCGGCTGATCATCGAGACGCATCGATAGTCCGACACGCTTACGGGGAATATCCACACTCATCACTTTGACGGTGACGATATCCCCTGCCTTCACCACGCTGCGGGGGTCATCGATAAAGCGATCGGATAGCGCCGAGATATGCACCAGGCCATCCTGATGGACGCCAATATCCACAAAAGCGCCGAAGTGCGTGACGTTAGTCACGGTGCCTTCGAGTACCATGCCGAGCTTGAGGTCTTTGAGAGTTTCGACCCCTTCGCGGAACTCCGCGGCTTTAAATTCCGGGCGCGGGTCGCGGCCGGGTTTATCCAGCTCTTTGAGGATATCGCTGACAGTGGGCACGCCGAAACGCTCATCGGCAAAATCGGCGGGCTTTAACGCTTTCAACGCGGTGCTGTCGCCAATCAAGCCACGTACTTCACGGCCGCTCTGCCTGGCGATACGCTCCACCAGTGGGTAGGCTTCCGGGTGAACGGCGCTGGCATCCAAAGGGTTATCGGCATTGTGGATACGCAGGAAACCCGCGCACTGCTCGAAGGTTTTGGCACCGAGGCGGCTCACTTCTAACAGCTCTTTACGGTTTTTGAAGGCGCCTTTGACATTACGCTGAGCAACGATATTTTCGGCCAGCGCGGCACTCAGCCCAGCTACCCGAGAAAGCAGTGCGCTGGAAGCGGTATTGAGATCGACGCCCACGGCGTTAACACAGTCCTCAATGACGACTTCCAGGCTGCGCGACAGCTGCACCTGGGAGACATCGTGCTGGTATTGGCCCACGCCGATCGACTTTGGCTCGATTTTAACCAGTTCGGCCAGCGGATCCTGCAGGCGGCGACCAATAGAGACGGCACCGCGCACAGTGACATCGAGATCCGGCATTTCCCGTGAGGCGTATTCAGAGGCGGAGTAGACCGAGGCGCCCGCTTCAGAGACCATCACTTTGCTTAACCGATGCGCTGGCGCCAGGGCTTTTAGCAGCTCGCCCGCGAGCTTGTCAGTTTCACGGCTGGCGGTGCCGTTACCCACCGCAATCAGCTCGACGCCGTGCTGTTTCACCAGCTTAGCCAGCACGCTCAAGGCTTCCTTCCACTGGTTTTGCGGCGCATGAGGATAAATAGTGGTGTGATCGACAAATTGCCCGGTAGCATCGATCACCGCAACCTTACAGCCGGTGCGCTGGCCGGGGTCGATGGCAAGGGTCACTTTCTGCCCCGCCGGTGCGGCCAGCAGCAGGTCTTTTAGATTAGCCGCAAACACTTCAATGGCGGTGAGCTCAGCCTGTTCGCGCAGGCGGCCCAGCAGCTCGGTCTCTAGGGCAGTGTAGAGTTTCACCCGCCAGGTCCAGCGGACGACTTCGGCTAACCATTTATCTGCCGGGCGTCCCTGATCGCTGATGCCAAACTGCTTGGCAATCGCCAACTGGGCGGGGTGAATGGGGGCTTCGTCTTCGCCGGGCAGACGAATCGACAGGCTCAGCACGCCTTCGTTACGCGCCCTGAACATTGCCAGGGCGCGGTGTGATGGCGCTTTGGCAAGTTTCTCATCGTGTTCGAAATAGTCGGAGAACTTGGCGCCCTCCTGCTGTTTGCCCTCCAGCACCCGGGCACTAAGCTCGCCCTCTTGCCACAGCCGTTCACGCAGTTGGCCAATGAGTTCGGGATCTTCGGCGAAGCGCTCCATCAATATCTGCTTGGCGCCATCCAGGGCGGCCTTGGTATCTTCGATGGCTGGAATATCGCCTTCTGCTGGACGCAGATAATTTTCCGCCTCGCTTTCCGGGTTAAGCGTTGGATCGGCAAGCAGTGAATCCGCCAGCGGCTCTAGCCCTGCTTCGCGAGCGATTTGCGCTTTGGTACGGCGCTTTTTCTTAAACGGCAGGTACAAATCTTCCAAGCGTTGCTTGGTCTCGGCGGCGTCAATGCTGGCTTTCAGCGTAGCATCGAGTTTGCCCTGCTCATCAATGGCGACAATTACCGCGGCGCGGCGCTCTTCCAACTCTCGCAGATAGCGAAGACGCTCATCCAACTGGCGCAGCTGGATATCGTCCAGCGCGCCGGTGACTTCTTTACGGTAACGGGCAATGAAGGGCACGGTGGCGCCGCCATCCAGCAGCTCCACCGTGGCGGACACTTGCTCGGGACGTACACCAAGCTCAGTGGCCAGGCGGGAAATAATACGCTGATTGACATCCATAAATTGCAACTAACTCATGCAGCATTTTTTAGTGCCAACAAGGTATCACAAACGCGCCACGGCTGGCATGACTTGCGGCTTCAGCGTCGCCACCCGTGGTCATCCCAGAACGGGCGGCGTGACTCGCGCTGTACGTCATCGCGGCTGATGCCAATATCTTTCAGCATGTCATCACTCAAGTGGCGCAAGGAATCCCGCTCGCGACGCAATTGGCGCCAACGATAGAACCTTTCCCGCCAGGTTACTTTGCTTACGCGCTGTTCTGTATGCTGGCGCTGCGCGTTTTGATGACTTACGACTGAGCACTCCATTTCAACCTCCTTATTGCCGTTTACAACGGCATTTCAAATAAGCGTTGAAGGAAGTATTGTGCAGCGCCTACAATCAATCCAACGAATACTCCTTATGCACAACATCAAAAAGATTGATACTCATGGCTATGCTACCCACGATCGATCACGAACTGCTACGTACCTTTGTTGCCATTGTTGACCAGGGCGGCTTTACCCGCGCGGCACAGACGGTAAACCGCACCCAATCGGCTGTGAGTATGCAAATTAAGCGTTTGGAAGAAGACGTTATTCAGCGCCCGCTGTTTGTGCGACAGAGCAAGCCGCTGCAACTGACCAGCGAAGGCCATACGCTGCTGGGCTATGCGCGCAAGATTTTATCGCTGCAGGGAGAGGCGCTGACGCTTCTACGCCAGCCGGATATGGTGGGTCGTGTGCGCCTGGGCGTGCCGGATGACTATGTCATGCGATTCCTGCCCGGCATTCTGAAAACCTTTTCCCAAGCCTGGCCGCTGGTTGATGTGGATGTGCACTGCGCGCCCTCTTCGGTACTCTCTCAGCAGCCTAAAGACAGCCTAGACCTGATCATTATGACCCGGGAAATAGGCGATGAGATTGGCACCCTATTAAGGCGGGAACCCACAGTATGGGTCTCCGCTGAGAGCCACAGCACTCATTTACAGACGCCAGTACCCCTTGCCATGTTTGAGGCACCCTGCTTTTGTCGGCGTCATGCCTGCAATGCACTGGATCGCGCAGGCCGGGCCTATCGAGTCGCGTACAGCAGCCCGAGCTTGGCAACGTTACAGGCGGTTGTGGGGGCAGGGTTGGCAGTGTCTGCCTGGATGGACAGCCTAGTCACCGCCAACATGCAGGTATTGGGCACCAAGGAGGGTTTCCCCGAACTCCCGGAGGCATCCATCGTTTTGCAGCACACCTCCTCCACCCAGTCACCGATTATCGATAGCCTGGCCGAACATATTGTTGAAGGGTTTAGGCTTTAATCAGTTAGATGCACGTTCAAGTGGCGCATGGTAACGAGGAGCGTGAGCTCACGGAACGACACCCCGTGGCACCCAACCAACCCCGGCACCGCTTCGCACTGCTTTCGCGCCGGGCCGCCGTCGCGGGTGCGCCGTAGGCTTACCACGCGCTACTAAATTGCGCATGTACTAAACATGGTGGTTGTAAGGATCTGCACGGTGTCATCATCAACTGATATTTTTGGGCATGGCCGCTAACGACTGAGGTACTTCACCACCGATTGTTGGTTGGTAGAGGCAGGAGCGGTCGAGCTGTGAGAGGCTGGTTAGCCCTAGCAGGGCCATATTGCGCTCAATTTCACGCTGTAAAAGATCGGCAACATGTTCTACTCCGGCCTGCCCCGCGCAGGCGGCGGCGTAGTTGAAGGGGCGCCCCACAAAGACAAAATCAGCCCCCAATGCCAGCGCCTTGATCACATCGGTGCCACGCCGAAAGCCGCTGTCGATCATAATAGGAATATCACTAACGCGACGCTTGATCTCGGGCAGCACTTGGAGCGGGGAAATGGTGCAATCCAACTGGCGGGCGCCATGGTTTGAAAGAATAATGCCATCAACCCCTGCCTGCTGAGCACGTACTGCGTCTTCCGGGTTTAATATCCCTTTGACGATCAAGGTATCGGGCCACAGGCGCCGGACTAGATCGAGATAACCCCAGTCAAAATGGCGCCGCCCCGAAAAGTCCCGCGCTGCTTGTCGGGAGATAACGGGCGCGCCCCGCTCGGCATAGTTGTTTTCGAAATGCGGCATGCCGTGCTTCCACAAGGTGCGCAGGAAGGTATTGCATAGCCAACCAGGTCGTATCAGACCGTCAAATGCTAGGCGAAGGGTTGGCTCTAGAGGGGATGAAAATCCCGAACGGCGGAAATTATCGGGATTAGGGGGTACCGGGTAATCGAGCGTGACGACGAGTTTTTTGAAACCGGCCCGCTGGACACGCGCCAGTAGCGCTTCGATACCATCTGGGGTTCCCGGCAGATACGCCTGGAACCAGTCGGCGCCTTCCACCTTGGCCACCTCTTCCATGGGTACCAGCGATGAACCGCTCATAACCATTGGCAGGTTGCGCTTCGCTGCTGCCCGCGCCAGCACTAAGTCGCCCTGGTAAGTTGACAGGGCACTAATGCCCATGGGGGCGATACCGAACGGAACGTTGTAGCGTTTGCCATATAGCTCGGTGTGCAGGTCAATCTGCGAGACATTAACAAACGCCTTGGGCAAAAAGCGGTAATCATCAAAAGCGGTGAGGTTGACTCTCTGGGTTCGCCCATCCTCGGCAACATGGTCGATATAGCCAAAAATTGGCCTGGGCAACACTTTTCGGGCCAGCCGCTCAACATCATGCAAGTTATGGATGCTGGCGAGTTTCTTCCGAGTCCATCGTTGTTGGAGCCAACCTTTCACGCAACACTCCTAATGATTGTTCTATCCTCCCCACGCTCGGCAGCCTAGCTCGATTCAGCAGGCACGAAGCGCAGGGCAACGCCATTGTTGCACCAGCGCAGGCCGGTGGGTTCGGGGCCATCTTCGAAGACGTGACCCTGATGGCCACCGCAGCGGGCACAGTGGTATTCGGTACGGGGCCAAACCAGTTTGAAGTCCAGTTCGGTCAGCATATGCCCTTCCACGTGTTCGAAAAAGCTTGGCCAACCGGTACCGGAATCATATTTCATTTCACTGGTGAAGAGTAACAGATCGCAGCCAGCGCAGCGGTATTCACCCTCCCCCCACTCCTTGTCCAACGGGCTTGAAAAGGCGGGCTCAGTGCCTGCCTTTCGGAGTACATCAAAGGCTTCATCGGAGAGTCTTTCACGCCATTCGGCTTCACTCAGCTCCAGTGTCTCCAGGCCTGATGCAGCCTCCAGGTCAAGCCGTGGAAAGCCAAATGACAGTCCAGGTATCACCGCTACCGCACCGGTTAGTCCGGCCAGGCCTAAAAATTGACGTCTTTTCATGGGTGTCACTCCCCCAGAAGTTGGCAAGGAAAATAATCGGCCAGCAAAAGAACTCATAAAAATGGGACAGTGCCGTGGCGCTGTCCCATCCTGAGGTCGATCATTACTGTGTAGTTAGTCGCTACCGGGTGCGACTTACTTACACTGGCACGCTACTTTTTCTGCTACTTTTCCTGCTACTTTTTCTAGCGGCCTGACACGTTGCTCAACTGAGGTCCAGGTCATCAACTGATGTTCAGGTCAGTTGGGGGCCTGCCTGAATAATGGCTTCATTGACGCCTTCGAATTTCTTGAAGTTATCGACGAACTTGGTCGCCAGATCTTTGAGGTGACGGTCGTAGGCGTCACGGTCTTGCCAGGTTTCACGCGGATCGAGCAGGCTGGAATCAACGCCCGGCACGGCAAGCGGCACTTGTAGATTGAGCCCATCGATGTGCTTGGTGTCGATGTCGCGCAGCACGCCAGACTGAATCGCGCTGATGATGGCACGCGTGGTCGGAATGGAGAAACGTGCGCCACCTTCGCCGTAAGCGCCGCCAGTCCAGCCGGTATTAACCAGATACACCTGGGCGTCTTTTTTCTCGACACGCTTGATCAGTAGATCAGCGTACTCACGGGCAGGACGCGGGAAAAACGGTGCGCCAAAGCAGGTAGAGAATGTGGCGGCCAGGCCTTCAGAGGAGCCCATTTCAGTGGAGCCCACTTTAGCGGTGTAGCCGGACAAGAAATGATACGCCGCGGCTTCTTTGGAAAGAATCGACACTGGTGGCAGTACGCCGGACATATCGCAGGTCAGGAACACGATGGCATTCGGCTCGCCAGCCAGGTTTTCCGCTACGCGCTTCTCAACGTGCTCTAACGGGTACGCGGCGCGGGAGTTTTGAGTCAGGCTATCGTCGGCGTAATCAGGCTCACGACGGTCGTCCAGCACCACGTTTTCCAGTACGGTGCCAAACTTGATGGCGTTCCAGATGACCGGCTCGTTCTTTTCGGAAAGATCGATACATTTGGCGTAGCAGCCACCTTCCATATTGAAGACGACTCCATCCCCCCAAGCGTGCTCGTCATCGCCGATCAAGAAACGCGCCTGATCCGCCGAGAGCGTGGTTTTACCGGTGCCAGAGAGACCGAAGAAGAGACAGGTTTCGCCATCTTCACCCACGTTCGCCGAGCAGTGCATGGGCAGTACGTCGGCGGCTGGCAGCAGGAAGTTCTGCACCGAGAACATGGCTTTTTTCATTTCACCGGCGTAGCGCATACCCGCGATAAGCACTTTTTTCTCGGCGAAATTGATGATCACGCAGCCATCAGAGTTGGTGCCATCGCGAGTAGGGTCGCACTCAAAGCCTGCGGCGTTAAGAATCGTCCACTCGTCTTTAACTGCTTGGTTATAAGCCAGAGGACGCACAAACATGGTACGACCAAACAGGTTTTGCCAAGCAGTTTCAGTGGTGACACGTACCGGCAGATAGTGAGCGGAATCGCTGCCCACGTGCAGCTCAGAGACAAAATGCTCTTGGCTGACCAGGTGGTCATTAACTCGATCCCACAGAGCGTTGAATTTGCCGGCGTCGAAGGGCTGGTTAACGTTGCCCCAATCGATTTGGCTGCTAGTGGAGGGCTCGTCAACGATATAGCGGTCTTTCGGTGAGCGGCCGGTCCGCAGGCCGGTATTGACTACCAAGGCGCCGTTGGCTGAGAGGCGGCCTTCGCCACGTGCCACTGCGCGCTCGATTAGTTCGGCGCTGCTGAGATTAACGTGGGATTGGGGAGCGGCTTGAGTCGTGGTCATGTCGATTCCTGGGCTTCTCTCGATTTACCGGGCGTCACCGACGCCTTGATGTTCATCCCAACCACTGTAAAACCGGCTGGGTGCGCTGAAGTTCGGCGCATTATGGCAAAAAGAAAGCCCCCAGGAAACGGGGGCGAAGATCAAATATCTTGTAGTTAAACTACTACAAAGGCACTACATTTTGTGTTGCAGCGCAATAAAAATTCAAACAGTCGTTTGCACGAAACACCAAATTCATTGAATCCATTGGCGCTCCTAGCACTGCTGGCAAACACCCTGGTATACGCTTTCGACTACACGCTTAGTGAATCGTGGGCGATGGCGCTTCGGGGTCGTCCAACAAAGTTTCAATATCCGCTGCTGTGTAGTGATATTTCGTGTGGCAAAAGTGGCATTGGGTATCAATAGCCCCCTGCTCGTGCAAAATATCGCGCAGTTCCTCTTTGCCCAGAGAGTGCAACGCGTAGCTCATACGCTCCCGGGAGCAGGTGCAGCCAAAGCGCAGCGTTTTGGGTTCAAAAACGCGCACGGTCTCTTCGTGATAGAGGCGATGCAGCACCTCGCGCTGCTCAAGGCCGAGCAGCTCTTCTGTTTTGATCGTATCGGCTAGCTGTACGCTGCGATCCCAGGCATCGACATCCTGGTTTTGTGACTCTTCTGGTAGCCGCTGCAGCAGTAATCCGCCCGCACGCTTCTCATCGGCAGCTAGCCAGAGACGGGTTGGCAACTGCTCAGATTGGCTGAAATAGGCTTCCAGACAGCCGCCCAGGGTTTCTTGATCCAACGCCACAATACCTTGATAGCGATTACCTTCGCGGGGATCCAGAGTAATCACGATCTGGCCTTCACCCACCAGTTCGCGGAAGCTGGCGTGCTCGCTGGGCAGTGCGGCGTCTTCGGCTATACGCGCAATCGCACGCAGTTCGCCACCGGGGTTGGATTCGGCCATTAACAGTGACAGAACGCCGCGTCCACGTACTTCGATACTCAATGTGCCATCCAACTTCACGGTATCGGTAAGCAACGCCACGGCGGCTAATAGCTCGCCCAGCAGCTCATTCACCGCCGGAGGGTAGGCATGGCGATCCAGCACTTCGTGGTAGGCGGCCGCCAGGGTGACGATCTCGCCGCGGACATTGGTGTGATCGAACATAAAGCGTTGAATTTGATCGGACATAATTTGGCAACCTAAGGTTTAACTGGTTTATTAGTGGCTAAGGACTACTTGGCTCAGGGTTCTCGCAGCTGACAATCCGCGCTCCTCAGTGCCGAGGGCAGGTTTACGCGAGGGCGCTGTGAACCCATCCATGGGCGCTACTTTTGACATCCCTGTCAAAAGACCCTCGCTTCAACCTGCTCTCGGATCCCGTTATGGGGGAGTAATTAAAGGGAGTCACTCAGCTACGATAGTCTCGTTACTCACCCTGGTGGCGCTGGAAGCGCTGGATATCGCGGCGCTGCTTTTTGTCGGGGCGCTTGAGAGGATGCTGCATCGCTTCGTTAGTGAGGCGTCTTGCTTCGGCCTCTTTGGCACGACGCTGCACACTCTCTTCGGTTTCCGCATAGAGCGTGCGCGCTTCTGGTGCGCCGCGGCGTTGATCCGAAAGCGATAAGACCTCTACCTCTAATATCTCCCAGCCTTGAGGCACGCGAATAAGCGCACCGACTTCCACCTGCTTGCTGGTTTTAGCGCGACCGCCGTCGTAATTCACTTTCCCGCCCTCGATGGCTTTTTTGGCCAGTGCGCGGGTCTTAAAAAAGCGGGCGGCCCACAGCCATTTATCCAAGCGTACGCTGTCACTCATTTAGGCACTCCTTGGGTTGCTGACACCTGTTCAGGAAGCTGTTCGGGTAGCAGGTGGGCAAACCGATCGAGGGCAATAAATTCTTGCAACTCTTTTTCAGGCCGCTGGCTGTCAGGCTGTTTAATGCCCAGCAAATGCTTAATGCCAAACTCACGAGCGCTCTCGAGCACACGGGCGTTGTCGTCGATAAACAGCGTGCGCGCAGGATCAAAGGCTTCGATGTCTTGTAGCGCAAACCAAAACGCCTGCTCCTCTTTGGCGGCTCCTACGTCCTCGGAAGAGACGATCGCGTCCAGGTAACTTTCCAAACCGGTGAGCGGCAGCTTCAGAGCAAGACTCGCACGATCCGCGTTAGTGGCGAGCACGACCCTCGGATGGGCCTGTTTGAGCCATTTGAGGAAATCCAGAGCATCGCTACGCAGGCCTATCAAGTGCTGGACTTCTCGCTTCAGAGCGACGATATCCACGCCCAGCTCGCGGCTCCAGTACGCCAGACTGTACCAGTTTAAGGTGCCCTGCTCGCCGACAATGCGCGCGCGCAGCGCTTCCTGAGAGGCCTCATCCAGTTGGTGCAGTTCGCGGTAGCGCCGCGGCAAGTGCTCCAGCCAAAAGTGGCTGTCGAAGTGTAAATCCAGCAGCGTGCCGTCCATATCCAAGAGGACGGTGTCTATCTCGCGCCAATCAATCATTGCCGCTCCAGTCACGTTAGGAGTAAGCGTGCTATTGTAGCTTAACCGCCTTTTACCAGCCATGGAGGCCCACTTTTATGTCTACCTTTCCCCCAACGCGCGACACCTTCAATCACTCTGAGGGTGCCAGCACTAAGCGCTCGAGCTACCAGCAAAAGCCGCAAATTTTGGCTCGCAAGAGCGTGGCCCAGAGTCGTTTATTCCAGATTGAGTCGCTTGATTTGCGTTTTTCTAACGGAGAAGAGCGCCAATTTGAGCGCTTGACCGGCGCTGATCGCGGCGCAGTGATGATGGTGGCGATGCCTGACCCCGACCACGTGCTGCTGATACGTGAATACGCCGCTGGATTTGAAGATTATGTACTCACCCTGCCAAAGGGGTTGGTCGATCCTGGCGAAGATATCATTACCGCGGCTAACCGCGAGTTAATGGAGGAGTGTGGCGTAGGCGCTCACCGCATTGAGCCGCTGGTTGAGCTTTCGCTGGCGCCCAACTATATGCGCCACCGTATGCAGGTACTCCTCGCCACCGACCTTTACCCCAAGCGCCTGCCAGGGGATGAGCCAGAGCCGTTGATTGTTGAAACCCACGCCATTGAGGAGCTACCTGCCCTACTACTGCGCGAGGATTTTCACGAAGCCCGCGCCATCGCCGCACTCTATATCGCCCGGGATAGGTTGCGGGAAGAGAAGCGCAATAGTGCGACAGATTTGCTTTGATAAGGTAGTGAATAGTAAGTGGTAAGGAGTGAGGAGTGAGGAGTGAGGAGTGAGGAGTGAGTAGTAAGTGGTAAGGAGTGAGTAGTAAGTGGTAAGGAGTGAGTGGTAAAGAGTGAGTAGCGCGGGTGTGCTGTGGCTTCCCATCATATGCACATGAACGATGCCCCAAGGCACATCAATCAACCCCGGCACCGCTTCGCGCCGGGCCGCCGTCGCGGGTGCGCCGTAGGCTTACAACGCGCTACGCAGACACACTCACCCCTCACCCTTCACCCTTCACCCTTCACCCTTCACTCTTCACATCAATGATTTTTCAATGCGATCCAGCGTCGTTGTCGGTGGCTGTCCAGGCCTGCTTCCAGCAAGGTCATTGAACGCAGGGCGTCGTCGACGCTTACCGGTAGCGGTGCTTTATCGCGGATAGCAGCAGCAATGCCTTGGTAATAGGCAAGGTAGTCCCCCGGCAGGGTCGCAAGTTCACGACGCGTTAGCGGTGCGTTTTCACCCTCCCCTTCGCGCAGTGTCAGAGTGCCATGTTGATTATCTTCGCCCCACTGGGAGGTCGGCACTTCGCCTGCTTTTAAGCGATCCTCTTGAGGGTCTAAGCCATATTTTATGAAGCTACCTTGGGTGCCATTAATCCGGAAGCGCGGTGTCGGTTCGGCCACCAGCGTGCCTGCTGCCAAGGTAACGCGAAAGCTTTCGTAATCAAGCAGCGCGAGGAAGTCATCGTCGGCCTGGGCGCCATCCCGCAGCGCGCCGAGTTCCAGCAGAATAGCCTGGGGCATGCCAAACAGCTCGCAGGCTTGATCTAATAAATGCGGCCCCAGATCAAACCAGATGCCACCACCGGGGGTAGCCTTCTCGCGCCAGCGATCGCGCACTTCCGGGCGGAAACGATCGAAATGGGATTCGAAATTGACCAGACGTCCTAGCGTCCCCGCCTCAAGCAGGGCCTTAACGGTCAAAAAATCGCTGTCCCAACGACGGTTGTGAAACACCGACAATAGACGCTCTTTATCATCCGCTAACTTTTTGAGCAGCTTTCCTTCCGATAAGGTGACCGTGAACGGTTTATCGACCACTACGTGCTTACCCGCCGAGAGAGCGGCTTTGGCTAGGGAAAAGTGGGTATCGTTAGGAGTGGGAATAACGATCAGGTCAATATCACTGCGCTGGCAAAGGGCTAATGCCTGAGCCTCTACCTCAACATCGGGCAGTGACGCCTGCACCTTGGCGGCATCGCTTGAAGAGACCGCAACCAAATCCAGACCTTCCGTGGCCTGGATCAGCGGTGCGTGGAAGGTTTGGCTAGCGAAACCGTAGCCGACTAATCCAACGTTTATAATCGCCTTCATTTGATTCCTTAATCGGGCTGATTGTGTGTTTCAGTTGCGTATTTCAACTACGTATAACTACGTATATCAGTCGAGCTTGCTTAGATCCCGAACAGCCCCTTTGTCAGCGGAGGTCGCCAACAGCGCATAGGCTTTTAGTGCCGGAGTGATCTTGCGGGGACGCTGCTCGGCAGGCTTCCAGGCAGTGACACCCTTGGCGTCCATCGCCTCACGACGAGCCGCCAGCTCGGCATCGGTCAGTTTGACGTTAATCGCCCGATTGGGGATATCGATGCGGATCAGGTCGCCCTGCTCGATCAATCCAATCGCGCCGCCCGCCGCTGCTTCAGGGGAAACATGGCCAATAGAGAGCCCTGAAGTGCCGCCAGAGAAGCGCCCATCAGTTAGTAGCGCGCAGGCCTTGCCTAACCCTTTGGATTTAAGATAGGAAGTGGGGTAAAGCATCTCCTGCATGCCGGGGCCGCCTTTCGGGCCTTCGTAACGAATCACGACGACATCTCCCTCTTTGACTTTATCCGCCAGCACATCGGCGACCGCCTGATCCTGGGACTCCACTACATGGGCGGGGCCTTCAAAGACCAGGATCGAGTCATCGACCCCAGCGGTTTTGACCACGCAGCCATCCAGCGCGATATTGCCGTAGAGCACGGCTAAGCCGCCCTGCGGAGAGAAGGCGTGCTCAAGGTCACGAATACAGCCGGTGGCACGATCACCATCCAAACTCGGCCAGCGGGCACTTTGGGAAAATGCCACTTGGGTAGGGATGCCACCCGGCCCGGCTTTAAAGAACTCAACCACTTCAGCGCTTGGCGAGCGCATGATATCCCACTCTTCCAGCGCCGCTTTCAGGCTGTCGCCATACACGGTGGGTACCGAGGTATCCAGCACTCCAGCACGATCCAGTTCCCCCAGGATGGCCATAATGCCGCCTGCACGGTGGACGTCTTCGATATGGTATTTCTGGGTATTGGGCGCCACTTTGCAGAGTTGGGGCACTTCACGGGAGAGGCGGTCGATATCGGCCATGGTGAAGTCCACCTCGGCTTCCTGGGCCGCCGCCAGGAAGTGAAGAATAGTGTTGGTTGAGCCACCCATGGCGATATCCAGGGTCATAGCGTTTTTGAACGCCGCCTTGGAGGCAATGGCACGAGGCAACAGGTGGGCTTCTTCGCCTTCGTAGTAGCGCTTGGCCAGTTCGACAATGCGATGGCCAGCAGTTTCAAACAGACGACGACGATCCGAGTGAGTCGCCAGTACGGTACCGTTGCCGGGCAAGGCCAGACCCAACGCTTCGGTTAAGCAGTTCATGGAGTTGGCGGTAAACATACCCGAACAACTGCCGCAGGTGGGGCAGGCGCTGCGCTCTACTTCCGCCAGAGTTTCATCATCCACGCTGTCGTCGGCAGCCATGACCATGGCATCGACGAGATCCAGCCCGTGGTTGAGAAGCTTGGTTTTACCCGCTTCCATGGGCCCGCCGGAAACGAAAATAACGGGAATATTGAGACGCAGAGCGGCCATCAGCATTCCTGGGGTGATTTTGTCGCAGTTGGAAATACATACCAACGCATCGGCGCAGTGGGCGTTACACATATACTCAACGCTGTCAGCGATCAGGTCGCGGCTGGGCAGCGAGTAGAGCATGCCGTCGTGGCCCATGGCGATACCATCGTCCACCGCAATGGTGTTGAACTCTTTGGCAACGCCCCCGGCTTTCTCAATCTCCCGCGCCACCAGTTGGCCCATATCCTTTAAATGCACATGGCCCGGCACAAACTGGGTAAAGGAGTTGGCTACCGCGATAATCGGTTTTTGGAAGTCGCCGTCCTGCATACCAGTGGCGCGCCATAGCGCGCGGGCGCCGGCCATATTGCGGCCAGCGGTGGTGGTACGTGAGCGATACTCTGGCATGGTGTCCTCTACTCTCTAATAAATAGCTAGGCTCTATTTTTAATTAGCCCACAGCAAGCAAGACTGCGGACTAGGCTAATTCTGAAAAATATCAGTGGCTTTTGATTGTGGCATGAGCAATGCACAGAGACTAGATGTGGAAGCTGGATGTAGAGGCTAAATCACGAGACACGATAGAAAGTAAAGCGCCTTCCATGGCGTCGGTTCATCAGAAGGTCGCCCACGCCTCTTCGGCTGGCTGGGCTTGGGCAGTATGCTGAGCTGGGGAGTTGTGGGGCGAGGCTAATGCGGAAGGCGACGCTAATGAGGGCGTGGAGCCAAGCCCGACTTGTTTAAGCAAGCGCTCGCGGGCAGTCTCACTGCTCTCTTCGGCAGCGCCCTCTAAGCGAAAGGCGGCAATAACGTTGGCCAGGCTCAGAGCTTCGCGGGTGAGGTCTTGAGCAGCGCTGGAAATCGACTGTACCTTGGAGGCGTTCTGCTGGGTAACGTGATCCATCTCCGCGACCGCGGTATTGATTTGCGCGATACCGTTGCTCTGCTCATCGGAGGCAGTGCTGATCTCTTCCATGATATCGCTGACTCTCATTACCTGAGTCACTACCTGATCGATAGCGGCTTCGGCCTCTTTCACCGCCTGGGCACCGCCGCTAATCTCCTGGGAAGAGGAGTCGATTAAACGACGAATGTCGCCAGCCGCATCAGCGCTACGCCCGGCCAAGCTACGCACCTCATTTGCCACAACGGCAAAACCACGCCCTTGTTCGCCAGCCCGAGCAGCTTCTACTGAGGCATTCAGCGCCAGAATATTGGTTTGAAAAGCGATGCCGTCAATGACGCTAATGATATCGGTCATTTTATCGGCGCTGGCGGCGATACGCTCCATGCGCTCGACTAAGGCCTGCATGCGCTCGCCGGTTTCGCGGCTGGTGGTGGCATTTTGCATGGCCAATTGAGTGGCCTGACGGGCGTTTTCGCTATTTTGCTGCACGGTCGCCGTCATCTCATCCATGCTAGAAGCAGTTTGCTGCAGCGAGGAGGCCTGCTGCTCAGTGCGCGATGCCAAGTCTTCATTCTGCCGTTTGATATGTTCGGACGCAGGCGTCACCACATCGACTTTGTTGCCCACCTCGGTAATCAGCCCCGACAAGCTAGCGCGCATGGTTTCCAGCGAACTCAGCAACTCGCCTAGCTCGTCATTACGCTTTAAGGTCACTCGGTTGGCGAGGTTACCCGCGGCAATTTGGAACGTTACCCGGCGCGCCTCGTTGAGCGATTTAATCAGCGATTTGAGAACCGCCATGCTCAGCCCCACCATTAACACAATACCCAGCAGCAGCACGCCCAACTGACCGTACAGTAATACCTGTTGCTGCTGTTCGGCATTTTCCATCAGCGTTTGCGCGGCCGTTCGTTCCTGTTCAACTAATACATTGATAGTGGCACTGATACTTTCAGAGGTGGGCTGCACGTTGTCATTAAAGGCTTCAAAGGCGGCAAAGCCGTTGCCATCTCGAATAGCCGTCAGGGTGGTATTGGCACTTTCAATAAAAGTGGTGAGATGTGCCGTCAGGCCCTCTTGCACACCGCCGGTTTGGCGCTCTGCAGTATAACCTTGCCACGACTGCTCAATGTCGGCACTCATGGTGGCTAACTGGCTTTCAAGAACATCAAGATCCGCGCGCCGGGGGTTGCGCACCGCCGGTTCTAACGCCTGAATGGCTTGACTAACCCGCTGGTCTATCTGTTGAAGGTCGGTAATCCCTTCAAGGCCAGTTTGATTGAGGGTGCGTAAGCGTTCAGCGGAACTGGTTAAGCCATACACCCCTGCCGCCCCTGCGATGACTAGTAAAGCCACTGAAGCCACCACCATGCCCATTAGCTTGGCCTGCATGCTGCTGAAACTAAAACGCTTTACCCATCCACGCAGGCCGGTGTGACGTATTGCACCACAATGAAGCTTGAAACCACGGGTTTTGCCCTGTTGCATAGCAGCGTATACCCGCTCTGCCCGGGCAATGGCTCGGCCCGCCGCTTTACGCCGAATAGAGGTATAACCCACCACGCGCTCACCGTCGAGCAGCGGCGCGATGGTAGTATGCATCCAATACGCTTCGCCAGAGTGGCGGCGATTCTTGATCAACCCCTGCCAGGTTTTACCGGTCTCAATCGTGTCCCATAGGTTCTTAAAAACCGCTTTAGGCATGCTGGGGTGGCGAAACAGGCTATGAGGTTCGCCCATGATCTCGTCCAGCGCATAGCCGCTCACCTCCACAAAGGTTTGGTTGGCGTAGGTGATTCTGCCCTGCAGATCCGAGCGTGAGATCAATACTTCGTCATCGGCTAACTCATAAACAGTGGATGCTGATTGTTCGGCATTATGCATTTAGACCCCCTACTTTTTATTGAAGGCTTGCGCCATCTTTAGTCTTAGTTAACGCTAAGCCTTTTCAATTAGGGGTAATGCATGAAATATGCCACCGCAACGGGTGGCATGTCATAAAAAACGAATAAAGGGAAATCAAGCACCTAACAATGTTACCTGCTGGTCTAAAACGCTTCCCACTGGTCCGCGCGAGGCTGTTCTGAAGGTGCCTTGGAACGCTGCTCGGAAGGCGCGGGTAAGCCACGAGTTGCCTTGCTGAGTGCTTGGTTCGCGCGCTGTAACTTCGCCCGCGCCTCTTTGATGTTCTCATCTTGAGCGCCTTCCAAGCGAAACGCATCGACCACATTAGCAAGTTCAAAGGCTTCGAGGGCGAGATTGTCCGCTGACGCCGCAATCGACTGAACTTTGGAGGCATTCTGCTGGGTCACAAGATCCATTTCGGCAATCGCCGAGTTAATTTGACCGATCCCACTGCTCTGCTCGCTGGACGCAGTGCTGATCGACTCCATCAGCTCACTGACTCGACTCACCTGCTGAGAGACTTCCTCAATCGCCCTCTCCGCCTGCTCTACCGCACTACGGCCACCGCTGACTTCCTGAGTAGTGCTATCAATCATCTTACGAATTTCCTGGGCGGCATCCGCGCTACGACCAGCTAGATTGCGCACTTCGCTGGCGACCACCGCAAAGCCGCGGCCATGTTCACCAGCACGCGCGGCTTCAACCGACGCATTCAGCGCCAGGATATTGGTTTGAAAGGCAATACCGTCGATCACGCTGATCATCTCGGTCATCTTTTCAGCACTCTGGGCGATACGCTGCATGCGCTCCACCAGATGCTGCATTTGCTGACCGGTATCCTTGGTGCTGGCAGCGTTCTGCACTGCCAGATCGGTCGCCTGGCGGGCATTCTCGGTATTCTGCTGAACCGTCGAGGTCATCTCCTCCATACTCGAAGCGGTCTGCTGAAGTGACGACGCCTGCTGCTCCGTACGTGAAGAGAGCTCCTCATTTTCAGCGGCTATCTGCTGAATCGCCGGGGTAACCACCGAGACGCGGCTCTCTACATCGCCTACGATACTGGATAGGCTGAAGCGCATGGTGTCCAGGGAGTAAAGCAGTTCACCCAACTCGTCGTTAGTTTGACGACGCTCACGGGCGGCCAAGTTACCCGCGGCAATTTGGAAAGTTATATACCGTGCGCCCGACAAGCTGCGAAACACGGATTTCAGAATCATTACGCTCAAGCCGATCGTGACTAAAAAGCCTACTGCCAGCAGCACCAATTGCGCTATCAGCATTTGCTGACGCCCGCTTTGTGCCTCGGTCACCAGCAATTCAGCATCGGCTCGCACCTGCTCGACCAAGGTGCTGTTCATCTCGCGCAGCGATTCAGTAGTCGGCACCACCACGTCATTAAAGGCTTCAAAGGCCGCGAATCCATTACCCTCTTCAATCGCCACCAGGGCGGTTTGCACCGCATCAACCCAGGTATTAAGAGCACTATCAAAAGCTTGAGCGGTCTCATCAGTGACCGCCGCATCCGCATAGTAGCCCGCCCACAGCGTCTGCATGGCATCGGTATACTGGCCAATGTCTGCGTTGACAGCCTCCAGGTCAGCCCGACGTGGGCTTCGTACCGCAGGTTCCAGCGTGCCTACCGTTTGACCAATATAGCGTTCGATATTCTGCAGCGAGGCGACATCGCTCAATCCGGAACGATTAATGGTTTCCAACCGCTCGCCGGAGAGTAACAGCGCATATACTCCCAATCCGCCCGAAAGGCAGAGCAGTAGAAGCGATGCCACCACCATACTGGTGAGTTTGGCTTTCAGGCTAGTGAACTGAAAGCGCGACAGCATTCCGATCAAACCTTTACGCCGCAACGTGCCTTGGGTTAGTGCGTAACGGCGGGATTTGCCTTTTTCGCGAATTTCAGCATAGATTTTTTCTGCCTGGGTAACGGCTTTTCCCGACGCCTTGCGGCGCACGGAAGTGTAGCCGACGATGCGCTCACCGTCCCGCAACGGCGCCACGGTGGCATTCACCCAGTAGTGATCGCCATTTTTACGCCGATTTTTAACCACGCCTTGCCAGGTCGTTCCCGCTTGGATGGTTTTCCAGAAATCCTTGTAAGCAGCTTCGGGCATATCGGGGTGACGAAGGAGGTTATGGGGAGAGCCGATGAGTTCTTCACGGCTATAGCCACTGACCTCAACAAAGGTAGGGTTGGCATAGGTCACATTGCCCTTTAAATCCGAGCGGGAGATAAGCACCGCTTCCTCACTCAGAACATATTCACGCTGCGTCACGGGCTGGTTATTGCGCATTGGTTCTCCAAGAATTAGATATTCTTAATTTTTATTAAAGCATACGCTATTATCGCTATGGTTCTTGTCAGCAAACCAGTGAACAAATGTAAAAAAAGCGCCTTACTTTCGTACGGCGCTTATTAAAGGCTTGGAATAGGTTTTTAGACGGCCTGTAAACTCTTACCGTGGCGTTAAATAAACTGCTTGTTAACGACCAAACACCACATTGGCCACATCGCGGTAGCGTTTCGCGAAGTGAACCGTCATGCCCTCTTTCAGGTAGTCCGGCAACTCCTCGTAATCGCGCTTGTTGGCGTCGGGCAAAATTAATTCAAAAATATCGCTGCGCCGCGCGGCAATCACTTTCTCACGAATACCGCCAACGGGTAGCACCTGACCGGTTAGCGTTAGTTCGCCGGTCATCGCCAGAGGGCGATCGATCGCATGGTGCTTGGCCAGCGAGAGCAGCGCCGTGGTCATGGTGACACCCGCCGAAGGGCCATCTTTCGGCGTGGCGCCCTCGGGTACGTGCAAGTGTACAAACGCCGAGTCAAAAAAGTCGGCATCAGCACCATACTCCTGCAAGTGGCCCAAGGTATAGCTGTAAGCGATATTGGCCGACTCCTGCATTACCTCGCCCAGCTTACCGGTCAGCTTAAAGCCACGATCCAATGAGTGTACTTTGCCTGCTTCGATAGGCAGCGTGGCCCCTCCCATGGAAGTCCACGCCAGGCCGGTCACCACCCCTTCGCCGGTAAGTACTTTTTCCTTACGGAAAATCGGTGCACCTAAGAACTCCTCCAGGTTTTTAACCGATATCTTGACCGTTTCTGCCTCCTCTTCGAGCAGTTTAACGGCCGATTTACGCACAATGCGGTGAAGTTGCTTCTCCAGTTGGCGCACTCCGGCCTCCCGGGCGTAGCCTTCAATCACCTGCTTCAAGGCAGCATCGGAGAGACTGATGCGTTTTTTCGTCAGGTTGTCGCGCTTGAGCAGCTTTGGCCACAGGTGGTGCTTGGCAATCGCCAGCTTTTCTTCGGCGATATAGCCCGAGAGGCGAATCTGCTCCATACGATCCAGCAGCGGCCCAGGAATCGAATCCAGCGTGTTGGCGGTGCAGATAAACAGCACCTTGGAGAGATCCATGCGCACATCAAGATAGTGATCGAGGAAGTCAACGTTCTGCTCAGGATCAAGTACTTCCAGCAGCGCCGATGCTGGGTCGCCCTGAAAGGACTGCCCGAGCTTATCGATCTCATCCAGCATGATAACGGGGTTTTCGACCTCAACCTCTTTAAAGGCTTGCACCAGCTTGCCGGGCATCGCGCCCACATAGGTACGCCGATGGCCTTTAATTTCCGCTTCATCGCGCATACCGCCCACTGAGAAGCGGTAAAACTGACGCCCTAAGGCTTCCGCGATCGAACGCCCGATGGAGGTTTTGCCTACCCCGGGAGGGCCTACCAACAGTACAATCGAGCCGCCTACGTCACCCTTGAAAGTACCCTCGGCCAGAAATTCGATAATACGTTCTTTAACGTCTTTCAAACCGTCGTGGTCACGATCCAGCACCTGCCGGGCATGGGGTAGATCCAACTGATCCTGGCTGGTCACTCCCCAAGGAAGCGAGGTTAACCAATCCAGGTAGTTACGCGTGGTGCCATATTCGGGCGAACCGGTTTCCAACACGCTGAGCTTATTCAGCTCATCGTCAATACGCGATTGCACACGCTCAGGCACGACCAGTGACTCCAAACGCGCTCTAAAGGTATCTACATCGTTTTCGCGATCATCTTTGGAGATGCCCAGTTCACGCTGGATGACCTTGAGCTGCTCGCGCAGGAAGAACTCGCGCTGACGATCCTGCATTTGCGCGTTCACCTGCTCGCTGATCTCGCCCTGCAGCAGCGCCACATCGATCTCTTTACGTAGCAGCGGCAGTACTTTTTGCATCCGCTCTTCCACCGACAGGGTGGCCAGCACATCCTGAAGTTCGGGGCCCTTTGCGGAGGTAATAGCGGCGGCAAAATCGGTCAACGGGCCCGGCTGATGAGGACTAAAGCGGTTGAGGTAGTGCTTGAGTTCTTCTCCATATAGAGGGTTAATCGGCAGCAGCTCTTTAATGCCGTTGATGATCGCCATGGCGTAGGCGCGGGTCTCTTCGTTTTCCGCGTCAACCGGCTCTTTAGGGTAGGTCACTTCAACGAGGTAAGGCGGCTCTTTGGAGAGCCAACGGGTAATTTTAAAGCGCTGAAGACCTTGAGCAATAAACTGAATCTGATCGTCTTCGCCCTTGAGCTTATGCACTTTGACCGCGGTACCGATCTCTGGAAAACCTTCGTGATCCAGGGAGGTGACACCCTGCTCGCCCACAAAGGCAACACCCAATGTGTGGTGCGGCGTGTTACCCACACGGCGCATGGTCTCTTCCCAGCGCTCACGATTAATCACCAGCGGCTGTACCTGGGCGGGGAAAAACGGCCGGTTATGAATAGGCAGAAGATAAATGCGTTCGGGCAGCATTTCGCTAGCGGGCACCAGAGAATTTACCCGCTCTCCGTCTGAGCGGTAGTCATCCCCCCCCTGCTTACTACCAGGCTCTTGAGGGCCCTTTTCAGCCTGTTCGTTAGCGTGGTCTACACTACTGTCTTCATTGCTGGTGTCTTCATTACTGGGCGCGTCATCACTGTTTGATGACTGTTCATCGTCAAGTTGCCAATCAAGATGTTCAGCGTCGTGTTCGTAATCCTGGTCGCTCATGCGTCCTCCAATGAACCGATACCGGCGGTGAGAACCGCCTAGTGTTGTCCATGGAATGCGGGCAGTGGGCCAAAACTTCAACCCTTCGCGAGTAGAACAGTCAGTTTTGCAGCGCTCCCTGCGACCGGCGGCAAGCTTTTCTTTTAAAATTATTGAGGCCAAAGCTCGGGCATCGGGCGACCATTAACACGCCACACGCCGCGTACCACATCAAACTGCAATTCTCGAGTGCCGAGCGGCAGCCCTAGCCATAATGCGGCGACGGTAGGCGCATCATGCCAGGTAAAGTCGCCATCAATGCGCTCCAGCCACTCCGCCTGCTGTTTCTTTTTGTCGAGGTTAACCACACTCAGTTCATCCAACTGGCGGGCATCAAAAAACAGCGCGCCATCCGCATCCAGGCGAATACCCAATAGCGGACTGTCGATGGCGACGGTCATGACATCTAAACGCGGCGAGTCGCTAAGCACGTTGCGCAGTTCCGGCTCCAAACGGGCCAGCAGCCCTTCGGCCATAGGTAGACTATCGTCTCCCCAGGCGGCTTCCTGGCGTAACCTACGAATCACTTGGCGAACCGCATCGGCATTCAAACGCGAAAGCTCCATCTCTATACGGCCATTGAGCAGCGGCATATCTGGCGCTTCAGAAGGCACCATCACATCACCAACCTCAAGCTCGCCTTTGATACGAAGTTCGCTCTCATCCAGCACCATATAGCTGTTTAGATCGAGAGGTGAAAGCTGGATATCGTAGGAGGGGTAGCTAAGTGTCAGTGTCTCAATATGTAGGTGGTCGCGCTGAGCAAAGTGGTAAGCACCGTCGGTATAAGTGTAGCGGCTCTCAAGCACCGTGGGCCCTAGCGCAAGCTGAGCCATACCGTCGGTCAGGGTAAGTTGATCAAGTAACGCGCGTAGTCGCCAATCGCCAAACACGCCTTCCAGGCGCAACCGACCACCGCGGACGCCTAACTCGCGACCATTTTGTTGGATCACAAAGGGGGCAAGGGCAAGACGTAATTCGCTATGACCGCTAAGGGTGTGATAGCGCCCCTGCCAACGCGGCACAGAGGGGGCGGTGACTTCACCCACGGCTTGCTGCAGAACGGTATCGAGACGTGGTAGCACGGTGCCTTCGACGTCCGTGCTTAAAATACCGTGCCGCGCCCTATAGGTGAGCTCAAGGCGCCAGGGTCGACCCAAAAGCGGTGACAGTATCACCCTGCCTTGGGAGCTTAGCCACCCTTGATGACTCTCAGTACGGTTGACGCGCCACTCACCCCGCGCCTCCAGATCTTCGAGTGCTTGGCGTAGACTGCGCTCAAACAGCACACTGGAGAGTAGCTGCGCTGCCATCCACACTACGGCGATGATCGCCAGCGTGGGGACAATCAGACGTTCCTTGCGCATGCTACCTCCTTGAAGCCAACGCCTTGCAGCCAATGCACTCAAAAAAAGTCATCAACCGCTCCTGATCTCTGCTTACCACTTACCACTTACCACTTACCACTTACCACTTACCACTTACCACTTACCAAGTTTAGTGTAGCCAGAACCACAGGTGCATAGTACTCCAGGCGTAGGCCCCTGCCATCACGTCATCGATCATAATACCAAAGCCGCCCGCCACGCGGCGATCCGCCCAGCGAATCGGCCAGGGTTTAAAGACATCGAAGATGCGAAATACCACAAATCCCCATAGCGCAGCCTCCCACGAAAAGGGCACCGCCGCCATGGTCAGCCAGTAACCCACAAACTCATCCCACACGATACCCGAGTGGTCGTGTACCCCTAAATCGTGGGACGTTTTATCACATAGCCAAACGCCGACCACAAAGGCAACAAAACAAATACTCAGGTACCACCCCAGGGGCAGTTCCGCCATCATCCAGTAGAACGGAATGGCCGCTAGCGTGCCAAAGGTACCCGGCGCCCAAGGGACAGCACCGCTACCCAAGCCGAAGGCAAAAAAATGTGTTGGGCGACGCCAGACACTTTTCGGTGCATGATTCATGGCGCTTCCCCACTAAAATGCTGCCAACCGGCATAGCCGCTGACATAACGACTCAGTTCACTCTGGCCAGAGGCAGTAACGCCTAACGCTTCACAACAGTGGCCAATGACGGTCAGCGAGAGACCCAATGGCACTAAACGCTGCTGCGCCTCTGCGACGTCGTCAGCGCCGAGGGTAACAAGCAGTTCGTAATCATCCCCGCCGGAAAGTGCCGCCTTTAGTGCAGCTTCACGACCTAGGGAGCTTTCCAACTCGTCCGCCAGTGGTAAGGCGTCTAACGCGATGACGGCACCAACGTGCGAGGCGTCGCGAATATGCGCCAAGTCAGCCAGTAGCCCATCGGAAATATCCAGTGCAGCGGTGGCTAAGCCACGCAACGCCAGGCCCGCCGCTAAGCGCGGTTGTGGCAATAGGTAGCGACTTAACAGTGGATGCGCCAGATCGCGTTCGCCCTGCTGCCAAAGCGCCAGCCCGCCTGCCCCACCACCTAGTGCCCCGGTGACAGCGATCAGATCTCCCGCCTGGGCACCGCTCCGGGTCAAGGCTTCGCCCACCGGGAGTTCACCCATCACAGTGACGCCTATGGAAAGCTCACCGGAAGTGACATCGCCCCCCACCAGCGTGGTGGCGTGTTGCTGACAAAGCGCATGAAAGCCACGGGCATAGTCGGCCAGCCAAGCATGGGTGGCTTCATCATTGGCAAATTGACGCTGATCAAGGGTTAACGCCATCAAACACCAACGCGAAGTCGCCCCCATGGCGGCCAAATCGCTCAACGCAACGGCCAAGGCACGGTGGCCCACCGCAAATGCTGACGCTTCGCGGGGAAAGTGTACATCCACCACCGAGGTATCAACGCTCACGACCAACTGTTGGCCTGCTTGTGGCAACAGCAGCGTGGCGTCGTCTCCACATCCTAGTGTGACGCCATTTGACGCGGTCGACGCCTCCTGCGACGACATAAAGTAGCGTCGAATCAAATCAAATTCGGCAAGCACAAAGGCCCCTTAAACGCATTGTCATACCGCTCGCGTTCAGAGACGACGAGCGCTGACCTCGGCACTGCGCAAGCGAATAGCCAGCTTGTCGAGAATGCCGTTCACGTATTTATGGCCATCGGTGGCGCCAAATGACTTAGCCAGCTCAACGCCTTCGTTAATGACGACACGATAAGGTACTTCCATCCGGCGGGAAAGCTCGTAAGCGCCTAACCGTAGGATGGCCAACTCTACCGCATCAAGATCCTCTAAGCGGCGGTCTAGTAGGGGAGAGATTTCACGATCCAGATCCGCTTTGAACCGCACGGTATTGTGGAGTAACTCGTGAAACAGCGCTTTGTCGGCAATTTCCATCACTTTGACCCAATTTTCGTGATCTTCCAGATCATCGTCGGCGACCTGGCTACGAAACTCGGCTTCAATGGTGGTAATGGATTTACCCGTCATGTGCCATTGATAAAGCCCCTGCACCGTTAATTCCCGCGCCGCATGGCGGCCCTGTTGAGCGGCAGAGGGTTTACGCTCGCTCATTGGGTATCTCCTGACGGTAGCGCGCGGAGCAGAGAGACCATTTCCATTGCGGCCATGGCAGCTTCGGTGCCTTTGTTACCGGCCTTGGTGCCTGCACGCTCAATCGCTTGCTCAATGGTTTCAACGGTTAACACGCCGTTAGCCACCGGGGTATCAAACTCAAGCTGTAAGTGATTAATCGCCGTATTACAGCCCCCCGCCACGTATTCAAAATGCGGTGTGCCACCGCGAATGACCGCGCCCAGGGCAATCACTGCGTCGGGTTTCATTACCTTTAACACGCGCTTCACCGCCAACGGGAGTTCCCAGGCGCCCGGCACGTGAACAATGTGGATATGTTCGACGTCGACACCGTGACGGGTCAAGCTGTCGACGGCGCCTTCCACCAGGCTATCTACCACGTGATGGTTAAAACGGCCGACCACGATGACGTATCGGCCATCGACATCAACAAACGTACCTTCAACTTGAGTGAGGGAGTGCATCAATTTATTCCTGCTGATTAGTCCTGCTGAGAAGTTGGTTCATAAGCCGTGTCATTAGGGCCCAGACGCTCTACAACTTCGAGGTCAAAGCCGGACAGCGCCGAAAACTTCCACGGTGAACTAAGTAATCGCATTTTACCCACGCCTAAATAGCGCAGAATCTGAGAACCGGTGCCGATGGTTAAGTAGTTCCCGGCACCGTCGGAATCGCTGGTACGCGGTTGGCGCACGCGATCCAAAAAGATATCCAGCTGGTCTTTCAAATCCTGGTGCGGGCGGCCGTCGTCAATCAACACAAACACGCCTGGCTCGGCACCGGCAATCTCTTCCAGCGCGCGATGGGCATCCCAGCGGCACTGTTCGCCTTTCATCAAGCCCATTACATCGCGCAGCGTATCAGTCAGATGCACGCGCACCGTGGTGGCCTGCTCCGGCGTGGGCTGGCCGTTCACCAATGCCAAATGGTGAGCGCCCTGAATACGATCACGGAACACGTGCAACTCAAGCTCGCCATGGGAGGTCATGACCGTTGACGCTTCCAGATGATCGATGGTCTGTTCGTTAACGATACGGTAGTGAATCAGATCCGCGATGGTACCGATCTTAATACCATGCTCTTGGGCAAAGGCTTCAAGCTCGGGGCGGCGCGCCATGCTGCCATCATCGTTCATAATCTCGCAGATTACACCGCTAGGGTCACAGCCCGCCAGTGCCGCCAAATCACACGACGCTTCCGTATGCCCGGCACGGCGCAGCACGCCACCCGGCTCGGCCATCAGCGGAAAGATATGGCCTGGCTGAACGATATCAGAGGGCTTTGCATTGGGTGCCACCGCTGCTTGCACGGTACGCGCACGATCTGCAGCTGAAATACCCGTCGTGACGCCTTCGGTTGCCTCAATGGAGAGAGTAAACTTGGTGCCAAAACCGGAACCGTTATCACGCACCATTAGCGGCAGATTAAGCTGCTCACAGCGGGCGCGAGTCATCGGCATGCAGATCAAGCCGCGGGCGAAACGGGCCATAAAGTTGATATGCTCGGCCTGCACTTTTTCGGCGGCCATGATGATATCACCTTCATTTTCGCGATCCTCATCGTCCATGAGAATCACCATTTTGCCCTGGCGGATATCGTCCACCAGCTCGGCGATAGGGGCTAAGCCTCTAGAGGAGGGGTGCGCCATGGAATCTCCAATAAGTATTGTCACGATAGCTTGTCAGGATAGGTAATCGAGAAAGAGTTTCGTGAGAGTGAGTCACGATTTTGCGCGTCAGGGTACCTTGCTCTCGCTAAATTCGCCAGATGCGCTAGTCGCTAGAGGGGATGCGATAATGCGCCAATCGCGCCCTACTGCTCGCATATCGTGAATGGTTAACCGCCGCTGATCGGCCATACGTGAGAGCCCTGGCAGTGCAAAAAGGGGCCGCGCTTCGCCGCCTAACAGTGTGGGGGCAACGAACAGCTGTAGCTCATCGACCAACGCCGCATCGAGCATAGCGCCCGCCAATGTCGCTCCGGTTTCCACCAGCAGTTCATTAACCTGTTCATTTTCGGCTAACCACTGCAGCATTGCCACTAAATCGATACGGCCATCACTACCGGCGGGCAACACCTGTACTTCAGCGCCCGCCTGAGTTAGCCGCTCGCGCTTCTCTTCCGAGTGCTCTAACGTGGTGATCACTAGCGTACGTCCTGGCTCGCTTAAACAGGCTGCCGCCAGAGGTAAGCGCAAGTGGGTATCTAAAATCACCCGTAGGGGCTGGCGGCGAACCACTTCGTCAGCGTTGTCGAGCTGTAGCTGCTCTGCTCGTAGCGTGAGCCGAGAGTCATCCATAATGAGCGACTCTACGCCGCTTAATATCGCACTGGAGCGCGCCCGTAGCCGCTGCACCTGGGTGCGTGATTCAGGCCCGGTGATCCACTGAGACTCCCCCGACCCCATGGCAGTACGACCATCCAGACTCATTGCCATTTTCAGGCGCACAAAGGGACGCTGCTGGGTCATGCGAGCAATAAAGCCGGGATTCAGCGCGCGCGCGTCACTCTCTAATAACCCCACTGCCACCTCTACTCCCGCCTCCTCAAGCAGACGAATACCTCGGCCACTCACCTGCGGGTTCGGATCCACCATGGCAACCACTACCCGCGACACCTTAGCTTCCTGGAGCGCCACCGCGCAGGGGCCGGTGCGGCCGGTGTGGGAGCAAGGCTCCAGGGTGACGTAGGCGGTTGCGCCCTGAGCTTGCTCACCAGCATCGTTCAACGCGTGGATTTCGGCGTGGGGTTCACCGGCACACAGGTGAAAGCCTTCACCGACAATCTGCTCGTCACGCACAATCACACAGCCGACCCGCGGGTTGGGATCCGTGGTGTATAAGCCTTTTTGCGCCAGTTGCAGCGCCCGCGCCATATAGAGGTGCTCGGCTTGGCTAAAGGCAGCACTCATTTTGACGACTCGCTACCATGGCCCAGCCGAGAAGAGGGCTCTTGGGACAGCCGATCAATCTCAGCGCGAAATTCATCCAGATCCTGGAACTTGCGATACACTGAGGCAAAGCGAATATAGGCTACGTGATCGAGGGTTTTAAGCGCTTGCATGACCGACTCGCCAATATCACGGGCGTTGATTTCGCGATCACCCCGGGCACGCAGGGTTTGGCGTATGCGCTCTACCGCCGCTTCAATGGCTTCTGCACTGACCGGACGCTTTTCCAGCGCACGCAACATACCTGCACGCAGTTTGGCTTCATTAAAGCTCTCGCGGGAGCCGTCGGACTTCACCACCCGCGGCATTACCAATTCTGCGGTTTCGTAGGTAGTAAAGCGCTCTTGGCAGCTCGCACACTGGCGGCGACGGCGTACCTGATCACCATCCGCTACCAGGCGCGAATCAGTCACTCGAGTATCGTTTGCACCACAAAAAGGGCAATGCATGGCGGTCAACCTGTTGTCAGCTCGTGCCGACTTACCGGACGAGTTAGCGTGTTATAACCTGTCAATGTGTGTGCTATTAATAGCGTTTTAGCAGTAGTAACTGCCACAAGCTAATGTATCTTAGCGTTTAAACGCGGTATCAACCTCGTATTGTAACGATTTGGCACACAAGCTGCAGCGTTTGTGGCAGATTGTTTATCAGGAGTCACCCATGCCCCCCTTTGAGCAGACCGTTAACGACTACCTCAGCCACCTTTATGGCCCCAGGGCGGGGGAAGTGCAACGCCGCTTAAACCAGCGTCTAGCGCATTTCCAGTCGCTTGCCCCATTTTCACCCAGCCCCGTCGAGGTCAGATCTAAAAACGCACCCTCTTGGAGCGAAAAAGATCAGTGGGTGATCAGCTACGGCGACTCGATTATTGAAGATAGTGCGCCGCCATTGGTCGTGCTTAGTGATTTCCTTCAAGCACGGTTGGGTGATCGCATCAGTGGTGTACATGTACTGCCCTTCTTTCCCTGGAGCAGCGACGACGGCTTTTCGGTGATCCACTACCGGGAAGTGAACCCCGATCTTGGTGATTGGGCGCACATCCGAGAGCTCGCCAGTCATTACGACTTGATGGCCGACTTAGTGCTCAATCACGTCTCACGGGAGTCCCTCTGGTTTGTGGATTACCTGAGCGGTAGCCTGCCCGGTCGCGACTACTTTATTGAAGTCGATCCAGACACCGACGTTTCACAAGTGGTGCGCCCTCGCAGCAGCCCCCTGCTGGTGCCTATTTCCACCCGGCGCGGCACCCGCTATCTGTGGGCGACATTCTCCGAAGATCAGCTTGACCTGAACTTTGAAAATCCGGATGTGCTGCTGGAGTTCGTGGGTATTTTGCTGTTCTACCTGGAGCAAGGCACGCGGATTGTGCGCTTGGATGCGGTGGCCTTTCTATGGAAGCGGCTGGGTACCGCCTGCATTCACCTGCCGGAAACCCATACCGTGGTACGACTACTACGTGCCATTGTGGATCACGTGGCCCCAGGTACCCTGTTAATCACCGAAACCAATGTGCCCCACCAGGAAAATATCAGTTATTTTGGCTTGGATCGGTTGCCGGCGGGGGCGCCCGACGAAGCCCATATGGTGTATCAGTTTGCCCTCCCCCCGCTGTTATTGCACACCCTCACCCGGGGCGAGGCGAGCACCTTACAAACCTGGCTTGCCAGCCTTCCGGTACTGCCCGACCAATGCACCTACCTCAACTTTACGGCCAGCCACGATGGCATTGGCGTGCGCCCCTTGGAAGGTTTATTGCCCGATCACGAGCGGGATGCGCTACTCGAGCTGATGCATCGTTTCGGTGGTTTTGTCAGCATGCGCAGCAACCCCGATGGCAGCGATACGCCTTATGAGATCAATATCACCTGGTTTGAAGCCATGCGCGGCACTCGCCGTGGCCCCGACCCGTGGCAGGTAGCGCGTTTTCTATGCAGCCAAGCGATTATGCTGAGTTTGCAAGGCATCCCCGCGCTGTATATTCATACCCTAACTGGCACACTCAATGATGTGGAAGGCGTTGAGCGCAGTGGACGGCTACGTTCGATCAACCGCCGACGCTGGCAGCGTAGCGAGTTAGACCTGCTATTAGATAGCCCGTCAACGCCCACCCACGATGTTTTTCACGCTTTAAACCGGCTATTAGACCAGCGCCGTCAGGAACCCTGCTTTCACCCCAATGCCGCCCAGCGGGTGTTGGTCTCTGCACCGGAACTGCTGGCGGTAGAACGTGGCCCACTACACGATGGCCGCCGTTTGTTGGCGCTGTATAACGTCACCGATCTGCCGCTCCCCTTAGAAAACATGGGTGAGGCGGTTACCCAGGCACTTGAAAAACACGCCTGGCAAGCGCTGGATCCAGCCAATCCTTGGGTCGCCGAAGGTTCGCTGCCGCCTTATGCGGTACGCTGGTTGGTAGCTGATCGTTAATACCATTGAGAAGCCTCTCACTTTTATTCAAACAAGGCGCTGTAATTCACTTGAAACGTCAACTTGTTATTAACGGTTCTCTCCTGCTGGCAGGATTGGTCGGCACCTCTGTGAGCTATGCCGATGAGCTCCCCGCCCCTATTCAGGCACTTGCCGACCAAGGCTTGGAGATTCATGGCCAATTCGATGCCCCTGGAGGGTTACGCGGCTACGGCGCCAGCGTGCAGGGACAGGACATGGCGATTTACCTGACGCCGGATGGCGAGCACGCCGTGGTGGGTACGCTAATGGATAATGAGGGGAATGACCTTACCGAAGCGCAGCTGGATGAGCACGTACGTGCACCGCTAGAGGCACAAACCTGGCAGCTACTCAGTGAAAGCCACTGGATACAGGACGGCAACGTGGATGCCCCCCGAGTGATTTATACCTTCACGGATGCCAACTGCCCCTACTGCCGCCAGCTGTGGCAAGAGGTACGCCCCTGGGTTGGAGCAGGTGAGGTGCAGCTACGCCATATTATGGTCGGTATTTTAGCGCCAGACAGCCCTGGGAAAGCAGCCGCTATTCTCGGCGCCGATGATCCGGCGGCAACACTGCATGCCCATGAAAGCGGCCAGCAGGAAATCGCAGCCAGTGCCCAACCGAGGGAAATTGAAGAGCAGGTGTACGCCAATAACCAGCTGTTCGAAGAGCTAGGGCTGTATGCCACGCCTACCTCCGTTTTTCAGCGTGAAACAGAGAGCGGTGACGTGCGTCTTGACCGCATTCAGGGTATGCCCAGCGATGAGCGGCTGATCGAGATGATGGGCAGCGAAGCGCCCTAGAGGGTTATGGGAGGTCGCTAAAGCAGCCTCCCCAAGACTACTCAAGCTGAAAGCCGCCTAGCAACAAACCATCCCAGCACCATTGTGGCGAGCATGGCCAATAGCGGTAACGAAAGACCGCCGAGGGAAGCAATCGCCGGCCCTGGGCAGTAGCCAGAAAGCCCCCAGCCGATGCCAAATAGTGCAGCGCCCCCTAATAACTTCGCGTCTAACTCCCGCTTGGTTGGCAACTGAAAGACGCCACCCAACAGTGGTGTCGAGCGCTTAAATACCAGCCGATAGCCGATAAAGGTGGTGATGACGGCCCCGCCTAATACGAACATCAGCGTTGGATCCCAGGCACCCGCCACATCTAGAAACCCCACTACTCGTGCGGGGTCAGTCATGCCCGAAACAGCTAAGCCGATACCGAAAAGTAGTCCCGCCGCATAGCCTGCCGCTGTTTTCATCCAATTGCTCTTGTTTGACTGACTCATACTCCACCGCCTAGGCCTAGCATGTGGCGCGAGATATAAACGGTCACTAGCGCCGTCAGCAAAAACATACCGGTGGCCGCCATAGAGCGTGGCGCCAAGCGCGCAAGCCCACAGACCCCATGGCCGCTGGTACAACCACTGCCTAGCCCTGTGCCTACCCCTACTAAAAGCCCAGCCACTAGCATCAACCCTACGCCACCCACCGGCGCGCCAATCACCTCTCCAGGGCTACCTGCTCCGTTCACCGCTACATTACCCAGGCCACTTCCTAACGCCATGATGACTAGCGGGCCGCTAATAAGCCCTAGCAGAAAAGCTAATCGCCAAGCGCTATCGCCTTTAGGCCGCTGGGTGATCAAATTACCCACGATGCCACTGATACCCGCGATACGCCCTAGCGTTACCATGAGCCAAGTAGCCGAAAGCCCAATCAACACCCCGCCTGCTAGCCCATGCAGGCTTGCCATCCAATCCATGCCCATTCTCCTGCTTTAAAATTTATTAATGGTTAGAAAAAATTAATCGGCACTTTGAGATAGACGGTGCCGTTATCTTCCGCGGGAGGCAGTTCCCCCGCACGCATATTGACCTGCACCGAAGGAATAATGAGCCGTGGCATGCCTAAAGTGGCGTCGCGCTCAGTGCGCATTTTCACAAACTCATCTTCGCTAATACCTTTATGTACGTGAACATTGTCATTTATCTGCTCGGTAACGCTGGTTTCATGCTGAAAGGTATCGCGGCCGGGAGCTTTATAGTCGTGGCATAAGAACAGCCGCGTCTGCTCAGGAAGCGCCAATACCTTTTGGATAGAGCGATAAAGGGTGCGCGCATCTCCACCGGGAAAGTCGCACCGCGCGGTGCCATAATCCGGCATAAATAGCGTATCGCCTACAAAGGCGGCATCGCCGATTACGTAGGTTAAACAAGCGGGCGTATGGCCTGGGGTATGCAGCACATGGCCCTGTAATTGACCAACGGCGAACGTATCCCCTTCTTCAAACAGCGCATTAAACTGACTGCCATCCCGAGCAAACTCACTGCCCGCATTGAATGCCTTACCGAATATCTCCTGCACCTTCACTATGTTGGCACCAATGCCGGTTCTACCCCCTAACTGCTCATGCAGGTATGGCGCTGCCGAGAGGTGATCTGCATGTACATGGGTCTCCAAAATCCAGGCGACATCGAGATCGTGTTCGCGAATAAAAGCGATGATGGTGTCAGCGGATCGCACGTCGGTTCGCCCAGCGGCATAATCAAAATCGAGTACCGAATCTATAATCGCGCAGGCACAGCTATCAGGGTCTTGGACGACATAGCTAAAGGTGTTCGTAGGCTCATCAAAAAAGTGCGTAACGATTGGGCGTTGCATCGTTGCCTCCCATAGGAGTGGTGATCTCAATCTCATGCTATAAAGACAGCATAGTGCATTTTAAGTTCTATATTTAGATTATTTTTGAATATAAGGGCGCTATATATCCCAAAAGAGTGTTCAAGACTATTTTTGCTAAGGTCTGCTCCATTTAGGCCGATAATGAAAGAGTTACTCAATTACAAAAATTAGGAAGAACATGACCCACTTAACAACGACACAAAAACTCTGGGGAACGCTGGGTATTATCTGGGTTGCCATGCTGCTATTGGTTGGCTGGCTTGCCTGGGAGAACCGCCAGACAATTGAGAGCGAACGCCGCGACAGCATTCAATACGTGGTGGAAAGCGTGCAAAACCAAATTGAAGCTCTGCAAGAACGGGTAGCCTCCGGCGAACTTAGCCTGGAAGAAGCGCAGCAGCGGGCAATCGATAATATGTCTAGCGTTAGCTTTGGGGCGGGCGAGTATATCTTTTCATTCAACGATGACTTACTGATTATCTCGCATCCCAGTCGCACACCCGGCACTGACATGACCAATTATGAAGACGCCAGCGGGATGGCGCTGTACCCCGAGTTGCTGCGTGTCGCGCAAACAGGCGGTGGTCACGTCAATTACTACTCTACCCGCGCGGGTGGCGATGAGCAGTTACCGAAAACCAGTTATGTAGCGCACCTTCCCGAGTGGGGCTGGTCACTGGCAACCGGCGTTTATGTCGATGATATTAATGCCGCCTTTATTGCCGGTTTGATTCGCTCGATCGTGATACTACTGATCATTGGCCTGCCGGTAACGCTGCTGATGGGTTGGGTTATTCGTGATGTTTCTCGTCGTTTAGGCGGAGACCCACGCTATGCAGCCAACGTAGTACGTCATATTGCCGACGGCGACCTGACCCAGGTCACACGGCTTTCGCCGAAGGATCAACAGAGCTTACTATTTAATATCAACCGGATGCGTGAAGCACTTGCCGAGACGATTGGCGACATCCACCTCGGTGCAAGCCAGGTCAACAGTGGCGTAGAGCAGATTGTGGGTGTTAACGAAGAGCTTTCCACCCGCACCGAAGAGCAGGCAGCATCACTAGCTGAAACGGCCTCCAGCATGGAACAGCTTACCGCCACAGTTAAGCAAAATGCCGAGCACGCTGACCATGCGCGTAAGCTTGCCACTAGAGCGGCCGATAGCGCTCAGCGCGGCAGCGACTCGATGTCGTCCGTCACGACCACCATGGCGACGATTAACGAAAGTGCCACCCAAATGAGCAGCATCGTTAACACCATTGATGGTATTGCTTTCCAAACCAATATTTTGGCACTGAACGCGTCAGTTGAAGCCGCCCGAGCCGGTGATCAAGGGCGCGGTTTTGCGGTTGTCGCCAATGAAGTTCGTCAACTTGCCAGCCGCTCAGCTGCTGCGGCACAGGAGATTAAAACGCTGATCGAAGCGTCGGACAGCAAAGTAGTTGAAGGCAGCCGCCAAGTGCGCGACACCGGGGATGTGATTAACAGCATGGTCGATGATATCAAACAGCTCAGTACACTGGTTCAGGAAATTTCTGCCGCCACCATTGAACAGAGCAGCGGCATTGAGCAGGTCAACCAAGCGGTAACGCAAATGGATCAAATGACCCAGCAAAACGCCAGCCTGGTGCAAGAAAGCACTCACGCGACTCAGGCCCTGGCCCAGCTCAGCGCCCAGCTGCGCCAACTGGTTGCCCACTTCCGTATTAACCAGAGCATGGGGCATGCACAAGCAAGTTTACCCGACTCTTCGCCTGCCCCACGTGCAGCCCTCCAGCACAGCGATTTTTAGCGCTAGCTCAATGTTAAAAACTAAGAGCTAAGAACCAGGTTTTAAAAACCGAGTGCTAAGAGCAAGGCCAGCTACCCAAAGGTAGCTGGCCTTTTTAATGGCAAAACAGTTATTGAAGAAGTGATTAATGAAGAAACTATTAATGAAACAGCCAGAGCGCTAAACCTTACCTTGATTATCCAGTTCTACCGCTTCGTGCATGCGTGTGAGCAGATCCGGCACCGCGGCCTGAACACGGTTCCAGCTGGGGATAAAGGGCCGCTCTCTGGGGTTATCCATAAAAAGATTGCCCGCTTCGAGCAGGTTACTGGCAAACAGCTCTACGGCCTGTTCTTCGCTGTGACGATCAAGGCTTAGGCCGTTCATCGTCGCATCGTGATCATAGGCTTCGATCAAATCCAGCGCAAAGCGGTAGTAGGTAGCTTTAAGCGTGCGGAAGTCTTCGCTGCTAAAGGTAATTCCCTGGGTGGCTAGTTTGCGATAGAGCGCTTTTGAAATATCCAGACTCATGCGGTTTAAACCGCTATCAGGATCATCTTCGCTCACCGGCTGATGCTTGTGGTCGTAGGCATCGGCGATATCTACCTGGCAGAGCTGGCGCAAGGAGTAGTTGCGCTGTAACTCCGACAAAACGCCGATCTCCAGGCCCCAGTCCGCAGGCATACGAATCCCCTCGAGCACTTCGCTGCGCATCGCAAACTCACCGGACAGCGGGTAGCGAAAGCTATCCAGGTAATCAAGGTAGGGCATCGGCCCACAAACAGTTTTAAGCGCCCGCAGCAACGGTGTGACTAACAGCCGTGAGACGCGCCCATTCAGCTTGCCCTCGGCAATACGGGGGTAATAACCTTTGCAAAAGCTGTAATTGAAATTGGGGTGTGCCACCGGATACATCAAGCGAGCAAGCAACCCACGCTCATAGGTCAAAATATCGCAGTCGTGAAGCCCTACCACCGTCGAGCGCCCTGACGAAAGCATATAGCCTGCGCAATACCATACATTGCGCCCTTTCCCAGGCTCTAAAGCGCCTAAACCGTGCTCTTCCAACTCCGCATCCAGGGCGCGCAGCCGTGGGCCATCGTTCCATAAGATGCGCGTGTGCTGCGGCAGGCGTGAGAAAAACTCCCGAGCATATAAAAATTGCTCACGATCGGCTCTATCCAAGCCAATGACTATCTCGTTGAGATACGGGACTTTAACCAGCTCATCGACGATCGCCGATAGCGCGGGTCCTTCCAGCTCCGAAAACAGCGACGGTAGAATCAGCCCCATTGGACGTCGTCGAGCAAACTGGCACAGCTCTTGTTCAAGCGCCTCCACCGAGCGCCGGGTAAGGTTGTGAAAGTCGGTAATAATTCCGTTTTGATGAAAGTCACTCATTCACTTACCTCCCTGGATTCAAAGTACTGGAGTCAAAGTACTGGACTCAAATAACTGGACTCAAATAACTGGACTCAAATAACAACAGCATCACTCTTCTCCGCCGTCGCTAAACGGCGGTCATCTCGCCCCCACCAGTAGGCCACTCCCTCGGCCCAGCCGGTTGGCCCTGTGGCATCCGTGCGATAGAGCGAAGCGTTGTGGGGTTCTACGGCTAAGTCGTGACAACCTCGTATCACGACCGCTTGATCCACTGCTTCAAGCATAGTGATATCGTTTGGCCCATCCCCCAAACCCAATGAAAGAGGCATTCGCCCTCTTAATGCCGTGAAACGTTTAACCAGCCACTCGACGGCATTGCCCTTATCGGCGGAGCGCCCCATTACATGCCAAAAGCGCCCACCTTGAGTAAGCTGTAGGCCATCCCCCTCTAAAGCGGCACGAAACGTCTCAAGGGCCGCGGCCGTGTCTTCCCACAGCAACGGTTCGCTACCTTCCCGCTGCCGAGCATCCCGGGCGCGAACTGCGTCGAGCCCGGTAAGCTCCATCACCTCAGCTACGCTCATCTCTCCCATACGGGTAAAGCGAATATCCAAGCGCTCACGCCACACCTTCAATCGGGCACGTATAAAGCCAATATCCACACCAGGATGTTTGATAACGACACCATCACGGCCACTGCCTGGACGGTCTAAGCGCGCATGACACCAGCCAGGGGGAAGACCAATAACCGCACCATTTTCAGCAATAAATGGGGTTGCCGTGAGGCCCAGCGCTTCGCGCAGCGGTATCAGTTCGGCACGGGTTTTACTGGTCACCGGAACCACCGGCACCCCCATCTGCTTTAAGCGGGCAAGCCAAGGAGCAGCAGGGCTGAAGTCATAACTGTGATGGTCGAGCAGTGAGCCATCTAAATCGGTCAAGACAAGCCGCGGCTGCAGAGCTGGATCAACCGAAGGGATTGACGCTGAAAGACGGGCGGGTTCAGGCATAACACTACCTCTCTTCGGCCTTAACGCTTCGTTAAGACGTCATATCTAGGACACCTAAATAGCTATGGCCAGCTATTAATTGCTATCTAAAGCATAGCAATTAATAAGCCAAAACAGAGAAGTATCTATTCAACAGAAGGTTACATGGGATTTTACGGGATAAACAAAACAGAGTACTCGCAAGCACCAAAAAGAGGCAGTTTAAATGCACCATAAAAGTGCATGCAGTGGATCGGTGCGCTTTGTGCAGCCCCTTTCAGAAAATGCATTAGTGCTAATTATAATGATAAAAACTGAAAAAAGCCTTACCACGCTTGGCAACGTTTAATAAATAGCTATACTGATATTCTACCCACTGGAAATCCTGTACACCCTCACTTGATGCCAGTGGGCTGCAGTGAGCCAAGCCCTTTAATGCCCGCCTCCCCCGGCGGGCTTTTTTAAAATTCTTATTTAACGCAGGGCATACTCCAACGCTGCTTACTCGACGTGAATCACCACCTCAACCCGCCGATTACGAGCACGCCCTTCCGCGGTGGTGTTGCTCTCTAACGGTTTTGTTGCTGCCAAGCCGACTGCGCGAAGGCGTTCGGCATCAACGCCCGCCGCTTCCAGCGCCTCCACAATGGCAATGGCACGAGCACTCGACAGCGCCCAGTTGGATGAGAATTCCTCGGTGCTAATGGTCTGGCTATCCGAATGGCCCTCCACCCACACTTCGCCATCGTAGCGCTGAATAGTCTCGAGCAAACTGCCCACTAGTGACGACCCATCGTTGGTTAACTCAGCCGCGGCAGAGGGAAACAGCAGTTGATCCTGTACACGCAGGCTAATCCCCTCAGCTACCCGCGATACTTCAACACCCTCAAGGTCGGGCAGATAGGTAGACTCTTCAACACGATCCGAAAGTGCCTGATTTAGCGCAAGCGCCCCCGCTACTGACTCATCACTCACCGCTTGTACATTCACCGGAGGATGATCAGTTAACACCACCATGTAGTCGGCCAAAGGCGATGTAAAATCATCGCTGCCCGCGGGCATCAGTAGTTTTGGTAACGAAATAACCGGCTCAACAGGCGGCAGTGGTGCTGCCAAAAGCGGTGGAACACCGAAGCTGACTCGTCGAGGAAGATCGGCCAGCTTGGGCAGCCCTGCCACGCCAAGTGCCGCACTAACCGCCATGGGGTTCAATCCTGTACTACTCCACTGGGCAACACTCTCACGCTCATGACTTGCCTGGGCCAATGCTTCGGGCAGGGGGACTCCCAAAGTAGGCGAGGATGTGCCTGCGTCCTCGCCCACACTATCCTTCTGGTTCAATTGAGGGATAACCGGCCCTGCAGCGGCGATAATGACCACGAAAAGAGCCACCAACAAGGTCATGATATCGAGATAACTGATCATCCAACCACTACCGCTATCACTTTCATGATAGGCCGACATCAGCGAATCATGGCGCGGGCCGCCGCGGTGATCTTCAAGCATTGGCATTATCGCTCATTCAAGTTTTGAACCTCGTGGCCGATCTTGCTAGGTATGATGAATTAGATACGTCAAATTAGGCATGGCAAACTAAACAAAGCACATAGTCTATCAAAAGTCGTTTTGTAGCGAAAAAGGAACCAGTAGGTGCGCACCCGTCCCCGATTATTTCAATTACCCTATTTCATACGTCCTGTTAGTTTGGGGCTGGCAAGCTTAATGCTTAGCGGCTGCTTTTATGCCAACACATCTCAAGCGCCGATCGCCACTACCTACCCCTATACCGAACAGCAGCGTATGCAGGCAGCTCATCACTGGGATGTGCTGGCCCGCCATGAAGCTACCAGCATTTTACAACGCGAGCGCGTCCGCAATCGCGATTTACACATCAGCGAGTCAGATAGTGAAGCGCTGCACGCCTACAGTGGCGGTGAATTTGGGCGTGGTTTTCGCGCACTGCTGACCAGCGAACTGGTGTCACGGGGCGCTAACCTTACCACCGTTCCCACAGCAAACAGCGCCAATATCACTATCGACGTCGAAGTTGTCGAGCACCGTGACCGCGGCTTTATCCGCCCACCGGTCGGCGCTTTTACCGCACTCACCGCGGGCATCGCGGTAGCCACGATTCCGTTTAATCAGTGGAGCGAACCGGTACTGGGATTAATCCCCGCCGGCATGCTTGCCGATACCACCAGCGGTAGTTGGACATATACTGGTGACGAAGAGATTATCGTGACCACGCAAATTATCGATGGCGAACGAATTCTCTACTCTTCGTCCAACATTTACTACATCAATGCCGGTGATCGTCGTCAATATGCCCCTCATCGCGTGCCTCAGGCACCTACCACACCCTCCGTTTCCCTTACTGATACGTGGTAATTTCATGCTGATGACACTTTTAACTACTTGGCGCGCTCGCTCTATCAGCCATGCTACCCGTGGGATGACCATGGGCATAACGCTACTGTTACTAGCTGGCTGCAGCGCGCTGGGCAATGCTAACAACACGCCCGCCGAACCGGAACCCGATCTCTCTGAATTGGTTCATGCCGCTGCTGAACAGATGGTTTCCAGCAATCCTGAGCTCACACGCTATAGCCCCATGATTGCCGCGACTTTTGTGAGCATCGACAATCTAAGCCAGTCGTCTACGCTTGGGCGTATTAGCTCTGAAATTATGGCCTCCGCACTGGCCCGCCAGGGTATGCAGGTACGCGAAGTCAAAATGCGCGACAGCATGTTTATCGAAGAGAGCGTGGGAGAATTGATTCTATCACGGCAAGTTCAGCGCCTAACCGCCCAGCACAACGCCCAATCAATATTGATGGGCACCTACGCTCAAGGCCAGGATTACGTCTATGTGAGTGCTCGTGTGGTGCGGGCAGGCGATGCGATGGTGCTTGGCAGCGCCGATTTCCGCCTACCGCTCAATAACAACACCCGCAGTTTGTTAGAGGGTCAGGGAGGCTGGTAAAAAAAGAGTGGGGGAGGTTTTAGTGTTTTGTGACTAAAAAAAGCCCCGCAAATAGCAGGGCCTCCTCAAACCTAGCTAGCGTTACAATTACTTATAAACCGGAAGCCGCGCACAAACCTCAGCCACTTTATCCAGCACCTGGGCTTCGATGGCGCTGGTGTCTTCGCCCTTGGCCAGTACGTCCAGAATGTCACAGATCCAACCTGCCAACGTACTACACTCTTGTTCACTGAAACCGCGCGTGGTCACCGCCGGGGTGCCAATACGCAGGCCAGAGGTGACAAACGGGCTTTGCGGGTCGTTAGGAACGGCGTTCTTGTTCACGGTGATATGAGCACGACCCAAAGCAGCATCGGCGTCTTTGCCGGTAACGCCTTGCTTGATCAGCGAGAGCAGGAAGAGGTGGTCTTCGGTGCCACCGGAAACGATGTCGTAACCGCGGTCGATAAACACCTTGGCCATGGCCTGGGCGTTCTTAACCACCTGCTGCTGGTAGTTTTTGAACTCGGGTTCCATGGCTTCTTTAAAGCAGATCGCTTTAGCGGCGATCACGTGCATCAAAGGGCCGCCCTGACCACCGGGGAAAACCGCTGACTGCAGCTTCTTCTCAATATCGGCGTCATTTTCCGCAGAGAGAATCACGCCACTGCGGGGGCCGCGTAGGGTTTTGTGGGTGGTGGAGGTGACCACGTGGGCATGGGGCAAAGGGCTGGGGTAAATGCCCGCCGCGACCAGGCCGGAGACGTGGGCCATATCAACGAGTAAGTAAGCGCCTACTTCATCGGCGATTTCACGGAACTTGGCCCAATCAACAATTTGTGAATAGGCTGAGAAGCCGGCGATGATCATTTTGGGTTTGTGCTCGCGAGCAAGCTGGGCCACTTGATCGTAATCAATTAACCCCTGCTCATCCAGACCGTACTGAATGGCGTTGTAGTGCTTGCCGGAAAAGTTAGGCTTGGCACCGTGGGTCAGGTGGCCGCCAGCATCCAGGCTCATGCCTAAAATGGTATCGCCTGGCTTAACCAGCGCTTGGAACACCGCGCTGTTGGCTTGCGAGCCTGAGTGGGGTTGAACGTTCACGTAGGTAGCGCCGAACAGCTCTTTGGCGTAATCAATAGCCAGGTTTTCAGCAATATCAACGAATTCACAGCCGCCGTAGTAGCGCTTGCCAGGATAGCCCTCAGCGTATTTATTGGTCAGCTGACTGCCCTGAGCTTCGAGTACGCGGGGGCTGGCGTAGTTTTCGGAAGCGATCAGTTCAATGTGGGCCTCTTGGCGCTCCACTTCTTTCTGCATGGCATCAAACAGCACATCATCAAATCCGGCAATTGTCATATCGCGGCTGAACATCGGCGGGAACCTCGTAACGAGAAAGGGTCATCATGGGAGAAGCGAGGACGCTATCATAACGCAGCCTGACGCGACTTTCATCGCATCCTCGTCAGGTCTTGCATGAGCGTGATTCATGTAATGACAGAGGAAGTGTCATCGCGAACACAGTGAAGCGATCTCAGGGGGCGTCAATTTGCATTTTCCTTCACTATGCAAAATACTGTATATCCATACAATATTTTAAGCACCAGGATGCCGACGATGCCGGGCCAGTCTTCTCACTTTACCCCCGCCTTGCCGTTAACCTCTCAGCCGCAGCCTTGTGGCCGCGCTGGTTTTAGTGGCTTTCCTTCGCCAGCCCAGGATTACGAGCCATGCACGCTGGATCTCAACACACGGCTGGTTAAAAACCCTACTGAGACATTTTATGTCTCCGCCACCGGTGACAGCATGGAGGGTTGGGGAATTTTCGAGGGTGATTTGCTGGTGGTTGATCGCAGTATTGAACCGCAACTGGGACATATTCTGGTCGCTATGCTGGAGGGTGAGGCGCTGATTAAACGCTATGCGCTCTATCGGGGAACGCCGCACCTTTGCTCAACACATCCAAACTATCCGCCACTGCCACTTGAAGGCAGCGACTGCCAGCTATGGGGGGTGGTGCGCGCCGTCGTGCACGAGTACTTGCGATGATCGGTCTAGTCGATGCAAACAACTTCTACGTCAGCTGCGAGCGAGTTTTTCAGCCCAAGCTGGAAGGTAGGCCCGTGGGGGTCATGTCGAATAACGACGGCTGCATCATCGCCCGTTCCGCCGAGTTAAAAGCGCTGGATATCCCTATGGGTACGCCCGCCTTCAAGCTTGAAGGAATGCGTCAGCGCGGAGAGATCCACCTGCTGTCGTCTAACTATGAACTCTACGGAGACATGTCGACACGGCTGGCCCAATTGCTGCGAGATGCCTGCCCTGCGGTTGCGCCCTATTCAATAGATGAAATGTTTGTCTACCTGGAAGGATTAACCACAGAGCAGTGTGAGGCGCTGGGGCGGGAGCTGCGCCAGCGTATTCGTCGCCACTTGGGCTTGCCGGTGTGCGTCGGGCTGGCCCCTACCCATACACTCGCCAAGCTGGCCAATCATCTGGCCAAGCAACACCCTCACTATCAAGGCGTTTGCCTGCTGAACGGGCAGGATCACACCACCGAGGCGCTGCTCAAACGCATCCCGGTGGCCAGTGTGTGGGGCGTGGGTCGTCGGCTTGCCGAGCGCTTGGCCATTGGCAATATCAACACTGCCTGGGACTTACGTCAAAGCGACGACAAGCCGTTGCGCAAGCGCTTCTCTGTGGTGCTGGCGCGCACCGCGCTCGAACTGCGTGGTACTCCTTGTATGGAGATGAACGCTCTGGATCAACCGCGTCAACGCATTATGACCTCGCGCTCCTTCGGCCAGCCCACCGGCGTTTTTGCAGAAGTACATAATGCACTGCGGCGCCACGCCCAGCGCAGCGCTGAAAAACTTCGCAAGCAGCGCAGTTTAGCCCGTGCGGTAATGGTATTTCTCAACACTAACCGTCATCGCCGCGATCAGCTGCAATACTTCCCGCAGGCGCTGATCCCCCTGCCCTCACCCAGTGACGATACCCGGGTGATCCTTGATGCCGTACGCCAAGGCCTTGAGCAGATCCATCGTCCCCGCTACCAGTTCATGAAAGCCGGGGTGATGTTGCTCGATTTAGTGGACGCTGAACAGCACCAGCTTTCGCTGCTGCATCCGCCCACACGGGATCGCCACCCGTTTTTGATGGCAACGGTGGATCAGATCAACCAGCGCATGGGGCAAGGCACTATCAGTTTTGGTATGACGGATGCCCCTGCCGCTTGGCAACTGCGCTGCGCCCACCGCTCAGACCGCTTTACTACGCGCTGGGACGAGCTGATGAAAGTGGGCACTCACCCCGGCGCAGTCGCCGCCGCCGAGGCAAAGCAGAAGGAGAAGGAGAAGCTGAAAAAACAGCAAGCGTTAACCAGCACTAAGCGCGGTACGCAGCCGCGGGCTTAAGGTTTCACCAAGCGCGGTCATGGCAACCAGAATCCCCAGCAGCCAGGGCCAATGGTCTGCAAACGAGACCTGATAAACGCCCAATGCATCGACAAAAATCACCACGATGCCCAGCGGACTAACGTAGCGCACCATGGTCAGCCACAGCGCGTAAGGCAAGGGGGCAAGCCCCAACTCGTCGCGGAAAGTATCGCTTTTCAGCACAAACCCCGCTACCACTACCGTGCCCAAGCCACCCAGCGGCATCATCCAGCGCGAGGTTAAATAATCCAGCCAGTCAAAGAAGTTCTTACCGGCCAGTGTCCAATCCGCGCCCAGGTTAAACGACAGCATCGCCAGTGTGCTAATCAACCACAGCACAATACCGGTTCCCCAGGCGGCTGCCGGACGCGAGATACCTTTGTTGTCGCACAGCCAGGAAACCGTGGCTTCGACCATAGAGATCGAAGAGGTCAGCGCTGCCATAGAGAGCATCAGGAAGAAGAGAATGCCAAACAGGGTGCCCAGCGGCATCGCCTGGAAAGCCAGCGGAAGACTCATAAAAATTAGCCCAGGGCCTTCGCCGGGGTTCATGCCATTGGCAAAAATAACCGGGAAGATCGCAAGCCCCGCCATCAAGGCAACAACGGTATCCGCCACCGCCACACTCACCGTGGTGCGTCCAATAGAGGCGTCTTTAGGCAAGTAGCTGCCGTAGGTCAGAATCGCCCCAGAGGCCAGCGAGAGGGTGAAAAACGCATGACCCAGCGCTGCCAGCAGACCCTCGCTAGAGAGGCTGCCCGCATTGAACGAGAATAGAAAGTTAACCGCGGCGCCAAAGCCACCGGAGAAGATGCCAAAGCCAATCAGCACCACCAGCATAATCACCAGCCCCGGCATCATCCAGCTAACGCTCTTCTCGATTCCCTGCTGCACGCCTTTACCCACGATCAACATGGTGGCCAGCGTAACCAGGGTGCTCCAGAACCCGAGGTTCAGCGGATTGGCGTTATTGGCCCCGAACACGGCGGCCATCTCATCAACGCTGCTGCCCGCAAGCCCCCCGGTCAGCATCTTCCACAGATACGAGAACGACCAGCCCGCCACCACCACGTAAAACGACAGGATCATAAAGCCGCAGAGCATGGCCATCCAACCAATCAACGACCAGGCCGATGAACGGCCAGACTCATTGACCACGCGCCGTATGGCATCCACCGGGCTACCACGCCCCCGCCGACCAAACGCGATTTCGACCATCATCACCGGCACACCCACGGCAAAGATGCACGTTAGATAGACCAGCACGAAGGCGCCGCCGCCAAACTCCCCGGTCATATAGGGGAATTTCCAGATATTGCCCAGCCCCACTGCGGAGCCGGTTGCCGCTAACATAAACCCCCAGCGGCCTAGCCATTGGGTACGTGGTTGCCTAGAAGAGGTCATTTGCCCATTTATCCCATTATAAAAAAGGCGCCTATCCTAGAGGATTTCACCGACAATGCCCACCTGACCCCTGCCACTAGGCATACACCAGGGCTTTGGCTGCGGCATCCAAGCGCTGAGCGGTTTGGTCTACCCGGCGCAAACAGGCCAGCAGCACGACGCCAAGCGTTACAAAACCGCCCGCCAGCCATAGTCCAACGCCATAATGGCCAGAGGCTTCAGCCAACATACCGGTTAACGCCGGAGCGCATATCTGGGCGGCGCCGTATGCGAGCGTCATCTGCCCCATTAATCGAGCAGGGCTGGCGGGATAGAGCCTACCCGCCATTGTCAGCACTAAGCTGACACAGCCAAGGAAAGTGCCGCCATAGAGTACGGCGCTTAGCAGCACCACCGCTGCATTCGCAGTAATGGCTGGGAGCACAATACCAATAACTTGAATGCTCATAGCGATCATCAGTGCCATTAAATAGCCCACTCGACGGGCGACTAGATCCCATAGCATGACGGCAGGCGCGGCGGCTAAACCGGCCAGGGCGAACGTCCAATTGCCCATCCCCGCCAGCAGCGGCTCACGCTCAACGATGGCAACTAAGAAGGTAGCACTGATCACATAGCCATAACCGGCGCAAAAGTAGGCGGCGAGCATCCAGCGCATAAAAGTACGTGTTGGCGGCGTAGCGGTTCGGCTACTCACCACGTGAGCCCCCTCTAGCGGCTTTTCCGGCCGCGGCAGCCAGCGCCAGGCAGGCACCAACAGCACGGCACCCAGCAGGCTAAAGCCCCACCATTGGGTCTGCCAGCTAAAGGAAAGCTGGAGCATCATCTCCACTGCCACCGCCGCGACAACCATGCCTAGCCCCAAGCCGGCAAAATGAATTCCCAGCTCGCCGCGCTGGCGATGTTGGATTAACCAGTGAAGAATCAGCCCTGACGCTAATAGCATTGCAGCACTGCTTGAAAGACCCGCCAGAAAGCGCAACCCCGCCCAAACCCAGAAGTGATCGGTAAGGGCCATACCCGCAGTCGTGATTACAGCCAGGATTAACCCACAGCGAAATAGCGTGTCCTTGATATAAATACTGTGAATAGAAGCGGCCAGCACTGCCCCTAGCATATAGCCCGCGTAGTTAACCGCGGCCAGCCAGCCGCCATCGGCATCCCCCATCCAGGTCTGCTGCTGCATCACCGGTAGCAATGGGGTATAGGCAAAGCGCGCGATGCCAACACATAATATTTGGCTAAAAACGCCCGCCAACAGCACTTTGAAGCGCTGGGCACCTAGCGTTGCGACGGTCATGGGGCTGCTCCTGAACGGCTCTTTAACGACGACTGAGCGGACGTTATGTTAATTAGCGTGCGTATTTTATCGTCATAGTAAGGCCTTTCAGGCAGCGGGTCATGACCACCTAAGTCGAGGGGCGAGGTTAAAAAGGTCTAGCTCGAATTAACCTCCATGCTTAACAGCAAAAACGATAGCGTTTTGCCATGCCCGTCCAAATTGAGCGCGCCATTAACACCGCCCTGCAGCACGTCATCAATCACGAAGTTCATGCCCGCCAAATTAGGCAAAGGGTAGCGCCGCACTCGGCTGGCACCGCGGTGAGCAAACAGCGCCAGCACACGCTCCTCGGTTACCTGCTCCAGCAAGGTGGCGTAGTGGTCTGGGTCATAGGCAAATAGCGCCACATTAAGGCGCTCGCCCTTATCGCCTGCACGGGCATGGGCGAGTTGATGGAGGGTGACTGAGGAATCCGGGTGCACCGCCGTTTGCGTGCGTTCAGCTTGCAACATAACGTTCACTCCTACGTTCGCCGAGTGGCGACGATTCAAACAGGCTGGCATGGGCATTAACGTCGCTACGTTTGACCAAATAAGAGGCAGTAAACACTCGCCTTTGAAATTGGCGCCGCACGCCGCCGCCACCCGCGGGCCCCGCACAATAAAGCGCCAATAGCTCCTGGGTGGCGCGAGCCACCCAGCGCCGCTCGCTGTGCTCGGCCGCCAGGCGCAACCGATAATCGCCGCTGGCAGACGCTGAAGCACTGCGCTGTAACTCACCGCTATCGCTATCGAATACGCTGGCCAGGCCAATGATATCCAAGCGGGTACGCAGCTCAGCAGGGGCCCGAAAAATCAATCGTTCACGTAGTACCTGCGCTGCAAGCTGCGCCCTTGCCAATGCGTTGGGCCCAGCATAGGAAATTTCCGCTTCGCCCTGCCAGCCGCCTTCATAGCACACGGTGGTTTTTAGCCGCTCAGGCGCAGGCTTGCCGCGAATTCCCGTCACCGCCACGCGGTTGGGTGACAACTGACGCACCTCGGCGTGGGAAAGATCCACCGTGACATCCGGGGTTAGATAATTCGCTGGGTCATGAACTTCGTAAAGCAGCTGTTCTTTCACAGTCTGCTCGGTAACACAGCCACCGGTATTGGCAGGCTTGGAAATAATAAGGCTGCCATCCTGCTCTACTTCAATAATCGGATAGCCCACCGTGGCGAGTCCCGGCACGTCTTTAAAACCCGGATCGGCAAAGTAGCCGCCGCTCACCTGGGCGCCACACTCAGCTAAATGCCCCGCCATCATGCCGCAGGCTAGGCGATCCCAATCATCCCAACGCCAATCGAAGTGGTGCATCAGCGGCGCTAAAAACAGTGCTGGGTCGGCTACCCGCCCGGTGACAACCACATCCGCCTGCATAGCTAACGCTTCAGACAGCGCCTTGGCACCCAGGTAAACGTTGGCTGAGATCAGGGCGTCATCACCTGGCATATCCAGCCGCTCGGCCTCCCAGCGCTGTAAGTCCAAGCTATGTAGTTGCTGACGGATATCGTCACCGTGCACCTGGGCAATTCTGACATCTGGACGGCCAAGTTGTGTGGACAGCTCCGCAATTACCTGGCACGCGCCACCAGGGTTCGCTGCACCGAAGTTGCCTAAAATCTTAATGTCGTGATCCAGACAGTCACGAAGCACTGGCGCCAGCAGCTCGTCTAACAGCGGCTCAAACCCGCTTTCGGGATCATCACGCATCGCGCGGTGAGCTGCCGCCAATGTCCGCTCGCCAAGGGTTTCAAATACTAAAGCGGAGGGCTGCTGTCGCTTGATCAACTCTGCCACCACCGCCACGGCCGCATCGGTACGGTCGCCAGAAAAGCCCGCACCACTGCCTAATAAAAAGCTCATAGCTGTGTCTCCTTGGCCTGAAGAGAGTGGTGGTCGCCCGCGACAGACCCCAGCTCGTCTCTCAGCAGCGAGCGGCGGCGTATAAATAGCCCAATGATCAGGGCTAGCGCCGCCAGCGTGGTCAACCAGCCGGGTGTCAGCGCAAGCCCAATCACCACGATCAGCCCCACGACATCGATCGCGCGTTTGCCCGTCATGGCTACCCGGGACATCAACGCGGCAAAGGCCATCACAAACACGACCCCCTGACAGCTGGCCAAGACGATCTCCAGGGCAGAACCAAACCCCGCCAGGGCTGGGTAGATCAGCAGCAGGAAGGGAATGACATAGATAGCCGCCGCCAAGCGCACTGATTCAATAGCCGCAGGCAGCCAGTTGGTGTCGGCAATTCCTGAGGCCACGAATACCGCAATGCAGACAGGCGGTGTAATGACAGAGAGCGTCGCGAAGTAGAAAACGAATAGGTGGGCAATCAGCGGCTCAACACCGATTGTGGTGAGCGCAGGCGCCAGTACTGATGCCACCAGAACATACGCTGCCGTAGTCGGAATCCCCATACCCAAAATAAGACACACGCCGCCGACGATAAAGGCGACCAGGAACAGCGATTCGCCGCCTACCGTGACGATCAAGCTGGATAACGTTACCCCGATGCCCGTCATACCGATCATCGCCACCAGTATTTGCGCCCCGGCCAGCAGCACACCAATAATCACCATGCCCTTGCCCGCATCGACCAGACCAGCCACCAGCTTGCCGAGGATCTCACGCAGCGGCATCTTGGCCATCAGCGCAAAAGGCACAAACGTTAGCACGGTCATTAAGATGCCATAGAAAGCCGACATTTGAATCGAACGACCGCTAAGTACGCCGTAAAACAGCCCGCCTAATGCAGCCAGAATGGGAATGATCCGTTCAGGGCGTATCACATCTGACCAGCTTGGCAGTTCATCATCGGGCACTACCTGCAGTTGACGGCGCTTGGCGACGAGATGAATGGTGACAAATACCCCCAGGTAGAAAAGAATCGCGGGCAGCAAGGCCGCCAAGGCGATCCGCAGGTAACTCTCACCGAGAATTTCCGCCATGATAAATGCCGCAGCACCCAGGATCGGCGGTGCGATTTGGCCGCCGGTAGAGGCCACGGCCTCAACCCCGGCTGCGAACGGGCGTGGATAATTTAAGCGTTTCATCATGGGAATGGTAAAGTTGCCCGTGGTGGCCACATTGGCCACCGCACTGCCGCTGACCATGCCGAATAGCCCGGAAGCCACCGTGGCCACTTTGGCAGCACCGCCTGGCGAGCGGCCGCTAATACGCAGCGCCAGATCCATAAAGGTATTACCGCCCCCCGTGTGCAGCAGCAAACAGCCGAACAGTACGAAAGCGGCAATGGTAGTCGCGGCGACACCCACCAGCATGCCCCACACGCCTAAATCGCCAAGGTAGATGGTTTCGGTCATGTAATACAGATCAAAACCACGATGGCCGAGCGGCCCTGGAATGGCTGCTCCAAACCACGCGTAAGCTAATCCCGCTAACACCAGCAGTGGGAAAATAGCCCCAATAGCACGCCGCGAAAGCTCCAAAATAGCCACCAGCAGCACGCCGGTCAGCAACATATCCCGAGGTGTTGCCCAGGGTAGCTCGACCAGAATTTTTTCATGGTTGAGCGCTACATAGCTGCAGGCGAATACCACGCCAACCGCCAGTACGACATCGATAACGATGCCAAGTGGCCGCCAGCGCTTGCCTTGCCCTAATGGATAAACGGCAAGCCCTAGCAGGATGACCAGCGCGAGGAAGATACTCCGCTGAATCAAGCTCTCGAACGGCCCAGTGGCGGAGGTATAAAGGATTAGTCCACCAAGCAGGAGCGCCAAGCCTTTGGTGAGTATCTCACGCATGATCATCTTCTCCGATTGGCCTTACTGAACAGGTTGCAAGGCATCGGGGATGTCATACCCCTGCTCTTCGAAATAGCGTGCAGCACCGGCATGCAGCGGTACTGTGCCCACTTCCAAGGTCATCTTCGCCATATCCGCATCCTGCATGGCCGCAAAGGCGTTAACCTGCGGTTCTGGGTTTTCCATCACCGCTTTGACGATTTGATAGGCTGTCTCGTCATCCATATCCGGATGGGCGTGCACGGCAACCCCAAAAGCCCAAGTGGTGTAAGCGGGAATACCCTCTGCCGCGCCTTCAGGAACATCGACAATGGCTACGTCAGGCATTTCGCTGCGCAGTGTGTCAGCCTGCTCTTGGTCAAGCGACAGCACGCTAATCGGTGTGAAAGTGGCGATATCCATAGAGGAGCCATCCAGGCGTTCTCCGACACCCGACTTAACGGATCCCATCACCCGACCATCTTTCATGGCGTCGACCATATCGGTCGTTGAACCGCGCACGTAGTCAGGCTGAATACCTAGCGTGCGCATTACCGCTTCGGTGGTTTTCTCAGTAGCTGACCCCGTGATCCCTGGATTGAAGCGAACACCGTTTAAGTCAGCGAATGTTTCCACCTCAGCATCCTGGTGCATTACCGTATTCTGCGGTGCCACGGTGTAGACCCACAGCAGACGGTTATCGACGGGGCGGCCTTCGAAATCTTCCTCACCGGCATAGGCGTGATAGCCGGTGTTGGTGGTCACCAGCCCGATATCAATTTGATCACGTCCTAAACGGCGCAGGTTATCCACCGTGGCGCCGGTTTCGGCAACCGAAGAACTGATCCCTTCGACTTGGTTATTAATAATCTGATTAACCGCCACAAAATAGCTGTAGTGGCTGGAGGAGCTTGAGGTAGAACCAATCAACAGGCGTTCATCGGCATGAGAGGTCGCAGCGGCTAGCATAGCGGCGCTTGCCACCATGGCGGTCAGTAGCGTTTTCATTGTGTCTCCGAAGCTCGCTAGGCGAGCTATTGTTATTGTAGAGCGGTTTTTTATGTAAAACGTTGATCGCGACGAATCGAATCGCGATAAGCCAAGCATGGTGCTCAGATTTAATTTTGTATATTGAATAGTTTTTAACTTATGTTTTACTTTCTAAATGAATCCAAGTATCCAGCAGTTGCGTGTTTTTGTTGCCGTCGCCCACTCGCGCAGCCTTGCAGAGGCCAGCGAGCGTGTGCATCTTTCCCAACCAGCGATCTCTATTGCGCTGCGTAAACTTGAGGAGAACGTCGGTGGAGCACTGTTTGCCCGAACCACGCGCCAGCTCGCGTTAACACCGGAAGGCGAAGCTTTTCTGCCCGTTGCCGTGCGGCTCTTAAATGATTGGAATGAAGCCTTTGAAGATCTCAATGACCAATTTTCCAAGCAACGCGGAAAGGTAACCGTGGCCGCCCTGCCTACTCTGGCGGCAGGATTATTCCCGCGAGTCATTAAGCTTTTTCATGAGGCCTACCCACGTATTAACCTCAGCCTGCACGATGTGCTGGCTGAGCAGATCAATCAAATGGTGCGCGAAGGCCGCGCCGACCTGGGTCTTTCAGTGCCACCAAGCGATGCAGAGGATCTAACGTTTGAGCCCGTCCTCGAAGACAGCTATGTGGTCGTTTGCCCTTGTGGGCATCCATTGCTGGCACAATCAGCCGTCGCCTGGAGCCAACTTGCGGCTTATCCGTTTATTGGTATCAATCGCCTTTCCAGCTCGCGCCAGGATATTGACCGTATTATGCAGAGCGTAGGAGAACGGCTGGATATCTTGTGCGATGCGCGCCAGATCGCCACAGTAGGCCGCATGGTAGCTGCGGGGTTAGGCATTAGCGTGCTGCCCTCGCTCAGTTTTCGGCAAATTGCCGCCGATGGTATTGAGTACCGCCCACTGGTGGAGCCGACCATTCGACGTGAGCTGGGCATTATATTAAGCCGCCGTCATCCTCCTTCCGCCGCCACTAGCGCCCTGCGTCAGCTAATACATCACCACGAATAAGCGGCTTTCTCTACACACAGTACGGGAATCTGGCAGACTAGGGGTGATTAACATCCACCTAAAAATGAGTGAGCGACAACGATGAGCGATAGTGCAAAACCCTGGACACAACCGATGCCCGACGCGCAGTTCAAACTGATGCGCGATATTCTTGCTGCCCCTAGCCCCGTCGGCCTGGAAGCTGCCATGACCTACGGCGTGCTCAAGCCGCATTTCGAGAGCTTCGCGCCTAAAAGCTGGCACCTTCACCAGTTTAAGGGCAACGCGGGCGTTGTGCTGGACACTCACCCCGGCCGCGACGACATGTTCAAGGTCATGCTGATCGGCCATGCGGACAAAATCCGCATGCAGGTGCGCTCGATTGGCGAAGACGGCAAGATCTGGATCAACACCGACTCCTTCCTGCCCACCGTGCTTATCGGCCATGAAGTGAAGCTGTTCAGCGAAGACCCCAACGCCCCCGGTAGCTACCGCTGCATTGAAGGCGGCACGATAGAGGCACTGGGCGCGATTCACTTCTCCGATCCTGCCCAGCGTGATGGCAGCAAAGGCCTGAAAAAAGAGCAGATCTACCTGGATCTACAGATCCACGGCGAAAATAAAAAGCAACAGGTGCTGAACCTGGGTGTACGGCCCGGCGATTCGATTATTTTCGACCGTCCAATCCGCCCCGGCTTTAGTCCCAATACCTTCTACGGTGCCTACCTGGATAACGGATTAGGCTGCTTTGTAACCGCCGAAGTGGCGCGTTTGGTCGCCAAAGCAGGTGGAACCAAAAATGTGCGCGTGCTGTTTGCGATTGCCAGCTATGAAGAGATTGGCCGTTTCGGCAGCCGCGTAATGGCGGGCGAAATGAAGCCGGATGCTTTGATTGGCGTCGATGTAAACCATGACTACGTGGCCGCACCAGGCATCGGCGACAAGCGTATGCAGCCGCTAGAGATGGGCAAAGGCTTCACTATGGCGGTGGGCTCTATTGCCAGTGAACAGCTCAATCGGATTATCGCCACTGCCGCTAAAGAGCAAGACATTCCGCTACAGCGCGATATCGTCGGTGTGGATACGGGTACCGATGGCATGGCAGGCGTATTGGCGTCTATCGATAGCGCCGCCACCTCGATTGGCTTCCCCATCCGTAATATGCACACCATCTCAGAGACAGGCCATACCCAGGATGTGCTGGCGGCGATCCATGCCCTCACCCATACCCTGCAAGCCCTTGATGGCCTGCCGGATCTGCAGCGTGAATTCCGGGATAACCACCCGCGCCTAGACCAAGCGAGCCCGCTCACCCATCAAGGCGGCGACAAGCCTGACAGTGAGAAGGATGACAGCAAAGACGAAAGCAGCGAAGGCAAAACAGTTAGCCAAGGCAACGACAGTAAGAAAAGTAAGAAAAAAGCGAAGAAATAAAACAAGCGTATAAAAAAAGAAGCCCCGGCCACTCCCTGGCTGGGGCTTTATCAAACCTTCCTTGATTCGTCTTCACAAACATCCTGTTTGTGCTTCCATGAGCGTAAGCTTCCCTAGCTTTATCTTCCCTGTTGCCACTTCCTTATGCTGTGTAGTCACAGTGAACCTTAAAACACTCTATTTATCTAACCTATGTTATTAAATCGGAAAAAAATTTATCTTTTTTATTCAGATTAACTGCACCTATTTAAAGCGCGCTTTTTATATGGCACATATTCCTTGCAGCGCTATACTATTAAAAGTATCGGTAACGATGCTACTCTACACGGACGTTACCACGCCTGAACCATCATCTAACCTAATGGTAGGAGGTCAGCGTGCGAGACATTATTATTAGCAGCAAAGTCAACGGGCTGGATGTCATCTGTCGTCATTGTGGTAACTCAGAGTCACCCAAAAACCCGTTTTTGAACCGCTTCCGTTTAGAAGGCACCGGTAAAAACAGTACCACCGTTCGCTGCCTGAACTGTCAAACAGCGGTTGAAATACCCTTGAGTGAATTAAGCTCGCTTTATTATCACTACGCTTGCTAAAGTAAGCAATTGCTAACTTTAGCGCTTGTTATAAAAAGGCTTATTTCATCACCACTGTCCTTTTATTATCACAAGCAATGTATTGTTAATAAAAACGTCATAAGAGCTTAATTAACTTGTTATTTATGTCGGGGTAAAAAAACCCGGCCACTCCTTGGCCGGGTTTTCATCGGGTCTTCCCTGATCTTGCACCATAAACATCCTGTTTATGCATCCTTGTGCTACACAAGCAATCCTTGCTTGTTCTTCCCTGCCGCGAGTTCCCTTCGCTGTGTGCACACAGTGCGCTTTATAACAGAGGGTTTATCTAACCTGTGATATGTAGTGGCAAATAAATTGTTTTTTAACGGCTTTTTGGATTTTAAACAGCATTTTAGCCAAGCAATTTTTAATGACGATTTTTATAGCAACATTTTCAGCGGCATCCATAGCCCCATCAGCACCATGGCGATATTTTCTGTCAGCGATACAAACCCTAGTGGCACATTGCTGCTTCCGCCAACGCAGGCGCATTTCAACTCTCGCTTATCCACGTACACGGCTTTAAAAACCGACACCGCGCCCACCGTGCCGATAAACAGCGCCATCGGTGCTGCAAGCCAAAGCATGGCACCGGCCAGCATTAGTATCCCTGCCAGGGTTTCTGCGTAGGGGTACACATAGCTGTAAGGGACATAGCGCTGAGCCAGCAGGTCGTAGTTAAGGAACATCGAGCTAAAGCTCTCTACATCCTGCAGCTTCTGCAAACCTAGCAGCACCATGGCCGTGGCCACCACATACTCTGGCATTCGTGCTGCCACTAAGGTGCCATTGGCAACCCAGCTAATCGCCAGACCGATGAGCAAAGCGGTAACAAAAATCGCGATCACTGGCCGATATGAGGTCTCTTTTGCACTCGGCACGCTCATGCCTAAATGCTCACGCACCTCTTCATAGCCGCCAATACGTTTATCGCCGATATAGGTTTGCGGAGTGGTATCGACATTCTCCTGGGCCTTGAATGCTTCAATTTCATCTCGGGATGTAAGCGGATGGTCATCGACCTGATAGCCTTTGCGTTTTAACAAATCGACTGTTTTCATACCGAATGGGCAGAGATGCTCTGCCGTCTTCATCCGATAGACGCGTGCTGTCTCCATGTTAGTCGTCTCCTTGTTGCCCTGATGAGAACATAGCTACTACGTATAAATAACCTATTGCCCTATAAGGGTAGTCAGGATCTAGGCTTTGTACGAAAACTGCCTGCTCCAAAAAAACAAACGGCGAGGTGAGCCTTGTCGTTATAACCCTACGTATGATTAATAACGTTTAGCTATTTAGTAAGCCAGGCCATCAGCGTTTCAGCCGTGAGCGCTGAGGAATGCGGATTTTGCCCGGTGATCAGTTGGCCATCCTCACGTACGTAAGGAGTGAAATCATCCGCTTTGCTATAAATCCCGCCGCACTTTTGCAAGGCATCTTCAACGAGATGCGGCACGATATTGGTTAAGCCCACGGCCTCTTCTTCGCCGTTGGTAAAGCCCGTTACCTGGCGGCCTTTTACTATAGGCTCTCCAGCGCTGTCTTTGGCATTAACCAGGACAATCGGCGCGTGACAAACCGTGGCAACTGGTTTGCCTTGGGCGAGAAAGGTTTCGATCAAGCGAATCGAGTCCGGGTCGTCAACGAGATCCCATAGCGGGCCATGGCCACCGGGGTAGAATACCGCGTCGAAGTCATCGGCCTTCATGTCGCTCAAGCGATGGGTAGCGGCAAGCTTCGCGTTAGCTTTTTCATCTTGCTTAAAGCGGCGCGTTTCATCGGTTTGGCTATCGTCTGCGTCACTTTTGGGGTCAAGCGGCGCCTGCCCACCCTTGGGCGATGCCAACGTTACTTCAGCACCCGCGTCTTTAAAGACATAATAAGGGGCTGCCAGCTCTTCGAGCCAAAAACCGGTTTTATTACCGGTATCGCCCAACTTATCGTGAGACGTTAGTACTACTAAAATACGCTTGCTCATATCTCTCTCCTGACGGTGGAAAATGAGGCAATTAAAATGCGTTACGGTTAGTTAGTGGGGGTCTGGATGGCGGAATGCAAGGAGAAACGACAAGTGAGCATCGAAGCGCGGGATTTTTATCGCAGTGGCCCTGACCATCGTCAGGGGCAAGCCAGCAGTTTTGCTCTGATCCGGCGTCAGTTTGATTTTCGCTCCATTGAGATTGGCCGCTGGGTAACTGCCGCTGAGCGCGACCGTGCCGCCGAGCTGTTTCATGATGCGCTGTGCGATCTCATGGTGATTCTACAGGGGCCAGAGGCGTTGATTTCACTACGCGGCTCAATCGCGCTGCAGTACGGCAGCGGTGGTCGACCTGGCGTTTCTGCCCACTACGACCCCAGCCAACGTAGTTTTGCGCTGGCCAAAAACGCTGGCCCCGGCAGCATTGCCCACGAGTGGTTTCATGCTTTTGATCACTACATCGCCAGTAAGTGTTTTCGCGGCACGCCCGTCGGCATGTTCGCCTCTACCGCTTGGCTAGCCGATGCCTCCCCCACTCCTCACCCGCTCAACGATTTACTAATGCGTTGTTTTAAAGCCGTTTTGCTACAGCCAAAAGGTGACCAGCCCAGCGAGCTATTTAAGCACTCCGCGCAGATGGACAAAAAACTTGGCCAGCTTTATTACAGCAAACCCGAGGAGCTCTGCGCACGCGCCTTTGAATCCTTTGTTCAAGATGCAACCATCACCAATCACTTCCTGGTCAAAGGCACCAAGGCCTCTCCTGAAGCAGAAAGAGGGCTTTACCCACGGGGCGCACAGCGGGAACAGATCAATGCAGCGTTCAGCGACTACTTTGGCAGGCTGGGGAAAGCGTTGCGGGATGCAGAGTAAGCATGACGGCGCTCGGCAGGCTCTGCTGACGAACGCCGTGGGTGTCCAAGCAACTTTACCTAGGTGGAACACTACCTAGGTGGAGCACTACCTAGGTGGAGCACTTCGTGATGTCTGCGCGTTTCGTGGTGTGCAGCATCGCCATCAGGTAGCACACTGCAAGCGCTAGAAAGCCCAGCAGATCACTGATCCATTCGGGATAGATCATCAGCGCGGCAGGTACCAGCAGTGCACAACGCATGCGCACTCCCACCGAACCTATTCGATAAAGGTATCCTTCCATCGCCGCTGCCACCAACCAGATCGCGGTCATGGCTGTAAAAGCGGAGGCCATAACGCTCAACAGGGGGCCCTGCAAAATCAGCGATGGGTTGAGCACAAACAGGAACGGCAGTACGAACAGCACGGCTCCCAACCGCACGGCATGCAGGCTCGTTCGAGTACTGTTGGCGCCCGCAACACCGGCCGCAGTAATGGCGGCCAGCGCCACGGGTGGCGTGATATAGGAGAGCATTCCCCAGTAAAGAATGAACAGATGGCTGGCAAGAGGATTGAGACCAGCACCCACCAGCGCTGGCGCAAGCAGGATCGACAGGAATATGTAGCATGCGCTGACCGTCATTCCCATCCCGAGGATAAAGCTGGTAATCGCACCCGCCGCCAGCATCAGGGGAATGCTGTCACCTGCATACAACAGCAGTTCGCGAGAGAAAGCTCCTGCAACCCCCGTATAGGAAAGCCCACCGACCACCAAACCGATACCGGCCAAAACGGCGACCAGACTCCCCACCCCGTGTGCCAACTGATAGAAAAAATCCAGCAGTTGGCTGATACGCAGCCGCTGCTGACGGCGTACCAGTGCAATCGCCAGCAATATCAGGGTGGCATAGTAAGGCGCCTGGCTTTCCAGACGCATGACAAGCAGCATGTAGATCAGCACGCCCAAGCTGAGCAGGTACGGCCATCCAGAGAGCAGCGTGTCACGCACCCTGGGAATATCCTTGGCGGGCATGCCCATGAGGCCTTTGCGGGCAGCATAGTTATCTACCTGAAGCAGCAGGGCCAGGTAGAAGAGCACCGCAGGCAGCAACGCCGCCAGCATTACCTCACCGTAACTGACGCCTAGGAAGGAAGCCATGATAAAGGCAACGGCCCCCATAACGGGCGGCATCAAGGTTCCGCCCGTGGAGGCGCACGCCTCTACGGCAGCGGCATATTCGCGTGAATAGCCACTGCGCTTCATGGCAGGAATGGTAATCGTCCCTGTGGTCAGGATATTGGATACCGCACTACCGGATAAGCTGCCCATGAAGGCACTGGAAACGACGGCCACCTTGGCGGGCCCGCCGCGGC
>TARA_R100001369_G_scaffold72756_1_pt1 | contig 66313 bp, 64 predicted proteins | sample TARA_R100001369 | Tara Oceans TARA_R100001369 (sample SAMEA2621528) | marine metagenome | biome: marine biome (ENVO:00000447); feature: surface water layer (ENVO:00002042); material: "saline water (ENVO:00002010), including plankton (ENVO:xxxxxxxx)" | depth 5 m
GGAGGTAAAAGTAAAGGCGCTGACCGGCTCGGTGCCAGCAAGATGGTAAGCCCCCCAAGCCTCAGCACCGCTGACCTGCTGCTGTAGCATGCCAATCAGCGCCATGGCGACGGCATCCGCGGAGGTCGGGCAAAAAATCACATCCTCAGCAGCGCGCACTGCCTTCCCAAGAACCAAATTACCAATGATGTCATTTAGCCACGCATGGCTGCCTTCCAGCGCAAACAGCGGGCCTAAGCGCACAATCAAATGACGCTGAAACTCCGCACGGATGCGATCACCGGTCTGCACCAGACGGCGCAAGCTGTCATCCCGTGGCGCGGGCACCACATGTTCATCAATGGGGACATCCAAGCCGTCTTCGTAGAGCTGATCGGAGACACACCATATCAACGCTACGTCTTGCGCCTGGCAGGCATCCAGACAAATATCTACCGCATCGGCATGCGCCGTCACATCCGCTGGCGCCATATTCAGTGGATGGGCCAATGGCGGAATAATCACGGCGTCCGGGGCTATCGCCTCAAGACGCGAAGCGGTAATGATTGTGCCCTGCTCAATGACTAACTCCGTATCGGCGCGACGGCTTGCTTCCCGAGCCAGTGCCAAGCTTAAGCAGTGGCCAGCATCCAGTATTAACAGCTTCAAGACATCCCTCCCTTATCACGCTCGCTTCCGCGCTGCGCGACGAATAGCACGCTCAGAACGGGATCTCATCGTCGAAGTCGTCGAAGTTACCCGGATCCGGGGCGCCGTAGCTGCTGTTCTGCTGGTTGGGCGGTGGAGCTTGGTTGCCCTGCTGCGGTGCTGGCTGCGCGGGCCGTGGCGGTTGCTGTGGACTCTGCCCGCCAGGGTAGTTATTTCCGCCTTGAGGCGCGCCACCCTGAGGGGGATAACCTCCTTGGTGATTAGCGGCAGGATTATTTTGAGCGGGTGCATTCTGAGGAGCGTTCTGGGGATAGTTATTTTGCGGAGCGCCACCGCCCTGGTAATCACCGCTACGGCCATCAAGCATCTGCATATCGTTGGCGACGATTTCTGTCGAGTAGCGATCTTGCCCATTCTGATCCTGCCACTTACGGGTTTGCAGGCGCCCTTCAATATAGACTTTGGAGCCTTTTTTCAGGTACTGCTGGGCGATTTCAGCGGTTTTATTGAACATCACCACGCGGTGCCATTCGGTGCGCTCTTGGCGCTGACCGCTTTGGCGATCCATCCAGGTATCAGTGGTGGCCAAGTTTAGGTTGGCCACGGCGGTGCCGCTGGGGGTGAAACGCACCTCTGGATCCTGCCCGAGGTTACCAATCAAGATGACTTTGTTAATGCCGCGAGCCATAAGGTGCTCCTTTGATAGCTGTCATGTAGTGTTTATTGCCAACCGCCGCCCCACTTCATTGGCACGGCTAGATTAAGATTTTGGGGGTGCCATCAGCTTGTTCAACGCTGCCTGATCAAGTTGCTGACGGTTCACCTTTAAATAGACCAAGCGCTCTTCCGGCACCACCATGACATCTTCCACGCCGACCACATCGGCTAAGTGTTCCATCAACAGGTCGAGCGCGTCTGCCTGGGTCTCGTGAAGCGCCACCACTTCGCTGGAGAGAGGTGGCGGTGCGGGCATCCGCCACATGGCTATCCACCAGCATAGCGCCAGCCCAGCGCAGCCAATGAAGACCGCATTGAGGCCACCATAGTGAGCCAGCAAGCCGCCTAGCGTACCGCCTAAAAAAGCGCCTAAAAATTGGCTGGTGGAGTACACCCCCATCGCGGTTCCTTTGGCGCCAGCCGGGGCAAGCTTACTGAGCATGGAAGGTAGCGTCGCTTCCAGCAAGTTAAAGCCGGTGAAGAACACAAACAGCCATACAAACAGCCAGTAGCTTGGCGAGAGAGGCAATCCCAGCCCCGCCAAACTCAGCACAATAGCGCCGATCGCTGCAAGACACATCAAGCGCATGCGCTGCTGCTTCTCAGCCACAATAATCAGCGGCACCATAGCAACAAACGATAGCGCCATAATGCCAAGATACGCCAGCCCATGATACTCAATCGCCACACCGGCGTTTAGCAGGCGAAAAGGTACCGCGACAAATATCGCCATCAGCACTAAGTGCAGGGCAAAAATCGACACATCCAGCCGCCATAAATCGGGGCGGGTGATGACGCTTTTAAACTGCTGGCGATCCATGCCCACATCGCGGTGACGTCGCCGCCGAGGCGCGGCAGGCACCCAGCGCCATAGCACCAGCAGCCCCACCAGCGTTAATAGCGAGGTAAACCAGAAGACCCCAGCCAGCCCCGCCCAAGCGGCAAGCCACGGCCCCAGCACCATCGCAATCGCAAACGAAACGCCAATAGAGAGCCCAATGGTGGCCATAGCGGCGGTGCGAATTTCTTCACGGGTTTGATCCGCCAGCAGCGCCATAATGGCCGCGGCAACGGCACCGCCACCCTGCAGCGCTCGCCCGGCAATCACACCAATAATGGTATCGGATAGAGCGGCGACCACGCTGCCGAGTGCAAATATCAATAGTCCCATGGCAATCACCCGCTTACGACCAATGCGGTCAGAGAGCAAGCCAAACGGGATTTGCAGCGTTGCCTGGGTTAAACCATAAATACCCAGCGCCACGCCCACGAGTAGCGGAGTCGAACCCTCAAGGGTGTCGGCATACAGCGCCAACACCGGCAGCACCATAAATAGACCCAGCATGCGCGATGCATAAAGCCCGGCCAAACCACTGATCGCACGTCGTTCAGAGGCCAGCAATAGTGCGGAAACCTTGCGCATAATGCCCTTTTATATGCTGATTAAGCATGTGGTGAGTCAGTGTGGATTGTGACAATCCTCTATTCTAGCGGTTTGGGCTGGCGCTGGAAACGTCGCGAGTTGACGCAGGTTATCAAAGCGGTTTTGCCGGGAGGGTGCCGACAAACGTATAATCACGCTTTTGCCGCGCGATTCGAGGTGTTGATGGACAGCATTCTGGTCAGGGGTGCCCGCACCCACAACCTCAAGCAGATCGATGTGGAGCTGCCCCGTAACAAGCTGATTGTGATTACCGGCCTCTCCGGCTCGGGTAAATCGTCGTTAGCGTTTGACACCCTTTACGCCGAGGGGCAGCGCCGCTACGTGGAGTCGCTCTCCACTTATGCGCGCCAGTTCCTGTCGATGATGGAAAAGCCCGATGTAGATCACATCGAAGGGCTGTCACCTGCGATCTCCATTGAGCAGAAGTCCACCTCCCACAACCCGCGCTCGACCGTGGGCACCATCACCGAAATTTACGACTACCTGCGCCTGCTGTTTGCCCGTGCCGGGACGCCCCGCTGTCCAGAACATGGCGAGGACTTGGAAGCCCAGACCATCTCGCAGATGGTCGACCAGGTCATGAACCTCACCGAAGGCACCAAGCTGATGCTGCTGGCGCCGGTAGTCAAAGGCCGCAAGGGCGAACATTTACAGTTATTAGCCGAGCTGCGCGCTCAGGGCTTCGTACGCGCCCTGGTCGATGGCCAAGTGCTGGAACTGGACGACATCGCACCGCTGGATAAGCGCAAAAAGCACGATATCAGCGTCGTCGTTGACCGCTTCAAAGTGCGCGACGACCTTGCCCAACGTTTGGCGGAGTCCTTTGAAACCGCGTTGAACCTCGCCGACGGCACCGCCATGATTCACTTTATGGACGGTGAGCGCGACGATATTGCCTTCTCGTCACGCTTTGCCTGCCCGGTGTGCGGCTACTCGCTGGCGGAACTTGAGCCACGCATGTTCTCGTTCAACAATCCTGCAGGCGCCTGCCCTACCTGCGACGGTCTGGGTGTACAGCAGTACTTCGACCCGGACAAGCTCATCAGCCACCCGGAGCTATCACTTGCCGAAGGCGTGATCAAAGGCTGGGATCGGCGCAATATCTACTACTTTACCCAGCTTCAGGCGCTGGCTAAGCACTACGACTTTGAGCTGGAAACACCCTGGCAAGAGCTCGCCCGCCACGAGCGAGAGGTTATCTTAAACGGCAGCGGCGACGAGCAGATCCCGTTTGTGTACGTGGGTGATCGCGGTCGTAAAGTGACCCGCGAACACGCTTTCGAAGGCGTGTTGCCCAATATGCAGCGCCGCTATCGGGAAACCGAATCCAACATGGTGCGCGATGACCTGGTCAAATACATCGCCGTCCAGCCCTGCGCCACCTGTAACGGCTCGCGACTGCGTAAAGAGTCACGCCATGTTTACGTGGATGATCACAATATCGCCGAGATTGTGCGCTTTCCGATTGGCGAAGCGTGGCACTATTTTGCCGATCTGAGCCTACCGGGTCGCAAAGGTGAAATTGCCGATAAAATCGTCCACGAGATTCACGCCCGGTTAGAGTTTTTGGTCAATGTAGGGCTGGACTATCTCAACCTGGAGCGCAGTGCCGATACCCTTTCCGGCGGTGAAGCCCAGCGTATCCGTTTAGCCAGCCAAATTGGCGCAGGCCTGGTCGGGGTGATGTATATTCTCGATGAGCCGTCGATTGGCTTGCACCAGCGCGACAATGACCGACTGCTGAAAACCCTTGAGCGGCTGCGTGACTTGGGCAATACCGTGATCGTGGTAGAGCACGACGAAGACGCCATTCGCGCCGCCGACCACGTGCTGGATATCGGCCCAGGTGCGGGTGTGCACGGCGGTGAAATTGTCGCCCAGGGCACCCCGCAAGACGTAATGGACAACCCTAACTCGCTGACCGGCCAATACCTCTGTGGTACCCGGGAAATCGCGGTGCCGCCCTACCGTATTCCTGGCAACCCGGAAAAGCAGTTGGTGGTGCGCGGCGCTACCGGCAATAACCTGCAGAATGTCACACTTAGCCTGCCGCTAGGGTTGTTTATCGCCATTACCGGTGTTTCCGGCTCGGGTAAATCGACGTTGATCAACGGCACCTTGATGCCGATTGCGGCTCGCGAATTAAATCGCGCGACGACATTGACCGCCGCGCCCTATGAGAAGATCGAGGGGCTCGACCAGCTCGATAAAGTGATCGATATCGACCAGAGCCCGATTGGCCGCACGCCACGCTCAAATCCGGCCACCTATACGGGTATTTTTACGCCGATTCGAGAACTGTTTGCGGGCACCCAAGAAGCGCGTTCGCGGGGCTATAAGCCTGGTCGCTTCAGTTTTAACGTCAAGGGTGGGCGCTGCGAGGCGTGCCAGGGTGAAGGCATGATCAAGGTAGAGATGCACTTTCTACCGGATATCTACGTGCCTTGCGATGTCTGTAAGGGCAAGCGCTACAACCGTGAAACCCTGGATATCCATTACAAGGGTAAAACGATCCACGAAGTGTTGACCATGACCGTGGAAGACGCGCTGGAATTCTTCAGCCCGGTACCGGCGATTGCCCGTCGCCTGCAAACCTTGCTCGATGTGGGGCTCTCCTATATCCGCTTGGGACAGAGCGCCACTACCCTTTCCGGCGGCGAAGCACAGCGGGTTAAACTCGCCCGCGAACTGGCCAAGCGCGATACCGGCAAAACGCTGTATATTTTGGATGAGCCGACCACCGGGCTGCACTTTGAAGATATCCGTCAACTGCTGACGGTACTTCACCGCCTGCGCGATCACGGCAATACCATCGTGGTCATTGAGCACAACCTGGATGTGATCAAAACCGCCGACTGGATTGTCGATCTTGGCCCCGAAGGGGGTTCTGGGGGCGGGCAGATCATCGCCGAAGGCACGCCTGAACAGATTGCCAAGCAGAAAGTCTCGCATACCGGTCGATTCTTAGCGCCACTGCTGGCACGGGGGAATCGCGCAACGAAGCGCTAGCACGCTCTTTCTTGAAGGCAGGGTGGGCAGACGCGCCCACCCCAGACTAAATAGCCATGCTAGTTAGTACCTTTGGGCAACGCAGTAGATGGCCACATTGTTTATAGTGGCGAGCAGATTATAGTTAGCAGGATTATGCAATCCTCTGCCGGAGGGATAAGCCGTGGGTCAGGAAAATAGCTGTATTATTAAGCACTTCAATCACTACTGTTCATTAAGCGATGACGAGAAGGAATTGCTCATGACGCTGGAGGAGAGCCCGTCCGATATTAAGTCGGGCACGCTACTCTGGGAGATGGGCGCCCCGGCCAATGAGTTCTGCACGTTAAAAAGCGGCTGGGCCTACTCCTACCGTCATCTTGAAAATGGTGACCGCCAGATTCTGGAAGTGTTTTTACCGGGGGATATTATTGGACTGCGCGAGTTTGCTTTCTCTGAGCGTCTTGAGAATGTGCGCATGATTGATGACGGGGTGATTTGTCATTTTCCGCACAAGCGCATGCTGGAAATATTCCGCCAATCTCTCCCGCTAACATCAGTCATGTTTGCCATCAGTAGCCGCCAACAAGCGCTAATGACCGAGCGGCTAGTGACGCTGGCTAGACGCAGCGCACGCCAAAAAATGGCGCACTTCCTTTATGAGATGTATCTACGGCTGCGCCAAACCAACCCGGATATTAGCAACCAGTTCCGCCTGCCCCTCTCTCAGGAACAGTTAGCCGATGTGCTAGGGCTAAGCCCGGTACACGTTAGCCGTACCTTTACCGCACTCAGCGAAGATGGTTTGGTGTTTCGCGATCGCCACCACCTAACGATACCGGATTTAAAGGCCCTGAGTACCGAAGGGCAGTTTGACGACTGCTATCTCACCGACAATGTCCGCCCCCTGTTAGGCGAAACGGCATAAAAAAACCGCGTGCTGTTAGCACGCGGTTTTTAAACCAAAGGCCTCAGCTCAACCTAACCACACTTGGACCAGCCGCAGCCTGCATAGCAGGTGGGGCATCCATCCATCATGATGAGCTCGCCGCGACACTCGGGGCAGTTACCCACGATGGCTGGGCCACTGCCTTCAGGCTTTTTTCCCTTCGTTGCCTTATCACCGCCAATCGTCTCCACCGCGCCTGTTTCAATGGGTGCATCATTAGCGTCTTCTTCAGCACCGGGCTGCCAAGCGTGGCCGTGAGCCATACGATGGGCATAACGCTCTACCAGCTTTTCAACCGGCACTTGGTTGCCATCCCGATCCAGAAAACCGCGGCGATAAAGAATCTGCTGAATCGACCAAGCAATCGCCGCCACTTCCGAATCGTGGAACATTGGCTTGTTCCAACGGTTCATACCACAGCGCACCAAGCCTTTGTCCCAGGCTACTTTGCGCAGATCCGCCACCGCCTGGGTAACGTAACCGCCACGCGCCGCCAGTGAGAGACTACGCATGGTCGCAGTGATCCACTGGTGCTCACTGGAGAGCTGGCCCGATGGGAAGAAAAACTCCACCGGACGCTCAATCACCACTCGCTTACTACCAATTACGCCTTCCACTGGCATAAACGACACCAGCAAATAGACTTTTTTGCGCCCTTCCGCGCCTACGTATGAAATCTTTTCAGACACGGCTTCCAAAGTGCCTTCCGGACGGGAAGGTATACGCACCGTTAGCGGATCTTCATCTTGTAACTCAGGAACGGAAACGGCCTGCTCCTGCTGCTTGATACGGTAACCAACAATTTTTGAGGTAATTTCTACAGCCATGGTGTTCTCCATTTAGCAAAGGTGTGCGTTTAAAACAGATGGCGCTTAACGCGGCATCACCATTTGCCGTAGGTGCCTTCTTTTAAGCCATCAAAGAGGTTGGCAGCGTTATGCTCTTCACCGTCGTAAATCACCTTCTCATTCCCGGCTAGTTCGAGGGTTTCACCATTTTCAAGTTCAAATACGTAGGTCGTGTTTTTAAGATCATCTTCCCGTACGAGCACGCCCTGGAAAGCTTCGGGATTAAAGCGGAAAGTAGTGCAGCCTTTTAAGCGGCTTTCATAAGCCTGCAAATAGAGGTTCTGGAACTGTTCAAAGGGGAACTCGGTAGGTACATTGACCGTTTTCGAGATCGCTGAATCCACCCAGTGCTGGGCGGCGGCTTGAACAGCAACGTGCTGTTCGGGAGATATCGCATCGGCGGTGACGAAGTAGTCAGGTAGGTCGCTGTCCACCGCATCAGAGGCGATAAAGTGACGGTAGGCGGCCAGCTCAAAGGAGACGACTTCGACCTGCTCTTTGGTCTTCTTGCCCGACTGAATAATATTGCGGAAATAACGGTGCGAGAAGGAGGGTTCGATACCATTGGAGGCGTTGTTACCCATCGACAGGCTGATCGTGCCGGTCGGTGCGATCGAGCTGTGGTGGGTGAAGCGCGCGCCGTGCTCGGCTAGCTGTGACACAAGCTCCGGCTCAAGCTCGGCCACTTGGGCCATGTACTGACTATAACGGGCGTGCAGGATACGCCCCGGCACCTGATCGCCCACTTCGTAGCCATCTTTGGCCAGCTGAGGCCGCTCGCGCAACATTTTGGGAGTAATGGTGTGCTCCTGCTCAAGCACCGGCGCCATGCCTTTCTCTTGGGAGAGCTCCAGCGCCTGCTTCCAACCCTCTATCGCTAAGTGGCGGCTCACCTCATCAGTGAACACCAACGACTGCTTAGAACCGTAAGGAATTTTGAGCATGGTGAGCGTTGAGCCTAAGCCTAAGAAGCCCATGCCGTGGCGCCGCTTGGCTTCTATTTCACGCTGCTGCTGGGGCAACGGCAAACCGGCAATCTCGACCACGTTATCGAGCATACGCGTGAAGATCGCGACCACTTTGCGGTAGCGTTCCCAGTCAAAGCGCGGATCGGCGCCGAAGGGGTCGATCACAAACTTGGTTAGGTTGACCGAGCCCAGCAGGCAGGCACCTTCCGGCGGCAGGGGTTGTTCGCCACAGGGATTCGTCGCACGGATATCTTCGCAGAACCAGTTGTTATTCATCCGATTAACCTGGTCGATCAGGATAAAGCCGGGCTCGGCGTAGTCGTAGGTGGAGGACATAATGGTGTCCCACAACTCCCGCGCTTTAATCACTTCGACAATGCGGCAGGCGACGCGGCCTTCGGCATCGACCGTGTAGCCCTCTTCAACTACCGGCCAGTCACGGTAGATCAAGTCTTCCGCTTTAACGTCCTCTTTCTCGCCAGGGTGCAGTGGAAAGGCCAACGGCCAGTCGGTATTGTTTTTCACCGCTTCCATAAACTCGTCGGTGATCAGCAAGCTAAGGTTAAACTGACGCAGACGCCCCGCTTCGCGCTTGGCCTGAATAAACTCGCGCACATCTGGGTGGCCCACATCGAAGGTACCCATCTGAGCACCACGCCGACCACCTGCAGAGGCGACGGTGAAGCACATCTTGTCGTAGATATCCATAAACGCCAGCGGGCCGTTGGTGCCTGCGCCAGCACCGAATACGAACGCGCCCTTATGGCGCAGCGTTGAGAAGTCGTAGCCGATACCAGCCCCGGATTTTAGCGTCATACCCGCATCGACCACCGAGTCGAGAATATCGCGCATTGAATCGCGAATCGTGCGGGAGACGGTGCAGTTAATCAGACTCACCGCAGGCTTGTAGGCCTCAGCGCCCGCGTTGGAGAGAATACGACCGGCAGGTATGGCGCCATTTTCCAGCGCCCAGCGGAACTTCGGCAGCCACTCTTCCGCCTTATCACCTTCCACCGCAGCCAGGGCGCGAGCAACACGTTCAAACGTAGCACCGACGTCTTGATCCACGGGTTGACTATGACGATCCTTGAGACGGTATTTGGCGTCCCAGATTTCCCGCGAGGGGGCCTGCATCGGGACATCATTAGAGGTCTTCATAGCCTTGGCAGCGGTGCTCATGTCGCAAAACTCCTTCACAGCGGGGTGAATTATAGCGCTCAAATAGGGCGATTATACGTAGCATCGGAGTGAAGTATAGACGTGACATCCCACCATATGAGGCACTTTTTTTACTTTTTTCTACCATATATAGGAAAATCAGCGCGTTACTGTTTTGCCAATCCCAAACACAATATAGACTGGGGTTTTGGATTAAATGGCTTTGATCATGTCCGCAACTCACTCCCTGCGCTCTCCATCCCAGTGCCTTTGCACGCTCACGTTAACCGTTGTGGCGATAGTGACCATGTGGATAGCCGCTACGCCCGTCGCTAACGCGACCACGTTCAATACCGACGACGTGGCCACCCACGACCATTGGCAGTCAATGACGCTCTCACTGGGTGGCGAACGCCACCATCGAGCGGTAGAAACCCACAGCTACTCGGATGCGACGCTGAGCGTGAATACTACCTCGGGCGTTTGCGATTTACCCTGGCTGGAGATGCGAGTCACCCTTGAGCAGCAGCAGGGAGAGAGCCGTACAGTAAACTTGGTGCCCACTCGGCTGCGCATCGATGAAAGGCCCGTCATCGACACCATGGCGGAATTTATCACTGAGCGCGGTGATGACGGGTTTTATGCTCACTTTTATTTAAGCGACTTGGAAACACTGATGGCCGACATGCGCCAGGGGGAGCAGCTATTTCTCGGCTTCGACCAGGAAGAGCGCGAGCCGTGGTATATGACCTTTAGCCTAAAAGGTGCCGATGCGGCGATCAACCGAATGCTCACCCAGTGTGAAGGTAGTGGCGCCTAATAAGGTTTGATTAAATCAGCACCACAGGCTCAAACGCCATTGCAACGCGGTTGCGTCCGCCATGCTTAGCGCGGTACATGGCGTCATCAGCCCGGGAGATAATATTTTTACAGCTGTCCCCCGGCTGCCAAACAGCGACACCGATACTCACTGTAACCGTTTGCTCAACTCCCTCTATACGCAGCTCTGCTACCAGCGAGCGCAGCCGCTCGGCCAGGCCAACGGCGGCATCAACATCGGAATGAGTCGCCAGCACAATAAACTCTTCGCCTCCCCAACGTCCCAGGTGGTCGCAGCCACGCAGCGAGCTTTCCACTAAGCGCGCCAGGGCCACCAGTACATCGTCACCCACGCTATGGCCGTGAACATCGTTGATCTGCTTAAAGTTATCCACATCGAACAGTAGCAAGGCAAAAGCGGCCGCATAGCGCTTGGCAGCCACTAGCTCTGCATTGATCGCTTCTTCGATGCGGTAACGGTTCCACACCTTGGTTAGAGGATCGAAATGAGCTAATTGCTCAAGACGCTGGTTAGCTTCGGCAAGGGCTTTGCGTTCGTGCTCCAGGTGCATATTCAGTGAGCTAATTTCATAGGCAGAAATCGCTAGCGTCAGGTCTTCTCCCAAGTCTACCGCCGCTAAGCGCTCTACCCGCAGCCACGCTTCACTTCTGCCGACTACCTCTTCAGACCAAGCAACCGATGGAGCCAATGTCACGGCCGGTTTAGGGTTAGTTGTAGGCTGCATCGCCCAATACAGCGTTTCCACCTGCTCGGGGCGAAAAAAAATCAGCCAGGCGCGCTGGGTCGAACTCATCGGCAGCGGCACCGCTAGCGCCCCACACTGCTCGGGCATGGCTAGCGAAGCGGTTAACGTCTCTGTGCCGATTTCGCGCGTGCACCAAGGGCCGCTATGCACATGAGTTCTTTCCAGACGCAGCACAAACTGGCTAATCGCTTCTGGAGTCGGCGTCACACCCACTTGATAAGCGCCACCATTCACCCACAGCACCACGCCATGGGCGCGAAATAGTTTCATCCAGATAGCCGCTTGCTCATGAAGTAACTGCTGGGGACTTTGCGGCTCGCTGCGCGCTCGCGCACTGAGCACGAGACTATCCTGAACCCGTTGTAGATAGCGGGCTTCTTGACGCGCCCGTAGCAACAGCATGCGCTGGGTGGCCATTTGCACGAGGGTGCGAACGGCATCACGCACGGGGGGTTCAACCGAGTGCGGCGCTGGCGAATGGCAAAACACTAGACCCCATAAGCCAGTATCCCCCTGCATGGCCAAACTGAATGAGCCACGCACCCCCAGGCGATGTAAATACTGCTGCCGCTCAGGGGCAGGGGCACGTAAAAAGCTGCCGCTAAGGCTCACTCCCGAGTAGGCGGGCATCAGCGTTTCAGGCGGCGCATCGACGTCTTCAATTAACCGAACGGGGTAATGTTGGTAACTTTTGCGTAAGGCGAAAGGAAAGTCGCTTGAGGGGAAGCGCTGCCCCAACAGCGAGGGCAGCTGGTTGCCCAGCGTTTCGGCGACCATTAAACCATGCCAATCACTGTCGAAATGGCACACGGTGACGCGATCATGGCCGGTGAGCTGTTGAATAGCGTTAACCAAGCAGTCGAGCAGCTCTTCCTGGTGGGTTGCTTCGGCTAAATGCATCAACCGCTCATTGACTGTGCCCAGCAGGCGGCGCTTACCTTGGGGGTTGAGTGGCTCAATCTCGACGATGACCTCCCCACCCGCTCGGTAAGCATAGAGCTGAAAACGCATGTTGCTATGCTTGGAACGAATAAACACCAGCGGGCCGGAAAGTTTCTGCTGCCCCTGCAACTCGCGACGCACCCGCTGGCTTAGCCGTTTTCCTAACACATAGGCAAGAGTACGCTGCCCATTTTCAGGGCGCTCAATACCGGTCAAGCGGGTTAAGTTGGTGCTACTGGCTTGAATGCGGCGACAATCGGCATCTAAAACCAGCAGAGCTCCAAACGGCTGCAACCGCGGGTGGTACATGGACACAAACGTGGCCTCGCAATCTATTCACCCTCGACCTGCTGCCTTAGCAACAACTCTACGCGACGGTTGGCAGCTCTGCCCTCCGCAGTTGCGTTCGGTTCCATGGGTTGGGTGTCGGCATAACCGACGGCCCGCATACGAGAGATATTGAACCCTTGGCGCTCTAAATGCCTCACCACAGCGATAGCCCGCGCTGATGAAAGCTCCCAATTAGAGGGGAAGCGGGCCGTTGAAATAGGCACGCTGTCGGTGTGGCCTTCTACCGAAATCTGACCGTCAAAACGGGTCAGCACATCGATAAGGCTTTCTACCACATCTTGCCCACGGGAAGTCAGTACAGCTTGGCCACTGGGAAATAGCAGACTGGTATCAATCCGCAGTGTGACCCCTTCGCGCCCTTGGGAAACGCTGACCCCCGGAATGTCGAGCCCATCAAACTGCGGCTGAACGCCTGAATGGCGGGGCTGAATGCCGGTGGCTAGCGACGCCAGCGGCAATGATGATACAGCGCTAGCCGAGCGCATGAAAGCAGTATCAGCCGCCTCACCGCCGCCCGGCGGTGTCAGTGAAAGCAGCAGCACAAAGAGCGTGATTAGCAGCGTCAGCACATCCAAATAGCTGGTTAGCCAACCATCATCACCATCGCCTAGCGACGGCGTCATTTCCAGTGCATGGCGCGTATCACGGTCTAACATGCTGGCTATCCCTTGACCGCGGAGCTCACCGACGAGTCAGGCCTTGGCTTGACACTGTTGTCGCGTATTTCATCGTGATAGTTAGCTACAAACGAGTTGAGGGTCTCTTCAATAAACGACGGCAGGCGGCGCTTAGTAATCAGCGAAATACCTTCCAGCACCATATTCATGGTGATCAGCCGCTCTTCGGTGCGGCGCTCAAGTTTCACCGCAATCGGCTTAAACACCAAGTTGGCGAGTAAAATACCGTAGAAGGTGGTGAGCAGGGCCACCGCCATGCGCGGGCCGATCACTTGCAGGTCGCCTGCGTCCATGACTTCCAGCATATTGACCAACCCTACCAGGGTGCCGATCATGCCAAAGGCGGGTGCGTAGGTGGCCATGGTACGGAATATTTGTGCCTCGGCATGCTCACGCGCTTTAAGACGGGCAATGCGCCAGCGCAGCATGTCAAAAATTTCATCCTCTTTGGTGTTGGCAATGACCAGTTGAATCCCGGTACGCAAAAACGGGTTTCGGGTATGCTCCAACTCGCGCTCGACCGCGCGTACATCGCCCTTAAACCAGAGGCGCGACATATCCACCAGTTCACGGATATCGTCACGCATATAGGTATTTTCGCGCCGGAATACCAAGCCCACCAGCCGTACGACGCGGAGCACCTCTTTCAGCGGATAGCTGATAAAGGTTGCCGCTAGGGTACCGGTCACCACAATGGCCAAACCCGGCAAATTGATAAAACTTTCAGGGGACTCTGCGGTAAAAAACAGCACGCTCACCAACAGCAATATGCTGGCAAATATGCCTATCAGTGTCGAAGGGTTCATCCACGGCTCCTTGCCGGTCACAAGTGAGTAAAAAGAGGTGTTATGCCGAATCGTGTAAACGCGCGCGTAAGCGGCTGACGGCTTGGCTGTGCAGTTGTGAAACGCGTGATTCCGTGACGCCCAACACAGCCCCTACTTCCTTGAGGTTGAGTTCTTCTTGGTAGTACAGCGCCATTAGCAGCTTTTCACGCTCTGGCAGCGCTTCAATTGCCTCAATCAACGTTTGCCGTTGCTGGCCGTCTAGCAACTGCTCAAACGGTGAATTACCCAATTCATTATTGCTAGGCTCGCCACCGTCGGCCACCAGCTCTTCAAACGGCAACAGTTGACCACTGTTGGTGTCGTTGAGCAGCTGCTGATACTCACTCAGCGGCATTTCAAGGTGTTGGGCGATTTCATTCTCTTCTGGTGCCCGCCCTAGCTGTTGCTCCAATTGACGAACGGCACTGTCAACCGCTCGCGCTGAACGGCGCACGCTGCGGGGCAGCCAGTCGCGGGTACGTAATTCATCCATCATTGCACCGCGAATACGCTGACTGGCAAACGTCGCGAACGTTGCCCCCTGAGTGGCGTCGAAGCGCCCCAGCGCTTCCAGCAGCCCTACCATCCCGGCTTGAATAAGGTCGTCGAGCTCAATGCTGGCTGGCAAACGGACCTGAAGCGTCAAGGCCTGACGTCGTACCAGTGGCATGTATTGCGTCAACAGCTCACTCTGTTTGATCCTGCCTTGTGCTGTGTACATCCTCTCGCCTCGCGGCTATACAGCCTTCACTGATAGTTCACAATCATTTGCAGCCCCTGGACACGAACAGGCCGCTGCCCCGGACGTAAAGCGAAGCGAAAATGCAACGGCGCATCCGCGGCAAACCCCGCCAGTGCAGTGGTAGAACCACGCATGCCGGATAACGCAACGCACTGCTCAGGGTGGCACAACCAAGCGTTTAATAGCGCGCCGGGGGGATGCTGAAACTGCCACTGGACACGCCCGAGCTGACCTGACTGAATATTGCCGACGGTGGGCGGGGTAGCCGCTTGACTAGCACTTGCCCTATCGCTCATCGCCACCATTAGACCTGGTATCTGGCTGCTCCAGCTACCGGGTGTCGCCTGGGCGTTTCCCGTTACCCCTGCTAGTAGACACCCTGTCAGCAGTACTATGCTCAGTAGCAGTTTCCCTCTTAACGGCCAGCTTAGCATGCTTGGTTTCCTCGGCAGAGTGCGCTCATCGTGCAAGTACCAACAACTCCATATTTAAGTAGTAATCAGCGGCCTCACGCAAGTTATTGAGCAACCCCTGACGCGGCAAGTGCGGCTCGTGGAGCGCCAGCAAACGACGAGGCCCACCACGCTCATGTAGTTGACGCAAGGTACGGAACATGGAAGCAAAGGTATCGGCATCACTACTGATCCACAGCGCCCAACGGCTGTATTGATCGCGAAGTTGGGCTAGGTCGGCCGTTTCGGCCATGGCGATACGGATATCCCAACCTTCAGGATCACCGGCCCAGCTTCGACCTAACGTCGACCACTGCCCTAGTCGTGCTTTAACCTTGTTCACCTGGGTTGCGCCGCTACCCGGTAGCCCGACCACAATAAGCGGGATTTTGGGCTGAGGTGCCACCGTCGTTGCCGGCTCTTCCACCGCTGCAGCTACCGGCGTTAACAGAGAGGAGGTCTGTTCAGGTTCCGGCACGTGCTCTGCCGCCGCAACATCAATGGTACCCTCAGCTTGCTGCTGTTGGCGCTGCAGGTTTGCCCACTTGCGCAGACCCGATGCTTGATCCTGTTCGCTCACGCCACGCCCTCTCGACTCACACTGCCCATTTGACGAATCGCATCTCGTGCCATAAAGGCATAGACCAGTGCATCAAGCATGCCGGTATCACGGCGACGACGGCTGTTGCCTAATAGGTTGAGCAGATCGCCACGCAGCGTCTGCGCCTCCTCATCATCAGCAACATCGAGATGCCCGGCGACCGACGCTACACCACTGGCCATTAACAGGCGAACTTCAGCATTTAGATCCCCACTATCAGCCTCTTTTAACTGCTGCCACGCGCGACGCGTCAAGGCTGCCAAGCCTTCGCTTTGCAGCTGGGTCAACAGCAGTGAGAGCACTTCTGCGCCTAGACGAGCGGGGGTAAGCCAGTAGCGGCGCGCCACTACTTTGGCGCTTTCCGGGTCACGAACTTCGCCGTACCAGGCGAGCAGAGCCGTGCCGCTGGCGTCCTCGACTTCGGCGTAGGCAGTCCACAGCTGCACCGATTGACCACGAAACCGCACGCCCACATGATGCGTTAGCACACTGTCGCTAAATAGCTGACGGATAGATTGACGTTCGCGGTGAAAGCGTAACCGATGACTAGGGGCCACTTGGCTGACCCAGGTCAAGTGCTCGGCCTCCAGCCACGTTAACGCATCAGGTTCGGGGAAGCGCGGTAGTAAGTGCACCGCGACGCCGCTCGATGCCGACAGAGCGGCTAAGCGTGGCTGCCACCCTGCGGCGTGGCGATGCTGCAGCCAAGGGAGCGCCAGCCAGGCACCATCCGTGTCCAGGCCAATGTCCGGCATTGCCCAGTCGCAGCCGCGCTCATTGCGCCGCGGGAACCACGCCATCCCTAAGGTGGTCTTTGCCGCTGGATAACCGGCAAGTAATGCATCCAAATGCGTTTCCTGTAAACGGCTAGGCAGGGATGCTAGGTTCCATATCTCTTCTAATTCCGCAAATCCCGTGACGCGTTGGCGCAACCTCGCCAGTAGCGACGACAAACGACGCCCTTGGCCCAGGACATCCCGCGACCAGCGCGGCATTTCCATCGGCGAATCGGCACTTTGCACCCGCTCACGCAGTGGTGTCGCGGTGCTCAGCGCTTGATCCACTAGCGCATCGGGGGCGGCAAGGGCCATATCTTCGGGCACCTGCTGGCCATTAGAACCAAATAGGACGCGCATCCCGTGACGCATAATAATATCTAACACTGGGGCCAGACGCCCCGCCTCATCCTGTTTGGTGATAATGCAGTCATCTAACTCTGCACCCGCCGCCCGCGCGGCCTGACGGTAGCGCAGCACCACCTCTTCAAGGGTTTCCGGCTGGCTGGCAGCATTGAGTAGCAGCACCAAACGTACCCTCGAGCGTCCGCCCTGCAGGTGGGCAATCTGCTCTATCACCCGCTGGTCACGCTGACTCATGCCTACGGTGTCGATAATTACCCACTGCTTGCCCTGCAGGCGGCCCAGCAAATCGTCGATGGGCTGTTCGGCATCTAGGGCGTACATCGGCGTATCCAGCAGGCGCGCATAGATGCGCAACTGCTCATGGGCACCGATCCGGAAGCTGTCGGTGGTAACCAGCGCTACCGGGCGCGTGCCGTGGCGCATCACAAAACGAGCGGCCAGTTTGGCAGTTGTGGTAGTTTTGCCCACCCCCGTTGGCCCCACCAGGGCAACAATACCGGTTTGGTCGAAAAGCTTGCTTCATCGTTGAGTACGCAAAGGCGATCAATTAACTGCTGTCGCAGCCACTGCAGTGGCGCTTCGCTTTCACCGTCTAACCTGGTTAGCGATGCAGGCAACCCTGCGAGCAGTTCATCGGCAATTTCGCTGCTAAAACCCACATTACATAGCAGTTGGCGAAGCCGCGCAGCCGTTCCGGTGGGCGCTGCTGGCGCTGGTGAAGCAGCATGGGTTGACTGGCTGTTTGCCAGCAGAGCTCGCATATCCTGCATTTCGCGCAGTAAGCGCTCGCTCATCGCCTGCATGGAGTCTTGCGCTGGAGGTGCTGTCGGCGTTTCGGATGGTGCAGGTTCTGGTGAGGGTTCAAAGTGGTCAATGGCTTCATCCGCCATCGCTAAAATTTCAACGCCCCCTTCGGTACGCCGATTTGCGACAATCAAGGCGTCTTCACCGAGCGTTTCACGCACTTGGCGCATCACATCACGACTATTGGCTCCCACGAAACGTCTAACGCTCATGATTTACCCTTGCCTGTTCTGAAAATGGTCGACGCTAGCCTATCACGGCGTGCCATCTTTAACGTCCGCCGACCACTGTGGTCACTCTTAATGTGCGATCGTCGGGAATTTCAGCCTGGGACAGTACCGACATATGGCGTAACCGGCGGCGTAAGAAGCGCGAAAGCACCGCCCTTAGCGAATGTTGCACGACCAACACCGGCGGTTCGCCGGAACTTTCGTGACGCTCCAGCGCCTGCTGGGCCTGGGTCATCAGCGTTTCTGCCAACCCGGGCTCCATGGCGCCGTTGCCGTTCATGGCCTGTACCAGCACTTGTTCCAGTTGGGCATCCAACCCCATGACATTGAGTGTCTCCTGTCCCGCAAACCACTGCTGGACAATGGCGCGCCCCAGCGAGGCTCGCACCAGCGCCGTCAGTTCATTAGGATCTTTTTGCTGAGTGGCGTACTCGGCCAGGGTATCCAGAATAGTGCGCATGTCGCGGATAGAGACATCTTCATCGAGCAGGTTTTGCAAGATACGCTGCAGCACCGTCAAGGAAATAGCTTTGGGGATCACCTCTTCGACCAACGCTTTTTGATCATCGCCCATTTTATCCAGCAACTTCTGTACTTCCTGACGGCCCAGCATCTCGGGCGAATGACGGTGCAACAGGTGGTTCAAGTGAGTCGCTATGACGGTACTGGCATCCACGACGGTGTAGCCATACACCTGGGCATGCTCACGCTGGTTGCTATCAATCCAGACAGCGGGCAAGCCAAAAGCGGGATCCTGAGTATGGGTGCCCTGCAGCTCGCCCGATACCTGCCCGGGGTTAATCGCTAGCCATTTACCTGGCTGTGCCTCGGCGCGACCAATCTCGGCGCCTTTCATGGAGAGTACATAGGCGTTCGGCGGCAGCTCCAAATTATCACGGATATGGACGACCGGCGGCAGGAAACCCACTTCTTGGGCAAACTTCTTACGCACGCTCTTAATGCGCCCAAGCAGCTCGCCTTTTTGACGCGAGTCGACCAGCGGGATTAAGCGATGCCCCACTTCCAGGCCGAGGGTGTCGACCAGCTGCACATCTTCCCAACTCGCTTCAGGGGTCTCTTGTAACGGCATAGGCGCAGTCGCAATTTCCTCCTTAACCAACGACTGCTCCTTTTTGCGCATAATAAACCACGCCAAACCCGCCAATAGTGCGGTAAAGAGCAGAAATACTAAATTGGGCATGCCGGGCACCATGCCCAGTAGCCCCATCACTATGGCGGCCAATATCAGCACCTGGGGATTCACGAATAGTTGGCTGAGCATTTGCTGGCCAATATCCTCGTCCGTGTCGGTACTCACCCGGGATACCGTGACACCCGCTGCGGTCGAGATCACCAGGGCAGGAATTTGCGCCACCAAGCCATCACCGATCGCCAGCAACATATAGGTCTGACCAGCAGCGCCAAAGCTCATATCGTGCTGTAGCATACCAATCATCAGCCCGCCGATGATATTGACCACCATAATCACCAAACCGGCAATGGCATCGCCACGGACAAACTTACTTGCGCCGTCCATGGAACCAAAGAAATCCGCCTCTTGAGCGACTTCCGCGCGGCGCTTTTTGGCGTCTTCTTCGCCGATTAAGCCGGCGTTCAGATCGGCATCAATGGCCATCTGCTTACCTGGCATTGCATCCAACGTAAAGCGTGCACCCACTTCGGCAATACGGCCAGCACCTTTGGTGATAACCATAAAGTTGATGATGACAAGAATCAGGAAAACCACTAGGCCGACAGCGAAATTGCCGCCGACCAGAAACGCCCCGAACGCTTCAATGACCTTACCCGCAGAGGCGCCGCCTTGGTGGCCCTCCATCAGCACCACACGGGTAGAAGCCACATTGAGCGACAGGCGCAGCAGCGTAGTAAATAGCAACACGGCAGGGAACGCCGCAAAGTCCAGCGGCTTCTGCGTAAACATGCTGACCATTAACACCATAATGGCCAGGGCAATATTGAAGGTGAAGAGTAAATCCAGGGCAAAGGGGGGCAAGGGCACAATCATCATGCCCAAAATCATTAGGATGAGCAGCGGCCCGACCAGCAGCTTCATGCGCACATCACTCATCCAGTCGCGCCGCCCTACTAGCTGACTCAAGCCTTTCATGGTTGCGCCTCATTACCACCGGCGCCATGCCCGGGGCTTTCCATCTCCGGCGGAACCGGCAGGTTATCAGGGGTTGGGGGCACCTCGCCTCCTTGTTGTGATACTTGCTTGAGACGGTAGGCCCAGGCCATTACTTCCGCCACCGCGGTATACAGTTCGGCAGGTACTTCTGCATCTAGATCGACGTGATGATACAGGGCCCGCGCCAATGGTGCTGCCTGCAAGCGAGGCACGCCTGCCTCTTCAGCGATTTCGCGAATGCGCGCAGCCACTGCGTCGGCGCCTTTTGCCACCAGCCGCGGGGCGCCCATACTGCCTTCTTGATAAGTCAGTGCTATCGCGTAGTGCGTAGGGTTGGTAATGATGACATCCGCCTCGGGCACTTTGCTCATCATCCTGCCCCGCGCCATGGCCTGCTGCTGCTGGCGAATGCGCGCCTTCACTTGCGGGTCGCCTTCGGACTCTTTGTGCTCACGCTTAATCTCTTCCTGACTCATGCGCAGCTTCTTAGCATTGTCCCAGAGCTGGAAAGGGACATCGATCAAAATGACCACGATCAACACCAACACCATTAGCCCAGCTGCCTGAGCCGCCATGCTTAGGGCATTGGTCAGCGCTTGCTGGATAGGCTGATCCATTAGCGCCATAAATTTGCCGATGTTGAAATACAAAAACGTCGCAGCCACGCCCCCCACCAGAAACGATTTGGCAATCGCTTTTGCCAATTCGATCAGTGCCTGGGTGGAGAAGATACGCTTCACGCCCTTAATAGGGTTTAGCTTGGAAAACTTGGGCTGCATCGATTTACCCGATATCAGCCAGCCTCCCATCAGCCCAGGGGCTACTAATGCAATGATGGCTAACAGTAAAAATAGCGGCATCATGGCAAATAGCGTGCGCTGACCAAGATCCAGCGCATTGACCAGCATCGGCGTACTTTCCATTGCCTGGCGGCGCTCAAACAAGAAAGCTTGCTCCATCACCGCCCCCAACTGGTCGTAGAGCATGTTGCCCATGCTATAGAGGCCAATCACACCACCCAGCAAAAGTAAAAACGTATTTAACTCGCGGGAACGGGCGACTTGGCCCTCTTCACGGGCTTTCTCTTTCCGCCTGGGCGTGGCCTCTTCGGTCTTTTCCTGGTCGCTATCGTTATCTGCCATACGGGTATCCGGCCAGGTGAAGCAAAGCTTATCACGTATTCAGCCGTCCATAGGGACGGCTGAATGGCGTACTTGCGTGCCCAGAGGGCGTTTAATAACGCATTTTAGAAGCCTAATTCGTCCAATAAGTCGTCTACTTGATCTTGCCCGGAGACGGTATCAGGGACATTATCCTTCACTTGCGGCCCATTCAAAAGCTCTTCGTTACGCCGTGCACTGTCGCTTTTCCACTGATCCTCGGCCTTGCGCTGTAGCGTTTCTCGTGCATGGGCGCCCGGCGCGTTATCGATCAACACTTGCACCAACTGATGTTCGATCTCATGGATCACGTCCATCATCTTCTTAATCACTTGGCCGGTCAGGTCCTGAAAGTCCTGAGCCATCATGATTTCCATCAGTTCTTTGTTAGTCGCTGAAACCACATCGGGCACTTCGCTAAGATAAGTGCGTGTCTCGACAACGAGCGCTTTCGCCTCATCCAGCTCTTTCGGTGCTTCAAACCACTCGGCCCAGCGCTTATCCAACGCTTCCGCCCGGTCTGACAACTGATCCTGCAGCGGCTGCGCACGGTCAACGGCATTGAGCGCTCGATCTGCTGCCTGCTCCGTCATGGTTGCGACATAGTGCAAGCGGTCGCGTGCATCGGGGATGGCCTCGGCCGCCTTCTCAATCTCCTTATCAAGCCCCAGTTCACGCATGTTTTCACGCAGCATGCGCGTCAACTTACCGATGCGATGAATTAAGTCTTCGGCGGCTTGTTCGGACGATTGGGCAGAATCGGACTGCTCATTCTGGCTCATAATGTTGTCTCCTCGTTAACCAAGCACATAGGCCCAGTTGCTCACATACCCAGTTTGTCGAAGATCTTATTGAGCTTCTCTTCCAGGGTAGCGGCAGTGAACGGCTTGACGACATAGCCGTTAGCGCCCGCCTGAGCGGCCGCTATAATGTTCTCTTTCTTCGCTTCTGCGGTCACCATCAACACAGGAAGGTCTTTCAGGGCATCATCCTGACGGATCTCCTTGAGCATCTCCAGGCCATCAAGGTTCGGCATGTTCCAATCGGAAACGACGAACTCAAACTTGCCGGCACGCAGCTTATTGAGCGCATCTTGCCCATCTTCGGCTTCATCCACGTTGGTGAAGCCCAACTCCTTAAGCAGACTACGTACGATCCGACGCATGGTGGGAAAGTCGTCTACAACCAGGAAACTCATATTCTTATCTGCCATGGGTCATCCTCTAATCAATCAGTATATGGCACAAGGGCGACTGAAAAGTACAGTCAGGGGTTTAAAACGGCTACTTTGAAACGGCTCTTTCAAAACTGTTCTTCAGAATTCCTCCCACTCTTCGTGGTCGCTGCGCTGAGAAGCTGGGGCTTGTTGAACTGGGCGACGAGCTTGCTGGTCAGCCCTCGGCGCAGGCATAACGTTCGTTGCTGGCGATGAGGAAGGCAGCGCCTGATGGGATGCCTGCTGCATACCTAACAGCTTAAACACGGCTACGGCTTGCTCCAACCGATTGGCCTGCTCCTCAAGGGAGGCCGCCGCCGCAGAAGCTTGCTGTACCAGCGCGGCATTTTGTTGGGTGACTTGATCCATCTGGCCCACGGCTTGGCTGACTTGCTCAATACCGTCACTCTGCTCTTGGGAGGCAGCGGAGATTTCATCCATGATGTCGGTAACACGGCGCACAGCAGTAACCACATCCGACATCGTGGTACCGGCCTGCTCGACCAGAGTGGAACCTTGCTGAATCTGTGTTACCGAGGCATCAATCAGGGTTTTAATCTCTTTGGCCGCATCCGCACTGCGGCTGGCCAAATTACGCACTTCCCCCGCCACCACCGCGAATCCGCGGCCTTGCTCGCCGGCGCGGGCGGCCTCTACCGACGCGTTGAGGGCCAGAATATTGGTTTGAAAAGCAATTGAGTCAATAACGCTGGTGATATCGGCGACTTTTTTCGAGCTGGTGGAGATGCCGTGCATAGTTTGCACCACTTGCTCTACCACTTGTCCACCGCGCTCAGCCGTGGTGGAAGCGTCTGCTGCCAGGGTGCTGGCTTGACGAGCATTGTCGGCGTTCTGTTTTACCGTCGCGGTCATCTCTTCCATACTGGCCGCGGTTTGTTGAATCGATGCCGCCTGCTGCTCTGTACGTGAGGAGAGATCAGCGTTGCCGCTGGCAATCTCACGGGTGCCGTGGTGAATTTCGTTACTACCTTCACGCACCCGACCAACGATATTGGTGAGGTTTTGCTGCATGGTGCCCATAGCACCAAACAAACGGCCAATTTCATTTTTACCGGCTTCCGGCAGCGGATTGGTCAAATCCGCCTCGGCAATCGCATCCAGCCGCTGGATTGCGCCTCTTAGCGGTGCAATCACTGTACGGCGTAAACCTAGGTAGATTACTAAGGTCATCAGTAGGGCAAAAATTACGGCCCCGGCATTGATCATGGCAAACAGATTGCCTTGGGCATCCGCGTCAGAGCGAATGGTATCTACCCGCTGGAAGCCGTAGGCCACAAACGCCGTCATACTTTCGGATAAGCTATTTATCGGCTCTACCAACTCATCGCGCAGGTTGTTGTAGCTGGTTAAATCCATATATTCAAAGGTTTCGTGCTGTTGTTTAACTAGCCCCATTACGGTATTGAAATCTTCAATTAGGGCGTTCGCCAATGCCTCGCCTTGCGGTGAAAATGAGTTTGTCGCAAAGCGCTCGAAACGCTGTTCAGAGCGTTCAATACGATTACCGGCAGCGGCAACCTGCTCATTGGATTGCTGGGTCTGCCCCACCATCAGGTAATTGGAGGCAGTTTCCATGGCCAGCATAGCTTGGTTAAGCAGCGAATCAGCGCGGTTAATCTCATTTAACTGCGCATCGCTGATACCGCTTAGCGTAGCTAAGTTATTTTGTGAATTGCGATCGGCCACCACACTCAAGCCCGAAATCACTAAAATCAGCACGACAAAGCAGCAAAGCGATGTGACCACGGCGGCGTGAATACTCAAGTTGCGCAGTAAACGGTTCATTGAAAATTCCCTTGCGAGCTTATTAGGTTTTTATGATTAGATCGTATGCTTAGTGGCTAAGCTAAGCCCTTGCGCTAAGTCCTGGTGACCAGTACTTACGAATAATCCATATGCATGGCACTACACACGCTGGGCGCGGCCGGAGGCGGCGATCAGCGCCATCATTCGCGAGGGAATATCATCCAGCGCCACCACTTCCACAGCCCCTCCAACAGCAATAGCTTCACGGGGCATACCGAAGACCACACAGGTCTGCTCATTCTGAGCAATGGTGGGAGCCCCCGCTTGGCGCATCTCTAGCAGCCCTGCCGCACCGTCCTTACCCATGCCGGTCAAAATGACGCCGATGGAGTTCTTACCCGCATGCTGAGCCGCTGAATGGAACAGCACGTCTACCGAGGGACGGTGGCGATTGACCGGTGGGCCGCTATCTAATCGCGCCACGTAGTTGGCACCGCTACGCGCTAACTTAAGATGTTGATCCCCTGGGGCGATATAAGCGTGTCCAGGTAGAATCCGCTCGCCGTCGGTGGCTTCTTTCACCGTAATCCGGCACAGCCGGTCCAAGCGCTCGGCAAACGAACGGGTAAACCCGCCGGGCATATGCTGAGTAATCAAAATCGCCGGGGCGTTGGCGGGCAGCGGTTCAAGCACCGCACGAATCGCTTCAGTGCCCCCCGTAGACGCGCCAATAATGATCAGCTTTTCACTCGACACTAACGGGGCTTTCAGGGCTTCCGGTGGCGGAGTGTTTTTATGCCGCGCCTGACGAGGCCGCGAGCGCGCAGCGGCGCGCAGTTTTTCGGCAATCTCGTCGGCGTACTCCATCATCCCATTGCGGATGCCCAGACTCGGCTTGGCGACAAAATCCAGCGCGCCAAGCTCTAGCGCACGCAGGGTAATCTCCGAACCGCTTTGGGTGAGCGACGACACCATCAATACCGGCATCGGACGCAGGCGCATCAAGCGCTCAAGAAAATCCAAGCCATCCATACGTGGCATTTCCACATCAAGGGTAAGCACATCAGGATTGTGCTGCTTGATCAAATCCCTGGCGGCGATAGGGTCAGGCGCGACGGCAACGACTTCCATATCGGGCTGGGAATTAATAATTTCCGTTAACAAATCGCGAATTAGCGCCGAGTCATCGACACACAACACTTTGATCTTGGCTGCGCTCAAAGCACGCCTCCTCTTGCTGTAGACGCCTGATGTGTGATTGCAACCGCTAGAGCCACAGCGCCTAAAGCGATCATAAAGACACGATAGTTATTCATTTTTTGGCCAAGTTATAAACGGTCTGACCACGCAGCTTGAATGCGTCGCTAATGTACGAGAAGTTTTCCGAGTGTCCTGCAAACAGCAAGCCATCGGGCTTCATTAGTGGCGCAAACCGTTTAAGAATTTTTGATTGAGTATCTTTATCAAAATAAATCATGATGTTTCTGCAGAACACCGCATCAAAAGGGCCTTTAACTGGCCATTGCGGCGCCAGCAAATTAAGCGGAAGAAACTCGACTAAGGCTGATACTTCCGGGCGAAGCCGTGCAAAGCCCGCATGGTTACCCGTTCCTTTCTGAAAAAACCGCTTTACCCGTGCCTCATCGATCTTGCGTACCTGTTCCAGGGGATAAACGCCAGCTCGAGCCCTGGCCAACGCATCGGTATCGATATCGGTGGCGATGACTTTGGCCTGCGACGCTTTAGCGCCCAACGTTTCTAACAATGTCATTGCCAGCGAATAAGGCTCCTCCCCGGTGGAGGCGGCCGAACACCAAATAGTGACCGGGTCTTGTTTGCCCTTTATATGCTCAGCCAACAGCGGAAAATGGTGCGCCTCACGAAAAAAGGCCGTGAGGTTAGTGGTCAGTGCATTGGTAAATGCCTCCCACTCCTTGGCTTCTGGCTGACGCTCCAAGCGCACCAAGTAGTCGGTAAAGCGCGTCATGCCATGGTGGCGTAGCCGCTTTGCTAAGCGGCTATAGACCATTTCACGTTTATGCTCAGCCAGCACAATACCGGCGCGCTGATAAATCAGCTCGCGAATCCGTGTAAAATCCGCATCCGTCAGTACTAGATCGCGCTCAATCTGGCTGCTCGATGTCCACTGACCTGCGTCTACCACCCGTTCACGTTGTTCGGTCAAAACGCTTCCCACTCCTCTACTGAGGCTGCCTGCCGTTTAACGGGCGAATTCGGCGACGATGTGCTAGGCAACTGAGCAGCGTGCTTAGTCGCTGTCACTGCTGGCGGACGTAGCGCCCCCTGACTGTTTAATCGAAACGCTTCCACCGATAGCGCTAATAGCCCCGCCTGCTTCTCAAGCGAGACCGCTGCACGTGCGGTTTCCTGTACCCGCACCGCATTACGCTGGGTGCCTTGATCCATCTCTGCTACCGCTTGGTTAACCTGGGCAATACCATGGCTCTGCTCTTCGGAGGCGGCTGAAATCTCGTGCATGATCTGCGTCACACTGCGCGCAGCTTCCGCCACTTCGCTAATCGCAGCTTCGGCTTTGGTGACCATACTGGCACCCGCGCTTACCTCACGGTTAGAGCCATCAATCAGGCCGCGAATTTCTTGAGCGGCACCAGCGCTTCGGCCAGCCAGGTTACGCACCTCTTCGGCCACCACCGCAAAACCACGCCCATGCTCACCTGCCCGAGCCGCTTCTACCGATGCATTCAGGGCCAGAATATTGGTCTGAAACGCAATCGAATCGATAACATTGATAATATCAGCCATCTGCTGGGAGCTTTGGGTAATCCGCTGCATGTTGTCGACTAACTGTGTCATCAACTCGCCGGTATTCGTTACCTGGATAGCATTGTTATCGGCTAGACGACGGGCTTCTTGAGCGTTTTCACTGTTTTGCCGCACAGTGGCAGTCATCTCTTCCATGCTGGAGGCGGTTTGTTGCAAAGAGGCCGCCTGCTGTTCAGTACGCGACGACAGCTCTTCGTTACCGCTGGCAATGTCCTGGGCAGCCGGAGTGACCACATCAATACCGCTTTTTACATCGGCGATGATGCTGCTGAGGCTTTTGCGCATAGTGTTCAGCGAGTCCATCAATTGACCCACTTCATCGCGTCTTTGGGCAGGGACTTTAGCGGCCAAATTACCACCAGCAATTTGCAGCGTAAAACCTGCAGCACTTTTTAGCGGCCTGGTAATCGCCCGCAGGGTAACCATGCCGATCAAAATAAGTAGCAGTAAACCAATTCCAAGTACTATGGCTTGGGCACCCAGCATCGTGGTTTGACCTTGCTGAGCGTCAACGGCCATGGCCTCAGCTGCCTGCTGTTTCTGGGCAATCAGTTGATTAACCATGCCTGACAGGATGCGACCATCGCTGGTCATGACGCTAATCACAGCATCGAGACCAGTAAAGGCTTGGTAGGTCTCTTCTGCCTGAAGCACGCTGGCCGCCTGGCTCATGCCGTTCTGCAGGAAGGTCTGTAGCTGCTGGTCAAACTCGGTGGCAAGCTCAGTCGCATTGACCTCACGGGAGTAGTACTCCTGCCACACCTCAGCAACCTCTGCGGCGCTCTCCTCAATGCTTTCACCCATCTCGAAGCGTTGATTGATCAGCTCCATACGCTCTGGCTCAATCATCGCTTGGCGGGTTTGAGCAATGGTTTGATCGATTTTCTGCAGGCGGATAACATCACGCAGACCGTCATTATTCAGTTGCCCCAAGCGCTCGCCGGAGACATTCAAACCATACAGACCAAGCCCACCGCTGATTAATAACAGCAGCCCTGCAACGACAATCATGCCTACCAATTTGGCACGAATGGTATCGAGGCGTACCCGGGCCAAACGCTTAATCACACCTTTCTGGCGTAACCGGCCTTTATCTAAGTAAAGCCGCTTGTTGCGGCCTTCGCGTATTTCAGCGTAGGCCCGCTCGGCCTGCTCAATGGCTGCGCGGCTTGCCTGTACACGCACCGAGGTGTAGCCCACTACTTGCCCATCTTCGATAATCGGCGTGACGCTGGCGTTTACCCAGTAGTGGTCGCCATTTTTGCAGCGGTTTTTGACCAGCCCTCGCCACGTTTCCCCCGTTTTGACGGTTTTCCAGAGGTTTTCAAAGGCTGCCGGCGGCATATCCGGGTGGCGTATCAGGTTATGCGGCGCACCTATCAGCTCTGCGTGTTCAAAGCCGCTAATATCGATAAACGCAGGGTTGGCATAGGTGATGCGCCCCTTGGTATCGGTACGCGAGACTAGGAAGTCGTCTTCTTTTAGTTCGATTTCACGCTGAGAGACTGGTTGGTTATTACGCATGGTGTGCCTTTTTTTAATGTTTTATTTTTCAAAAAGAGTGCGCTTGCCCTACCAAGCAAATTAAAACGATGACCACTCTTCTGTTTCTGCTACTGGCTGTGGACGCCTTGTTGCGGGTTTTGACGCTGCCGCTGGCAATACAGCCGGAGTGCGCGGGGCAGATAATTCAGTGACACGAAAGCGCTCAACCGCCTCGCGTAAGCGTGCGGCTTCGCTTTCAAGTTCATTGGCGCTGCGCGCGGCTTGCTGCACCAGTTGAGCATTTTGCTGCACAACCTGATCCATTTGCGCCACGGCCTGATTCACTTGGCCAATGCCGCTACTCTGCTGCTCAGAAGCGGCGGCGATTTCATCCATGATATCGCTGACGCGCTGAACAGCCCCGACTAGATCTTGCATGGTTTGCCCGGCTTGATTGACCCGCTGAGTGCCGGTGTCTACCTTGCTGAGCGATGCATCAATCAGCGTGCGAATCTCTTTAGCGGCAGCGGCACTGCGACTGGCTAAGCTACGCACTTCCTGCGCCACCACGGCGAACCCTCTGCCATGTTCGCCAGCACGCGCCGCTTCCACCGAAGCATTCAGCGCCAGAATATTGGTCTGAAACGCAATATTATCGATAACGGTAATAATATCAGCGACTTGATGAGAACTTGCGCTTATGTCCTGCATGGTGCTAACGATCTCGCCAACCTCTTCGCCACTACGGCGGGCTGTCAGGGTCGCGCTCCCGGCCAATTGGCTGGCTTGGCGGGCATTTTCAGCATTGTGGCCCACCGTTGAGGCTAGCTGCTCCATGCTGGAAGCCGTCTCCTCTAACGAGGTGGCCTGCTGCTCGGTGCGCGAAGAAAGGTCGTTATTGCCGCTGGCAATTTGCTGAGAACGCTCATAAATCGATGTACCACTGGTGCGCACGGTACCTACCGTTTGCGACAGTGAGCTCTGCATATGGGCCATGGCACTATAAAGCCGCCCTATTTCGTTATTACCCGGAGAAGTAATGGCCTGGCTTAGATCCCCCTGGGCCATACGCTCAAAATAGCCAACCAAGCTATCTAGCGGGCGCAACACATTGGCCGTTACCCCCCAGATAACCACGATTACCGTGGCGATAGTCATTACTACTATCCCGAGTAGTGCCCAGCGAATTGTCGCGGCAAAAGCACTGAAAGCGGCCTGTTGTGCCTGCACATCGTCAGAAGCCTGCACGATTGCTGCACCATGGTGCAGGGCATAAAGGCCGATACCACAGGCAATTAAGACAAGTACCGAAAGTGTCGCTAGCACTAAGCCCCAACTTAAGCGCACCGTCATATTATTCATTAATTGCCGCATTCGCTGTGTCACGCCCTTTTCTCCACGCACAACCGGCACTCGCTGGCACTTTCCATAGCGCGAGAATGCATCATTGAGTAGAACTGATTCGGCACGCTCCCTGTGCCATGTTGTTTTAGTCTTAGTGGTTGCTGGTGCTTTCCACCAGTGCCATCTCGTCGCTGGTGAGCAACTTATCGATATCCACGAGTACCAGCATGCGGTCATCCAGACTACCCAAACCGCTCAGGAAGTCAGACGAGAGCGTGACACCGAATTCTGGCGCCGGTTTAATCTGATCAGGGGTCAGTGTCATCACGTCGGAAACGCCGTCCACTACGATGCCAACCACTCGGTCTGCAACATTGACCACGATCACCACTGTTTGACCACCGTATTCGACTTTATCGAAGTGAAACTTAATGCGGAGATCCACGATTGGCACAATGACGCCGCGCAGATTGGTGACCCCTTTGATAAATTCAGGTGCATTGGCAATCCGGGTTACGTTTTCGTAGCCACGAATTTCCTGCACTTTCAAAATATCAATGGCGTACTCTTCATCGCCCAATGAGAATACCAGGAATTCGCGGTTTTCGGCTTCTGCGGCTAGTACCGCACCATTGTTGGCTTGACTCATGACGGCTCAGCCTCCTTAAAAGATGAAAGGTTTTGATTGTTTACTACTTTTTTGCCTGCTTCTTTTTTATATCGGCTCAGGCGGTGTAAACCAGTAATATCCAGAATCAACGCTACACTACCGTCACCTAAGATGGTCGCGGCCGAGATCCCTGGTACTTTGCGGTAATTGTCTTCCAGATTTTTGACCACGACCTGCTGCTGTCCGATCAACTCATCGACCAACATGGCGTAACGCCGGCCTTCGCCCTGCACAATGACAGCGATGCTTTTGGTCGGGTCGGTAATTGCATTCTCGACGTTAAGCACTTCGTGAATGGCAATCACGGGCAGATATTCGTCGCGGACTTTGATCACCACGTCGTCACCGGCCATGGCGTACATATCGTCTTTGGCGGGCTGCAGTGATTCAAGTACGGTAGAGAGCGGAAGAATAAACGTCTCGCCGCCGACCTTGATCGACATACCGTCAAGAATGGCCAACGTAAGCGGCAACACGATACGGGTGTTGGTGCCTTCGCCTAGCTTCGACTGGATTTCAACCCGACCGCCCATGCTCTGGATGTTGCGCTTCACTACATCCATGCCCACGCCACGCCCGGATACATCGGTTACTTCATTCGCCGTTGAGAAGCCGGGAGCAAAAATGAGCTGGAAGACCTCTTCGTCCGACATGGTATCCGACACATTGAGGCCGTTTTCGCGCGCCTTGGCTAGCAGACGATCACGATCCATGCCAGCACCATCATCGCGCACTTCAATCAAGATATTGCCGCCCTGGTGACGCGCGGAGAGGGTTAATTTACCGATACGCGGCTTGCCAATGGCTTCGCGCACATCGGGCATTTCCACGCCATGATCGAGGCTATTGCGCACCAAGTGCGTTAGCGGATCAGTGATCCGCTCGACCAAGCTCTTATCCAGTTCGGTCGACTTGCCTTCGGTAATCAATTCGATCTCTTTACCCAACTTACCGGCGGTGTCGCGCACCACGCGAGGGAAGCGACTGAATACAAACTCCATGGGGATCATGCGAATAGACATGACCGCTTCTTGGAGATCCCGGGCGTTGCGCTGCAGTAGGCTCATGCCATTTTGCAGTGAGGCATTGCCCACCGACTGATCCTCTAAGTCGCTAACCGTTTGATCAAGCATCGACTGGGTGATAATCAGCTCACCTACCAAGTTGATAATTTGGTCGACTTTATCTACAGAGACGCGAATGGACGAAGACTCGGCGGCTGCCTTTTTGGGCTTCTCTTTGGCAGCAGGCTTTGTCGTGTTTGCCTTAGAGGGCGTGCTTTCTGCCGGCGCTTGCGGCGCTGGGGCTGCAGGTGTCGAGACTTCTGGCTCAGCTGGGGTTGGCTCAGCTGCAACGCCCTCAACAACGGTAATCTCAATCTGATCAGGTTCAATAATAAAGCACATGACCGCTTCAATATCGTCAGCACTGTCGCTGCTTTTGAGCACCACCTCGTAACGCTTTGCGTCGCCGGACTGAGACTGCACTTCACCGAGCTGCTCTAACTCTTCAACCAGCAAAATACGGTCTTTATCTTCCACATTGAGCAGTGCCACCAACAGATGGCCGTTCGATGACGCCCCCGCATTATTATTACTGTTTGCTTGTGCGTCGTTTTCACTTGGCGCAGGCGCAGCCTTGGGCTCAGCAGCAGGGATGGTCGGCCCATCGAGCTGTTGACCAATTTCATCCAAGGCAATTTGCTGCAGCGTTTGGCAAATGCGCTCAAATGCCTCTTGATTGGGCTCCTCTTCGCTGCGATAGGCATCGAGTTGCTCATGCATGATGTCTTTAGCCTCTAAAAAGGTATCCACGAGGTCGGCTCGCAGCGTCAGTTCGCCTTTACGTGCGTAATCGAGGAGGTTTTCCAAAATGTGCGTGGTTTTCTGTAGCACGGTAAAACCAAAGGTTCCCGCCCCCCCCTTGATCGAGTGGGCGGCACGGAAAATAGCATTGAGCTGCTCACTGTCTGGATCATCAACATCCAGTTCCAATAAATGCTGTTCCATATCCGACAGCAGCTCTTCAGCCTCTTCAAAAAAGGTGTCAAAAAAATCCGCTATATCCATACACCGCTCCACCTTAACGTCGTCTTTTATGACAGGCTCAGATCACTCTAGCGTTTGCACCTGAGGCTCGTCTGGTTGTGTTGATTCAATTTGCGCTTCGGTTGAAGCTTCTAGTGCGTCGATTGAAGCTTCTGGCGATGAAGTTCCCGAATCCATCACGGTAGGGTTGCGAATCGCATCAGCAATTTCCGGAAACAACACCACCAGCTCTATGCGTCGATTGATAGGATCGGTTGGCTCAGTCTCAGGCAATAACACACGATCCGCAAAGCCCGACACGCGAAGTAACTGACCTGGATCAAAGCCACCCGCAATAAGCTCGCGGCGCGACGCATTAGCGCGATCATTGGAAAGTTCCCAGTTACTGTAACCACGATAACCTCCCGCATAAGGAACGCTATCGGTATGCCCGCTGATACTTAGCTCATTGGGAAGCTCGTTTAGCAGCGGTGCGATGGTACGTAACAAGCTGCGCATATAAGGCGCCACTTGGTCGCTCCCCAGCTCAAACATGGGGCGCTGGTCAGTATCGAGTAGCTGTATGCGTAGCCCTTCGCGGGTCAAGTCAAACCGCATTTGATTGCGCAACTGGCGCAGTTCGGGATCTCGCTCAATAGCCCTCTCAATACGCTCTTGTAAATCCCGGAAAAAGTTTCTTTCCTGCATGCTTGGACGAGTGCGTTGAAGGCTATCAATACGCGCCCGCTCCCCATCGCTATGAGTGGGATCGGGCCCGCCGCCGGGAATCACGCTGGTGCTGCCCGAACGATCGCCGCCGGTTATCGCCGTCACCAGGGGGGTGCTAAAGTACTCTGCTACACCTCTGCGCGTCTCTTCACTGGAAACGCTCAAAAGCCATAGCACCAAAAAAAAGGCCATCAGAGCAGTCATGAAATCCGCTAGGGCAATTTTCCAGGCACCACCGTGATGAGCGTGGACGACTTTTTTGCGTCGAATGACAATCGGACGCTTGTCACCACCCTTACTCATGCGTTACCGGCCTTTTTTGCATCCCTTACATACTCTTCAAGCTCCGTAAAACTAGGACGCTCAGCGGCAAACAATGCCTTGCGACCAAACTCAACGGCCAACTGCGGCGCATAACCGTGCAAGCTAGCAAGCAGCGTAATGCGAATACACTGGAGCATTTTTTCGGCTTCTTTCGCCTGCCGTTCGATGTAGCTAGAGAGCGGACTAACAAAGCCATAGCCCAGCAAAATACCCAAAAAGGTACCCACTAGCGCTTGGCCGATCATTACGCCCATCTGGGCCGGCGTAGCGTCAGCATAGGTGAGTGTTTTAACGACCCCCATTACTGCCGCCACAATGCCGAAGGCGGGCATGGCATCACCGACTTTGGCAATGGCATCGATAGGAATGTGCGTTTCCTGCTCAAAAACCTCAATCTCGTGCAGCATCAGCTCGTCAATCTCCATGGGTTCCATGCCGCCGCTGACCATTAAGCGCAGATAGTCTGTTAGAAAATTCATGATATGAGGATCAGCCAATACCGTAGGATGCTCTTGAAACAGCGGGCTCTCCTCGGGATTATCAATATCCCGTTCAATGCCTAACATTCCTTCACGGCGAATTTTGGAGAGTAATTTGTACTGCAGCGCCATCAACTCCATATAAAGTTCTTTGTTATATTTTTTGGCACGCTTGAGCCGGGGCAAAATTTTAAAGGTCGCTTTAATCGCTTTGCCATTGTTCGCTGCTATAAATGCACCAACCCCGGCTCCGCCAATAATCAGCAGCTCAAGAGGTTGGTACAGGGGGCCCAAGCTGCCACCTGCCAGCACATAGCCACCAAATACAGATAGCAGCACGATTACATAACCTAGAGGTATCAGCACAAGCAGGTTCCTTGCGGTATTCAGTATTAAATTAGGGAACCAAAACTTAGCCACCTGGTCTGATGTTTAAGCAATGTTCCATTCCAAGCATGTCTTAGCCCTATCATACTAGGGACAGACGTCTATTTAATGAAAAAGCACCACCGGCTTTTAGGTCTATCTAAGCCAATACACTTATTTCTTGTTAGTACTCATTGCTGTCTTATACCCTACTTCACACCATTAGTGATGTAACCGCAGGTATTGTTACATTTTTTCACTATTCTCCCGCTGCGCTTTGCGCGTCTTACCCGCTCTTGAAGGGGGCTGACAAATACCACACACATAGTGTTGAGCGGGGCTATGGGCGTGTGTCACAAACTGCCCAGTGCAACGCGTACACTGATTAAGCTGGAGCAAATCACTCTCGAAAAAGCGTATCAGCGTCCACGCACGAGTTAACCCGAGAACCGGCTCCATTTTCTCCAGCGACATTTGCTCGTCATAGAGCCGATACGCTTTGACAAAGGCATCGATTCGATTACAGCCTGCCGCTTCCTTCAGGCTTAAATAAATGTTGTAAAAAAGCGACGAATGAACATTAGGAAGCCAAGTAATAAACCAGTCGGTGGAAAAAGGCAGCATCCCCTTAGGGGGTGACATGCCACGCACTTCCTTATACAGTTTGATCAAGCGCGTACGGCTTAACTCCGTTTCTGTTTCCAACACCTGCAGTCGCGCACCCAGTTCAATCAGTTCGATCGCCAGCTGCACTTGGTGCATTTCATCGACCAAGCTTTTCTGGCTCACTTCTCATCTCCCGATGGCAGTGGCTCGAATGCATCGCTTGCCAATAGCAGTGATGCATGAAGCCCTGCTAACCCCTGATCACGGGGGTTGTCTGTAAGCTGTCTAAGCCGCTCGGCACTCGTTTGGCTGAACCGGCACAACAATTGGCTGGTTCGCGCCAACTTGGTAAGTTGGCGAGCATTAAGCGTTACGATCAGCTCGGCAACATCGCTATCGATTTTTAAGCGAAACATAGCAGCCTCACGATCTTCATCAAGCAAGCGCTGCGCCAGAAGCAAATAAGCTAAATTAATTTCCTGAATTTCATCGAGAAAGTTGGTTTGACTCATAATGTCCCATTAAACGACTCAGGCGCGGTGCTGTGACCATTATACTGACGCCATTAATGACTTTTTATTACCTACCCTCATGGTTGCATACAATGTCTGTAAATGGCTACTCAGGCGTTTCACGATGCGTTAGCCCTTCCTCTGATAGCTCGAACACCCACACCAGCAGCTCTGCGACAATTTGATAGAGACTTGCCGGAATTTCCGCATCCAGATCTAGCTGCATTAAAAGCGCTACCAGCTCGGGCGCATCGTGCACATAAATACCCTGGCGCTGAGCTTCGGCCATAATACGTTCGGCCAGATCACCATAGCCTTTCGCGACTACCCGCGGAGCGCGGTCATTGTCCTGGTAAGCCAGGGCAACAGCTTGACGGCGTCGCTCACCCGGCGTTGCCATGGGGTGCCTCCGCTTCGATATAGCGCGCGCGAAGCTGCACTTTTTGTAAGTCCAAGGCGCTCAGACGCTTCTCTAACGCGGGTAGTTCAGCATCAATACGCTGATAAACGCGCATACTTTCGGTAGTAAAATCGATACTTAATACGTTTCGATAGAGCCATAGCGACGCGTTGAATGCCCCCAAACTAGGAACATCGAGCTGCATATCAGAACGCCATCCATCGTCTGGCTCCCCTCCCTGCTGTTTACCTTCTTGGCCCTCTTCACGAGCAGGCAAATTGATCACTAAGGCCATAAAAATGCCTGCCCAGACATCACCTTCCCAGCGAATAGACGGCATCACCAACATTTCAAGCTGGTGGCGTACCAGACTCTGCAGGCTTTCGTGAACGACCTCGCGAGCCGGTCGATTGGCCATCAGATCGCTCATTTCCCTAGCTTGGTTGTACTCTGTCCTAGCTTGACTACTATCACGACTCTCACCAGCCGTAGCAACAGGCGCAGGGGTCGGCTGGCTAGGAGTCGTCGTCGCCTGCGTAGACGCAAATGACGTACCAGCGGCAGGCGCAGTCGTCGCTCGGCTGGAACGTATCCATCCATTTTCCTGGGTGATGGGCACAAGCGGTACGTTGGGCAGAATACCCCCCACTCCCTGCCCCACTACCGGTGCCCCCGTGGGAGTCAAAAGAGCTAATCCAGTCAGCGCGTGCGACGTACCCAAACCAGAGGGTAGCAGGGGGGCTAACGGGCGCGGCCCAGCCTGCATTTGCGGTTCATTTAATAACTGCTGACGGGCACCTTCACCCTGAAACCAGCGTTTTAAATGCGATTCATAAAACAGCCCGCTATCACGAATACTTGCTTCTAAGCGCGTCGCCACTACATTCGCCCCAGGCGCCTCCTGGCTAGTGATTAGCGGCGCTTCGGGCCGCATTACCGACGGAGGGGCTGGAAAGCGCAGCAGCACGTCGGCGATTGTTCGTGCTGCAGGACTAAAATGGGTCTGCGTTGAACCTGTAGGTGAAGGCTGCGCCTCACCTCGGGGCAACGTTCGCCCCCCATCAAGAGGGTGCGGTAAACGCTTTAGGTCGCCTAGCGGTGATGTCGACGCACGTCCATCCAGATTGGCATCACCCATGACGGCACGCGGCCCCTCGCCGGGTGAAACGGGCTTCACAGGTTGATTCAATGCTCGCTGTAGCGACAACTCACCTTGCCGCCCAAGCACTTGGTGCAGGAGCGTATCAATCAGAGGGGTAATACCACTCACGATGACCTCGTGGAATCAGCATCATCGGCGTCATAAGCTACCGGAGATCCTTGCTGTGGTGCGTAGGCCCTATGTAAATTCCGCTGACGCTGGGATACCCCTATAAGCTTACCCAGTTCATCACGGCGCGCCACCAAGCGACGCCGTATTTCTACATCGTGCTCAAGGATACGCTCCAGCAGTTCTGCCTTACGCTGCTGAGCAGCGGCATCAAGCACAACGGTGGTATCCAGCTCACGCAACTGATCCACCAGCATCACATAGTTGGTACGCTGATCAATTAGCTCTGCCCACTGTTCGCCATTAGCCAGTTCGTGCATGTGCTCAACGCGGCTCAATAGCGTTTCATAGCTAGTGAGCAGTGTCTGTTGAGCATTTTTATCACGAGCGGATATAGGAGCTGACATTATTGCCTCACGCGCTCTGCTGTTGACCAATATCTCGCCAGGCTGAAGCGATATCTTCGAGCAGGCGTTCGGCCTGATTTAAGCTCTCTTCATCGTTACGCAGATTTGCCGCCAACAGCAGGCGAGAAATATAGTCATAAAGCGATGCTAAGCGCTCGGCAATCTCTCCACCTTTCTCTTGATCAAGAGCCGCTGCGAGGCCGTTATTCACAATATCCAGCGCTTTTGATATCGATTTTCCTTTCTCGGCCGTATTGCCCGCCTGGATATGAATACGTGCAGCACGAATAGCGGCCTGAGCGCCGTCAAACAACATCACAATAAGCTGATGAGGATCTGCTGACATCACTCCGCTTTCTACGCCAACACGCGCATAAGCGTTAGCTCCCCGCCCATAGGCGGCGCCACCGCGAGAGTAAGTCATAAGTGGAACTCCTGTGCGTGGTTTTATGCTCACCCTGGATTGGGAGAGACCACGATTATTAAAAGGTAAAAATAAACAGCACTACTAGCAACTATCGGCGTGAGTCTCGGGGACTTTAACGGCTTACAGCGCTTTTTTTCAGCGCAGCTTACGATATCAACCAACTGCCATAATGTATTAACTTCTTGCCCGCTCAAGTAGACACAGCGATCTCACCGACGGTTCGCCCAAGTCGCTCAGTAATATTACTCCGCACGATCACTCCCACATTGTCACGCATTGGCGGCTCGACCTGTGGCGTAAGCAACACCTCCGTGGGGTTGCCTTTAGCATCAAGACGTAAGACCCACCCCTTCTGCTGGCTAGAGAAGTGCGCCAGCGAGCCTACTGGCACCCCCTTGAAATGATCGATATATCGCTTAATCCAGCGCATATCAAAATGGTGTGGGTGTTGCAATAAATGCCGATAAATTTGCTGTGCTGTTTTAGCCGGGCGATCTTCACGGTCACGCCGCATGGCTTCTACTACATCGACAACAGCACTTGCCTTAGCTAGCTCACTAAGGTCAGCCCCACTTAACCCACCTGGATACCCACTGCCATCCATACGCTCGTTGATACCCCCAATCACCGCCTGGACAATACCCGCGGACAGCCATTGGCAGTTATGTAAACGGTTTAGCAACAGCTGGACATGTTCACTGATTGCCTCTCGATGCTTAGCTTCAAAGTGCGGCGCCTTGAACAGCACCTGAGGCACTAGCGCCTTGCCAAGGTCGTGAATAAGACCGCTGGCCACTATCGCCTTGCGCAACTCACGGGGCATGCTGGCACCCACAAAATCGAGCAAATGCACAGCCACAGCAATACCGTGGCGCACTATTAAAGGCTCGGGAGATAAGCAACGTGAAGCGAACATCAGCGCCTCACGATCCTCTTCATGAAGATCCAATATGCGATCAGCATAGCGGGATAGCTGACGCCCATCGATATCGCTACCTTGTTGTAACGACAACAACTGAGCATCCAGATAGGCAGCGACTTTGACAAGCCGACGCGCCATAGGGGTCGCGTAGCGTTTGACATCACGCCGCCCAAGCAACTCTTCCGCACCTGATCGTTTGCTTGGCAGCGCGAACAGCGGAGAGGGCTGACGCTCGTTTTGTTCTTCTTTTTTATAGCGTGCCGCTTCGCGCTCTATTTCGCACACGAAATACCAAATTTGCCGCTCTTGCTCCACACTACACTCAACGAAGTTAAAACCGACACGCAGCAGATGGCGCTCAGCGTCGGTTTTTTGATGACGAGCCTCTCCAAGCACTTCAAAGTAGGTACCGTCGGGGAAGGTAAACGCCAACTTTAGGGGGCTAGCGCCCCCCGCCAGCAGCCCGCTAGCGGCCAATGGCAATTCAAGCTGGCAGCCATCCTGGGATAAATCCCGCAGCTCACCCTCTATCTCGGCATCACCACCATACAAACCTGTCGACACCACCATTCCCATGCGCAGCTCAGCGCGGAAGGACTCACGACGCTGCAACACTTCCAACGATGCAGGATAATCACTGCAACACAAAAAGCGCCCCCCTGCTTGGCGCGTCTCCGTCAGGTGCAGCAGCGGTGTTTGCACCACTTTCCCTTGCGCCTGCCCGCGCAAGTAAAACGCAGCACCGCCCTGCAAATGGTGAAGTAAATAGTCAACAGAGGAAAGATCCATCACCAACGTTTGGCCCTGGTGCTGCTCCATCAAGACAATGGGCTCTGGACGAGCACCCGTCGCAGCAAGACAGAGCGAAACGCCGCCAGTTTCGATCAAGGTATTTAGCAGAGACTCGATCACTATTGTACTTACTATTGTTTCAAACTCATCCTGCTGCGCCACCATTCTCGCCTCACTTACTCTTATGCGTTAATTAGTTCACCGCAAACTCGAGAAGCATATCAGATGCCAACAGCGTGGCGTACGCACAAAAAGCCATCTTTCTCATGCTTAATTAGGCGGGCTATAGAAAAGCAAGCAGAGGCGGGACGTATAGTGTTGGCGCCCTAATAACAAGCAAACACAACGCCATGCCAGTAAGCGTAAAGTTTTTCAACATCCTGCCGATAATAAAGTAGAAACGCTTACTAACTAGCAAAAAACCGAGCTATGGCTGCCGTTTCACGCTATCGCACCACGAACTGGCTGCCAAAGCTGACATTAAAAAGGAACGTGCCCCATGAGCTCACTGCCCACCGAAGTAATAACGCCACTGTCATCGGCCCTAACTCACTTAAATCCCCGCCAGCGGTTAGAAAACACACTGGCTCAGCTATCGACAACCAACACTCAGCTTATAAGCGCAGATACCACCGAACAGGAAACCTCTGCCAAACAGAAAACTTCTGCCAACGAACTCGTCGCACCCATTCAACGCATCAACGAGATAATGCGCCCACATGGCTTAGAGTTCGAGTTAAGCGAAGAAACTTCACGCGTGATCACGCGGGTCATAGACAGGGAGTCTGGCGACGTCATACGCCAAATCCCAGCAGAAGAAGTACTCAAAATTGCCGAGCGACTTGAAGAAATGCAAGGACGAATAATCTCAATTGAAGCCTAATGCGTGACGTAGACAGCCCTACACTTGCATGTTCATAACATCACGATATGCAGATACCAAACGATTGCGAACCTGAAGCCCCATTTGAAACGCAACGCTGGCCTTCTGCATGTCAACCATCACGTCATTGAGCTGCAAATTAGGATCACCCGCCTGAAAAGCCATCGCCTGACTATTAGCCGCCTGCTGAAGTCGGTTAATGCGCTGAATCGAGGCCTGCAGCTCACCGCCGAAACCGCCTTGCCCGACAGCCGCTGACGCCTGAGCACCACTAAGGGGCTGCGTGGATGCCACCTGAGTCGCCATGCCTTGCATCTGCTGTAGCGCAGCCTGTATTGCGGGAGTACTCATACGCTCACCTCAATTCGCAAAAAAATATCTAATGCGAAAAGCCTAACATCAAAGCGCCCCACCTCATACGGACAAATGCGCATAAAAAGCGAAGCTTATCGTTCCTTTATGCTCGACTAGTCACCGGATAATGACTGCCATCACAATTCCGCCTCATCTTTTTGGCGGATAACCGCGATCGACGGATATAGCCTATGCCTTCTTTGGTGATGCGCCTGGGTCGACGCCAGTTTTGCCTGCCCCTCTGGAGGGTCGCATGAGCGAAACCGGTGCAACGGCAGGCCGTCAAAACAGTACGAATCAAGCCGCTCCCCGCAGTGGAAATATCAACAGTGGAAGCACAGGTGGTGGAAACACCGAGCGCGACACCAGCGGCTCAGCGTTTGAGCGTACGCTGAAACAGCTGCGTGGCAACCCGCTAGTCGCACTGCTTATCGCAGGCGCCGCCTCAATTGCTATTGTGGCGGCTCTCTTTATGTGGGCCAGCAGTCCTGAGTACCGCGTACTGTATAGCAACCTAAGCGAAGCTGATGGTGGCAGCATCATCAATGAGCTCGATACCCGCGGCATTCCCTACCAGTTCAGTGAAGGCGGCCAGGCATTAATGGTGCCTAGTGACCAAGTCCACACACTGCGCCTGCAGCTTGCTGAGCAGGGGTTACCCCGCGGGGGCAACCTTGGCCTTGAGCTAATGGACAGTCAGGCATTTGGGATTAGCCAGTTTGCCGAGCAAATTAATTACCAGCGGGGCCTTGAAGGCGAGCTTGCGCGCTCAATCGAATCGCTGGGGCCGGTGGAAAGCGTGAGAGTGCACCTCTCCATGGCCAAGCCATCAGTCTTTATTCGCGACCGTGAGCCGGCTAAAGCATCGGTTGTACTGACTCTTTTACCGGGCCGGGTTTTAGGTGAAGGCCAGGTCAGCGCGATCGTCCATATGGTTTCGGGCAGCGTGCCTGACCTAGCCGCTGAAGATGTCACAGTGGTTAATCAGGATGGCCGACTACTGTCTGCCGAGACAAGCAACGGTAATGACCTGGATGGTTCACAGCTTGAATATATTGTCGAGGTTGAGCGCTCTTACCAGCAGCGTATTGAACATATTCTAACGCCCATTTTAGGTCGTGATAATGTGCGCGCCCAGGTTGCGGCACAAATCGACTTCTCACGACGCGAGCAAACCTCTGAACGCTACGGGCCCAATCAGCCGCCCAACGAAGCAGCCGTACGTAGCCGTCAGTTGAGCCTTACATTTGACGGTGAAGATCCTTTGGCCACCGGCATTCCAGGCGCACTGAGTAACACGCCGCCAGGCACACTGCCCTCCCCCATCAACCAGCCAGAGGGCGAGGAAGAGGATGCTAACCAGCAAGAGGACGTGCCCCCTGAAGCGTTACGCAACTTGCGTCAAGATGACGTCATCAACTACGAAGTTGATCGCAGCATTGAGCATGTTCAGCACCGCCTCGGCCAGATAGAGCGGCTATCCGCCGCGGTGGTCGTAAACTACCGCTCGGAAATGAACGATGAAGGCGAATGGGTCGACGTTGCGCTAACCGATGAAGAAGTTGCCCAGATTGAGCGCCTGGTTCGTCAAGCAATGGGCTTCTCGCAACTGCGAGGCGATGAAGTAGAAGTCGTCAACTCTCCCTTCGCGCGCAGTACCGAGGAAACTGCTGAGGTCGAGTGGTGGAAAGATCCCAGCGTTCTTTCACTGGCTGGCACGGTGGGTCGCTACCTATTGGTTGCCCTGGCGATTCTATTGCTCTACCTGCTGATTTTGCGCCCCTTAATTAAGCGCTATACCCAAACGCCGGTTATGGCGACAGCGGCGCCTGGCGGCACGCTGGCCGCCAGCGTAGGCGGTGAAGGTGATGACGAAGAGAGCGAGGAGTCAACAGGCGAGAGCGATGAGACGTACGCCAAGCCGAAGCGTCGGCGTAAAACCTCACTCTATGAGCATAACCTCAATGACCTGCGTGAAATGGCTCAGGAAGACCCCCGCATGGTCGCGATGATCATTCGTAGCTGGATGAATGCCAATGAGTAGTTCAATTGCTGAAATGAGCGGTGCCCGCAAGAGCGCTGTCTTATTGCTTGCACTCGATGAAGACAGTGCCGCCGAGGTATTTAAGTACCTCGGCGCTGCGGAAGTGCAAGAAATTAGTATGGAGATGGCCCGGCTGAATCAGGTCTCTCATGACGACATGAAAGCGGTGCTCGAAGCATTCCATAAAGAGACTGAAGAGTTTGTAGCGCTTAACCTTAACTCCAGCGATCACATTCGCTCAGTACTGACCAAAGCGCTAGGCAGCGAACGCGCGACGAGTTTGATTGAAGATATACTAGAAACCACTGGTAATAATTCAGGTATCGACGCGCTTAACCTCATGGAAGCCTCCATGGTGGCCGAACTCATTCGCGACGAGCACCCGCAAATTATCGCAACCATTCTAGTTCACCTGGATCGTCATCAAGCTTCCGATATTCTTGAGCTATTCGAGGAAAAACTGCGCAATGACGTGGTTCTTCGTATCGCTACTTTCAGCGGCGTTCAGCCTGCCGCACTGCAAGAGCTGACCGAAGTACTCACTAGCATGCTGGACGGTCAGAACCTCAAGCGCAGCAAAATGGGCGGCGTAAGAACCGCGGCCGAGATACTCAACTTGATGAACTCTTCCCAAGAGGAGACCGCCATCGAGACCGTGCGTGCGCACAGCGAGGACTTGGCCCAGAAAATTATCGACGAAATGTTCTTGTTCGAGAATCTGCTTGACCTCGACAACCGTGCGATTCAAATGGTGCTCCAAGAAGTCGATACCAACTCACTGGTGGTGGCCCTTAAAGGGGCTCAGGACGCTTTGGTGGACAAATTCCTGCGCAATATGTCACAGCGCGCTGCCGATTTAGTTCGTGAAGATATGGAAGCCCGCGGCCCGATCCGCGTCTCTCAGGTGGAAACCGAGCAGAAGGCTATATTACAGGTCGTTAGGCGCTTAGCTGATTCTGGTGAAATCGTCTTGGCAGGTGGAGACGACGAGTATGTCTAATACTCACTCGCCGAAATTTGATCGCCATGGCGATTGGCGCCGCTGGCAAATGGAAGAGCTGGCGTCCACGAAGAGTAGCCATGCCTCAGAGGGCGAGGTACCCACGGCCCATCAACGCAAAGTACAGGCGGCACAAAAAGCGGCTGAACTGGCACGCCAACGTGAAGAGGATGAGCGCCAGGCACTGCAAGAGCGTATTCGTCAGCAAGCCGAAAAAGAGGGCTATGACGCAGGCTTTGAGCAGGGTCGCAAAGAGGGGGTGGAAAAGGGGTTAGCAGACGCTGCTGAACAGGCAAAAAAAGAGCTAGAAGCACAAATCCACAAGACCATTGCGCCGCTGGAAACACTGGGCAAACAGTTTTCGAATGCGCTTGAACGCCTTGATGACACCATCGCCTACGACTTAGTTGAGTTAGCACTGGCCACCGGCAAACAGCTTGCTAGCGATGCCCTACAGGACACACCTGAACAAGTTTTGGCCATTGTCCGCGAGCTCCTGCACACCGAGCCTCCCTTGGTAGGCCAGCAACGTCTTTGGCTTAACCCCGATGATCACGCTCTAGTAGAGGAGCACTTGGGTAATGAGCTCAGGGCCGCCAATTGGAAGCTGCAGCCTGATGACCAACTGGCCCGTGGCGGGTGCCGGGTAACCAGTGCTCAGGGTGAAATTGACGCAACCTTTGAAAGCCGTTGGCACGCTATTCAAGCCCAATCGCGCAAACGTGGCCTCAATTCTCCACCCTCCTCTAACGTTCCTTCATCCTAGGCGGATACGCTATGGCAGATACCACCTGTCCCCATCAACATCGCTGGAATAAGGCATTGCGACGCACGCAGCAGCGTGTTAGCCATCTGCCTCGCTACCGCAATAGCGGCCGCGTCATTCGCGCGACGGGAATGGTGATTGAAGTGGTTGGGCTACGTGTCGCCGTGGGTAGCGCCTGTCGGATTGAATTGCCGGGCAGCGACGGTCGCTTGTCCGACAGCGATAGGCATGCCGAAGCGGAAGTCGTCGGCTTTTCTGGTGACAAGCTATTCCTGATGCCCTTGGAAGAGGTCATAGGGCTAATGCCTGGCGCTCGCGTCGCGCCTCTTGATGAAAGCGGCAACAACAGTGCCCGCCGCTTCCCTATGGGCGATAGCCTGCTGGGCCGAGTACTGGATGGCAACGGCAATCCGCTTGATGATCGGGAGGGCATCGATGAGATACCTCGAGCAACACTCAGCTCGCCGCCGCTTAATCCGCTTTCTCGCGCGCCAATTGATGCGCAAATTGACGTCGGCATTCGCGCTATTAATGCGCTGCTTTGCGTAGGTCGAGGTCAGCGTATGGGGCTATTTGCAGGCTCCGGGGTGGGCAAATCAGTATTGCTAGGCATGATGGCACGCTACACCAAGGCCGACGTCATTGTGGTGGGCTTGATTGGTGAGCGGGGCCGTGAAGTACAAGACTTTATCGATAACATTTTGGGCCCGGAGGGTCGACGGCGCGCTGTCGTCGTTGCCGCCCCCGCTGATACCTCACCGCTACAGCGTTTACAGGGTGCCGCGTATGCGACTCGCCTGGCGGAAGGTTTTCGTGACGAAGGTCGCGATGTCCTGCTAATCATGGATTCGTTAACCCGGTACGCCATGGCACAGCGGGAAATTGCCCTGGCCATTGGTGAGCCACCCGCTACTAAAGGTTATCCGCCGTCGGTTTTTGCAAAGCTGCCCGGCTTAGTGGAGCGCGCAGGTAATGCTGAGCGTGGTGGTGGTTCCATTACGGCGTTTTATACCGTGCTAACCGAGGGCGATGACCAACAAGATCCTATTGCCGATTCTGCTCGCGCCATTCTAGACGGGCATATCGTGCTGTCGAGAACGCTAGCGGAAGCAGGTCATTATCCGGCCATCGATATTGAAGCTTCAATTAGCCGCGCAATGACCTCCATCGCCTCAGCCGATCAGCTTCAGGAAGCACGAGTGTTCAAACAGCTCTTCTCGCGCTACCAGCGTAACCGGGATCTTATCAGCGTGGGGGCCTACAGCCCTGGCCATGATCCCCAGCTCGACGAAGCAGTGAAACGCTTTCCATCGTTGGAAAACTTCCTTCAACAGAATATTGATGAGTGTGCAACGCTTGCCGATGCTCGCCAAGCGCTGCACGCACTGGTAGGAGGACGCACATGAGTACTTCCCAGCTCGAAATGTTAACCGACTTAGCCAGAGGCGCCCGCGACCAAGCGGGTAAAGTACTGGCAAAAGAGCGACAAACGGAGCAACAAACGACCGCTCAGTTACAGTCGCTACTGAGCTACCGGGCGGAGTACGCTGAGCGCTTGCAGAAAGCGATGCGTGACGGCATTGACCCTGCCACTATGTACAACTATCAGCAGTTCTTAGCCTCTTTGGACGCGGCCCTAAGCCGCGCTCGACAAGCGTTAGCGTCTCAACAGGCAAGCGTTGAACAGAGTAAAAAGAACTGGCAACAAGAGCAGCGAAAGCTCTCTTCCTACGATACACTGGCGTCGCGTCGACTACTTGAAGAGCACCGTCGCAGTGAACGTCATGAACAAAAAACTAACGATGACTTGGTGACAAGCCGCGCGGCTCGTCAGCATAACGACACTCCGCATTAGCGGGGCCAGGGAACTGAACATGAACATTCACCAGTTGCTTTCGGTCAGCCAAAATTCGCCTCAGACGCAGACTCAAGGCACTTTCGGCCAACAAGACACAGCTAAGGGCGTATTTCATCAAACGCTGTTGCAAGCGTCTGGCGCTCAGCGATTCTCAGCGTCTGCTTTCAGTGAAGCTGCTGCGTCTCATACGACACGATCGCAAGCTCAGCTAAATGAACTCAGCTCTCTTTTGTCGGATGCATCAGTTGACGATGTAGAAAATTTGAGCGAAGTCCTGCAAACCCTGGGACTGGATGTCAGTGAGCGCGATTTGTCTGAATTATTGGCTCAGCTGCAACAGCCGAGCTCAGATGTCAGCCTAGAAAAGCTAGGTCTAGATGCTGGAGAAGCATCGACTCCCCTTGACGAAATTGCCGGCCGTCTCGCGCTAATGGCATCCTTTACTGGAAGTAGCTCAGAGGCGCAGTTGGAGTCTTCAATCACTCCAGCAGCGCTTGAAGCAATCGCCGAACAGCTGAATATTAACCAAACGGAAGCAGCTCAGCTTGTCTCCACATTAAATGGGCTGGTTGGCCAGCAACAAGGCGTTCAAAGTGTGCCCGTTGATTCGGCTCGCTTAGCCAATGCACGATCACCTGCTATTGGGGTTCAGGCAAGCTCCAGGCAAACTGATACTTTCTTTACTCAAATGCACACTGGTAATGCAGCTCAGCAGGTTAACTCCCCTACTGCAGCCACTCAGATCAGTAGCGAAGCCCTGATGTCCGTTCTATTGACAGGAGACGGGGCTTCGAAAGCAAGCCCGAGTAGTGAGCACTTGCTTACTGGATTAGCATTAAATACCGGCAGCAGTCCGTTAGCTGCATCGCAATCTGCCCAAGGCTTTTCGCCCAATGTCACACCGACAGCGGCCACTTTAGCAACACCTGTCAACAGCCCAGCCTGGCCACAACAGTTAAGCCAGCAGTTAGTACAGATTTCACAGCGTGGTGGCGAACAGCATGTTCAGATGCAATTGAGCCCTGCAGAATTAGGGCCACTGTCTATCTCCCTGAAGTTTGGCGAACAGGGAGCGCAAGCACACTTTTTGTCCGCCCATGCCCAGGTACGCCAAGTGCTCGAACAGGCGATTCCCCAGCTAAGGGAAGCGCTGGCCGAGCAAGGCATTTCGCTAGGCGAGACATCGGTTGGCGAACAGCGTGACCCCAACGCGCAGGCTTTTGCTCAATCAGGCGGTAAACAGGGTACCGAGGCTGGGAGCGACAACGGCGACATAGGCTTGGATGAATCACTTACCCAAAGCGCCGAGCGCAGCCCGCTAAGACTGGATGGGCGGGTCGACCTATACGCCTAAGCTAAGCGCTGACACCAGAGTGCATAACCACTAGAACTACGTTAATTAATACGCTCATAAATACGTACGTGAAATAGCTAAACCAAAAGATAGGCTTGCCAAATAAGCCTGTTCATTTCATCACCAGCATGCGCTTTAGGCATAATACATTGCTAGTGATACGCATGGAGTTCACAGGAATCGCAAATGGCAGAAAAAAGCGGCGGGTCAAAAAAACTGCTCTGGATAATGATCATCCTGGTCTTGCTGTCGTCAGCAGGCGCAGCGGCAGCTATTTATATGGTAATGGATCAACGTGATGACGGTTCAGCAGATGCAGAGATGCAGCAAGCGATGGAACGCGAGCCGCCTATTTTTATGCGTATTGAACCCTTTACCGTCAATCTTGCCGATGACAGTTATGGCTCACGCTTGCTCTATACAGGCGTGACTCTTCGTGTGGGTAATGAAGAGAGCAAAGCAATTCTAGAAGAACATATGCCTCAAGTGCGAAGCCGTTTGCTGATGCTGCTTTCCGGCAAGCAGGCTGATGAACTTACTTCCTCGGAAGGTAAGCAGCAGCTTGCACAAGCGATTGTTGATCGACTCAACGTCCCGCTAACGGAGAATCAGCCACCACTTGATTTGCGTGAAGTTTTATTCACCGAATTTATTGTGCAATAACCTCGGGAACTGGAGCCGTTCATGTCACAGGACGATCTACTGTCCCAGGAAGAAATAGATGCCCTGCTAAAAGGCGTTAGTGGAGACGATGAGCCCTCGGCTTCATCTTCCCATGCGTCAGATGAAGCCCGGGTTCGCCCTTACGATCCATCGACCCAACATCGCGTTATTCGTGAGCGTTTGCATGCGCTTGATTTTATCAACGAGCGCTTTGCGCGCTATTTTCGTACTGGCCTGTTTAACCTACTGCGGCGTAGTGCGGACATTACCGTCGAGTCAGTTCGCTATCAAAGCTTTAGCGAGTTTTCACGCAATGTTCCCGTGCCTACCAACCTGAACATTGTGTCGATGAAGCCACTGCGGGGGTCTGCGCTCGTCGTATTCCCCCCCAATCTCGTTTTTATGGTGGTTGATAACCTTTTCGGTGGTGACGGTCGTTTTGTCACTAAATCGGACGGACGGGAGTTCACTAATACTGAACAGCGTATTATCCAGCGCCTGCTTAATCTCGCCATTGATGCATACCAAGAGGCCTGGAAAGTCGTTTATCCGCTGGATGTCAGTTTTTTACGCTCAGAAGTGCAATCAAAGTTTGCCAACATTACCAACTCTCCCAATGAAATTGTGGTGAATACCAAGTTCAACATTGAAGTTGGCAACCTATCTAGCAATTTTCAGATATGCATGCCGTACGCCATGATTGAGCCGCTACGTGACTTACTAGCTAACCCAATTAATGACAGCAATCACGACCAAGATGGTACTTGGTCGCGCCGAATGGCGAGTGAGCTGCGTCAGTCGGAAGTGGAGCTAGTCGCTGAGTTTGCTCAAATACCCAGCCGTATCGCCCATGTGATGGGGTTGAAAAAAGGCGACGTGCTGCCGTTAGACATTCCAAGTTCAATCACCGCAAGCGTTGACGGGGTGCCCGTCATGGAGTGCGAGTACGGTAGTCAACGTCAACAGCATGCACTGCGTGTGTTACATATGATTGACCATGCCGCTATGAATAATGCATCGTCCAAGGACTTCATTAAAGGGTCTACGCGACAGAAAGCCAAGGAATCCAAAGCATGACTGATCCCAATAAGCCTGATCAGAACGTCTCTGACGACGATTGGGCGGATGCCATGTCCGAGCAAGAAGAACCCACATCCAGCGCCGATGCTGCTAGCGAAGAGGAAGATCCTTGGGCAGCCGCAATGGCGGAGCAAGAATCTGCTGAAGAGAACGAAGAAGAGACAGCCGCTGTCCCAGAGCCCAAAGCACCTGCAGCGAAAGCGGCAAGTGAGGATGTCTTCCGTCCGTTGAGCCCAGACAGCGGCTCTTCCCAAGCGCGTGAGCTCGAGATGATCATGGATATCCCGGTGAAGCTCACCGTGGAACTCGGCCGTACAAAGCTCACGATTAAGCAGTTACTGGAGTTGGCGCAAGGGTCTGTTATTGAGCTTGAAGGGCTCGCCGGAGAGCCGATGGATATCTTGATTAACGGCTACTTGATTGCTCAAGGCGAAGTTGTCGTGATCGAAGATAAGTACGGCATTCGGATTACTGAAATCATCACGCCTTCTGAACGCATTCATAAATTGAACCGATGAGCGTTGCCACCTCTTCGACGCAGAATGGTTCGCTCGATGCACTAGGTAACAGTGGCGAGGCATTGGTAGGCATGGCCGTTTTAGGCAAGACTGCCGCGGCTTTAGCTCTCGTTATTGCGATCATTTTAATCTGTACAGCGCTTTTAAAGCGCTGGAGCAACCATACCACGCGCCATGGCGCCCACCTTCGTATTGTGGGCAGTACGGCTGTGGGAAATCGTGAGCGTGTCGTGATTGTTGAAGTAGAAGATACCTGGTTGGTTGTTGGCGTGGGAGGTGGTCGAATTACCAAACTCCACGAGCGCCCGGCCCCTGAAGAGCGCCCGCCAACCGCATCAGTTCCGCCTTCCTCACGCTTTGCGCGTCGTTTATCCAAAGCGCTAGCCGCAGGCCGTCGCGACTCGTCTGCGCCCACCGATCCACATCAGACGCCATGAGGTACCGGATGCACCTTCTTTGGCCCTGTTTTTTGAAGAACCGTTTTTTGAATAGCAAAACGGCTAAACCGTTCATGATGTGGCTTTTGTTTGTTGTCGCGTGTTTTATCGCCAGCCCTGTACATGCACAACAGATTCCCGGCATTGTTTCTCAGCCGCTCGATGACGGGGGCCAGCAGTGGTCGCTGTCGCTGCAAACCCTGCTTTTCCTAAGTTCTCTAGCGTTTTTGCCTTCCATGCTGCTGATGATGACGAGCTTTACGCGTATCATCATTGTGCTTAGCCTATTGCGTACAGCGATGGGCACCCAGGCAACGCCGCCCAACCAAGTGTTGTTAGGGATAGCACTATTTTTAACTTTTTTTATCATGTCCCCCGTATTGGCCCAGGTATATGACAATGCCTGGGTGCCGTTGACTAATGAGACGATAAATTTTGAAGAATTTTTACTGCTGGCTCAGGATCCATTTCGGGAATTTATGCTCGCTCAAACCCGAGAGCCGGATCTGGCACTGTTTGTTCGCCTAGCCGATGTGGGGCCAATGCAAGGTCCGGAAGAACTGCCAATGCGTGTCTTGCTGCCCGCCTTTGTCACCAGTGAACTGAAAACGGCCTTTCAAATCGGCTTTACCATTTTCATTCCGTTTTTGATCATTGACCTCGTGGTGGCCAGCACATTGATGGCATTGGGGATGATGATGGTTCCGCCCATCACTATCTCATTACCTTTTAAACTGATGCTGTTTATTTTAGTGGATGGTTGGCAGCTTATTATTGGTTCGATGGCAGAAAGCTTTTACATGATATAGCGCTTTCTACTGCACATTGATTATATAGCCCACAGGAAACCCAGCTATGACACCCGAAATGGTGATGAGCATTGCTTATCAAGGAATGCGTGTAACGCTTCTGCTGGCTGGCCCCATGCTGTTGGCGGCGCTATTCACCGGCCTTATCATCAGCCTGTTTCAAGCCGCGACTCAGATAAATGAAATGACACTAACCTTTATTCCTAAAATTCTGGCTGTGTTCGCGGTGCTGGTATTAGCAGGCCCATGGCTGATTGGCTTAATTACCGATTTTACTCACCGCCTATTTACCAATATCCCTAGTATGGTGATGTAGCGCTATGGTGGAAGTCACTTTCGCACAGCTGCAAGGGTGGTTAGTGGCTTTTTTATGGCCGTTTGCACGCATTACAGCGTTCATGGCAGCCTCGCCTCTATGGGGACACTCCAGCGTTCCCAACCAAGCCAAAGTGGGCCTGGCCGCCCTAATTGCCATCGTTATCGCGCCGATTTTACCAGCTATGCCGGATATAGCTGTAATGTCCTGGGCGGGCATGGGGATTATGATCGAACAGATTCTGATCGGCTTGGCGATGGGCCTCGTCATGCATATCATGTTTGCGGTCGTTCAAGCGGCGGGGGATTTTATTGGCCTGCAAATGGGCCTGGCGTTTGCGAGCTTTTTTGATGCCTCGAGTGGTACCAATATTATGGTGCTCTCGCGCATTCTCTACATGATCACTCTGCTCATGTTTTTGGCCATGAATGGTCATCTGATGGTGCTTGAAACCTTGATTATGAGCTTCCAAACGCTACCCATTGGCATTGGGACATTCAACCCAGATGCGTTTATTTTATTATCTCGTTATGCGGGCACGATTTTTGCCTCGGGAATGTTATTGGCGCTACCGCTGGTAGGCTCCCTGCTGACCATCAACCTGGCGCTGGGCATACTGAACCGTTCTGCCCCCCAGCTCACCGTCTTCAATATCGGCTTTCCTACCTCTCTTATCGTGGGGCTAATATTAATGATGGTGCTCATGACCGACATTAGCCGCTTTCTACAGCGGTTGTTTACGCAAGGCCTAGGGTTTATGCAGACGTTAATCGAAACGATGGCGCCCTTAAACTGAAATCCCCTTGCTTTCATGACCTTTTAGCCATAAAAACAAGGGAATAAGCAGAACTCCACAACACGTAAGTGATAAAGTGTCGTATATAATTGAACTACTACATATAGTTAAACAGCGATAAGCCTTTAATATCTACAAACGCTTTTTGTGCTGCCTGCATACCTACTTGGCGCAAGCTATACTCAGAAATTGCTTCGGTATAATCCAAATCAACTAAATCCGATAGCGTTTGTTCGTAGTTCAGCATTCGATTACTGCTTACCGAATCGATAACGTCAAGCTCATTCAAACGAGCCCCTGCGGAAGCGCGCACAGTCAGAACATTATCCAAACTGTTGTCCAGATCGCGCATAGCAGTATTCAAAGTATTGCGCTGATCGGCTTTTTTGGTGGCATTATCAGCAGGGTTTTCTAATACTCGAATGGCTTCTTCCATAGTGCGAAACAGGTCGGCGCCACGAACATCACCCCCTGATTTAGCAACCAGTATTTCATCATTCGGCGCAGGTGTGCCTTCAAGGCTAATCGATAAGCCTCCGAATTCTAATGAGAGAGCCCCCTCTTCGCTAATATCATCTGTCCAGTTACCAGAGCTTAATGCTGCACCATCCGTGTCGTTGTCCACCCAAGTATCCGTTTCATTATCAAATCGTTGAACCTGATATGTTGGATCAGCAGCAGTTCCATCAAAACTGACACGGTAATCACTACCGTAATCAGCGTCATTGACGTCAAGAGTTTGGGGCCCGCGAAATGTCACATTACCTTGATTCAGAGTGCCATCTTCTTTCTTTGCTTCTGCTACATATCCAGCACCACTGGGTACACTTTGGAAGATAGTCACGCCATTATCAGCTACCGGTATCAAGCGCGTAGAATCTACACGCTGTTCGCGTGTATTCGTATCGCCTCTATATTCCACACTACCGTCAGCAGACTTCACAAAGGGCGGAGTATTATCTTTATAGCCACCGAACAAGTAGCGCCCATTTCCATCAGTTGAATTGGATTGGCCCAGCAACGTTTCATAAACGCCTTTGAGTTCGCTAGATATGGACTCACGATTTTCGTCAGTCAGCGTGTCGCTAGACGCCTGAATCAACAAACCTTTCGCACTAGTTATCGCATCACTAACGCTATTGATAATGCTTTCAGTCTGGGACAGTGAATTACGGGCAGATACGCGAGAATCTGAAAACTGTTCAGTAACCGCCTTTGCCTGATCAACGCCAATCGCCCGCGAGGCGGCCTGTGGATCGTCGGATGGGTTAACCACACGTCGGCCGCTGGCAATCTGCTGACTGACCCTCATCAGGTCACTTTGTTGGCGGTTCATGGACGCCGTGCTTTGCTCGAACATGGTAACGGTACTAATACGCATCACTTAAACTCCCGAATTAACCGCGCAGGTTCAAGATGGTGTCCATCAGCGTGCCTGCGGTGTCAATTACACGCGCATTGGCCTGATAGTACTGCTGATAACGGATCAAATTAGCGGCTTCCTCATCTAAATTAACCCCTGACTCGGACTGTTGCACAGCGATCAGTTGATCCGTAAGCCCTTGACGAGCATCTAAATTGACTTCTGTGATATTGGTTCGGTTACCAACATCGCTCACCATCGAAGCGTACGCACCAGAGACTGTAGCGCTACCCCCCACAACTGATTCGGCTTGCAGATTCTGCAGCGCTAGGGCATTGCGGTTATCGCCACTGGCAAAAATAGTCTGGCTAACGGTTAATGACGACGTTTCACCTGCATCAGGAAGGTCGCCAACCGTAAAGCTGATACCATCAACTTCAATCTCATCGCCCCCTTCCAACTCAATGTCTGGTAAGTCTGATGCATCAACATTGGTACCGTTAACCATTATATTCGCTGCCGGAGTCAGTGTCAGGCTACCGTCCGAATCTACCTCAAATTGGTATTTTCTGTTATCCGCAAAAGCGTCTGAAGATATACCTAAATCGCTAACGTTTAAATCACCCTCACGCTCAAACGAGTTACCCGTGTTATTTCCTACATTAATAAAACCTGCGTCACCTGCAGCAATCTTATCCACGTCAGCAATATTGGTATCCATACCATTGGCGGCACGCCGTACCGGCTGAATTTCAAAGCGATCACCATCTTGCGGCACACCGCTGAACTCAATGCTGACACCACCAAAATTTAATTCGCCATCGTCATCCCAGGCGTCTTGATCGAAATCTACAACCTGCCCATTGTCTTTACGGGTAACCACGGGCTCACCAGCCTCAAAACTGACGGTATAGTCAGTTGCCCTAAGGGCATCAACTTGATCGGGGTCAAATTCAGCGCTAGTGATATTGACGGCAGGTAAACTATTATTCTTATCGGCATACGTTTGCGGGGCGCGCACTGCAAAGAAGTCTTCACCCTGGTCACCGTTAAGATCTACACCTTGCTTATGCTGCTCATTGAAAGCAGTCGCCAACGACACAGCCAGTTGACCAATTTGGTTCTGCGTCTTATCTAAGGTTTCTGAACGGAAAGACATCAAGCCTCCCAATGCCCCGCCTGTTATCGTCGACTCATCTAGCTGAACGACGTTACCACCACCATCCCGATACCCCACCACCGTGCGCTGAGGGTCATAATCCGCTTGCACTGCTTCTAGTTGGAACGAATTGGTTCCTGTCACCAGCGGCTGACCATTGGGCAGGCTAACATTGTAGGTTTTGCCATCCTGAATATTTAGGCGCAAATCCATACGTTCATTAAGCTCTGATACCAATTGATCACGCTGGTTGAGCAGGCTATTGGGTGCTTCCCCACTCCGAGCGCGAGCCAAAGCAATCTCTTTATTTAAACCAGCGATCTGCTCGGTGGTGTTATTAATCTGGGTAATTTCATCCTTGATCTGGCCATTAATATTGCCCTGCATATCTTGCAGGTAGCCATCAAAGGAGCGGAACTGTGAACTCAGCGTATTAGCTTGGCCAAGCACGCCCTGGCGAGCCGCTGGGTCGGAGGGTGAGGCCGCTAGGTCTTCTAACGATGAGAAAAAATTCTGCATCAGCGGAGCTAAACCGGCTTCACGATCAGCCAGCAGATTATCGATTTGCGATACCTGGCTATAGTAAGTGTTTAAGGCGCTTGACTGAGTTTTTGCGCTATTTAACTGGTCAGCTACGTACGTATTGAACTGGCGCTCGATATCATTGACACGAACCCCGCCACCTACGCGCCCCTCACCCAACTGGGCCAACTCCCGATTATAGCCAGGCGTATAGACATTACTAATATTATTACTGCTTGTATTCAGGGCATTCTGCGCGGCATTGAGGCCGCTTAAGCCGATCGAAAACATGCTCATGGTTCACAATTCCTTAGGCCGATACCTATCACTACTTCAATTATCGGCGCTGCACAGAAAAACTTGAGGAAAGGGCTAGCGAGCGTCAGCCAGGAAATTTCCCTCAGCGTTAAGCGGCCCCATGTTATTCATCACTGCGACTAACTTTTCAGCGTAGAGCGGATCAGTAGCATACCCGCCGGCCTGCAGCTCACGCGCGGCCTGCTCAGCGGTGGGTGCTTGAACAACCCCAGCATAACGAGGGTTATTGCCGATTAGGCTGGCATAATCAGTAAAAGCGTGTTCAAACGAGTCATAGACACGGAAGGTGTCAACCACCTGCGTTCGCCGCCCATTAATATATTCATGAGTCACAATATCGGTGGTTTCGCCCTGCCAATGGCTACCGGCTTTGATACCAAACAGGTTATGGCTATTGTTGCCATTGCGAGTCGCGATTTCGTGCCGTCCCCAGCCTGTTTCTAACGCCGCCTGGGCCAAAATGAGTTCAGCAGGAACGCCGGTAGATGCACTGGCCGCTTGGGCTGGTGCCGCTAACGTTTGAATAAATTGATCTACGTGAGCAGAAGCCGTCGATTGCGCTCGCGGGTTTAGCGCAGACTCATCTACCGCATTCCCCTTCTCAACGCCTTGGCGAATGGCCTCTAGCTCGGCTAAGAATCGACCGCTGCCCTGCTCATGCTGGGTTTCAATCGTATCAGGATTAGCCGCGAATGAATCGTCAAGCACACGCGGGGTGCCACGAGGGATGCCTGCTATCAATGCTTGCAACTCTTGATCCGCATCTGGCTGCGCTTTTGAGATGGCTCCTTGGCGCTCCAGTTGCTCAACAAGTACATCTGCAAGGCCCATTCCACGCGAAGCCATCACCTGTGACCACTGTTGATCCAGCATCGATTGATAGGTATCCGTCGCACTACTGTTCATCAGTCCTGAACTAGGTGTCGCCTCACGCATACTCTTCATCATCATCTGAATAAATAGCGCTTCAAACTGCTGGGCTGCACCACCCACGCCAGCCTCAGGGTCGACGCGTGCAGTGTGTTGGAGCCGCTGAAAGCCGTTCATGTCCAGGGCGAACTGACTGGTCATATCACTCGCACTCATTAAATGACCTCCAGTTCTGCACGTAGCGATCCCGATGCTTTTAACGCTTCCAGAATCGACATTAAGTCTTGAGGGGTAGCGCCTAACGCATTCAATGCATTGACCACTTCGTTGAGCTGCGCGCCCTCTACAATTTGCAGATAAGCCTCTTGCTGCTCAATATCAATATCTGCGTCGGGCACCACAACCGTCTCGCCCTCGCCAAACGGATTCGGCTGGCTAACGCCAAACTGGGTATCAATCATGATCGACAGACTGCCGTGAGCTACGGCTGCTTCCCGCAGTGTAACGGCACTGTTCATCACTACCGAACCGGTGCGTGAGTTCAGCACGACGCGTGCCGGAGCCTCCGTTGGTGTGACCTGAACGTTTTCAATGCGCGCCATAAAGTTGACCCGCGCATTATCATCAGTAGGACCGTCAAGGGCGATTACTCGGCCATTACGTGCATAAGCTACCGACTGGCCAAACTCGTTATTAATCGCCGTTACCATGCGCTGAACGGTGCCAAAATCAGAGTCGTTAAGCTGTAATTCAAGCATGCCACCATTGCCACCTAGGTTAAGCGGTACTTCCCTCTCAACCAGTGCGCCATTGGGAATACGTCCCGATGCCTGCTGATTGATTTGCACACTACTGCCACCCGCTTGGGCGCCAGCACCGCCCACGAGCATGTTGCCCTGGGCAATGGCATAGGTATCACCATCAGCACCTTTTAAAGGTGTCATCAACAGCGTTCCACCGCGCAAGCTGCGTGCGTTGGCTATCGACGAAACGACTATATCTAGACGCTGGCCCGGCCTTGAGAACGGCGGGAGATCAGCGGTCACCATCACCGCAGCTACGTTGCGCAGTTGCAAGTTCGTGCCTGCAGGCACGGTCACCCCAAGCTGGGACAACATATTGGTCAGGCTTTGGCTTGTAAAGGGCGCCTGGGTCGTTTGGTCACCGGTACTGTCGAGGCCGACGACCAAGCCGTAGCCTACCAGTTGGTTATCTCGAACGCCGGCAAAGCTTGCCAGTTCCCGAACGCTTTCCGCCTGAGCAGGCAAAGCCAGCGCGCACATTATCACTAAGGTGGTCAGTTGAATAAGCCAAGCGTTGATGGCTTGCCGACAGTTAATCCACACATTTCTTAACCGCATCACGATAACCCGCTGTCCCGCGTTCATTGGTCGACCTGCCATTGAAGGGCCTGTCTGGCGTAGCTCTGTCATTGATGGCTCCCCATAGAGCTAGAACGGCGAGACGTTTAAGAAGAAACGTTGTAGCCACCCCATATGCTGCGCTTCATTAATATAGCCGTCACCAACATACTCAATTCGCGCATCCGCTACCTGAGTGGAAGGAACGGTGTTTTGAGCGGTAATCGTACGTGGGTTAACCACGCCGGAAAAACGAATAAACTCAGTTCCCTGATTGATGGCAATTTGCTTCTCGCCACGCACACGTAAATTGCCGTTATTCATTACTTCTAACACCGAAACCGTGATCGTACCGGTAAAGGAGTTATTGGCCTGCGACCCGCCACTACCGGTAAAGTCATTTTCCCCAGAAATATCGTAGCCATACTCGGCAAGCACATCGAGAATATCCGGTAGTTGTGCAAGCTCAAGGCTAGCGCTTCCACTACGGCCCGCATTGGATTGCGAATTCTTGCTCGCGCTCACTTCCTCATCCAATACGATGGTCAAAATATCGCCAATTGACCGTGGCCGACGATCTTCAAAAAGTGGCTGATAACCTTGCCTTGCCTGGTAAATAGAACCATTGGGGATGGGTGGCGGGCGATCAACAATGCTGATCTGTTCTTGCTCACCCACCACTGAAGCTCTTGGAACTTGAGCGCAGCCTGCTACAACTAATAAAAAAAGCACCAATCCTGCTAGTGCAATACGACGTGACATGCGGTGCAACTCCAGCATAACGCAACCTATAAAGTAAGCCCGGTGAGTAACAACCGTTACAGCTGGCTTAAGCGTGCCAACATTTCATCGCTAGTGGACACCGCTTTGCTATTAATTTCATAGGCTCGCTGGGTCTGAATCATATTGACCATCTCTTCAACGACATTGACGTTAGATGTTTCCACATACCCTTGGAACAGCCGACCCGCACCATTCATCCCCGGCATATTCTCATTGGGCGCTCCAGAGGCTCCCGTCTCTAGATAGAGGTTGCCACCAATACTTTGTAGACCTGCTGGATTGATAAAGGTACTGACGCTGATTTGTCCCACCTCATTATCAACCGCAACGCCTGGCTGGCGTACGCTCACCGTGCCATCTTCACCAACATTTACCGACAACGCATTGGCCGGTAAGAAAATGGCAGGTTCAACAGGGTAGCCATTGGCAGTGACCATTTGACCATTCTCATTAAGCTGAAAACTGCCGTCGCGTGTATAGGCAGTCGTACCATCTGGCATCAACACCTGAAAGAAACCTTCGCCATTGATCGCGAGATCCCGTGAGTTTTCAGTCTGCTCTAACCCACCTTGAGTATGCAGACGCTCAGTGGCCACGGCTCGCACACCGGTGCCCACCTGCATGCCAGACGGCAGCCGATCTTGGATATTATTTTGAGCACCGGGTTGACGCATGTTTTGGTATAGCAGATCTTCAAACACTGGACGTGAACGCTTGAAACCATTGGTACTCACGTTAGCTAGATTGTTCGAAATCACATCTAACTTGGTTTGCTGAGACTCCAAACCCGTTTTAGCTGTCCATAAGGACTTAATCATAATTATGCTCCCTTGACCGACTGACTTACATCAGCACTGAATGGCCAACATCAACCTTGAATGGATAGAATCCCGTTGGCGCGCTGAGCATTTTCATCAGCGGTGCTCAGCACTTTCATCTGCATGTCATAGCGGCGTGCCACATCGATCATTGAGACCATAGCATCGACAGCGCTGACATTACTGCCTTCCAATGCACCACTCACCAACTTGGCATTTTCGTCGGCAGGCAAGGCCCCTGGCTCACCTTCTTCATTAGGAGGCGCACGAAAGAGCCCGTCCTCCCCGCGCGTCAACACGCCCTCTTCAGGCGCCACCAGCTTAATTCGGCCTACCTCGACCAGTGCTTCCGGCCCTACACCTTCGGGAATGGCACTAATCGTCCCATCGGCGCCAATCGATACTTGCGCCCCTTGCGGGATAGCAATGGGGCCACCTTCGCCCATTACTGGTCGCCCAACGCTGAGCAACACCCCGTCACTGTCTATCTGCAGGTCGCCACGCCGTGTATAGGTTTCAGTACCGTCATTCGCTTGCACTGCCATCCATGCGTCGTCCTGCATAGCGACATCAAGCGTACGCCCGGTATACTCGACCGGGCCCTGGGAAAAATCACTGCCAGGCGTGGTGGTCACCGCAGAGGTACGCGTTGCCAGTAACGCTTCGCCCTGAACGGGCACCGCTCGGGCAGCCTGTAACTGCCCACGAAAACCTGTAGTGCTTACATTCGAGAGGTTGTTACTCACCACCGACTGCTGATCCATAGTGTGCTTAGCACCACTCATGGCGGTATAGAGCATTCGATCCACGGTACTTACTCCTTAACTTAGTGACCGATCATTAAAGGTTAATGATGGTCTGCAGGAGCTCGTCCTGGGTACTGATCGTTTGCGAGTTAGCCTGATAAGCGCGCTGGGCAATGATCATATCTACTAGCTCGCTTGCCATTTCAACATTGGACGTTTCGACAGCACTCGGCTCAATCATGCCAAGCAACCCTGTGCCCGGAGAGCCAACTAATTCTTGGCCTGAAGCGCCTGTGGAAGTCCATAGGTTATCGCCTTCGGGTTTTAGGCCCTCAGGGTTGCGGAAGCTAACCAACGCTACTTGTCCAGCAGCGCGGGACTGCTCATTAGAGTAGTTGCGCATAATCGTACCATCGCTTTCGATAGTAATCCCCACCAAAGCACCTGATGTATAACCGTCTTGTACCGTATTATTAACCGTTGAGTCATTCGCAAATTGGGTTGAACCCTCAAAACTCATTGCAACATTTAATTCCTCTAACGGGTTACCAGCCCCAAACTCAACGTCGTCAAACACCGCAGCATTGGTATTATCCGCTTGAAGCGTTCCATTCTGATTAAATACTAAGCTCCCTAGGTCGACATCATAGTTGCCCCCACCGGCTGGCCCGCCAGACATACGCCCGTTAACGGCCCATTGATTGTCAGCACTTTTTGTAAAATATAGTGAGAGGTTTCGTGCGTTACCCTGAGAGTCAAATACGGTGGCGTTAGTAGAATAGTTATAAGTGTTGGGGTTTTCTGCATCAAAAGGAGTTGTAGCAACATCAATAATCGGCTGCCCTGAGTCCAAATTTAAAGATACATCTAGCTCAGTGGTTGCGTTAGCTTGTAGGTCACCTGGTGGCACCTGCATCGGCTGCACATTACCACCAGCCTGCACATTACCCTCTGCATCTGCAGGATAGCCCATTATTTGGGCACCCTGGGCATTAACTAAACGGCCATCTGACGTCATGGTTAGCTGGCCGTTACGGGAGTAGCCCACTTCGCCATTTGTTTGCTGGAAACGAAAGAAGCCTTCGCCCGCAATGGCGAGATCCATATTGCGATTAGTGGATTCCACATTACCTTGGCTAAAATTCTGCAGCACCGTAGAAGTACGAACACCAAGCCCGATGCGCGATTCAGCATATACATCAGCAAACTGGACGTTAGAACTTTTAAAACCAACCGTCTGCGAGTTGGCAATATTGTTACCCACCGCACCTAATTTTTGTTGCTGTGCGCTTAGACCACTGAGTGCTTGTGAAAAGCTCATGATGTTCCCCTAAGAAAGCTGTGTTTAATCAAATGCTGTGGTTAATTAATTGCTGTTTTTAATCAACAATTAAAGAATTTGTTTAACGTCATTCAGATTGATTTGACCGTAAATAGCGCCCAAATCCAGCCGAACACTGCCACTACCGTCATTAGGCGTAACGCTGTTTACTACAGCGTACTGCAAAGCTGTGGATTCGATTTTTTCACCTTCAGCGTCGGTCGCTTCTAATTGAACCGAATATCGACCACTGGCAGCTGCTTCTTTCTGCTCATTGAGACCGTCCCACTGGAAAGATTGAACGCCTGCATCTAGCGCTTTGAGGTCAAGAACTCTAATGACCTGACCACCCTCTCCCACAATCGTCGCTTTAACATTCGCCGCCGGCTCGGCCAGCTCTATGCCAAAGGGCGTGGTGTAAGAATTACCATCTTCATCCTGCTCTACTAAAACATCCTTGCCGGAAACCATAACGCCTTTGCCGATTAGACCGCTCGCCTGCAGTGCCTGATTGGCATCCATTTGACTGGTTATACCTTCTAGCGTGCTATTCAGCTCCTCAATACCACTAACCGTGTTAATTTGCGCTAACTGCGAGGTCATTTCCGAGTTTTCCATCGGATTGAGCGGATCCTGATTCTGCAATTGCGTAATCAGCAGCGTCATAAAGCTTTCACGCAGCTCATCAGACTGGCGGGCAGAGAGGCCATTAGCACCACCGCCATTTATGTTATTCAATACACTCGTATCGACATTCATGGTTTACCCCTCACCCAGTGACAGCGTCTGCATCAACATCTGCTTACTGGTATTAAAGACTTCAACGTTGGCTTGATAGGAGCGCGAGGCAGAAATCATATTGACCATTTCATGCACCGGCTCAACGTTGGGCTTTGCCACATAACCCTCTTCATCTGCCGCCGGGTGGTTGGGCATATACTCCATCCTCAGGGGCGAGTCATCTTCCACCACCTCGGTGACGCGCACGCCGCCAACGCCATAGCGGTTACCCTGTGACTGGGTCTCAAACATCACCTGCTTGGCTCGATAGGTTTCACCATCAGGCCCGGCAACACTGTCGGCATTGGCCATATTGCTAGCGGTAACATTCATGCGCTGGGATTGGGCACTCATTGCCGATCCAGCAATATCAAACGTAGAGAACATCGACATCGTGATTAACTCCTCACTAATTTAGACAGGGTCACTCGGGCTGCATGGCATTTTTCAGCCCCTGAATACGGCTATTGAGCATCGTGAGCCCGACTTGATAACGAACAGCGTTATCTGCAAACTGCGTGCGCTCACGATCCATATCAACCGTATTTCCATCCAAACTAGGCTGGTCGGGAATGCGGTAAAGCAAATCGGGGTTGCCCGCTCCTCGCCATGCGGGGCCTTCTCCAGCAATATGGCTACCAGAAGTACGCGCTAAAGTCATACCGCCTCCGGTATGGCTAGATGCACTCTGAGTACCGTCTACTGCTTTTTTCAGCTCACTAGCAAAGTCAATGTCACGCGCCTTATAGTTAGGCGTATCAGCATTGGCGATATTAGCCGCCAACACCTCGTGACGCGCTTGACGTAACCCTACTGCTTGCTGATGAAAATTAAAGGCAGATTCCAGTTGATCAATCATGCCGACCCTCGCGTTGAGGCAAAAAATAAAATGGATTTTGTTGATGGTGAAGAATACGTCTGGAGCTGTCAGCCTAAAGCATGGAACAGCTGGCGTTTCCACCAGCATTTCACGTGATACGGCTACTACCTTTTCGCTACACTGGACGATGAATTCTCCTCGTTACGTTCCTTCTTCAGCTCCCAAGTAAGCGGCCTCCCCATGCTCCGACAGCGCTTTACTAAGCCAAGCACGCTTCGCTTTTGGCAATTAGCCTTCTTCTGGGCAATCCTAAGCGTTACTGCCTTCACCAGGATTCAAGCTGATGACGACAAGCTTCTCCAACAAGTGCATCAATTTTTGTACGAAGAGACACAGGCATTAGGCGAGGAAGTGGTCATTGACCTACGGCCACCCTCTCCGCATTTGCCAGAGTGCGTTCAGCCAGAACCTTTTTTGGCCAACACCAATCAAGCACCCTTGGGCCGCGTTTCCGTTGGGGTGCGTTGCGGTGAAGATGGCCGGCAAGTTCGCTATTTGCAGGCGCAGATTGATGTCATTGGTGATTATGTGGTGGCAGCCAGGGATATTGAGCGTGGCACACTGATTACATCAAGCATGCTTAGCGAACGCGGGGGCAATCTCGGCGATCTCTCAGCTCAGGCTTTGACCGCTGAAGAGGATATCGTGGGTAAAATAGCTCAGCGCCCTATTCGTAGTGGTAGTGTCTTTTTAGCGCATTACTTACAAGCGCCTCATTTAGTTGAACGTGGGCAGCGCGTTACTGTCATAGCTCAAGGCTCTGCCTTCCGAGTTTCACGCGAAGGCGAAGCACTAGAAAATGGTGCTCTTGGTGAGCAAGTTAGAGTTCGTTTTGGCTCACGAGAAATCATGACTGCTCGTGTCGCCGAGCGTGGCATTTTGGTAGTGGATTTTTAATTCGCAGCCTAAAGTTGGGCCCAATGCTGCCGATATACTGTTATACAAGCTACACTAAGCGCCAAGCGCATCGACGTTGACGATGAGGCAGACAACGTGAAAATTGATAACATTAATTCGCTATTACGCTCAAGCCAAGCCCAGCAGCGTGATGAACCGCAAAAGGCTGATAGCGTATCTCCCGTCGCACCGGGCGGCGCAGCTCGCGAATCGACTCAACTGAGCCAATCAAGTATCGATGAATCTCAGGACATCGATACTGCTAAAGTTGAAGAAATTCGTGATGCTATACGTGAAGGTCGCCTTGAAATGCGCGCCGACCGTATCGCTGAGGGCTTAATTGCTAATCTTAAAGATCTATAAGGGGACGCTGTAAATGAGCCTTGCATCCTTGCTTACCGACCAGCAACAGCGCCTTGAGGCGTTAGTTTCGCTGTTGTCCAGCGAGCAAAATTTATTGACGCAAGGTGATATTGACGGTGATGCATTATCGCAAGTTGCACTAGACAAACAGTCATTATTGGCCGAACTCGAGCGCATTGAGACTGTGCGGCGCAATGTGCAAAAACGCCTTGGTTATGCCGAAGGCGCAAACGGCGCCAAAGCGGCAGCTCATGATGCTGGCTGCCTGACAGCTTGGGAAAGCTTGCTTGAAAAAAGCGAGCGAGCCGCGCGCATGAATGAGCTAACGGGCCAGATGCTGTCAGTACGAATGAAGCATAATCAGGCAATGCTCGATTATATTCGTCAAATCGCTGAAAAAACGCTCTATAAACCTGATGGACGCAACAGCGCCCAACCTGGCAGAATCAACGCTTCTGCCTGATACCTCCCTCGACAAGTCCTCAGCATGACGTTTCAATGAAAGCCCACTCTCAGCGGCAAATCAAAGGACGATCATGTTCAATTTATTGCCTCATCATTATACAGCGGTGGTTGTAGGCGCATCTGGGGGGATAGGTGCTGCTATTATTAATCAGCTACTCTCTTCCTCTCAGGTCGGCCATGTTATTGCTGTAAGCCGCCAACCATCACGAATTGATAATCCCCGCCTTACTCACTTAGTGCTTGATGTTTCCCAGGAGGCGGGCAGGCTGACACTTAAGAAAGCGCTGGTCGCCCAGCCAATTCACCTCTTTTTCAATGCCATCGGCACCCTTCATGATGAATCGCGGCAACTGCTGCCTGAGAAGCGCCTTGATCAGCTTAGCGTTGAAAATCTAGCGCAGATAATGAACATCAATGCATTTACGCCGATATTACTTCTCGCGGCACTGCAAGACTCTTTCAAAGGGACATACCCTACAGTGGTCGCCAGTCTTTCCGCGCGGGTTGGCTCCATCGAGGATAATCAGCTAGGGGGCTGGTACAGCTATCGTGCCAGTAAAGCAGCGCATAACATGCTCCTTAAAACGGCATCCATTGAGCTCAAGCGGCTTAATAAGCAGTCCACCGTGCTCTGCCTGCATCCAGGTACCACTGATACGGCACTCTCCAAACCCTTTCAAGCAAGAGTTCCACACGAGAAGCTATTCACACCCACATTTGTAGCAGAACAGCTGCTAACAGTTATCGCCCAGCGAACGCCTGATGATAGCGGTACTTTTTGGGCTTGGGACGGACAACCTATTGAGTGGTGAGGTGTGAGGTTTCTATTCACTATTCACGACTTACCATTCACACACA